>Ga0214542_1000093_pt1 | contig 117229 bp, 74 predicted proteins | sample CNSS1metaG_FD_160096 | JGI IMG/M metagenome (GOLD analysis project Ga0214542, IMG submission 160096) | Root nodule microbial communities from cowpea collected in UCLA plant growth center, Los Angeles, California, USA - CNSS1 | ecosystem: Host-associated > Plants > Roots > Nodule | place: USA... | reverse complement strand
AAGAAGAAGTAGAAAACAAAAGTAGAAGAAGACCATGAAGGAGGAGAAAGAAAACTCAAGCTACTGACTTTAACCAACTATTAAAACGTACTAATCCAGAGGACACCATCTTCATCACAAAAAACCTCAAAAAAATTAAACCTTTCATGAAAAAAAGAAGAAGGAACACATAAGAATTAAAAGAAAAATAAATAACATCGTAAAAAACAACAGAGAAATCTGAACATAGCTTTCAATAAATACTAACCCACTGCTACAACATATTTAACAGAAAAAAAAATTACAAAAATATAACCTTTTATAAAGAAAAAGGACCACAAAAGAAGTAAAAAAAATAACACAATAAAGAACAACAAACAAATCTCAACAACAAACCACAAATAGACAAAAAAAAAAGAAAAGAAAAGAAGACTAACATCATCATCCTCACTCATTCTTTTTGTTCAAAAATACTTTCTAAAAATGAAAACTTGAACATTTTCTTCAACCCACAGTTATAAATGTATCAAGTATAAAAAAATAATTACAATAACACCATAAACAACAACCAAACATGTTCAAGATTTTGTTAAAAAATACCTTCTAAAAATAAAAACATCAGCGTTTTCTTCAAAACGAAACACATTGCAAAAATTAAATCTTTCACGAAGTAAAAAAAAAATAACAGAACAACAACAACAACAAATAGAACAAAAAAAAACTTAAGTTGGTATGAGGAAGAAGAAAGAAGAAGGATTGAAGAAGAAGAAGAAGGAATACGGAAGAAGAAACAAAGAAATTACCTCGACAAAGTTGATTGTCTTGGAGAAGAAGATCCTACCGATTGCCTTGCAAAAATTAAATCTTTCACAAAGTAAAAAGAAAATAACAGAGTAAGAAGAAGAAAGAAAAAAGATCCTTGAAGAAAAAAGAATAAACTAAGAAATAGAAGAAAAAATTACCTACACCAACCAAAACTTCTGTCAACCTTCAACAAAAATAAATAATAAAAAAAAAAACTTAGTTGGTATGAGGAAGAAGGAAGAAGAAGGATTGAAGAAGAAGAAGAAGGAAAACGAAAGAAGAAAAAAAAAATTACCTCGACGAAGTTGATTGCTTGGGAGAAGAAAACCCTACCGTCAACATACCGAATATTAAAAAAAAACGAAAACCTATGAAGAAGAAGAAAGAAGAAGGATTGAAGAAGAAGAAAAAAAGCTAACCTCGAGAAAGCTGATTGTCTTGGAGAAGAAGGATGATGCTATCTGACAACGTCAATCAATATTTAAAAAATTTAAAAAAGACGTTCGAACCGCAAAAACACAACAATATCAAAAAGACAAAAATATCCTCAATTTTAACCATGTGTCAATAAATTAAAATATCTATTTCAATAATTTACCTACACTAAGAATTTCTTAGATATACAGTATATAGCTGCAGGAAATTATAATAAATATAGAAAAATGTATATGCCGATCCTATACTTCTACGCTTCTACGACTGAGTATAAAGAGTGGATATTTAGATGAGATATTATAAATAGAAAATATAATTTGTAAAAGAATTTAAATTTTGAAAGCTTAATTTGTTTTACGGTGTGATACAATAACTACTTAAGAAAGAACTACCCGTCTCCTTTACAAAGATCGAACCCTACCCTAGCCGCGTTTCCTCCTTAACTGGTACGTTTCTCTCTCTCACGCACTCTTTTCATGCTATTGTATTTTATTTTTATCATTTTTTCCTTGTTTCTCAACTCAAAATTTTCCCTACAAAGGTCGAGAGGATTTGGATTGAAGGCCGAATCGTTCAATTGTGTTGTGAGTTTTATTTTTGAGATGTGTTCATTATATCGGAACTCTGTTATTTTCTGAATTCATTGTTATTTAATCACCTCTCTCTTTTTTGTTCAGTGTTTGCCTCTGCATGTACTTAAAACTTGTTACGAGTTCGAGGGTTTTAGTTTAAAAGTAGCGTGTCTATGATAGTAGAGTTGTATGATTTCCCTAAGTTAATTTGAAGTCAGTTGGGGATTTAGCCACTAGGGTTGTAACAAATATTGGTACTGGCATGAGCTCGTCAATGCCCTTTTCGAAAACCTATTCCATTCACATTGTTCTATTGGACTAAATTTCTCATATAGACTACACTGTGGAAGATTTAAAATAACCCTTTGTTCAGATAATTCCACTTTTAATCTTCTTGAGATGCCATTTTTGGTTGTGAGTCGTAGGGAGGAGAGGATAGAGGATTTGGCTGGTTGGAGATTTGTATTTATACTTGAGAGTGGTCATTATGCTAGATTTAAACAACAAGGAAGATTAAATTGATTATAAACATGGGAAAATTTTTGACTTTGTGGGCAGTGTTTTGTGCTCAAGTGAGAAGCATGGGGTATACTCACTTGAAAAGAAAATTTGTTAGATGAAGTGGTGAATGACTCTAGCTGAACATCATGACCATGATTTTTTTTGCTTCTCAATCAATTTGTTCTTAGATATATGTTGGGAGGGATCCAAGAAATTCTACATGTTTTGTTTTTCAGTGTTCTTTTATTTGGTTTACTCTGCAAACTTTTTATCCTAAATTGCAGACATAAGTTTCTCTCAGCATCTGGTTGATCCAGTTCACATACTTTTAATTCTCAAATTAGTCAAATCGTAGTGTACAAGGATCGCCCGTGTGCTTCTTAATATGACTTGTGTGAAATATAATATGACTATTCTAGGTGAAGATGATACATAAATTTGATTAGGAATAAATAGTGGACATTTTGTTTGGTGGTAAATGGTTGCAACTAGAAATAAAATCTACACGGTGATGCCCTTCATCTTATGGAAATTACCTAAAGCCTTCAACACTAATCCAATTCTAATAGTATATTATCTTATTTCAGACTACAATGGCTGCCAATACCTCACCTTCTGCCTTTGAAAAAGAACAGGTAGGTATTCCTTTTTATTTCTCCAAATTTGGAAAAATTAATCTGGTGATTGACGTTGTTATCTGATAATTTCAAACTAATTTCAACTTCAACTTTGGGGTCTTTTTGGTGTTATTTGATTATTTAGTATTTCTTGTTTTTGGATGTGTTTCAATCATTATGTGATAATGGAACAGATATTTGGAATGGCTGAAAAGGAGATGGAATATAGGGTCGAGTTATTCAACAAGTAGGTTTCCCTGTTCTTGCTTGCCTTGATAGTTTTGCTGGTGTTAGCAAGTACAATGTAGAACATAGTTGCTTTTTGTTTAAGATTCGATGGTGGCATAATAATTCATTTGGTTAATGCTTTGTTATTTTTACTATTCAGGATGACCCAGACCTGTTTCAAAAAGTGTGTTGACGAAAGGTGGGGGAAACTCTTCTCTAATTTTATTAACTGCTTGAGAAACTGTCATGTTTGATGCTCTTTAAATGCGATCCAGTCCAGTCCAGTCAATTTAGAAATTAGTTTCTTATTTCTCAATTGTCCGCTACTGCATTATTTTGATGATGGCTCAATGTGAATGTTATCATAATATCTGTTTAACACCTTTTTTTCTCAGGTACAAGGAGTCTGAGCTAAATATGGGTGAAAATAGTTGCATTGACCGCTGTGTTTCAAAATACTGGCAAGTAAGATTTTGCTTAACTTCACTTTCAGATCTATCACTGACTTTTTGAGTTGTCTATAAGCTAGTTTTCTCAGATGGATGTTTTATGATGAAATTTTAGTGGGGTTTCAGTACTTGGTTAAATGCTTGCTCTCTTTGAAAATTCTTGTATAGATTTTGAGGATAGTCTTGATAATTTCATGCAAGGCAAGGAAAATAAAGTGAATGTGGTTGACGGAATTTCTGACTTCAAAATGGTTTTTTGCTTAAGATGTAATGGGAAACTGCAAATAGTATTTGTCTGTTGTCTAAGCAGATTTATTTTGGGCAGGTGAATAATCTGATTGGTCAGTTGCTTGGTTCTGGGAGGCCTCCGATGTAATCCAAGTCTATCGTGTTTTCTTTTTGCGGTTAGCAACCTGCGAGTGAGTGAGCTACATTTACGACATTAATTGGGAAACATAGATGTAATACTTTTGCAAGGTTTTTATCTTTGTCCATGACTATTTTTAGGTCAATCTGTTCTGTTAAGAAAAGGATTGATTTTTGCTTTTGAGTTAGCCATTGGTGAGCAATAAAAATAATTTTAGTTAATTTAGTTCATTCTTTGTTTCTAATTTACGTCTTCATGGTTCGACCCTTAATTTACCAGTGTTTTTCTGTTACATTTATTTGAAGTCATCATCATACAACAGCATTGCTCTTTCTCCCCATGCAAGATTTTGCAGTTTTTCGTTTTCGTTTCTAAACAATGTACTTGCATACGATTTTTTCGAATAAAAACACAATTCAAATATAATTAACAACTTATATAATTTACTTGAAAGTGTATTTATAAATTAAATTAAATTGTAAAATTGGAATGACAAGTTACTTGCCATAAAAATCCAGATTAAAACCTTAAATTTAAATTTTATAATTATGAAGCTGCCCTTCTCTCCTCTTTTGTCCACATTTAGCTTGGCACCTTACGTTGATATAGCACGCAGTATTGTATTATAAAATTGTCATTATCGATGTTACGTTAGATATGTCAAATGTCAAGAAATAAGAAAGAAAAAAAGGTTAAAAAAACTGGGAGAGAAGAGAGGGGGAAATAAGAATAAATACAAGTTCAGGTGTTTTGAATTAAATGGGAAAATTATCATAAAAAGGTGAAGTTATACGTGGAAGAAAATTAGTCTCTTAAAATAACGAAGAAAATTAAAGAAGACGACCCACACTATACAATAGCATCTTTTATATGCGATTTGGAGTGACAGCTAAGAGAGACAGAGAGTGTTGTGGGGACACAAAAGTATCCGTTAAAAAATTGAACGTTAAGCCTTTCATCACAGAACAGAACACAGAATCAGAATCCGATACCAGACCTACCTGGTATGAATAAATGCTCCCTCTTATTCCTTCCCCACTCAACTCAACCACACTTCATTCTTGACTCAGTTTCTCTCTCTCACTCTGAATTCAGAAAAGAAAAACAAGTAATTAAGAAGAAGAAGAAGAAGATCGAAGATCGAAGATGGGTATGGTGGTGGTAATCTCTCTCCCTTTCATATTCTTCTGCTTGCTTCTTGGGTTTGGATGTTATTTCTTTGGAAGAGCAAGAGGAAGGAGAGAGATGCAAACTAACCCACAAGTTTATGGAATGCCAGCTCCACCTCCAGGTGCTTCTCCTGCCAAGCCACAAAACATTCATAATGTTTGATTTCAATCTTCTCTCTTCTCTTCCACGAATATACCTCATATATATCTTTTTTCTTTTTCTCTCTATCTCTTCCTGTTGTTGTTTCCACCTTCAAACTCCAATCAACTTTCTTTTATTTCATTATCTGAATTCAATTTCCTAGTTCAGTTAGTTTCGCACCTGTTGCCAATTCTTTTATAGCAGATCAATTCCGTGTTCACACTGCAATCTATTTAACACCTGATAAGAAAATAAAGCAAAAGAAAATAATTATAAATATGATTCGTGATTCATATTATGTAATTAGACGAAAAAATTAAAAATATTTAAATTTCGTAAATATATATGATCAAGAATTGGACACATAATTCATCTATGTAAAAAACACTAGCCATCTAATTTTTATGGATCGAGCTCTCATGCTTAACCTGAATCGTGGTATTTTTTTCCATATAATATACTGACAGAAATACAAATACCGTTGTGTCTGTCTGTCATTTTTTTTTTTCAATTTTTGGGTAAAATGTTGGTTTTATTTTATTTTTTGGTAAGATGTTAAACTTGGATTATGATAGTTTTCTTATTATAAATCAAATGCATGCTAAATTTAATTTATAAATTTAGGTGTTATTCAATGGATGATTGTTTATTCGCATTTTTAAACCCTACTTCAGTAATGTAAACAAATTATCGCTTTCATCTTAAAAGAACTACTTATTTAAAAAAAAAATCTTGTTAATTAGTGTTATAACGATATTAAATAAATAACATTAAGCATACTCTATTAAGTGTTTTTAATTAATTTAAAATAGTTAAAAATACAAATGCATTTTTTGTTTATTTATTGTTAACTGTGTGAAACTAACTTTGCAAACGTAATCTCCTTATAATTGCCAACACAAAAATTCTTTAACTAGAATGACGAACAATAAATGTGAATTAGTATTATATCAACGAATATCTTTAGAATTAATTTTAAACGAATAAGAAAAAAAAAAGTTTATTGTGGTCTTATGTTCGTCGGTTTAATTTAATAATGTAAACTGTTTTTAATATATTTTCATCATTTCTTAAAAAAGTAAAACGAAATGTAAAGGATGAGGTGTAAAAAATCGTAGGGAAGAAATATCTGTTTTTTATTATTATTAATACTGGTATAAGTAGTTTAAAAATAGGTGTACGGATGGATATGTGCTTCTACTTTTCCTTTATAATAATAAAAAAATGTGTTTCAAAAATTAATAATGATTAAAATTAAAACGTAGTTATTAAATTTATATTGAAATGAAAAAAAAATTATAAATAAAGATATATATTTTTAATTTCTTTAATATTGTAACAAATATATAATAAAATAGTTATAACAGTAGCTATGCGCTGACTACTTTCTTGACAAATTTAATAAATGTTGTTATATTATAATTATGAAAGAGAAATATTTTGATGGTTGAGCGCGATTGGCTGGACTTGTGGAAATTGGGCCTCACAAATTTGATTTAAATTGGGCCGGTGTCTCTGTTTTTCTCTGTTCCTTTCTCTTTCTCTGTTTCTCTCATTCTTTCTTCTTTCTCCTTGGAAACACAAAATCAAGGAAAAAGGAAAAGAAGAAAGTGGAAACAAAAACATTACATCAAAAGTATATACATAGATTCAGTTCCAGTGAAATCACATCCTCCCAGCGACCATGGCGGTAACTATACATTTCAATTTCAATTTCATTTTGATTTTGGATTTGATTATGAACATGGATTGCAATGCATGATTTTGTTCAGGAAAATGGTAGACCATTGCCAAAGTTTGGGGAATGGGATGTGAACGATCCATCATCAGCAAATGATTTCTCTGTAATCTTCAACAAAGCCAGGAATGAGAAGAAGTATGGTCCTAAGGTCAGCTTACCACCTAAGCGTTGCCATTCAAACTACAATCCTCGTGACGCTCTTCGCAAATCCCATTATGTAAGTTTTTCTCTGTTTTTTTTAATGATTCAAGTTGGTATGCAAGCTGTTTGAATAAATTTCTTCCAAAAATCACTCATTAACGAAGATTGTGTATGTTTATGATTATGTCGATGATGATAGATTCATGTAATGCTGACACCATGTCATAAATCTATTCACTTTTTTTAAAATTTTGGACACAGCTTTTTAATTTTTGGTTATTTTCTTCTCAATGCAACAAAAGACAATCTAAAAACACTAGATTAGATATGTAGTTGTTGCATTTGATCTTTGGTGTCTCTGTGACATGCGAATGAAATCATGATTTCGAGAAAAAATTGCATTTTATCACGTTTTATTTTGCAGAAAAAATGGTTCTGCTGTATGACCACACCTGCAGAGCCATGAAGAGGCTTTTGAATTCATGACAGTTTAGAAATGACATAGGACTCTGGAGCTTCAGTAAAGCTATGGTGGGTCCTGCTGGAATCATCTTTGGTCATATATATGCGTACGTAGTGTACATTGTGGCTTGATTAGGAAACAACTATCGCATTGATACATGCGATTTCTGGGGTGTGTGTTCAAAACTTGTTGGTTTCACACCTCATTTACTTTACATTTTTTTTATCCATTCAAGTTTCCCTCTATTGTTTATGTAAAGAGGAACTTGAGATATTTTTATGTAACTGTATTCTTCTTATTTGTGGACGTGGATGGCATTGTTTGCCATCTCTCTGTCGTCCCATGAAGCAAATAATAATAATACAATATTATACAAAGAAAGCAATCCAAAGACTCTATCTATTTGTATTTTGAGTTTCATGACTAAAAAGAAGTCAAGGAAAAAATGGACCATCCTTTTCTGAAATTTGAAAATCGATTTTACCCTGATGCAGATCATTGTTAACCAATTTTCCTAAGTTTGATTGAAAAATACGTACTGGGAGTGTAAAGATTAAAAAAGATATACCTATCCTCAGTTAAAATTAAATTTACACAGCAATTTGACTCAAAATGATGAATAATGTACCTTGCTTGGCACATACTCTGACAATTTAGAAAGTGTAAATTATCCTTTCATCAACAATCGAGAAAATTTCCTGCCATGTTATCGAAACTTGGTATGTCAATGGTAAATCCTAATTGTTCTCCTGGTTATATTAAGCGATAAAAAGTTCTTAAATGCTGATATGAGTGAGAGTTGAGTTAAATATGCTGCAATTGCCATAAAGTACATAACAATTTCTCTAACGCCATAGCAGCTTAAGCAGGGTAAATAAAGTGAAGAAGTATGGGAAATGAAATGAACTATAATTAACATTAAATAACACATCTTTCCACAGGTATTATAAGTAGAGGTGAACAACTAGTTATATAAATATCCAAGTGGTGAAAACAGAAGAAAAAAAAGTTTGAAATATCATTGTTGTCTGTAATGTTACAGGTTCTGAAAACATTTGGAAGCTCTAAACTCTTGAGGTACCCAATTTTCGTTCAAACAATCGCTGTAGAAGGTAGACTTGAATCGCACTAGCCCCAATCAGTGCTGCTGATTCAAAAATTGCCTTGTGTACTGCTCTTCGGCTCATTGCATCGTTCACTGCATACATATTCCAAACATAAGTCAACGTTAATAACAGAAGAAAACAAGACTAACTAAGATGCTTAGTTTGTTGGTTTTGTTTTTAAGGTTTTTTTTATCCTTAACAGAATCATATGTTTAACTGATGAACATGAAACATTGTATTCAATCGTAAGATAAACGTAAAAAGTAAACCTTAAATAATTACCTATTGCTTGGCGATCAGTCTGAGCCTCTAACCAATGCTGTTCAAACTGAATGTTGTATAGAGCCTCCTCCAACTTTCCTATTTGCTCGAGCAATGGGGTAAAATGCTCTGCATAAAAGTCACAAAAGTTTCAACAAAGATTCTCTCGTTTACACTGAGAAAAATATAGAAAGTGGACTTCATAGAAGAGACATTACCATCTTTTGCATGCTGCTCAAAGTAAGAGAAGTGACCGACATGTACATCAAAATCGATAGTTTCATGATAAGGAGACTTGTTGGTGAAGCAGAACTTATGGACCCCTGATTTGTGAGCCACGAAGTCAAACTTGTCACTTGTCTTGTCCCGAAAATCTTGAATTTGCTCACCAGAGGGACCCTTTACCTGAAATTCTTACATTGTGGTGCAATGAGATTCCAACACATGATCGTGTAGTAGGGTACCAAGGAAAAGGAAAATGAACATATTTTAAAAGAAAAGCTATTCCTATCAATTGTGTATGCAGAATCTGGATTAGTACAGCTGCTACAGATATAAATATTCAAAGATTGTAGAACATACAATTGCAAATGTAAAAGGTGATACATATAAATAGCTACATACAATTCACAACATCTCTATGATTACAAGTACTCGTTGTTACTAAGATAAAAAAATTAACTCTTTTGCACCGTATACTATATCCTAACCGTGGATAACTTTTTGCCATAACACCCTCCAAATACTTCAGCATGGGCAGTGAATAAAAGTTCCCAGAATGGGGTTTATGTTTAATAACAGATCATAAGATCTTGAAACAAAAAAAAGTATCGTGGTTGTGCTGAAGAAAAACACAGAAATGTTCTTCTGCCACCTTAGGTAGAAAAGAGAGAGGTACAAAATAAACTTAGATTCACAACACAAATGAATAAAACCATCAATTTCGTCTCTCAAGTATTACTCCCTCTATTAAGAGCGTATTCAAGTAAAAAATAAAACTATAATGCATAAGTAATCCCTCTATTAAACATATTTAACCTCTAATTTGATGTATTTTTGTGAATTTGAAGGACTTCTTATTCTTTGGGAAAACTAAGACTTAGGAAATTACGTAGATGGAATTTATTTTTTGCATTAGGGACATTCAGGAGAGAAGGTAATATTTCAAGGATGAAATTGATGGTTGTTCCAACATAAAACCCTAAACCAACAGCCAACAGCAGGTACGCGTAAGAGAAAACAATGGTTGTTGGTTTTGACGTTGTATTCAAGTGCCTATGGTTCTATTCCCTTGCCTCATCGGAATTTTGAAACAAATTCCCCTAAATTATAAACAGCAAATAGCGTATAAACAAACGCCGAGTAATTGCGATTCTCATTCAGAGTTATACGAAACACAAAATTAAGGCAAAACAAAAATATTATCGGTTTCACAAAAGAAGATCGAGCGAGAGACAAAAAAAAATAACATACCACGAGATCGACACCTTCTTCGCCGTAATGCCAGGGAGAATCAGCCTTAATAACAACGAAAGAAACATGAACGGTATCACCCTCGTACTTGACATCATGGGAGAAACACTCGTCCCTGTCTATCACAAATCGAATACCTTCTGACCTCTGCAAATTCCACAATGCCCCAATTAACACGAACACCAAAGCATGCCTCAACGATGATAATCTCATCTGCCAAACGATAGGTTAGTTTAGATATTCATCTCAAAATCACGGATCCACCAAATCAAAACATCATAACACAGACAAAAATACCTTTGTGAGCGTCTCTTCTCGGAAATTTGACGAAAAATATGAAACACGACACACAGCGGCTGATTTTTAATCTCAACGTGCTTTCTGAAACTGCAAACGGCGTCGTTGTACAACCTTTCTCTTTTCTCCACGTTTCAGTCTGTGATTGGAGAGTTTTGGTCACTCGTCCAATTAAATATCGACACGTAAGATGGGTTTCAAACTAGTAACTCCCCTCGGCCTCGTGTGCAAACAAAACCATCCTAAGATGAGTTCGGAAGCTCTCTGTATGCTTTGTGGTAGATCACCAATTTGGTTCAGATCAGATATAAATATAATAATAATTATTATTATATCAATAATAAACAATTAATTTTATCAGTGTAAATGAAGAAATTTTTTATTTTTGTATAATATCTTTATCATATATTGATATTCACAATTCATTTTTTTTCCGTAAAGTAAAGGAATCATAACATGTAATCTTACAAAAATCATAGCTTGTTAACATTATGGACCTGGTTAAGGCACTAGTCAAAATAAAATATTATGTGTAAAATTAAATTTTGTAATTATTTAAAAAATATTTTAATGTAATAAATAATATTTTCATTCAATTATTTGTTTTTAAAATTATATGTTTTTATTATATAATGAGTTTTTGATTTTGTATAATTATAATATGGTGAAATTAAGTAACTAAGGTGATAGTGCGAACGATAACTTAAACAAGTACACTAATAACAATCATGGATCAGAAATATTCCAATTGATATTTATGTAGATTTATTTATAACTACATTTTTCGTTCAATCAATTATTAGCTATTCAAATCATTCTATTTTGTATAGAAATTTATAGTCTAATTGCATGTTTAGGAATGATAGACTTTTAAAAGATTTAGTTGTTTTCCATACAAAAAAAATTGTTTGTATTTTCTGTTTTGATTTTGAATAAAATTTTAAATTTGTAAAAAGATTTTCATAAAAAAAAACGTTAATTTTATAAATCTGAAAATTTATGGGCTCTGATTTATTTTTTTCAATTTCATATATACTGTTTTCCTGGTAAAAGTTTATTATTTCCCTCCTAATGAAATTAACTGTTTCTAAATCACTTATACCAAAGTTATGTTGAAATAATTCGATTTTGATAATGATCACAATACATATATTATAGATTTGAATTTATAATATTGAACTTGTTTTAAATCTTATTTTATCTAAATCAAATAAGATTATTAAAAGAAAAAAAATTGAATTTTTAATTCTTTGTTCAAGAACTATAAATATATTTATCCTATTTTTATATATTTAGATTTTTATCTTATAGTTAATTCACTTATTATTAACATGAACTAAAATAAATATAAGACCTAATAAAATTATATTATTTTATTCATTTTGATCCCTTAATTAGTATATTTTTCGTAATATTATTTTTTTAGCATAGAAAATTAAAAGAAAAATACAAAAGACTAAAATTAAATTGACTAATTTTATACACTAAAATCAATTATTTCAAATTCTACAAATAGAAAGATATCTTTTTACGAAAACCAAAATCAAAACTTAATTATATATTTAAGTTTTTAGAAAGAATTTGTAACAAACATAAATGTAACATTCAAATCCAGGATAATTAACATTTTATAATTGATAATGTATGATTATAACATCTTTATTGATTTGTCATCATATAAACAAAGGAAACATATGAAACCTTTGTAGCCCACAAATTATTGAAAACATAAATACTAAGCCTTTTTAAGGAACTCCATAACGTAAGTATTGAAAACGCAACATGCTATTCTGAAACCATGGAATCCAGCTCCTTTAGCCAAAGCCTCGTACTCTTTCTCTGTTCTCTCTTTCCCATTTGGACTGTGACACAACATCACAATATCCATTTGAAACTCACACTTTGAAGCTAACTTAGAATCTGGTGTTTCTGGAATAAGCCCTTCAACCAAAATCACCTTTCCAGTGTCAGGAACAGAATCATAACACTTCTTCAACAGTTTCAAGCATTGCTCGTCACTCCAGTCATGACATACCCACTACATAAAAAAGAAAAATTGAATTTTCATTAAATGTGTTCATAAACAAATGGACAAAGATGTTACGTACAAGAAAAAGATTCAAATTTTAATAACACACCTTCATGAAAATGGCGTCAGCTTTTGGAACACTCACGAACATGTCTCCACCTACATGTTCCACACCTGTGTAAGGTGGAGCTTCTTTAATGACGTGGGGTAAGTCAAAATTAACACACTTCATGGATGAATACTTGGAAGCAATCATGCTGATGATAGCACCGGTTCCACCGCCAACATCGACCAAAGATCCAACACCCTCAAATCCTTCGTAGGTGTCGAGAATTTTCTTCATTGTGATGCTAGAGCAATCAGACAAACCCTTATTGAAAAGCCCGTTAAATCTTGGATTTGCGTCATGGAACTCAAACAGATTCATTCCATAAGCATTCTGAAATGGAAATCCACTCTCCTCAACTGATTCTGTCAACTTGTACCTGCAATAAACAACACTGTCCTTTAAACCCTCTATCTGAGAACTCACCAATTACATAAAAAAACATTCTTTGACCTCATATTTAACTCATGTTGTTTGTTTCCCTCAACACATGTTAATAAAATATACCACATTTCCTTGAGGACTTTGTCTTGTTCCATGAGAAAGTAAGCAGCCACAGACACGCCATCTTCATTGTTGACCAAGTATTTGGCTTTCGGGTGAAGACCATAGAACCTTTCAGCCTCATCACCGTCATGGAATTGAACTGTGAGGATGTTGTAGCTAACCAAAAGGCGAAACATGCGGTCCAACATAGCAGGTGCATAAGGGTTCTTTATATTTGGGATCTGAGACGCTATCTGAGAAGGAGAAAGGAAAGTTCCAGGACCAGCCTTTGCTATGGTTTCTAAGATGCCAAGTTCCAGAGCTGATTTCAGAACCATGGGAACAGCAGAAGCACCAGCTAGTTCCATGGCGAATAGATAAGCTTCTTCATCAGATACTACCTCTGCACTTCCCTCTTTCATGCTTTTCTCTGCCATACACTGTTTCAGCCATATACTCATTCAGTTTCAACTCTTTCAAAACATTAGATAGTTTCATGATGACTCAGAATCAGAAATCACACAGTAAAAAGGAACACTAATAAAATATTCAGTATTTGTGACTTAGACACAATGAAAGAATTGGAGAAGCTTAGTGAAATCAAACCTGAGAAAGGTTGAAGATGGAGTTGAAGGTGAAAGATCAAACACAGCTGGGTCCAGAGTGAGTTAATAGATGAAAGGTAGTGAGCACTACACAATTTATAATGCTTTTGGCTTTTATTGTTGGAATAAATTTCTGTCAAATACATTTTAGCAATTATTTATTTTAAAGTTTAAGATCAAAATATTTAAAAAATTTAAACATAAATAAATTTGGAATTTAGAATAAAAATTCAAAAACTAAAAATATATTAATCATAATTTCGATCATTTCATCGTCAAATAGGTACAATCATGATGTAATCTTATCATCTAATATCGATTGAACTAAGAAGAGACGTAGGGATTGCTATAGTATTAGTTAGGACCCTTACCCAACCATATAGTCATATGTTAAAATTCAACAATAATTAATGTTAGGACACGTGTTGAGATATATTGCGAGAATAAATATATCTCGTGTAATAAAAAATTTCAAAGTAAAATTTAATTTCCATTAAATAAGTAGTTCCTTGTATATATATATAGCAACATAAAAGTGGGACGGAAGAACAAGCAATGATTATATCTCAAAATTCAATGATTATCAAAATTCATATACAAATATTTTTGTTTGTTATGATAATATAGTATACCTATATATAAGCATTATTTTTGTTTTATTTACAAATCAAATTTACCACATGTTGATGCAAAGAGTTACATCAATATTATAAAGATAGATATGAATGCATTTAAATGGTTAAAGAAGTTTGAGAAATTATAATGGATTAATTGTTGAAGTTCATATCTTTGACATATAATGATGGATTATTATGAGGTAGGTATGCTCAAAATCGAAGTGATATATGATATTAAATAATATTGGTGACACATTCAATGCATATAATATACAAGTCGCAAGAGATAAGCCTCAGAAGCTACTGTTTTGACCTTTGTAAAGAAAATTAGTTTTTTTCATAATCTTGTTAAACAATTGATAATCCACTTCTAGAAGCAATATGATTATTACAGAAATAAACTTTTATATTTATAACAAATTTAAATAAGAAATCTAAAATAAATGTTTTTAAATTTATTAAATCTCAAAATATCATGATCATTCTCTAAAAAATTTCATAAATTGATATGATTAGCGTTGAAAAAAGGAAAATCAAAGTTACCAAAAAAACAACTATAAAAAAATTGAACAAAGTTTAGCTGTTGGGCATATAATAACGAGATATCTTTTTTCCCTTCCTATAACTAATCATTAGAAATTTAACATGTTCAATTGTTTTTAATCATACTGATTTCTTTAATCAATTTTTTTCTAACATTAATAAATAAACGGAAACAAAAAAATTGAAGATACGGGAACAAATGAGAGCAACTATGGGCTCAACTTTGGGTTTTTAAATATTGTTTGGGCCTTGGGAGCCACAGAGGCCATACACTTATTTTCAGAAATTATTCAAAAAAAATATGACTCCACTTAATCTAATTCAATTAAGACGACAGGTCGGAGATTATATTATATCTGACAAAAAATATTAAATTTAACAATGTAATGTTTAAATTTAGTCAAATTCAAGTTACGTGTTAAAATAATAAAATTAAGTCTAACTTAATTTTACAAATTTGTTTATAATATACAATTTGTATTTATTATATTTATATATTTTAAACATGACATTACATTAATAACTGATTCAAAAGTATATAGGTGATTCAATAAACTTAATTAACAATAAATGTCGTTAAGAAATATTTTAACCAGGATTTTGATATTATGTGAATAAATAAATTTTAAGTGTAATTCAACAATAAAAATTGACTTATCTTTTAGTTTATTTTATTGATATGAGATCTCGAAATATGCCAATAAGTTAAGTTAATATTCTTTAGTTATAGATAATAATTAAAAACATAAGTGACGTCTTGGTTTCTAAGAATCCATTTTCTTTTCTTCTTTTTTTTCTGCACAGGCTACTTATTTTAATTTTCTAAATTTTAGTGTCACGCCAATTTAAATATTAAAAAAATGGTAAAGATAAATGAATTGTAAACTTAAATTTACGAGTCAAATATTGATTTCATATAATTCTTTTATTTCCTTTTCATAACATTAAATATATTAAATTTTAAAAAATGGATAGTTACTCTTCATAAATTCGGTGAAGTTGTGAAATATACCTTTTTTTTTCTCCTCGTAGCTTTTTTGTGAGTTTTGATAGCGAGTTTTTTTATTAAATAAAATAATAATAATAATAATAATAATAATAATAATAATGACATAGCACGTGAAGGTGAACCGTCGTTATCTTTGTGGCAAAGGATGTAGGTTGGTATCATCACTCTCTACTTGTTTCCTTTTATTTGTTTTTTTCTTTTCCTTATTCCGTAAACTAATGTTTATTTTAACCCAAGAGTACGAGAAATACTACAAAACCATACTAATTAATACTAATGTTTTTCATAAGTATTTTTGGATAGAAAAGTAAAAAAAAAAAATATAAATTAAAATTAACTTATTTATATGTTAATTTGTAAATGTTATTTCAACTAATTTTTTCTATTCTTATTTTCTAACCTTTTAATAGATTAATTTTAATTTTGTATAAGTTTTTTATTTTCTGAAATTCATAAATTTTAATTGAGAATACCTATGAAAATAAAATGAATACTCATTAATCATCGTTACTCCTGAATGCACTCTTAAAATGTAAAAAAAAATAAAATAAAATTGTGGATGAAAGAGATGGCCACGAACCGGTGAAGAACGGCTTAAATATCTGATTCCAGAAGAAAGTGGGTCCTACATTGACGTCAACCGGCCGGTTCGGCCCAATGTAAAAAATGGAGCCGGCCCATTAACAAGAACGAAGAATTAATCTAATGTACTCTTTTCTATTAAATAATATTTAGCTTACTACATAATTTTTTAGCATAATTTTATAAATAATTCACACCGTTAACCAATACAAAACATTGTTAATATAATTAATAATTAAAATATATGATATATAATAATTTACTATTAAATAGCGGTATACAATCTCCATATTTTTTTATATAATTTAAATATTATGTGCATATGGGTAAAACAAATTGAATGAGGTTGCTTGAAACTTTTGAGGTTATCCATAACTTTGAGAATAAGCATAGTCTCAGCCACAGGTGATTTCTTCCATTTGGCGGTAGTGAAAGGATGGGCCTACCTAACGGGCCCAAACGGGCCCCACCTTATATCAGTTTTGCTCAAATCCAAACAATCATTTTGTGGGCCATAAAACAGTAACGTAACTGCGAAACACATGTCAACAAAAAATGTGTGCTCACCTTTCCCCTTTTATAAATTTGCGTTCACTTTTACCCATTAATATGATTGAAGAAATAAATCAAATGCGTTTTTTTTTTTTTTTTATCGCCAAAATCAAATGCGTGAAAAGCATGAGAATTATTATTTCGTTGGGTAAAAAATTTTTTTTTCTGAAGAAACAAATCATGATGAAGAGAAACCATGTAGACCAAGCAAAGTAGACAAAAAAGAAGGCACCATTACAAAAAAATACTTTATGGTGTAAAAACTGTATTATTAAGTGTTGTTTATTGGATATTTTTAATATAAATTTTATTTTATTTTATTGATAATTATATTTGTTTCATTTTTTATATTAAACTTTTTTTTTTATATATTGGATATTCTCTTATTAGTTTTGTGATATGTATCAGAATATTTTTAACGAAGTTTAAAATAAAACAAAACCATACATTTATGTCAACTTTTTAATTATGTTTAGTTATAATATTAAAAGAAGAAAATTAAACAGTGTTATATCTATATCTAAAATTCAAATAACAATAAAAATAAATTTTCTTCTAATATTTTTTTTCTCTCTCTCTCTCTATATATTTTTTACCAAAAACTCTAAAAACATATATGTTGTTTTACTCATTTTCGATTGTTTTTCCTAAATCAAATATAAACGGATTTTTACTTTAAAAAAACAAATTTCCGGCATGCACTTTAGTTAATAATATATATATATATATATATATATATATATATATATTCTAATTATTATATTTTTTAGTTAAATATATTTTTCTCCCTTAACAAATTAAAACTAATTTCTCTTTTGAAATTTTTGATTAATTTAGTTATCCATCTTTATAAATTTGTGGATTTACTCCTTTTACCTACATCTTATTAAGTGTATTTGACATTTTAAACTTATTTCTGGATTAACATTACAACATAAATGTGTTAAACGGTGTAAATAACTGAAATACTACCATAAAACATTTTTAAAATGTAAAATAAACTTAAAAAAATTTAATGAAAAGATTAAATCTACACATTTTTTAAATTTGATAACTAAATACTTAGTTTCAAATAGAGACCGGTTCAAAATTACATAAAAATTTATTTAACCTTATATTTGTTTGTAGTTCCTTATATACTTTTTTAATACTTAATGTTTTTACATTAAATATCTAATCAATCATTTTAATTTAATTGAATTTTTAGCGTGCATGTAGATTAATGTGTTTGTTAAATCATCTCAAATTTTACACTCTCTTTTATTTGAAACAAGTATTAGCATTAATCCTTTTGTATGATATGTAATATATCAGTTGTTATGATAAAAAAAAATATTGAGAAAGAAAAAAAGTAAAATCTAAAAGTACTTTAGAAACTTAGACTAATATTAAACTAAAAATAGATAATGTATTAATAATTTGATTGTTTTTTTTTTTTTTTTTGAATTTGAGGTTAAGCACCACATAGTCATTGGCACGACTATGGCACTTAAAAATTGAAAATAAATTGTGAACACTGTGCACGTTCTGCGAAATCGTAATCAACAATCCTTGTAACGTGATGCATTCAAATTTTGAACTATTCTTTCTTACTAATCATCCTTTTGACTTTATAATAAAATCTAATTACTGATAATTAAGTGCATGGTTATTTTAATGAGTGACCAAAAGTAAACGTTACTTTCACCACAAGCTAATTTCAATTAATTACTAATTCACTCAATTTTTCTTTCATCTTTTAATAATAAATTTAAATTCTCAACATAAAGTTATAAACGTGATAATAGATTCAGACTTCGCTCTCATTTTCATTTTGATTATGCCTTTAATTCCTCTTAATACCAAGAGTTTGACCAAAGACATTTGATTTCATTTTACTACATTAAGATTTTTTTTTAAACTCTAACAAAATAAAAAGATAAAAAGTTTTCAATTGTGGATTCAAACACATTAAAATACACGGAGCTACACATGATTTATTATTATTAGTATTATTTGGTATTATAGTGTTGAGTTTAGTGTTGACAGTTGAAAAATCCTTTTACAAATCTTTAATTCAAATTTTCCTAATTTCATGATAATTTAAACGATAAGTTAAAAATTGCGTTGTACTCTATTAAACTGTATTATACTTCACTCATAATGAAATATTAGAAAGATATATATATATATATATATATATATATATATATATATATATATATATTCACATAAAATATACTTTAATACCACTGAATACCTTCATAAATACATACATATAATGATTGACAATGAATAGTTATACATTTTTCTATCCATTTTATTTTGTAACAATTTTTTTCTTGCATAAAATCGCACGTTATTTTTCTTTGACCATTTTCACTAATGAATAATCCTTTAACTTAATTAATGCATACTGCGCGTTTTTTCTGTTGTATAAACTGGGAGTAAATTAAAATGAACATTAAATTTAAGATATGAATTCCTTAATTTGTTTTTATCTATAATTCTGGATTTAGTGACCCTAAAATTCATATTCATGATGGCAAAATAATGTTTTATGGGACATAAAATCTACTGTGATAAAAATGGATAGTTTAATGAATATAAATGAAGTAGTTGATTTTTTTTTTCTATGTATTTATTAACGTGATAATAATAGAGGTGAAAAATGAGGTATCCCCATATGTGGTGTCTACCTATTAATTTGGGGGCACGAAGGAGTAGTAGGTATTCACATGTAAACATGATTTGCAACTTCTTAAACACTCCTTAATTATACATAAATAAGTGGTTTTATTTTCAGTATAATTATGTATTTAAAAACATATATTTTAAAAATTTTTCTATAAACATGTAATATAATTACGTAAAAAAAAATAAAGTTAATTATTTTTTTAGTTCTTGACTTATAATAAACTTTTTATTTTCGTTTTTATCTCAATATACATATATAATAGAATCAAAAGAAACAAAAATCAAAACTACAACGTTATAATTTAGGGATCAAAATTTAACTAAAATAATAATAAAAGATAATAAAAAACTTATACATCTCGCAAACATCAAATGAAAAAAAAAAACTCAATATTTCCAAGTTTTTATATAAAAATTATAAATGCGCATACTAAAAATACACGTAACAATGTACTAATAAATCAAAAGTAATTTTTTATTTACCTGGTCATCTTGCTACATAACAGCGATTTAAAGTAATTAAGAGTATTAAATAGTAAGAGATCACCAAACTATTTGGTCTTTGTACGATTAACCCTATAGTGAAACAAAATAGGAAAAAGAAACATCATTAAATACACTTACATTTTTATTATTTATACGACTTAAATAGATTTTCTACGAGTACATCATCATTACTATATTTGAGATACATAAACAATTTATATAGTCAAATTTTAATTTCATTAAAAAAACTGATTTAATATAGTTAATGATGTATATATCTTTCTACACATCCTTATATTCTCTGACGAAAACAATTAATAAAAATATATTCAATTGCTTGAAGTACACTATACAATCAACACTTACCATAAAAACTAAAAATATCGTAAATAATTTAGATATATTGATTTAATATTAAAAATACAAAATTCTAGAGGATACAATTATGCGACACAGAAGTCTAAGAAAAAGACACTAGACATTATCTCCTAAATTTGAAAAGTGCTCCAGAATCACTGAACGTGTCCAAAACATTTTTTTTCATCAATGATGCATTTTAATCCATTCACCTAATGAAAGTTATAATAATAATAATAATAATATATTATTATTTTTATAATAAATATAATATATGAAAAGTGAAATTTAAATGAGTGAGAAAAATGAAAGAAGAGAAAGATGAGAGCGAGCGTTTGTAGCAGAGGCGAGAGACAGCGACCAGCTCAGATCGGCATCCCTATTTCTCCGTTCTATTTTTACATTCTTTCTATGCAACAATTTTCCCTAAATTCCAGCCTTTTATTCTTCTTCTTCTCTTTCTAATCTTTTCTTTGTTCATCTTATTACCATTTCAAGACCTAACCTTTTCTAACCATTCCTTTCTCTTATCTTGCATTCATCTTAAAGATCTCTAATTTCCCTCATTTTTCCCTTTTTTTTTTCTTTATTTTTTTTTTTCTATGTTCTTTCCCACCTCTGTCTTCCTGGGTCTCATCTTATCTCTCTTTTCTTGAATATTCAACCCCCCCCTTTTTTTTTTCTTTTTTTTTTCTGTCCACAATTCACATTTGTAAAGCGTTTTTCAATAGACACACCCAAGATATTTGAGCTCCATACATCAAAGGCTCAAGCTTCCTCCAGGATGCAGAAAGGGTCTTTCAAAGGTTCTCCCTTTTCTTATAATTTCTGACTCCAACCCTTGTTTCCCCAAATTTTGTTGCACCCATTTTGTTTCTGACAACTTTGCGGCGTCTCCTCACCTAATCTCAAGCACCCAGGTCCTAGGAATGGACCTTTTCACGGTTTCAGACTAGTGGGTAATTTTTGTTATTTGACGAGGTCCTTTCTTTTCCCAATACATAAACCAACCTAGTCTGAACACCGAAGCGAAGCCAAGCCCAGCCCTTTGTTGTGGCCGTTTTTTCTTGATCTGACACAAGAAAACATGTATGGGACCAAAAGCAAAATTGACCTTGCCTTTGAATACCAATCTCAGGTAGCAGTTTTGAGGCCGAGCATCCATTCCAGGAGGGCAAATCTGACTGTGAAATTCCAAGACCTTTATGGATTCACGGTGGAAGGGAATGTGGATGATGTGAATGTGTTGAATGAGGTAAGGGAGAAGGTGAGGCAACAGGGAAGAGTTTGGTGGGCATTGGAGGCCAGCAAGGGGGCAAATTGGTATTTGCATACGACCATCGGGCAAAGCAGTGCCCTTACATCATCCTTAAAATTCTCAGCTTTGACCAATGCTATCACGTTGAAGAAGTTGATCAGGAAGGGTATACCCCCTGTTCTTAGGCCCAAGATTTGGTTTTCCTTGTCAGGGGCAGCCAAGAAAAAGTCCACCGTGCCTGACAGTTATTATGATGATTTGACCAAAGCTGTGGATGGGAAGGTCACCCCTGCTACCCGGCAGATAGATCATGTGAGGAGCTCACCCTTTTCTTTTTTATGATCATCGCACACACTTGAGTTTGGTTTTGAATTTGAATGCAAGTTTCTTTGTTATGGTTCTGGGCATCATGGTTCTTCTGTTTTGTTTGGTTGCCTTTTATTCACAAGTGTTTGCAGGTTTGTGGATCATTTTCAAATGAATTTGATGGACTTTGCGTTGTGTCTTCTGACAAAAATTTCAGACAGAATCTTGCTGCAGATTTTTATGAATGATTGTCTGCGTTGCTTTTGTGTTTTTCCCCCTATGAGTAAAATTTTGTATTTATGGATATGATATTGAGAATTAAGGAAGATCTGCAAGAATTGAAGCATTTGTCAGTCCTATGTTTGTAACCTTTACAATTATAGGATCCTTGAGCCCTATTGTATATCCCATTTGAATAATTTACACAAAATTTGGTTGAGGCAAAATGTGGCTTTGAGTAAAAGCTGATCAGAAAAAGATGGGAATTTGTGTGATCCTTGGTATAGTTAAAGATTAGGAATGAAGTTTGTCTAGGGCTGTAGGCTTTGTGTATATTTGTTGGGATGTGGATGCTGTTTATCTACTTAATTAACAATGTTGTGCACTTTATGGTTTTGGAAACGCAGCTGTTATCAGGGTGTTTGATGCAATCCTTAAAATGATGTTTGATTATTGATTTTTGTTTGAGAATAATTTGAACCTGCCCACTTGTTATAATGCTAATTACGTTTATTCTGTTTCTAATCATTCCATAAACACTTTTTGCAGGACCTACCCCGAACCTTCCCTGGCCACCCGTGGCTGGACACTCCTGAGGGGCATGCTGCTCTCAGGCGTGTTCTTGTTGCTTATTCCTTCCGTGATTCTGATGTTGGGTATTGTCAGGTGTGTTTGCTCTGTTCTTTCTTTTGAAGTGGGATTAGATGTTATATGACACAGTTTCACCAACAGCACTTGAAAATATTGAATGCATACATACTTTCTCAAATGTTAACTCTACTATATTACTGCTCCAGGGATTAAATTACGTGGCAGCATTGTTGCTGCTGGTCATGAAGACAGAAGAAGATGCATTTTGGATGCTTGCTGTCTTGTTGGAGAATGTTCTGGTTAATGACTGTTACACAAACAACTTGTCAGGATGCCATGTGGAACAAAGAGTGTTTAAAGATTTACTGGCCAAGAAGTGTCCGAGGTAATCAATTTTACATGATGTGTTAACTGTGTATGATAAATGTTTGATTCCAAGTATACCTTCTGAAAACTATAGAAATGGAAATGCAGGATTGCGAGCCATTTAGAATCTTTGGAATTTGATGTTTCCCTTGTTGCCACCGAGTGGTTCCTCTGCCTCTTCTCTAAAAGCCTGCCTTCCGAGGTTAGAATAATGCGGCAATAAATTCTACATCAAAAAATGTTAAAAATTGTTCCTCATATTAACACTTCCTCCATGGATCAGACAACTCTTCGCGTGTGGGATGTTATCTTCAACGAGGGTGCTAAGGTTATATTTAACGTGGCCTTGGCAATCTTTAAGGTACCACTAGCGCAACCCTTTTGTTCTTTGTTGGATTTTTTTGGATTAATTATGTTTTTATCTCTAAACTATAAAGCGATTTTGATTTTCGTCACTGTCTCAAACTTTGATCATGTTATGGTGAATCTGAATTGCAGATGAAGGAAGATGAGTTGATTCCAACCCATCATGTTGGAGAAGTAATCAACATTTTGCAGACGACCACGCATCATCTATTTGATCCAGACGATTTATTGACAGTAAGACAAAGTCTCAGTATCTTATTTTGAATGGTATCAGAAGAAGAGAAGCTACAGAGAAGAAGATTGAGACATTTAATAATGCAATTGTTGAATGAAAATTTTGTTGTGTTTTCAGGTGGCATTTGATAAGATAGGATCAATGACAACAAACACGATATCAAAGCAAAGGAAGAAACAAGAACCTGAAGTTATGAAGGAGCTTGATCAGAGGATCAGACGGTTAAATTCCCTTAGAACAGATGGCAAATAGCATTAGCATTGTTGTCTTTATTTTTTTTTTTTGGTACCTTTCGTTACGTTACGCTTCTCTAATTTAAATCTCAAATGGTATCGCCCTCGGGGCATGACACAAGCCCTGTTCTTTTTCAGGATGTTTGTAGGTCATAAGTGTAAATTTCGATATGGACATAATAATCTATCAAGTAAACTTATAATTTCTATCAACATCAAATTTCACCCCTCTTAACTCATTCTCTTTCTTATAATTAAAATCTAAGATAATTGTAATATTTTATGGGAAAGAATCATCTTATGGACCATTGAACATTGGTTGGTTACACGTCGCGAATTAAGTGCTTTATTTAATCAGAATTCTTGATTAAAGGGAATAGTTTTTCTTGCACACAGTAGAAAAAGAAGCTTTAGCAACGCTGAAATGAGGTATGAAAAGGGATTTATTATGACGGTGTGTATGAATAAATGCGATCCCGTGGTTCATGAGTTGGTTGCCATCTTCTGGTTCAATTTCTCCTTTTTTTTCTTCTTAATTTGGGACAATTAAATTGCCTCCTACAGCAAACAAGCTATATATTTTTTCCTAACCTTAAGTAAGATTGCATATCCAAATATTCTAAATCTAAAATATTATCTAAAGAGATGAAATTTACCATTATTCTTTATGGTATAATATAGATGGGTAATCGTATTAAATGATAAAAATAAAATTTTATACGGTGGAGTTGATTGCGACTTTTCATCTAATGACAAGGTTGATAAGCAAAGATGGACTACCATGGGATGAATTTAAATGAAGACATTCGTTTGTGAGTGTAGTTTGAATATAAATGTTAATTTCTTCATTTAAATTTTTGGAGTTTAGAGGTATATATGTTGATGTGTTTGGTTCAACAATCAACATCTGTTCAGTACTTCTGTTCATAATGACGGTCGATGAAAGTTGCAGAGATCAACAAAAGGGTACCCTATTTGTGTTCTTCTAATTATAGCTTTTACATGAGCTAAAAGCACATAATTTTTTAACTATAAATACTAACAACAGAGAAATGAAATAAGGATTTAAAAAAGGTTAAATTTTCAGGAAAATATATTTAAATATTTTCTCTGAATGCAACCTAAATTATTCTGTAATGAAAAATCATTTCACTACAAAGTTATCGGTGAGTTATTTCACTAAGCCTAAGAGGGAGACGTGTTCACTCATGTTATAGTAAGTAGAGTCCATGATCATCTAGGTATAACAAATATGTAAAATCACTAGTTGGGACTGAACTTAAATTTATCATGGAAGGTACTGCAGAAGAAATAGATTTGTATTTGATAGCAATTAAAAATGTGTGAATAGATCATAACTAGGGTAAGAATAGAACACGAAGCCACATAAACTTTATATAGGACTACATCAAGGTTGACTTTGAAACCTTATCTATTTACGTTAGTCTGGAATCAGCATATCCTGCTCTACTTTAATGAGAAAATATAGGGAAGGTTAAACGAACTGAGAGGTTAAGGTTTTTACCAAGTAGAAGACTAAGTACATGGTTGAAGTGAAATGAAGAATTCCTTTGAGATGTTATCTACAATAAAACAGTATTATTCGGAAAATAAAAATGTATTACATGAAGGTGAATTTTAGGCAATGAAAAGTTGGGATGACACTTGTTAAAACAATTGAAATTAGGTTGACTATTGTTGATGCGATGTTTATAGTATTCTGCTGGCTTTGTTGACAACAGAGTTAAGTTATAGGAAAACAAAAAAAGTTGGCACAAAAGGTATTCAATTGTTATACATAGCATGAACCAGCTGTGGTACTCAAATCCCAGACCTGAAAAAAACAGAAAAAAAGCCACAAAAAATAAAGCGAATAAATAATCACTGGGTCTGTTCATCCACTGGAATTGGTATCTGCATACACCGCATTAAAAATAATCTTAGTTGGACGGAAAACAAAAGAATGTCTTCCCCCCCATATTATTATTGGGAAATTTCGCATGCAATTTTCATCAAAGAATATGCCTAAGTACAAAAAAAATCTAAAATAAGAATTTACAATATCCTTATTATCTGAGGTTTTTCATAATAAACAATAAGCTTTCTTTCGAACAGGGAACCGAGAGGTTGGCAACTTCTTTTAGTTCTATAAACAAAATTGTGTTGTGTCCATTCATTCTCCATTGGATATGGTTTTCTTCAACCTTTCTGACTCAAGGAGTGCTGGGATTCTCCGAAGCATCACCATCATCATTAACGGCTAAATTGGATACCTCGTCAGCTACATCTGCTTCGTTTTCACTTTCCATTGGAGTTGCAGGCGTTGCTTCACGGTGGTGGTGGTAGTGGTCTTCAGGTTTCTTCAGGCTCCAATGCATTATGCTAGCAGTTAAAATGAGTATCATCTTCTGGTTGACCTGTTTTGGTTAAATGCAAGATCAGGGAGAGTTGGACATAAAATTTCTGAGTCAAATAAAGGACAGATAAAAAGTCTGGTGAAATCTAGGTAAGCACTAATATAATAAATATGCAAGATTTACTAATGGCCTGCTTTGAAACATTTATGTGGGCAGGAAGCTCAATGAAAAGATATATTTAGATACTAGAAGAAACCTTTTTTCCATAAACATTATTTCTTTGGATAAATGACACGAGCTCTCCGTCGTATACAACAACCAATCAATGGTTGAAACTTACTATTCCAATTTTAAGAATTCAGAAGCATCATGTATCTATATTCCTATAAAAGAATATTTACTGGAGACTGCAACCTAATTAATAAAAAAACTTCCCTTTTCCATGGACAACTCTAGCATAATTACTAACAAAATTATGTTTAAAACACTTAGGGACTTACCTCTATTATGTCTTCAGGTAACAGGAAAATGGAACACCCAAGTTTTCGGGCAACACTGATTATATATGTTGCATTCAACTTCTTATCTTCATCTGTAATTCAAGACAGAATAATTTGAAATTTCCAGTTGTTGCTCATAAGGTAGCATATTCTCATCATATTAATATCAAATATGATTGTTGAGAAATTAAAGAGTTCCAGACAGAATTCTAGAAGCATAAATTCTCAGTTGGCATACCAGTCTCCCCTTTGGTAACAAGACTCCAGTTGACAACCCTTGGCTCCACAGCACTCAAAAGCTCAAGGAAGAAAACACCACTCGAAAGATTCTTATCCTGATGAAGCAGAATACATAAACATTAACAATGATTTGTAGTCCAAATCAAAGCAACCATCGAGTACATTGTTCCTTCATAAAAACTGAACGGCCTTTTTCTTCATTCGAAAGCCTTAATAAAATTACTTAATGCTATTGATAACAGATTCCTGTGATTTTGCTCCAAACACGAGCAGTAAAAACAAATGTCTAACACTGATAATTGTTATAGAGAAATGTAAATTAAGAGTACCAATAATTGTATAATCACACACATAATTCTCAATATATGATTCTATACCTTGAAACTTTCCATTTCGGAAGTTCTTCCTGATTTTTTCACTTTATTGTTTGCCCAGTTTAGAATATCAGCATCGGTAATCTCTTTGCCTTGGGAGTGAGATCTCAAATTTTTCAGAAGTTGAATCATATTATACCTCATCAGCTGCCACAAAAATGCTGGGGACAAAGAAAAAAGAAGATGAATATTCCCTATACATATAGGCACATTTTGAACAAAATAATGACAAATAAAAAATGTTTGAATATCAGAGAAATATCCCATAATATGTTGCTGGCTCAGATAACTTCTTGAAGATTTTGCTTTCAGCTATTAATTTTTTTCTATTGTCGCGACCATCTCTGGTTGCAACAATCCTATTTTATACTGTTCATCTTCTTAAAAAAAAACTAGTTTCCTCCTTAAAATATCATAATAAATGATGAAGTCTCTAAAATCTAATGCCATAATCAATCTTCCTCCGCAAAACTTCAAGCCATTGAACTGAAGCTTCTACCCTTCGCACAACCATTTCTTTGTACAGCACCCACCCCCAAAGCAAACAACAACCCACTTGGCTCCACACCTTCATATCACATTCAAGAGTGAAATCCCAATGACACATTTAAGAGTAAAAACATTTAAATTTTAAACCTATTTGTGTTGTATATTTGAGGGACTTAATCTTAGATTATCTCAATATTTCCATATTTCAAGATTTCTCTATTCTTGTATTAGGTATAACATATATCCTATTTTGAATATAGCATAGATAAGCGCTATAGAGAACATTATGATATTCCTCAGTAATGAATCACAAGAATATATCCTGGCTATTGACAATCTTTAGTTGGCAGAATTACCTAGAGAGAATTGAAGCATAAAATAATGCATTGACCCAACAATATATCCAATGGATGATGACAAAACAGAATTCAAGCAGATGTTAAAGACAGGAAACCCACCACACATTTATAAAAGGTTCTCTACCAATAACAAAAAGGGGATAACATGACACTCACCCACTAAGAGCTTCTTATTCCCTTGTACAAAATCATTGCCAGCAACATTCACTAGTGAAAAGTTTAGGTCCTTCCCAATCTGTATAACTTGGTTGCAATTCTCAACTTTTCGGAACGGCATCTTAATAGGAGGCTTTGTGGCCAGTTTCCAATTGACAGATCCGGGTGAAACCTTGTCAAGAACTTCTAACAGAACCCATCTGCATAAAAGGAAATATGGACAATCACAATCAATAAAGTTTAAGGAAAATATTAAAAGATGACAAAAGTTGAATAAAGAAATGATAAGAAAATAGAAGACGCAGATGATGAGCCAACAGAGCAGTGGAAGAACTTGCCCATTTCTGACATCCTCAAAAACATTATTGACATAAGTGGTAATTCCAAGACTGTTAATCCAGAGTCTGAAGCATCGTTCTTCCTTAGATGTCTCTACATCATCAGTCATCATCTCAGCAAAGGACATTTTCTGACTGTCAACTGTCGTAAGACCATTCCTACAAGAGTACAAGTAACAAAAATGGATTTATTTAAATGAAATTTACAATCTGAATCAGCTTAAGATCCATTCTGTACTGTATACGTCTAACTTAAACATTCACTAACCCTTCCCTAACAAATGAATCAATTAGAGAGATCCATAACCATTACCTGTACTCAAAGGCCTATTTCAGGATAATCATAACAAACAGTGACAATGTTACATGATACATGAGCCACCCCCACCCCCATCACAGAAAGACAGAGGAAAGCATGGGTTATTAGAAGCATATCCCAAAATGTTCTTATTGTATGAATTTTCAATGAAAACATTAGCACATTGCAACCTCTTTAACAAACCATACCTATGCTGGAAAATTTGAGCAACAAATGCAAGATTAAGATTAGGCGATCCCTCCACTATGTCCTTTGGAGTGAGGTATCGCTTGCAATCTAATTTCTCTGCCTGCTCAAGAACCAAGCTAGCCCTTTCTGTTGGATCACTAGTCGTTAAGGCAGATGGGCCAGCCACTTCTGGGGCAAGAGCATTAAGCAAGTACGCATAAGCCTCTCCATCCTGCAAAAAGAAGATATTGCAGACACAATAGACACATGCAATTCGTAATCATATTATATCTCACTATGAAAACATCTGCCAAGCACATAAAAAACTAGGCACAGAATGATTCAGCAATTGGCGTGATGTACAGCTGTATAGTGAATCTTTTCCTTGAAAACTAGTCTATGGTTGTCAAGGCCAACAACAAGAAGTTCCACAGTTTCTTTACTGATTTAAAAGGCACAATAAAGGCAGTGTTGGGTATAGGAAAAAGTTACTAAGGAGGAATACTGAATAATATTTCATCCACGTCCAGAATTATTTCTACGAGAGGAAGTCAGCATGCAAACTTAGTAAGAATTTCCCTCACCTTTAGGTCAGAAGAGAAGTTTGTAACTTGTTTCTCATATCCAGCTTTCTTCAAGTGGAAATTCATCCATTTCAGTAAAACCTTTTCAGGTGCTAAACTGATAAGCTCTTCCACCTCCTGCCAGAATGGTACGATATAATATAGTGGTTTATTTCAATCACATTTCTGACAAGTAAAGGAAAGGAAAAAAACATTGTATTTCGTAAACTACAAACAAAATGAACAATATTATCCAATATCACCTTGTCATCTTCCACTAATTCCACAAGTTGAGGAGTGTTCTTCAGATTGAGATCAGCTAACAATTGAATCTAATGTTGCCATCGTAATGAAAAGTCAATAAACAACAAAGACAGCATAAGTTTACATTGCCTTACCAATGAATAATCAACTCATTCCGGTGTCAACCTCCTTATCTGACTTCCATATTAAGGAAGGAGGGGGAGAAGTTTCAGTAGTTTACCTTAATTACTTGTGAAATCAGACCAAGTATCAGATGGGGCTACAAATAATCAAAGAGGAAAGTTTTGAAAAATAAAATGAGTTAAAGTCGGTTGAATGAAACAAAGGAATCTGGAAACATGAAGAGAAGGACAAAAGAAGGATTAAACCTACTCTTCCTTCAATCAGATCCTGTGTACCAATATTAACCACTGTGCAACCAATAGCCTTGGCCGAATTCAAGCCTAGGGTATGATTTTCATTCCTTTCCCATGGATTAAGAACTTTTTTTGTGTTAATAGCTCGCTCGTCTATGGTCCCAGGAACAGCAACGTTAATAAGCTTGCTGGAGAAATAAAATAAACAACAATGTCAGAGTGGAAGAAAATGGGGACATTTGTTTTTAAATGAGTCCATATTGAGTCATGACACTACCAGAGAAGGACTCCATCTTTTGCAAGATTAAACAATGCATCTGTTGATGGATCAATTGGAAGAAACTGACCCAGGAATTTATCTTCAGCCAAGTAGTTGTTAATATGTGCGACATAAGAAGCTTTCTCAGATTCATTAATGGCATGATGAAAAGTTGTTGTAGCTGTCTTCAAAAATGAAGAAGCGCTTTTTGAACCACCATCTTTAGCTATTGCATGGGCTTGCAGATTTAAATGTGCCTGCCATTCAATGTCACTGATTAAGTTGCTATGTTCAATGTAAATATAAATATAATAAATACCTACAAAATTACTCATATACAAATTAGTATACACCAGCCCACGCAGATATTTAAAACTAAAAAAAAAATAAAATCACAGCTTCGTTTCGTGTTAAGTGCACATACGTGAAGATCCAATAGTCAATTTGAACATCAAATGACATTGTAACAAATATTATCAAAAAATTTCTTCGGGAAATCAATCAAAAGGTCATTCTTACAAACATGTAAAAACTAAATTAAGAAACACATGAACGTATAGGAGCAGAAACCTAGCTTTTAACTTTTCCGGAGGTAAATAAAAACTCACCCTTAAGAAGGACTCGAAATCAATTTCTTCATCCATGTTCTCGTATGACTGTGCGAAAGCAGCCTTAATCTCATCCTCGGTGAAAAGTTCAGAGAAAATCTTCAATTTCTTAAAAATAGCAGGCAAATTTCCGACAGTAACACGTCCCAATTGAGTCCTTTCCGAGACATACTAAAAAGAACGTAATAAACAGAAGGCGCGTTTGAGTCCGAGATTGCGGTTTCGACGAAAAACAATAGAAGAAAGGAAGGATATACAGACCTTGGATTTCAGTGTTCGAAGTTCGACTTGAGTGAACTGGCTCTGAAGCTCTTGATCAGAAACAAGGACGCCGACGAAACTAGACATTTTGACTATGTTGGAGAAAAACTATAAACACCGGAATAACACTGACACGAAAACACACAAAAATGAAACGTTCATAAGCCAATATACATAACGCATTCAAAATCAAATCAAACATGCATGAATATCCATCACACGGATCCAATGGGAGATTGCGACGAGACAGGAAGCGATTGAGAAATGAGAAATGAGAAAAGTACCTAAGAGAGTCACAAAAGAAGAGAGAGATTCAAATGTCTCGTCATCGTTTCTGCACGGAGTTTCTTTCTTCTTCTTTTTCTTCTTCTTTCTTCAGAGAGATAGAGATAGAGAGAGAGGTGTTTGTTTGAATGTCCGAAAGAGGAAATGGGGTTGGGAGAAAAAAACGTGTTGGCGAAAGGACCCGCGAAGACAAAGGGAATGGAACGCAAATAATCAAATCAAACGGAACCCACGCTTTCACTCTCTGCTTTCCTATTTTTCCCTCAATATTAAACGCCAACGACACCTGGCATCACTTCACACTCCTTTTTCCTTCGCTCTTTTAACTTTTCTTTGTTTTCTTTTGTTGCTTTTTCACCAACCAAATATATCTCATCCCCTTCTACTTTTTTTTCCCCTCTTTTCATACTAGTAATAAAAGTAATAGATTAGATACCTTTTTTCAAATATTAAATAATAATAAATTATTTTAATTAATCTCCCATTTTGAACTCTTCAAAATCTTAAATATATTAATACAGAAATTGATTATAGAAATTTGTATTTTCGAGATTGTTTATGTACATTTATTATTTAATAGAAAAAAAAAATAATACTTGTCATCATAAAAAATATAACCTCGTACCGACATTTATTTCGCTTTCCTTAATATATACTTCAACACTTGACAATTCGCACGTTTATCTTTGAGGCTAAGGTATCAAGTAAATATACAAAACAAAACTTGTTTGAATATATATATTTTTTTTCGAAAACTATATAGAAACACGGAACATCAATCCGAAAACTTAGTATTTTTTTAAAAAAGTATGTTTTTATCTCTCAAATTTCAGAAAATTTTAAAATTAGTTCTTTTTCAAAATTTTATATTAATATAGTCATTTATTTTAAAAAATACGTAGAATTTTGAAAAATTTATTTGACATTTTAAACGCATTTTATGATAATATTTGAGTTAATATTGAAATGAAAATATGTTAAACGATGTAAACAATTAAAATACTATCATGAAATGTGCTTAAAATGTAAGATAAACTTAACAAAATTTGGTTAAAAAGACTAAATTCACGTATTGTTAAAAATGAATGACTAAATTAGTCAAAATTTTTGAAGAGAGACTAATTTTAAATTTAATTAAAACTTGATGAATAAAAACATATTTAACATTTTTTTTTATATGATGTTAAACTACAAAGCATGTTATAGGCAATAGGCAAGGAAGATAGTTGAAAAAAAATACTGATAAACTTATTGCGTAGTTGCATTAAACCTCTTGATACATTATGATCCAACCTTCTAAGTATCTCGTCGCTTTCACATTAACTCTAACATACCATTATTGACATTTTTTATTTTCAAACGAAATTACTCTTAGTAAACTTTCAAACAAAACACTTTTGTTTTTTACAGAAAAGAGTATTACTTAATTTAGTTTTTTTTTATAATATAAAAAATCATTTATTTTTAAACAAACCTTCGTTAGCCTTTACAGCCAAATCAAGAGAAAAATGGACCGATGTGAGTTTTTACCACTTTTCCCATACATATAAAACAAATATTTCAGTTTTAAAGTTGTTTTTTCAAATTCTTTCATCCCAAATCAACCATTCAAACATGTGTAACTCTTACAGTGAATTTAGGTAGATAATTAGAATAGAGTACTCGTTTTACAGAAAATTTAAAATACTTTATATTATTTGGTGAAGAAGTTATAAAGTCAAAAGTAAGATATTTACCAATTTAACTTGGATTATTTAAAATTGGATCATTTTATATTAAATTTAAAAGGGAAAGTTTGAAATTTTACATTAAAGTTTAAGCATTTTTTTAGTGCAATTTTCATTAAGAATGAGTGTTTTGATTGAAATTAAAACATTGTTAAAATAGTTTTTTTTTATACAGGTTGAATAAACAAAATAGTTATACTAATAAAGAAATCTTTTTTATTTAAATTGTTATGATTATTTTTTTTAGATCACTGTTATGGTGCACTCATTTTTGGTTAATGTTAAGAAAATCATATACTTTTATATGTAATTTTTTTTTTACATAATTAGTAATTTAATAATGTATTTAGGTTTTTATTCGTTTTTTTCTTATATATTATCTTAGACTGGATTAATTCCTAAATTTTGTTAAATAAAATGAGTGTGTTTAAAATTTGAGATTTGAACATACCTTCTTATACGTTTTATACTTCTAATATTTTTCTTCGTTTAATTGATGTTATTCTTTTATTGTTTCTACTCCATAGTACCTATATTCATCCACTTTATATATGTATAATCATTACTTTCTGAAATTTATTTTCAAAAAATACTATGGGTTAATTTCACACTTGAGGAAATTTTGAAAAAAAAGTTGCGTAATTATCGTTATTATAACCTTATTAGCATAAATACATACGCGATCGTATCTGAGTGTATGCAATTTTTAAATATGCGTGATATTATATTAGTATGTAATATTGTATTGTTATTAAGTTAATATATAAACTATTTTTATTAAAAATAAAGTAAAATATATCAGAATAAATGAAAGAATAACCATTGATAAATAAAGAAGAAAAGAAGGAACAGAGATAGCCAATTTTATAAAAAATTTGGAAAAGTAATGATTAATTTTTAAAAATTTAATAAATTATTATATTTAAAGGATAAAATTGATATTTTAAAATGTGATGAGAATCTCATTTATATATCTTTATAAATTACAAATCAAATAAGTCTCAATAAAAAAATACTCTTCAAATATTTAAAATAGATGGAGAACAACACCATATTGTGTTTTGACATTTGAAATCTTTCGTAATGAATTTAATTAAAGTTTGATCTGATCTGATCTGATCTAAATTGTTTGATAATAAAAGTTTGAGCTTTGACTTTTAAAAATGTTTATTTAATCACATAAACTAGGCTTAGACTTACTTATAAGAAAGTGTGATAGACTGGTCTATTTATTTATTTAAATATAATAAATATTCAAAAATTAATATACATATTGAAATCTATATATAATAAATTTATAACTTAAAAATATCACATGATAAATAAAATAAATTTTAAGAAAAAAATATTGTTAATAAAAGAATTTTCATTATAACATCTTAATTTTGTGTTTTATAACCAAGTCTGTTGACCCTTTTATTTAGTTGGCCTATTTAAAAAACCGTTTGTTAGCCCAATTATTTTATGTGTTGCAAAATGAGAAATAAAAGAAATATCTTTTTATTTCCTATTAAATTGTAATGATTTCAAAGCTAAATATGGGATCCTATTGATTCGATTTTAGTACTTCACGCCTTCAATCAATGGTTGACAGTTAAAGTCATGATGAACCAGACATTAACCATTATTAAAGATTTTGGCTCAAATTACAGCTAACAAACATCATTGTATACAAGTTGTATAACACAACACAACTCAAAGTTCAAACAAACCCTTCTGCAATCTTCAAAGAGTAAAGAAATATAAAATTCCAAGTTAAGTCACCAAAAAAACTACATAAATTCCACTTCAACAAGTGTATCCCTGAAGAAATATAACCTTTCATGATCAACCTTAATTATTTTTATTCAGAGTGACTCATCTCTGATATGAAATGATATCACTGTTATTGAATTTATGTAGACCTGAATGAAACAGTACAAGTTAACCACTTCCTAATTGCTTTGAAGTTGACATTGCAAAGATCTCTTGGCCAAGATTACTTTAGCATCTCATAATTATCAAGCTTTCTTTTTCGTCAAGGAACTATCAACTTTAATCAATTATGCTTACAAAACCCAGCTCAGCAAGTTTGCAACGAAAACTTTTATACTAAAAAATTCTTCATCTTTAACTTAATTGCAGGACGATAAAAAAGGGTTCTTGTGAATCAGTCAAACCATGATCATTTTCAGGAAACAAACATCCCTTTAGGGAATAGAATCTGAAGTTGAGGAATAAACTTTAACTTTAAGTGATGGCATTAAACTCTCCAAAAAAGGTAGATACAGTCATAGCATAACAACCACATAACATGCCAACCACATGGTATGAGATTTTGAAAAAATAGTATAACAGCAGAAATCACATTCATACAGATATTGAATAACACTTATGTTCAAAAAAAATGGATTCAAATCAAAGCAAGTGCACCAGATGTATGTAGATACATAAACATAATCTAAATTAAATATTCATGAGGAAGAGTCCCATCAGAAGAGCACCAGCACGGCAAAAGATGCAAGGACAAGGTTGGCCCAGATTCCAAAGCTGATGAGGAGCTTGTGAGAAGAGGAGCCATCAAGATTTGATGATGGAGAAGATGCTTTGCTATCTGCACTGTGTTCAGTGGGAGAATCTGCAGCTGGAGCAACATCAGGAGTTGGTGCTGGAGCAGGTGCTGGAGGTATATCAGTGCCAAAAATTGCCTCAGGAAGCAGCACCTTGTCAACTTGGTATATAGCAACAGGATCTGTGGAATGAACAGCACTGCTCACCTTGGTCCTTGACCATCCTGAACTGATGAGCACTGTTCCAGAATTATCGGTGAAATTCAGAGTGTAATCTCCTCCAGCAAATGTGGGAGTGGAGCTGGTTTCGCTGAGTTTTGTGAAGTCAGCGAGAGAGTAGAAATGTGGCAAGGCATGGAAGAGGATCACTTGCTTTATCTGGTCAGAGGTGAGTTTGGACAGAGCAGATTTTTTCACAGATGAGAAGGCAGTGTCCTTGGGAACAAAGATGGTGATTCCTTCTTCGGTGTTGTTGGCTTGGTTTTGGAAAGTGTCAATCACTTTGGTGGATTCAAGGTATCCGAGGAAGGTGTGAAATGGACCTGCAACACTGAGCAACTCAGTGAGGTTCACAAAGTCTGGTGCTGGGGCTGGTGCTGGAGTTGGGCTAAGTGAGGGAGGACTAGCAGTTTTTGCAGATGCTGAACTGAGAAGCAGCATAATGTTGCTGATAATGAAAACCGTAGAAAACTCCATATTTTCTTGAGATGCTGGTTTATCCTACCCTTGCAATATCAAAAGTCTCTCCAAATTCCTGTGAGGAAAAAAAGCTCCACAGTGGTTAGAACTTAGAACTTATAACTTAGATCTCACCTCAACAAAACCTACCCCACCTTTTGTAAAAGTTAAATAATGCAGGAATAGAAAGTGAACTCCGAGTTCAAACTCAATCTCTAATAAATAAACAACATAAACAATCATAAACCCTTTAATTTGTTCTACCAATCCTTCTCTTAACATCACATCTCACTGAAAAGTTGTCTATAGCTTACTGATAATATCTAGAGACTAACATAATGACTGCTACCAGATCTTACAAAAGTTAACATACAAGAACAAAAGACAAACGATAAAACATTCAACAGAATATGAAAATGCACAAGGGAAGATCTAGGAATGCAAATTGAACCACAACAAGCAGAGGGAATTTCAGATCGGAGCATGATATATACACTATACCGAGGGGAGCATCAAATGTGTTAATTTTGGTTCACACCAGTGAAAAAAGTTAAATTTAGAACAGCACGCGAGTCCCGGAAGAGTAAATTTGCAAATGCTAAATTGAAGATTAAGACAGCTAGTGAAACAATAACCGAAGGATTTTATATGTTTTTAACAGAAAAACCATGATGGCCCCATGGCAAAGTGAATGAATCGTTTGGAAGCACATTTTCCCCACAAAGTTCCGAACTTTGTGAATGTAGGTGAAGTACAGAGTGGCAGAGTTGAAATGAAATGATTCCACGAACACCCACAACGGAATGAGACAGATCTAGAGTAGCTGATCCAAAATCAGAAGCACCCAGGAGACAAAAATGACATTGAGATGTGAAAAGCAAGAAAAGCTAAAACTTTGCACCAAACCATTAATTGAGGGACACCCAGAAGAAGAAGAAGAAGATGAAAGTTAAAGCAAAGACATGCATGAGCATAAGAACACAGACCTGAAAAAAAAAGACGAATTCAGAGAGAGAGAGAGAGAATGTGAAGGACGAAGAATGAGAAATGGAGAGAGGGTATATAAAGATTGAAATGGAGGGTACGTACCAGCTGGAAGGGAAGATGGAGAGAGAAAGAGAAGGGTATTGGATACAGCAAAGAGAAGGTGGTTCTATTGTGTAGTTGTACTTGAAGTTCTACTTGTTGTGTGAAGATATAATATACTTTAATGGAAAATGCATATCTGGAACACACTTTTTTCTAGCCTTGTATGGTGGCCTTTCTATATCTGCTTTAACTAATTACTTCCTTAGCCCATCATAGACCAACCTTGCACTCTACCCCACCATTTTCCATCTCCCATTTTTTCATCTTCCTAACCGACACACATAATGCTTCCTACTTATTTATTTACATCACCAAAAATGAAGCTGACATTTAGCCATACCAATGCCATACCCATCACTTCCTACACACACTATTTTCTTACTAAATTTTCTTTCACTTTTTTTTTATCCGATTATATTTTTCGTTAGAGATAATACGATATTTTCAGTCTTTTTATCCGACTAGATTTCAGGTTAAAGATAAAACGAGTTTACGTGTGAATATAAATCTTATCTTACGAAATCAACTTGTAAGATAAGATTTACATTCACTTATATATTATGAATTGATCTTATTTCTAGTAATCTATCAAAAATTCTTAAATAATTGTTCTTCAAAAAGTATGTTAAATATCTCATATTAATAAGTAGAAGTAAAATTAATCTACACTACACATATGAATACAAATATTATCTTACAAACGAGTTGAATTAGATTTCAAATTTAATTCTTAATTATTGTATTTTAGAATGACAATAATTTTAGTTTACATTTCTTAATTTTAAAAGTTATAAGGCAATGTCTAATAGTTTGACAAACTAAAAAAATTAGTTTTTTTATGACAATCTATGTATATGATAGATTATGGGACTACAAACGACAATTCTTAAGTACTCGAACACATTTTCTAGTAGCCTACAAGACTACATCCTATACATGAAGCAATATGGTTAGATGTTGTAACCCTATCAATATCCTTTTTTCTACAAAATCTAATATCAAAACTTTCATGGTGTGATGTAAAAAATATACATATTTTGTATGTGTGAAAATATGTTATTCATATGCTTCATTAATGGATAACTGTAGTTCAAGAGACACATTGAGTCAAGCAAAAAAGTTTGAATTTTTTGCATAGGAAATCAAAATTTGTCTCTTATTCTTCACCCCTTTTATTGATACAATTACCGATTGCTTAGATTAAACTACGTAAGATTGCCACAAAATATGGATATGTAAACAATACAAACAACAAAATTGTTTAATATATTTAGAATTAAATTAAATGAAGATTTATAATAGTTGAGTTGTATAAATTGTTTGGTAACCGAATGCGTGAAATTGTGTTGTTAAGTGAGAAAAAATTATACTCATTGTATATTGCCTTGATTTGTAATGAATTTTTTTTGTTTGTTACATGTTAATTTTGTTTTCTTAATTAATTTTTTAAATGAGATTTTATTTACCAAATTTAGCAATATTAACACCATTGTTCTTATTTTGTAATTTATATATGAGTAATCCTAGAATTTACAAGAATTTTGTTATTTGTTGAACTAAGGGGATCTCATAATTTGTTACACATCATTTTGTTAAAACAAAAATGATTACATAGAGATTGAATGAGTAATATTGCTTTTAAGGGACTCCACCATAATTTTAAAATAAAATAATGTCAAATACAACAAATTAAGCAAGTTATATTTCATGAAATATCACTGTTAATTAAGTTGATGTAGGAGGCCATCTATTTTAGTATTTTATCTTGATTTTTTAAGTTTGTTGTTACAAAAACAATTTGTTTCTACTGAGGCTTTTACAATGTAAAATAAAAAATAAAAAATCATGAATGGAACAACCTTATGATTTAAAATATACCACCAATGTGTACGAACTAGTATTAATAAACTATGTTATCTTATATTTTGATTGCAACTTCCAAAAAAACTACCTCGTATAAGTTTATCTTAGTAAATACGTTACCAATTATAGGATTTCTTTAGTACACAAGACTTTCATAGAATTTTATAGTTTATCTTTCGAAATATGAAGGCGAGTTTGATTTTTTATTTTATTTTTTTAAAAATACTTTCCTTTCATTATTCTTTCAACTAATTAACTCCCCAAACTCTTTTGTTTCTAGTGACCTTCAAATCTATTATACCTTATCCTCTAAAATATAACTGGTTTCCATTTTGTGGCTATAAAGTGCATATATATATATTTTTTTATCATAAGTTAAAGTAAATAAATTTTTTCATTGAAAATTCTACTTACACTTTAGATTTATTATTACTCAAACTGTAGTTCACTATCTTTATATAACAATTGAAATTGTGGATATTGGGAAAAGTCATCATACAAATTATTTCTTACGTTTTTTTAACGCAAATAAAATTAAGATATCAATGTGATGTGCAACTTTGTTGGATAGAGTATTTATTATCATGTAAAAAAAGCTATAGTTAATAATCATTTAACATTAAGGTTAACATTAAGGTTAAATATGTTTTTGGTCATACGATTTTAGTAAAAATTGAAATTAGTTTCTATTGAAAATCTTAGACCAATATAGTCCCTCAACTCTGTAAATGAATGAATTTAGTCCTTTTAACCAAATTTTATTACATTTATTTGACGTTTCAAATATATTTCATTATAGTATTTCATATGGTTTACACCGTTTGGGACATGTTTACTTCAATGTTAGCCAATAAACGCGTTTGAAACATCAAATAAACTTAAAAAGAAATAGTTTAAAGGACTAAATCCATATATTTTTAAAAATAAAAGACTAAATTGCTATAAGATTTTAAAGAATGACTAATTCTAATTTTTAATAAAAATTGAAAGACTAAAAACATATTTAATCTTAAGACCGTAGTAATTGGAGAAGAATATTTGGGTTTAAATTTATGAACTGTGTACAGAAAGATCGGCCCACAGGAGTATGGACTTTCAATTTTAGGCCTTTTTTTAGGATGCAGATTTTCTTAGCCCAATTTGGACAATACACTGTAGGCTGTGTAGTTGCAGAATACGCATCATTAAGGTTAAAGAAACTGAGGCGATTTAGGATATGTAACGTGCTTAACGCTCAGAGTTTATTGAACTGATTGATTAGGGTTACGTAATTATAGAGGGACATGACTATGTTTTAGTTTTTCAATATACTAACATATTTAGCAAACCATTATTAAATGCATTTCTCATAAATAAGAATTTCTTTGCCACCCAATTATCTATAATTGTTGTACCATCTTGAGTAGTACATTTGGGATAAAAGACTAACACAACTGATAAAATAAATAAAATTAGGGCATGTTTATTGGGAAAGTTACAAAAAAGAATGCTCTTTGTCTTTGTCTCTTTAAGTCAATACAAAAGAATATTTTAGTACAAACAAGAATTCAGCAACTACAACATATATATGAATTTCTTAAGTCAATAGGATAAAAATAAGAATATATTTGACTAAATGCAGAAGAGTCACTATTGCAGAAGCAACCTGGGCAGATTGGCATCATGTTCAAGCCCATTCCTTCCTAATATCAAAAGTATAGTTGATCTCCAAGTAGCATTTGTTGTCATCATCAAGAAACTGCAAAAGGAAAATATCATAACATAATATTGTATCAAGAAACTTGCAGCGAAACATATGAAGTGTGTGTTTGGTTCTGCGTGTCAAATTGATGTAGAATTGATTTTTTAACGCATAATCAATACGCTTTTGGTGTCAAAATCAATTAAAAGACAAAAAAGTTACATTGAATGAGAAACAACTAATTCTTCAATTCTCCGATGCTGAACATATCTTAAATTTTGACAACTTTTTCTTACAACTTGAGGTGGCATATTTTAAGTGACTTTTCATTTTTCCATGTTCTCATTTTCTATAGTACAGGAGGAAAATCACTTAGAAGATGCCACGTCAGATTGTAAGAAAAAATTGTCAAAATATCATTATCCAGGATTAAATATTACCTTTGATTTTGCAGAATATGATCCTCTTGCAAATAGTCCAGAGGGTGTGGTTTCTTCAGGCATCTCATGTGTGTAAGGCTCTTGTTGAGGGCTGAAAGTTCCAAGCATCTCCTTTGTGCTATCCACTGAAACCAGAATCATTCTGAGCTTTTCATGCCACAAGTTTCAACAAGAACAATGAATCAGACAAAAAAATAATCATTACCCTTCACACCAGTCTTCCAAACAGTGTTGGTGTATTTTAAGCCAGACACGATATTATTGTTCACCTGAAAGGTGAATTTCAATCGATATTGACTACCTTCCTTTAGAGTGAACCATAAACCCTTTGGATTCCCATCTTCAGGAATGGGAAGAACAATGTCATCTCTATCAGGAGAGACAATAGACAAGCTAGAAATTTTCACTTCAGGGTCCAAAATTTCTGGAAACAAATACAAAGTTATAATCGATTTAAACACCTCAAAAAACTTATATACCATGTTCCAGACTTTTATCACAGTTATTTCGAATATGGATACGGATACAGGCATCAGAACAAGTCTAGTATCTAAAATGTTGATTATAATGTATTTACATCGTGAAAACTGTCTATTAACAATGCGAAATGCTGATTCTTAAACACAAGCTATAATTAAGAGATAAAGAAACCTGCAACATTGTTCACATCTACACTTCCGAGGAGTTGTTCCTTCCATCTCCTTAAACTTTCATCATCCTATGTACGTCAACCCCAGAAACCAACCAAAGAAAGAGAATTAACTGATAAAGAAAACACAGGAAACATACGATGTTATTTTGGAATGTTGAATTTGAGTTGAAAGATAGAAACCTTATCTTTCTCGAGGTGTTCTTTAAGAGTGCACTGAGGACCCAATTGAATCTTGGATCCTTCCTCTTCCTCTTCTTCGGTTCCATAGATCGAAGCCTCACTCACTTGCCTGCTAACGGGCTCACCTTCATTTTTATGAGTTTCGTTTTCATGATCTTTTGCCTCGCTGTGCTCGCCAGTTTCTTTGTTTTCATCGAACCCCATGTTCTTGGAACTTGATACAGCTCCAACAGGGAAGGTGGTTAACTCATCAACCGTCACAAAGAACAAGAATAGTAATGGGATAAACAAAATGAAGACTATGATGCAATTCAACGATGCGAAAGTGTTTTGAAGGGATTAGTGGAGCTGGAAAAAACAATTATAGCTTGTGTCTCCCAAAACCCAAAAATGATCATTAACTATAAGCAAAAAAGGAAAGAGACGACAAAGGAAAAATGACATATTTGTCTGGTAGCGTGTTTTTTTGTGGTCAGATGGTCAATATTTGAGGATGAAAGAGAATTTTATGGGTAATTTTAGGAAATGGTCGCGTGGTGATCCGAAATCTTTGTTAACGGTAATATTTAGATATTGACTTTTTGATGAGGGGGCACAAAATGTTTTCTTCAAAATTAATTTCAATTTTGTATTTTGTTTTTTGGATTAAGAAAATTATCTTACTATTTTTTGATAAACAAACATCACTTTAAAAATGTTTTCTTCTGAATAATTTGCATTGCTATTCTTTGTATGGTGATTTTATATTATGGATATTGATTGAGGGATACTGGGCTTATCCAAAAATTAAGATTTTTTCTTCTATCCACACCCCTGTTTTTACACTGCCCCATTTTTGTATACGAAAATATCCTTCATGAAAATGTGTTCTGTCATATAATGTTCTGATACATTATAAACAATTCTTTATAATGCGATTCTCTTTACCGTGGAAAAAATGGAGTGTAGAGATACCTTACATAACTAGTTTTAATAATATATTAGAATAAAACTACATCTAGTATCTGTAAAACTTATGCAAAAGTAGGAAGTTATAAAAAAATTCATAATGAGGAGTTTGCAGAATAAAATTGGAGTGTAAAGATGATTACGTTTCAAAAAATTGCTTCTCCACTGCAAATTCAGTTTCCACTAAATTTGCAAAAAGTAAAAGATAACGATGAAATTAAACATTAATGAATGATCTAATAACAATTTTATAACCGACAAAATAATAGATTTAACAAATCACGGATCTCCTTAAATTTAACTTGATTCCAAAAATCTAACTTGTAAAATGGGATTTTCATATGCTCATTTTAAATTTGTAATCAATTCGAAATCTCCAACAATTATTATCAAAAACACTAAAATGTACTTTCTTATTACACCATATTGCACCATGTTCCATTTCCACTACAACTATTGTTGTTACAGTGTCTTCTTCCTTATTTTATCTTGGATTTCTATTTAATATTTGAGAGGGAGGAAAGAGATGAAAAGAATAAATCATTGAATTTTGTGAAAAACTTTCTTAAAAAGATATTTCTTATACTTTAGAAAGGTTGTTTTGAAAAGTTTAGCTCAAAAAGTTTCTTAAAAAAAAGCATCTTGTATATTTTGAAAATCTCGATAAAGAAATTTTGTTCCAAAAATTTGACAGTACGTCATCAATTTATTGGGTCTTAAATAAGAAAAAGAATTTTTTTTTTTCTTTATGATTTGTTAGTTCATTATAAAATTTAAAACAATGTAACTCTTTGCATTAAGTTTTCAAGAATAAGAAGAAAAAAACTAGTGAATCTTATATATATATATATATTGCTGGAGGGAAACAAACTTATAAATAACGGGGGTGCAATTAGAAATTATGAACACCAAATTAAAGTGGAATCAGTTACGAAAAAGACTCAAATGTTGTAGAGAAATTAACTGGTATTAATAGAAATACCTACCCATTTTACTTATACACATCCTTTTCAACTTTAGTTTGGAAGTTTGGAATCAACCATCGCCATAGCAACTCATCTAGCACACCTTTGAAGGAGTGTATTTTATTAAACTCTTAAACTATATTAACAGAAGTAAAAGTTATATTTTTTTTTTCTGAGGGTAAAATATGAAATGACAACTAAAAATTAAAGGTTAAATATTTTTTTATCCTTTAACTTTCAGAGAATTTTGGAATTATTTCATTTTGAAATTTTAGACCAATTTAGTAATTCATCTTTCGAGATACGTGGATTTAGTCCTTTTAATCAAATTTTACTAGATTTATTTGATGTTTCGTACGCATTTCAAGATTGTAGTTGAGTTGTTTATATTGTTTGATATATTTTTGTTTTAATATTAAATCAAATACTATTATGAAACGCGCTTGAAATGTCAAATAAATTTAACAAAATTTGATTAAAAGGACTCAATACACGCATTTCGAAAGACAAAAGACTAAATTGGTCTAAAATTTTAAAATAAACTAATTCCAAAATTAACTGAAAGTTAAGAATCAAAAACATATTTAATCCAAAAATTAATTTCTTCTTTGACGGAGTCACGGATTTATTCGTAATGTTTGAATAGGGCATTGTTACAGCTATTCATGCCTTGGACAAACACATTTGGCAATAACTTTTTTCATGTGTCTGTTTCCAGATTTACAGCTATAAGATTTACTGTTATGTGTGTGGTTGTTAGGTAAATAATTCCAATCTCAAAGATGATGTGATGCACAAATTTTAATTCCTAGGCCTAATCATTCTATTTTGGAGCCACTACCAACCACAATTTTTATAACTCTTTATGACCAGTTTTTCCCACAATTTCTAAATTTTGTTTGAAAGGAACAGAAACAAAGAGAAAAATCCCTAAAAAAAATTTATACACCATTTGAGGAGTTTATACAAAATTAACGGACACATTTTTTTACCCATACATAATAGCTCAATAGGGCAATACGAAACACAACAGAACATGTCAATGGTGGCATCATTCATAAACTTTGATTTTACAAATGTAGTCTCATCTCATCACATCAAAATCAAAAGGAGGAGAGTGGTCGGTGTGTGATTTCCACGTGTCACGAAGCGATTGGTGGAAAATACGGTACCAGATGTGAATCTCCTGGCAGGGCCTACAGAGATGGGCCCACTAAGATGGACCCGATGGCCCACCAGCCGACCAAGGCCCACATTGTTTAGGTGAACGACGGTTTGTTGCTTTACCTACGTCAGGGTCTGATCTGGAACCATCCTCCATTTATTTATTTTATTTGTTTGTTTGGGATCCATCACCGCGGAACATTTCATTTCACTGCTTCCAAAATTATTTCTAGTATACTCACAAATTTCTAACAATTCTTTTCTGTTATCTATCTTTTTCATTCAATAATGCATTTTTTTTTCTTAATTAATTATAAGAATCAATCTTACACATTAGAGTACTCATATATCCTGTCATGAAAATTATGAGTAATGAATTTATTAGAAATTTAAGTGTGAGACTAAATCTCATCTCACATGGAGTAACCCATTATTATTTTAAGATTTTTGATTGATAATGATGTTAATTTCTGATATAATTACAGGACTCATCGGTGTGTTTTCCGCGACGAAACTATGCATAAGAATGACAGATTTAGCTTACTGCTAAACCAGTTAGCAGAAGCATTTGTTAAGTTATGATCATTTTACCACAAAATTGTGTGAGTTTGATAGTTCCGACTGCACAAAGCACAGAAACTTAGAAGCAAAAGAATGATGATCTCAATGAAAATGGTGCTCCATTATTCAGACTGGTAGTAGAGAGATCCGAAACAAGCATTATAAAATAATAATATAACCTCATCTCTAAGCCTTTGTCACCATTATTGCCAAACATGCTTATGAACATTCAGTGATGGAGGGGTCAAATCCCAAGATTCTTCAACCGTCCCCACCTCTCTTTTTCTTTCATTAACAACACCCTTTTAACTCTATTTAATCCACTCTCAATGCTCATTTCTTTTCATCAAAACCTTAGTAGCCTTCTACATCACTCTCAACTTTGCTCCTCTTCATTCACTTGCATATTCTTTGCTATTCCAATGGCCACTGTTGAGGTAACTCCATTCAATCCTCTCTATTCTACTCTAATTCACTTCGTTCGTCACTTCAGAACCTGAATTTTTTTTAACTAGATCATGTTGTTTTGGCATTACTTTATTAATCTATATTATTCTAGCAGCTTTGTAAATACATTAACCAATTGTTACGAAGTAAATAAGAGCAAGAAGTGTTGAAACTGCACTTCCATGACCTTATTAAAGTTAGGATTTTGGTAAGCAAACTATGAATTTTCATCTGAATGGAATTGGAATTTTTAGGTTGTATCAGCTAACGTTGCCCTCCCAGAGGACAAGATAGAGGCACCATTGAAGGGTGACGAGGTAAAGAAAGAAGAAATAGTTGCAACACCAACACAAGCACCAGAGCCTGTCACCGAGGAAACCAACGAGGAAACTACCGAAGTCCCAGAAGAAAAGCCCTCGGTTGAAGTTGAGACAAAAGAAGTGGCAGAAGAAGAGGTTGTGTCGGAGACGGTGACAGAAGAGCCAAGAGTTGAGAAGACGGAGGAGGAAACTCCAAAGGAAGAAGCTGAGACAGAAGAAGCAAAAGAAAATGCTGACCCTGATGAGGTGAAAACAGCAGAAGCGACAGAGAGCAAGGAAGAAGATGATGGTGTGGCGAAGGAAGAAGAGAAAAGTGAGGAGGAGAGGGTTGAGACAGAAGGGTCGGATGAAAAGAAAGAGGAGGAAGCGATCGCAGAAGGTGAGAAGAGTGAGGAGGTGGCAGTGACAGAGGCTCCGACAGAGAAGACTGAGTAATGAAAATGTGTCATGTGTTGTTGTTGTTGCATGTGTTCTGTTTTGTTTGCTTAGTGGTCTAATAAAAGGTGTAGCTACATAGGATCATGAAGTCTGTTATGTTCTTTCTGTCACTCTGCATGCAGGATAACTTTGTTTCATCAAATAAATACTTAGATTATTGCTATCTTATATTATATGTTTTGGCAATCGAGTGTTTCGCGTAGTAAAAATTTGATTGATGAAAGATTTGTCACAAATAAGATCTTGCACGAGGAAATTTAAGGATTAATCAGTGGGATTACATCCGGTTTTATTTGGATATGTGGATTTGGTATTCGTTTTTAAAAAAGAATGTGAATTAAGTCTTAATTTTTTTAAAATATGTTTTCATTGGGTCCATTTTAAAAAAAATTTATTAATATCGTTAATGATATTAATATTTAAAATGACTTACAAAATTAGGTATTGGTATTTATATTAAAATTTAGTGATAAAAATCATAAATAAAATTAATTACGTAAAGTTTGAGACTCGATTAATACTTTTTAAAAATATTATACTAAACTAAGACATCTGAATAAAAATAAATATAAATATCATCTTAGTTATCTGACTAATTAAACCTAAAATAAGAAAGTGTATGTAAAATCAATTTCTTCACTCTATGGTGGGTTGTCATAGGCTACCAACTAAGCTGTGTATTAATCAGCTGTGCCATCAACATGGTATTTCAATATAAAAAATCATCTATGCAGTGTTCACCTTTTGCTAGAAAGATTAAAAACCAAGTTTTCGTTATCTTTCAAAGTCTTAATTTCTTGCGATATATTTCTCTATTCAAAATATAAAGGTGCTTAATAATAAAATTAATATACCTTTATACGAATTTTAGCGTTAAAAAAAATAAAGTGACAAATATTCTTACCACTGAAGTATTTTTTAAGTAAAAAGGCAAAAGTGTAAAACTAAAATTATAAATAATTTTATATAGTTAATTTAAATAAATAAAAGTATAATTGAAGTTATTTATTTTTAGAAAAAGAATAAATTACAGTGATATTTGGACATGCAATTTGAGGCAGAGCGGATAGAATTGAATTGAGCACTTGTGTCTATAATCCATGTAGATTTTGGCTTTGGTTGTTATTGTTCGAGAAAAATGGCATCGTTGTTTTCGAACTCACCAATGGTAGTAAGAAGCAGAGATGAAGTGTATGTAGCTGCAATGCCTCTGAGGGCTACAAAGGGACCACCCCAGTTGCTTATGTCTGCTGCTTACTCCCTCAATTTCTGGGATTTCCAGCATTTCATGGTCATCATCAAACCCTATTCACCTTCTCAGGTCAATTTCCTTTCTTTCGCATAACCCTTCAATTTCCTTTGTGTAATTTAATTTACTGCTTATTGGGAATAGAAATGTTGCCTTATTTTTTGTTTCAGCAATTTCGTTTTTTTCTTCTTTATTCATCATGCTTGAGTTCTAATCTGATCATAATGATAATGCTTTTTCAGGTTCTGGTTTTTGATTTTCAGCCCAAAGATCCTGAAGATATATATGTGGCAATAGCGGCTTTGTATGGTAGAGCAGTGCCAGGTAAGAGAAGAAGATGAGTATATAAACTAATTGGCAGAAATTATCTTGTATTAGTTTATACAGAAGCTTATTTTTAATTTCTGCTTACACTGATTTTAGTTTATGCAGAGTCTTCTATTTTTATGCTAAGTGTTAACACAACATATTGGATTTAAAAGTTTATATGGAACTTTCAATTGTGCCCTTTTTGTGTTTTTGCTGTTGTACTAGATTGTGATTGCAGTTGGTCAATCATATAAAAGAAAATCACAATCTGAATATCTTAAAACGATGAAAGACGTTGTTGTCTGTGGATGTTGCAAATGCTTTGCTTCAGCATATGAACTTTTATGTTATTTATATAGTTTCCTTGTAGCAGAGCCTCTGTTACCATTAGTGAAAGCATATGATGAAATCTTCTCCCATAGCATGCCAGAGGAAAATTTTCCTTGTGCTGTTGTTATTGTGGGTGCTTCAGCATCAAGAATTTGATTCTTGGTGCACGAGCTTCAGCATCAAAAATCTGATTCCTGATCCATTTAGTTCTTCTAAGATGACATTATGATGTCAACCTTTTGTCACAGAAAACTTGACCATTTTGGGCTGATTTATTTGTGACAGCTATTTGAACTTTCTGATTGGACTTTATCTCCATAAAATGTTAGTTATTTTTCCTTAGAATCATGAACTTTTTTCATATTCCTAGGAACTGTTCTTGTGAGGAAGTTACAGAAGTTACCAAGAAACAAATGCTGGCTTGTTGGATATTCAAGTGAGGATGCAGTGGAAATAGCAGGAGAATTCAACAAAAAATGGGAAACAAATTTGAGAATTGGCCTACACGATTGTCGCAATTATACCAACAGTAAGAATTTATTCAGTGATGATGCTTATGTTGTATGTGCCCTTTTGTGGAAAGAACTTTTAGGTCCCCTTTCCTGCATGCTTATATATTTACTACTTCATTTTATCTATCTTGGAAATCATTAATTATTGATATCTAGCATCACAATTCAATCTGCTCTAATTTTCCATTGCGCTTTGAAATTGTGTTAAACTTAGATGATCGATTTAGAAATCCTATCATGCAGTATTTGATTTCACTCTTCTTTACTATATTATTGGTTATGAGGTATTGAATCTTTGTGGTGAATTCAAAGGTTTGGTTAAGGAACTCACTGGCGAAAAAGATGTGCTGGAACGTCTGAGAAAAATTGGTGGTTAGAGGGAATTCACTGTTGAATTCTTTATCTGCCATCACAGGATCATGCTTTCAACTTCTTTTATCACTTTCATCGCTTCACTCTCATGAGAACTGGCTAAACATCATTGCCTTCAAGGGTTTCTGAAGAAACGAAACCTCTAATTGGTTATATATTCTTCTGTAGATAAATAGAGGTCTCTGCTAAATAAACCTAACAGTGGTGATAGATTATCAAAACTATCACGTTGTGGTTGTTGTATACTTCAATATACTATACCAGTGAATGCCAATATTTATCTTAAACTTCATTTTGTAGAATGAACTAAATCTACACTTGAATTTTAAAATAATGTTAGAGCTTATACAAACGATTATTATTATTATTATACTTAGTCGAACATCGTAATCAAGTTGCAATCAAATTATCTGTAAACATCTTTTCTACTTTATGTTTGGTATGTTCAATCTTACACATTTGGGATGTATTAAAAATCTCGTATTATCTAAAGCTGTGATGAAGATATACTGTATAAGTGAAGAATAAATATCTTTTTAGATAATTTCTAATAGGAATTGTCCACATAACATTATTTTAATGTGGATTTTATAAATATAAATTGTTTGAAATTAAAAAAATATATTTATTGAAATTGAAAATAATTATTTACACATACTACTTTATACTTGAAATAGTTGAATCCAGGTTCATTAGGTATTTAAAAAAAGATTAAATATGTTATGATCTCTCAAGTTTTAGTGAATTTTGGAATTAGTCCTTCTTCGAAACTTTATACCAATTTAGTCCTTCATCTTTAGAAATACGTGGATTTAGTTTTTTCTTACCAAATTTTGTTAAGTTTATTTGACATTTAAAACACATTTTATGATAATATTTGAGTTAACATTGAAACAAAAATGTGTCAAACAATGTAAATAATTCAAATACTATCATGAAATATGTTTGAAACATTAGATAAACTTAATAAAATTTGGTTAAAAAGACTAAATTCACACATTTTTTAAGATGAATAACTAAATTGGTCAAAAATTTTAAAGAGAGACTAATTCTAAATTTTACTAAAACTTGAAGAAGTAAAAACATATTTAACCCTTAAAAAAATTTTGGGGGTGCCGAAAGAAACTTGGAGGTGCAATAAGAAAGCCCCAACTCAGTTTAATAGTTAGAAGCCGCCGATACTATATTATTAAGTCAACGGATCCTTCTTTTACTTCAATATCTTAATCAAGCACAATTGTATTTGTTACAGATTCTTATGTGTGATTAACTTCTTATAACTTTAATAATGTTTGTATTAATTACAGAAAAATATTCAGGATCGATAAAGTGGTTTTATATTTTAACATGTACTTTATAATATTCAAATTCCATTTAAAACAATTAATCTCCAGATGGAATAAAAAACCATTCACAACTTGTAAAGAAAATCAAAACTATGAAATGAAAAATGAAATTTGAATTCAAGTTTGCCAAACTTGCATCATTTTCTTGTTGTCACTTTCAGTCTTTTAAATGACATCATTTTTCTTTTACTTTAATTTTATGGTGAGCACAAATGGAGAAGATGGTAAAATGAGTTAGTCTAATTTGTTTCGATTTAGATCGATTTTAGTTTTAATTAATCTAACAACTAAGTAAAATTTTGTTGGGAATAGTCCAAGTGTGAGTCAAAGTCTCACATTGAATAAAATAGACAAAGTTAAACACTATATAAAAATAAAGATCCATAACACTATTGTCTTAAGATTCTGGGGTTAAAGTGGTATTAAATGCCTTATATATATATAATCATATGAAACTAATATAAAACGATTATAAAATATATAATCCAACGGTGGTATCAGAGCCGAATATGATTATAAAATATATAATCCAACGGTGGTATCAGAGCCGAATATAACCCAACAAACTCTTATATAGAGAAATTTAAAAATGAAATTAATAGTCATTTAAAAAATAAGAATATAGTTTATTCTTATACAATTTAAAAATATATATGTCTACGAAAATAAGAAATCTTTTTATATATAATAATAATAATAATTATTACTATTATTTCTTTTGTACGTGTAACATGAACATAAAAAGTTGTGTTTTAGTCTTATTTTAGTATAGTCATTACACTTAAGCACACCGATATTTAAATAATCAATCATTCTTCTAAATACACCCCCATGAGGGGCCACCTCTAAAAATTTAAACAGAGCGAGTTGGTGTAGTTTACAATGAATTATTATCACGTTCCTGTCAAGAAAAAAAAACATTGTCCTTCTCTATATTTAATATTTAAATAATTTTCATTCTAATTAGGTAGGTAATCGAGTAGATACACTTTTTAAATATAAAAATATATTAAGTTTTAACTTTTAAGGCAAACCAACAAATTTCAATGTCAATTCGTAACTGAATAATAATATAAAAATATATACATATATACACTTCTCATAAATATTGTATAAAATTAATATTTGAAGATATTAATTATGTAAATGAAAATTTTATTTTACATATGAAATTTTAATTGATATTGTAAAAAATGTACGAATACAAGAAGAAAAGTCTTAAACGGTGTTTTCTACAAGTTGGAAAGTTAAACGAGACCTAGCTGACTATAATATTAGATGTAACAATACAAAATCTCTCATTATTGTCAATTTTATAGAAAGCATAGATAAAGGTTGACTCATTCAACATAAAATATTAATCCTTATCTTATATATTATTTTCATGCCAAAATGTATTAATAAAAAATATTTTACACATGAATTTTTCAATCCTAAATACTGCAACTCTCAGTGTGAAGAAGATAAAAATATCCAATAAGTGCGTAATCGCAGTCAACAATCGCAACTGGAAAAATTATCATGCAGAATATTTGAAAAGGGAGACCTAGCTACCCACTATTTCAACACAATAATTATAGAATAAAACGATGACGTTTATAGAATGTTAATTAAGTAGAGTTTTTGAAGTTGGTAGCTTAAGTTTTTTATATTTCAAATACGGAAATTCTTTTCCTATGGTTTGTCGTTTGGCACTGAATTATTGAGTTAAATATGTTTTTGATATTTTTACTTTTATGTTAAAATTAGATTTTTTTTTTTAAATTTTTGTCAAATTTAATCTTTTATCTTTAAATATGTGTAGATTTAATATTTTAACCAGATTTTGTTTATTTAATTTTTATTTTTTAAGATTAGAGTCTACCACGGTTAAAAATTACTAGTTTTTGCCTTTGTTTTTTAGCAGTCCAATATCTTCTGTCATCAATTATTTAAAAATGTGTGGTGACAATAGGTGGAATTTTTCTTGCGCAATCATCTTATCATGATACGAAAAACCAAAACATAATATACTCCAAAAGTTTTCATTATTTTTTATTTATTTCACTTTAAAATTTAATAATTTATTTTTATTATGATCATTTTACTTTTAACGTGGATTATTGGTGTCAAGTAATTTTTTCCAAACTAAAATCACTAACATTTTATTGAAAGTAAAAGCAAGTAATACTATATTATTGTATACAAACACGTGAAGGAGATTTTTTCCGAATTACAAAGCATAAAACTTAACTATATTTTTCGAGCCGCCAAAGAAAATCATAAGAAAACAAAAAGGTTAAGAGAATGAGTCAAAGAATGGTGTAGAAAAAGAAAACAAAGCTTCTCTGCATCATCACCCAGCTACCAACAACTAGATTATTTTAGATATAGTGGAAGAAGATGTTACTTTCACTGACCAAATTTGAATGAAGTTTCTGAGAAAGACATATTCATGTTTAATAGCTACAAGAACTTGAAATGAAATTGAAGTTTCCTACAAAAAAAAAATGTTTATAAAAGAAGATAAAGAAAAACTTTTGATCCATCCAAATTTAACCAACCAAATTTGATTAAAATAAGAATATGATGGATGGTGGCAGAGCTGAGTATAACCCACCTAACTTCCAATTCAAAGCGTGCCAAAAAATTTGGAGAACACGTAACACTTTTGCAGTATAAAAAGGTCACCACCTTATAGCCAAGTTCATCAGATTACACCAACTAGTGCAGTTCTTGATCAAACTATAGCACTATACTAGTAATCACCACTTCTTATTACAATGGTTGCTGTTGAAATTCCCACACTGGTGCTTCCAAACTCTTCTTCCGAACAGAGGGTGCCAGTGGTTGGAATGGGTTCTGCACCAGATTTCACCTGCAAGAAAGACACAAAGGAAGCAATCATTGAAGCCATAAAACAGGGTTACAGACACTTCGACACTGCTGCTGCTTATGGCTCTGAGCAAGCTCTTGGTGAAGCCTTGAAAGAAGCTGTTGAACTTGGCCTTGTCTCTCGTCAAGATCTTTTTGTCACTTCCAAGCTTTGGGTCACTGACAATCATCCTCATCTTGTTGTTTCGGCCTTGCGCAAATCACTCAGGTGATCATTACTTTATCTTTTATTTCTTATATTTATCTCTTATCTTTTATCTTTTTATCTCTTATATTATATGATATCTGATACATAATTTTACCAACACTAACTTGTTTTTTGTGTTCAGAACTCTTCAATTGGAGTATCTTGATCTCTATCTCATTCACTGGCCGATCAGTTCTCAGCCTGGAAAATTCTCATTTCCGATTGAGGTGGAAGATCTTTTGCCTTTTGATGTGAAGGGTGTGTGGGAAGCCATGGAAGAGTGTCAAAAGCTTGGTCTCACACGAGCCATTGGTGTCAGCAACTTTTCCGTGAAGAAACTTCAGAATTTGTTGTCTGTTGCTACCATCCGTCCTGTGGTGAATCAGGTAATAATCAATCTTGTTTTGTATTGTATTGTTCTTTTGTTTACATTTTTGTTGGTGTCAATGGTTAATTCTTGATAAGATTAATGAATATTTATTTGATATTGAACAGGTGGAGATGAATCTTGCATGGCAACAGAAGAAGCTAAGAGAGTTCTGCAATGAAAATGGGATTGTTATAACTGCATTTTCTCCTCTGAGAAAAGGTGCAAGTAAGGGACCAAACGAAGTGATGGAGAATGATATGCTGAAAGAGATTGCAGAGGCTCATGGTAAAACTATAGCTCAGGTTTGTCTCAGATGGTTGTATGAACAAGGAGTCACTTTCGTGCCTAAGAGCTACGATAAGGGAAGGATGAACCAAAATCTTCAGATTTTTGATTGGAAGTTAACTCAAGAAGATCATCACAAAATTAGTGAAATATATCAAAATCGTTTGATCAATGGACCCACCAAACCCCAACTCAATGATCTTTGGGATGATGAAATATAAACTACAACTTGTAGTTTCATAACTCAAATGTTGAATTTTCCTTTTACATTGCAATTTAAACTTCATGTTAGCTTTCTCATTTTGTTTTGTAAAGAAATGAAACTATGGATTCATTTCTAGACAATGTTGCTCTTTTCTCGATTGGATTCTTACTTTGGAAATAATTGGAGAATATTAACATTTATCATATATCTCATCTTTTTTTAAGTCTCATATCGACTTTTGATATAAGACCAATTCACAATATATAAGTGAATGTAATCTTTATCTTATAAGTTGATTTTGTGAAATTGAGTTAGGCTTACAAACCTATTTCTAACATGGTATCAAAATCACTGTTTAAAAATAAAAACCCTCTCCTAGCGAGATTCTTTGGATATTCTATTTTACCCACTATCGAATCGCTAATGGACTACCCACTCATTTTTTGTCAGATTAAATTAGATTTAAAAATTCATTTCTAACCATCTTTAATATTCAAGGGAGAACTAAAATACCATGTGATTTAACTATTACAAGAGTGAAATACTTAGTTCAAAGCAAAACATTTCAAAATCAAAAGTCAATAAAGAGATTAAGTGGTCAACGCAAGGAGTTAATTAAGTCAATAAGGAGACTCAGTGTGTTAAGCACACTTCAACTACAAAATTTTATAAAGGTTAATTAATAATTTCACACTAAATTCTAGCATTTTGTTTCTTTGCCGATAAATATAAAAAAAATAATATTATTACTCACAACTTCACCCTTCAGCCAAACTAAAATACTATACTATGGCTAAGTGGAAAAGCCTATTATAAATAAATTATTAATGAATTAATACTATATTATTACTTTTCAACCAATGAAGTGCCGACTAATATCAACTTGTAAACAGTGACGAGTAAAATAATAATTGACTAATTGATTTTTATTTGATTTAGGAAAATAAAGATTTATATATATATATATATATATATATATATATATATATATATATATAATATATATAATATTTTTTTTATGATAATAAGTCCTTATTGAAAGAGATCAAAATTGATAAAATACAAGAAGATTGATAATAAGTTGTTCATTTGATGCTAAAGTAATTATATTAATTTTTTCATAATTGTATTTATGATTGACGTAAAATATAATAATTTGTAAATGAATTTAATGCAGGTTAAAGATATTGATCGATATAGACCAAACATTAGAAAAAATGGGCATAAGGTGAAAATTTTTGCTATAAAAAGATTACTACAAAAAATAGTTCCCATAAATCCATAAGTGATTTTCTAAAAGCAAAATAAAGTAAAATATACAACATACAAGGATTTGGTGGCAGACTAAAAAAATTATATAAGAGAATGATACATTAGTATAATGATCACAGTGTATATGTATAACAAATTATATGATTATATATGAATAGAATTAAGACTGTATAAATAAATAACATAACAAATGTTGGTTGACAATTAAATTAATTATGACAATGATAGAAGGTAACACTAGATGCATGAATATCCGCAAATTAAGGAATTAAGGAATCTTGTTTCTATTAATAACATTATTATTCTATAAATTTACGATGAGAATTATTGAAGAACTTAAGTTAAATCCATGTATATTAATATTGGATAGTTTTATATTTTTCAAGCCATGTGGTTTTGATTTTTATTTGACCCCAAATTTCTTTTCTATTTTATTTTTCAAACCATGCATGTGCTTTTGATTTTTATATTGTCAAATGTTGACTACAAAACATTCTTCTTTCAACATGCTCACTTACTATAGATTACTGTATTTGGATAAAAACTGGATACATGCGTGGAAAATTCTGGTCCAAAAATTCTTTCCTAATTTATTTTGTTAATCTATCGTACGTTCAAAATACATTAATATTAATACTTTAAAAATTATTTTAATATTTTTTAAAATATTAAATTTAATATCTATCCGTGTATTTTAAGACACATCTCTAACAAAAAAAAATTCAAATTCGAAAAATTTAAATTCAGAAAATTCTGGTTTGGAATGCATGAGGGCAGGGATGGCAACAGGTCGGGTTGGGCACGAATAGTATGATATCTGTACTCGACCCGCTAAAAAAAATCCGCCTGTTACCCGTCTATTTTTCTGCTGGATATCCGTTTAAAAAATACTCGTGGATATTTTTAAAATCCGCGGGTACCCGTGGATACCTGATACCCGCAAATATTTTAAAAAATATGTATTTATAAATTTTTTAATATAAAATTATAAAAATAAAATATAAATTAAATTAAATTATAATTATAATTATAATTAAATTTGACATAATAAAATATATTGTTACTTCTAATTTTAATTAAATTTAACTTAATAAAATATAAATTAAATTTTAATTTTAATTTTTTTGCGGGTAACGGGTACCCACAGGTACGGATAGTATGATACCCGTACCCGACCCGTTTATAAGCGGGTATTAAAATATCCACGGATAGTAACTATCCGTCGCGGATTTTATCTGCGGACATGAGTATTTTTGCCATCCCTACATGTGAGAGAGAGTAAAATTTAGAAACGACATAATATTTATTGTATTTATCTGATTAAACATATATAAATATTCACTGGATGTGGTTTTATATTATTTGATATTATCTATATTTGGTCTTGCTACTAAAAATTTTTATATTATACAAAAATTTTCTTGCAAATTTGTTAAAAAAATTTACAAAAAAACTTTTTCATATTACTTTTTCTATGAATTTTAATTGGTAGATAATTCCTTCGCGGATAATTATTTTCTATAAAATTATAAAATTCGTAAGTATTTTCTACAAAATTTGTTGTAAAAAATATTTTATATAAAATATTTTGCAAAAAAATTGACAGCAATTGTTTGTTTGCAAATTTTTCTTTATAACAAAATTTATAAGTATTTCCTAAAAAAATTTCAAAACAAAATTCACATGAAATATAAGTTTTTTTAATAGTGTTTTGCACATTTTTTTTTAAATAATGATATTTTGATTTATATTTTTGAATTTTTTATTTTAATTATTCTTTAATTATTTATTTTTATTTTTATTAATGATGTAATGTGATAATCTAAAAATAATTATAATAATAAGTTGAAAATAAATTAGAAAAAGTAGGTTAAAATATGGGTAATTTTTTTAACATGTGATAGCCACCAGATTTGACTTTTAATTTGGTGTGATTCATGATTTGGTTCATCTTCATGGGAGACAACTGATAACAACGTAATGAACTCCGAAAAAGATGAATCCTCAACTCAACTCGCTAAGACAGAGTCAAAGAATCACGTACAAGACTTTTCTGGAGTCATTATTTTCAAAACAAGCAAATGTAAAATATATATGGGGAATCAATCTTATTCTTAGTCTAAACCGTGCTGCACAATTTTAAATATAAAAATTTCAATGCATGAGATAAATTATTATATCAACCTCTAAATTCAGGAAATTTATAAAATACATAAAAAGATTCTCTTTATTTCATCTTTTCTTTTATTTCATTACTTTACACGTGTCATTGTATTCTCCCTTCACCTCTAATCTGTACACCTGTTCTGTGATGTATATATTTGTCAGTTTCTTATTTAGATAAAATAAATAAATGTCACAGATCAGTATACACATAATGGCAGATTAAAGTTTATAAATTATGATTTTAGTTTCAACAACCATGTTGGTGGACAAATTCTGAATAATTGATTAGTATTATTTATCATGTAAAAGATAAAAAGAAAAAATACACAACGACCGGACCCTCTGCACTTATTTATAATTAGAAGGGTTCATGATTAAGATACTAAGGAAAAAATATTGTCCATTTGATAATAACCTTTTCTTTAATCAATTCTTATATTTAATGAAATATTGTTAAAATAATAATATTTTGATAATTAAATTTTAATAATTTTTTTATAATTTAAAATGACATTATTTAAATAATTTTAAAATATAAAGAAATAAGAAAATAAAATAATTGAAAAGTCATTTAAAAAATGTTGATAAAATTGTTAAAATTTAATTATTAAAAAAATATTTTTCATCACACTCAATAGTTTTGTATTTTTTAAGAATTGATGTTAAAAATAGTTTAAATACTTTTCTTTTCTATTATCTAAAACGTCTTTTAAAAACAAAAGCATAACAAAATATATTTTCAATAATAAATAATATATTAAATGATTCTACCATCTTTGTTAGACTTGAAATTAGAATAATTATTAAAAAAATAATTTTTTAACAACTAAATTTTAATAACTTTTTTATAACCTCCGTAAAATCTTCTAAATGACTATTCTTTTTTATTTTCTTCTTTATATTACAAAATCACTACGAAAATATCACTTCGTATTATAAGCTGTCAAAATTTATTTTTCAAATTATCGTTGTACTGATAGTTAATATTTTGATTGTAACAATGGACAAACTTTGATCGAAAATTAGATAGTACCCAAGTCAACCATTGTTGAATAAAATAAGAATGTGATGGATGGAGCATGGAGGTAGATCAAACCTTAACCCACCTAACCTCTGAATGCAGACATTTCAAAGGTGGAATTCACAAATGATTGAAACAGATGAAGTGACCACATTTGTAGTATAAAAAGGGTGACCAGCCCAGTAGTTTCCATCACCTGCAAGCAACTAGTGTTGGTTCCTTGGTTCCTGGTTGCATTACACTACTAAACTATACTACTTAATCACCACTTCTTATTACAATGGTTGCTGTTGAAGTTCCCACGGTGGTGCTTCCAAACTCCTCTTCCCAACAGAGGGTGCCGGTGGTTGGAATGGGTTCTGCACCAGATTTCACCTGCAAGAAAGACACAAAGGAAGCAATCATTGAAGCCATAAAACAGGGTTACAGACACTTCGACACTGCTGCTGCTTATGGCTCTGAGCAAGCTCTTGGTGAAGCCTTGAAAGAAGCCGTTGAACTTGGCCTTGTCTCTCGCCAAGACCTCTTTGTCACTTCAAAGCTTTGGGTCACTGAAAACCATCCTCATCTTGTTGTTTCAGCTTTGCGCAAATCTCTCAGGTGATCAATTCATTCCATTTAAGATTTAAAAGGTTAAATATATTTTTTGTTTCACCCTGAAAATTTGAATCAATTCATTCCAAAACTTCGACAGATATTAAAAGTATGTTGATTTAGTCTTTTAACCAAATGTTTTTAAGTTAAAAGTATATGTTAGAAGTACTATGTCGACTAGAGATAAGGCCAATTCATAACTAAGTGAGGCGAAAACTTCATTTGACAAGCAGGTTTTGTGGGGTTGAGTTAGACTTAAAGTCCACTTCTAACATAGTATCAGAGCCAAGTTAAAGCCTATCCTAACGAACTTTCTTGAACATTTTACCCGATATCGGACCGCTAATGGATCACCCAAATTTTTTATTCTACGTACGAGATGAAACGTCAAAATTTGATTAAAATGACTAAATTACACATATTTCTAAAAATAAAAAAACTAATTTGATAGCTTCATGTAAGAACTATTTGATTTTTACTTAAAGTTACTAAACATAAACATAAGATATAACTTTGACGCATTTTGCTTGAAATATAAATTGATAATTTTACTCACATGAACCTTTTGTGATGCAGAACTCTTCAACTAGAGTACTTGGATCTTTATCTTATTCACTGGCCTCTCAGTTCTCAACCAGGAAAGTTTTCTTTTCCCATTGAAGTGGAAGATCTCTTGCCTTTTGATGTGAAGGGTGTGTGGGAAGCCATGGAAGAATGTCAAAAACTTGGCCTCACTAAAGCTATTGGGGTCAGCAACTTCTCTGTAAAGAAACTTCAGAATCTGTTGTCTGTTGCTACCATCCTTCCTGTGGTGAATCAAGTAATGATTTTTGTTTTCTTTTCTAATTTCTGTTCACAAGAAAGAAGATTCATGATGAATTCATATTAATTTTTATTTCTTACTAAATAAATATTGCAGGTGGAAATGAACCTTGCATGGCAACAAAAGAAACTGAGAGAGTTTTGCAGCACAAATGGTATAATCATAACAGCATTTTCACCTTTAAGGAAAGGTGCTAGCAGGGGCCCAAATGAAGTGATGGATAATGATGTTCTGAAAGAAATTGCAGATGCTCATGGCAAGTCCATAGCTCAAATTTCTCTGAGATGGTTATATGAACAAGGAGTCACTTTTGTTCCAAAAAGCTACGATAAGGAGAGGATGAACCAAAATTTGAAGATATTTGATTGGGCATTGACAGAAGAAGATCATAGTAAAATAAGTCAAATCCATCAAAGTCGTTTAATCAATGGACCCACCAAGCCACAACTCAATGATCTTTGGGATGATGAAATATGAACTACTTCTTGGTGTTTGAAATCCATGTATGTTGTTAGTATGTATGAAGAGCTTTGGAACAAGCTCAGTTCACTTGTGTTGAGGTTTAAATAAGTGATTCTACTTCTTGTTTGTGTTGCACAATCTCTTCTCTCTTACTTTCTTTTTTTCTTATCAAGCTAACATGCATTAGTTAAGTATATTATTTATAAAATAAAATATTTTGATAACTTAATAGCCACTTAATGATCTACTTCTAGGGTTTATTTAGATTGAAATAGGAATGGCAAGATAAGGAAAGGAGGAAAAAGGAGTGAAAGACAATGTTGTAGTAAACTTGATTAATATGATAAAAAAATATTAAATAATATAATACATTATAAAAATACCCTTAGTTTAATTATAATAAAAATAGGTATTAATTAAAATGTAAAATGATTAATTATAAAGTAATTAATTTATAAAAATAACAATAATATTCAAATTTCTTTTATTAACGACATTTCACAAAAATACATGATTTCAAATAATGTAATTTTACATTTCTATATAAATTTAATTTATTTCATTATTGGTTATTTTTAAAAAATTACTAATATCAAACTAAGTAGAGTGATTAAAAATGTTTAGATCAAATTAAATCAACAATTGAACTCCGAAAAAGCTGCGAAAATGCAACCTCGCGGCATTTTCGTCTTCTCAACTATATCGGATTTTACTTCACCAAATTATCATTTTCTGAAACGACATTGAAATAATTTAATAGAAGGACAATTGAGTGATTTTAAACATAATTGAGATTAAATTTTAAATAGATACACTTTAAATATAATTAAGTTTAAATGGATTTGAGGATAAAGTTAAATAAAATTAAGATTAAATGGAGAACTTTCAAAATCCTAACACTACACTAAAGAAATGTGTTAATACAGAATTAAAAACTTTCAAGAACCAAAAACTACATGAAAAAAAAAATGTGATGATATAAAGACTAAAAAGTCTATTTAACTAAGAATATGAGCGACATCTCACTAAAATTTTAAAATTAGAATACATGTAAGTGTTATTTAATATAATATTAAGAGCTCTTTTATTACTAAAGATAATTTATATTTTTGCATGCTCCTTGCGGAGTTAATCATTAATAATCCGAATGGTAAATATGGATCAACTTCCTCTTCTCTTAACTTTTCTCGGTCCACTAGCTATATATCCTGGCGAAGTATTTAAAATCAAATCAAATTGACTTTAGAAAATAAATTAAATTGAAAATTGACCAATCCAAAAATCACAACTTTAGATTTAATTATATTTTAGTTTAACTATATGTAAAATTAATATATAATATCAAGAGACTCAATCTTCTCTCTCATATTATTGAATTATCTTATCAGATTAAATTTAGATTCAAATTTCAAACCAAATAAAGACGAAGATCACCATACACACCCCTAATGAAATATCATGTTATTTATAATGACATAGTTGCATATAAATTCATGCTACTGAACGATACTGATATTTGGCTTGTGTTAAGATTTCCCTTGAAAAGTGGCACGTAATTTGAAATTTTGAATGCACAATTCCCAATTTGTTCCATTTCAACTCAGTTTTCTGAGATCAGGTCATGGTAGAAATTCATTAGACAATGACAGAAAATCGGTATCCCATCCATACATATCACCACTTATCAGTTGGCATACAAACAAAATTAATGAATGTTATTTAGGGGCATCTCATGCTTATCAATCATACAAGACCGAGATAAATAAACAAAAAACGCACAAATCTCATGAATCATATGCAGATAAAAATCCTGCCTTCCAAACACATCAAAGTTCTATTTTCTATTGGACTTTATATCTGACAGTAAATGGTAAAATTGTGGAATTAATTAGATATCTCTAAGAGGTAGCTGGTAAAAAGATATACTGCATCCTGCAAGTGACCGGAGCGTTGATCTTCTGGAATGGGAGCACTGAAAGCAGTGTCAAAGCAGTTAAATTGCTCATCACGGGTTGCACCCTCACCAACAGATGCTAGCAGCAAATCACATATCTCGCTTGCCATTCTTGAATACACCACCCTACAAAATCAGTAGTAAACGTGAATATGGAGAATAAAGTGTCTCTAAATGGATGGTCAATCACACGGTAAATACAGTCAGTCAGCTAATGAAATAATGTGTCAAAACATACAGGTGCTGAATTTATTGGATTAAATATGTGTGGCTTGGATGATGTAAAACCAGCTTCAATAACACTAGCAACTAGCAAGTAAAACTTCAAATATACTAACTGTGTTATAATATTTTGTTTTTTTCGCTTTTTAAGTCCGGTAGCCAACAACAAAATAGTGTTGGATAAGTATATTAGTCGACCTATAAAATCAGAAACAAAGCTGTACCAACTAAAAACAGGTAAACAAGCAGTTACTGCAAACATTTTTCCATGAACCACAAAGGACAACGTATATACCTTGCGTCAACAGGTAGTCTGCCACCCCAAACAGCCAGGGATTCATTTAGCTGACTGACAAAATCCTGACAAGCAGCATTTTTACTTTCAAGAGAATCCTGAAACAAGAAATTATATGATTTTAATTGGGTCCTAATCTCTAGAAGTTAAGACCACAATGTGAATATTCAGTCTCCAGATATAGCAAAAAACATAACCAAATAAATAGAATGTATGACATGGATGTCAACCTCTTCCATAACAACTTTGCTTCATGAACCACAATCAACACAGATAGGAAAAATTCACAGCAGTTACTTAACTTCATAAATCACGTTTTAAAGCCTATTAGAAGATTGTACGGTGTAATCATTGCAACAACTAAAAGCATTTCAAATTACAAGGTAACAGGCATTATTGTCTTCTACCACTGTAGAAATTCATACCATCGCAATCCACAGTTCATGTCAGGATCACATTGCAACCATTCACATAAAAGATAGGGGGGATGATATTTACATACCAATTCGGTCATGGAATTGGGATCACCCTGAAGCGAGTTTCTCATCAAATAAAATGAAATGTAAATTCCAGCTCCCAACTCCCAGTTTTCAGTTTCTGATTTATGGTCCTCCATGGAAGTTGCTATACTCCATATCTCAGCATGTTTTGCTGCACAAGATATTAAATAAGTTATCTAGGACACACTTATCTGAAAATAAAAGGAACAAATCCAGTCATTTTCTGCTACTGAAAAGAAACAGTAATAAAACATTTTCCATCACTTTAAAGTAGTGATGATACAGGAACAGGGTCAACCATATCGTAATGAATTTTCATGTAGTTTTTACAGAGTTTTTCTTTTGGTGATAACAAATATTATTTGGTACTTCAAGGTTTTACTATGTGTTGGTTTTCCATAGTTACGACTTTGTAATTCTAGGGTCAGATAATATCTAGACTCTCTCTCATTGCTTTTGAGCTTTTATCATGAGTCAATTGATACCCAAACCAACGACAATTCCTATCAATCTCACCAAGACGTACAGCAGTGCTAGATTAGGTGTTATTTATGGTTGAAGATTATATGTATGGATCACATCCTTCAAAGTGAAAACATTGTTTGAGAGGATGCTTGGAGAAACAAGACAACCGGCATGGTCTTGTGACCATTACAGAAAGTAGCCTAGAGTCTGGGGTTGTCTCAAAGCACAACTGATTAAGTGTTCAGAAAGGAAGGCTGTTCAATTTAATTGATCAACAAATATACTGGTGTTTTAAAGGCTCAGACCTTATATGATGAACCTCTTTTGAAGCATACAATTTAAAATAGAAAACCTATGGCAATAATTGGAGTATCATTTAAGTTTCTTTTTATCAATCAGGAAGAACTTTCAGTGCAGCAATGACCAAATGGGCAATTATGTGAAGTTCAGATAATCAGTAATTCTAGCCTATGTATGATTCACAAAAATTGTATATGATTACTAGTAAAAGCTCTAAACAATATGCTAGAAATAATAAGGAAAATACACACACGACTTTAGTAGTGTTTTTACCAAGCAAGATACACACACGACTTACATTGCAAGAACAATCTATGAGCAACCGAAGTTATAAAAATAGTATGAGCTTTCTGCCAATATGCACACTGAAGAAATTGCTCAAGGGCTTTCGAGTGATCCTGATTGTAATTATAATAAGTTGCCTGCACCACCACAACAAAAAACATTCAGACATCAAGAAGAGTCGTTTAAAGAAATACCAAACTCTTCAACATTTAAAGCATTAGCATAACCAATTAATCAATATAGAATATCAGGACAACAATTTAATTCAGTTTTAGTCATATATTGATCACAATGAGTGCCCATGTGAATCTAATAAGCACTTTTTGTCCTATAACAAATATAAATCCTATGGATTTTAAAACTCTAGCCAAGTGAAAATTTCATATATATATATATACAAACTGAAATAATAATATAGTCAGAATGTACAGTATGCTTGCATAATAGAGCAAGAAGGGATGGAAGATTAATATAGGAACAGGATGAACCTCCAAATCTTCAATTCCCTTTGAATTCCCCCATTCCACCTTAATTTTCAGGAACACGAATTGTGTTATTTTGGGGAAATGATGGGAATGGTACCCTGATGTACTATTTCACTCCAATCTGGTTTTAAACTTCCACAAACAGGAACATATTCCCTTTCAGCTAATTCCTTTACATTTCGATCATTATCTATCATCCAAACATGGTACGAGAGACATGTGAAAATAATAAATAGATAAGAAAATATGATACATACCAGTGCCTCGTGCATCCAGTCCGTGGGAATGCCCAAATCCTCAATGAACTGTTGCTGAGATTCGTCTGAACTCCAAGTTTCACAGTATTGGAACAATATTTCTCGAATCAAATTTACATGAAGATACGGATAATCTTCACGAAGGGGCAAGTGAAGGACCACATATATGGCCCAATGACATTTCCCTAAGCACAATAGCTGAGACACAAATGACATGTCTAGAATATGGAGATCGTTCGAACTGATAACACCCACAGCTTCCAATACTGCACGTTGATGCCAAATCATATTATAATCAAGTGGATCTGGGGAGGAAGAGAATGCACTAAACATAGCCTTCAGAAAGCTGAATTTTGTCTCTTCATTGGCATGAAGAAGCATTAGATAAAATGAAATGTCAAAGTGCTTATCTGAGTTCCAACCGATAACCTCTTCTAATGTTCCTTCATCAATAAAAAGGGGAACAGGATATGGAGCTGTTCCCTCATCAAGAAAATGCTTGTAAGTCTTAAAAGCAATGGGTAATGAAGAGTTTGGTGGTAATTTGTACCACATTAATAAACCTAAGAACCTCCTCCAGTCAATTTTAACATCATGCAATGCATCATGAATATTTCCTGCCAGCAATTCATAGAGTCTCAATCTGTCCTCTTCAATAAAACTAAAATCCAGCCCTTTATTTCTCCAAATATCAAGTTGTCTTGCTATATCAGCGCGATTCACAGTAGAACCACCAGCCTGACTTAATAAACAAGCCAATCTCACATCTCCTTTGGACACAGCCAGTTGTACTGCCTCATCCAGTTGCCTCCCAGTCAGGAGTACAAAAATATGTTGCAGATAATCAGAATCATTTAGAGAGCTTATTTGATTTTGAACATGATAGGAAACACTCTCTCGCAACCAATAACTAAACTCTGCCCTCCTTATTAGAGGGAGTGCTTCTTGGTCGACATCTTGAGAAATTTCCTTTATATCCTGCATCATATCTTCCTCATTGTCAGCACCCAAAGATTCTACTTGACCTTTTTCTTCTCTATCAGAAAAAAGAACTCTAATTAATTCCCAGGTCATTACTTGGTGTGTCAGACCCAAACGAGTAGAGGAAGATAACCCAGGAACACTCAGTTGCCTCTCAATAAGATCACAGTACTGATGAGAAATCTCAGACAGGATCGTACGATTAGCTTCAAGCTTTTGAAGTTTCAATCTGCAGGGACCAATTTCAACTTCTTTCATCACATGATTTATTCCTTTGTGAAATTTTAATGGAGATACCAAAGCATGTTCGATAAGTTCCTCACTCACTTTTTTATTTTCATCCCTGACCACATTATCAAAAGCAACTTTCTCCAAATTGATGACAGACGATAACAGTCTGTGATCACCACTGCTTCCTACAGGTGCACCAGAGTGTACAAGAATGCCGTTTGGTCCCCAACCAACTCGAAATGACTTACCCATAAATAGACCAGCATCAACTATATTGTGAGCACAGTTTCCAGATACTGGAGTTTCATGTTTGAGATCAAGATTAAAACCTTGTGATTTAACTGTCCTAAGAGGCACGGCCTTATGCTGCTGAACCATCAAAATGCCTCCAGGAGAATTTGAATCAAAATTACCATGTTTATACTCAAGTAATGGAAATGGAGTTTTTCTTGGAACTGGTGGGGTGAAACGATGGTTAATGACGTGAGCAGAACTTTGTAATGGCCGTACATACTGCTTGTCAGAAGATGATTTATGACTTAAGTCTTCTACCTCTTCGTCATCTGGAAACATCAACAATCTCATTTCTCTCATCTTAACAGGATCAAGCCTAAGATGAGAAGGTAGAGAATGAGAAAGCTCAACTTCATTGGTATTTGATGGTGATTCTTTCCCAACATCATATACCTCAGCATCATCCATGACGATGTCTTCCTCATCATCATCTCCAAACCCAAATCTGCTGAAGTGTTCAACTAAGAATTTCCACTCACCAGTCACTAGATCAAAGGAAATAAATTGCGCTTCCTGTCTCTCTGTAATTTGTTTTAATTTTTTCACTATAACATCTTCCTTGCCCTTCATAGACTTCAATATTTCACTGTCTAATACCAAAACTACTTCAGCTGCTTTGTTAAGGCCCTGACCAACCGCAGGCTTATCATTTTCATCACTATATACAACTATCTCATGCCTGCGAAAGTTGACAATTTCATCTATATGTAACCCCCTCACATCAGTTTCGTTAAGATACCTGACATATCCATAACCAAATCTTCCAACAGTGAAATCAGAAACACGGCCGCAATAACCAGGTTCAACAAGCTCCCTGGCCACTAATTCCTTCAGAGATGGTTTGGTATAATAACCGCTTGAGTTCAATACAGGCAAAAAAGCTTCAGCTTCTGTCATGATATCAACGGACGGAGCAATGCAGCCTTTATAAACCCTTCTCCTCTTACAAGTATGCAGCAGCACGAATGAATCAGAGATGCCTCCAACGTCACATTCCATCACAAATTTAGGTCAAAGCAAAATCTGCCCATTGAAATTCGAACACTATTCCCTGACGTATTCTCTAAACAGAAAATAAAACAAAAAACAAAAAAAGGAGATTAAGCACATATGCCTGCAAGGTAAACTGGGTGCGGCATGTTCCCATATGAAACAATCCCAAAGCAAGCAAATAATAGCAAAACAAAACATTATGAACTATACAGGTATCAATTTACCTCTTAGGTTAACTTTTCAAAACGTGTCAGAAGATAAAAGAAAAAGAAAATGCAATATAGCTACACTACACAGTAGAGGTATTCACATTCATTGAATAAATTTGAGTTTAAGAAGATGCAAAACACGGATTGTTTGATTCAGCTGCCATCGGGATCAACCTTAGTGAAAGTGCGGCACAGCATATAGAAGTGCGGAAACAGAAGGAATGAAAAACCTAATAGAGTTCAGTAGCGAAACACAGTGCGTAAAGAAGAAGAGAGAAAGAAATGAAGTAGAGTGAAGTTGAGTAAGTCTGAGATGAACTCACGTCGCAGTAGGAGCAGTGGCGAGCAACCACGCCTGAGAGGGAATGGTTTAGCGGGATTGGGATGGAAAATTAAAGTTGGGCCTAGTTTTAATACCGTGAAGAAAAAAACGGGAATGGCTTTTTACACTCTCCCCAGTTCCTGATTTAGTCAATTTTCTTACTTAACATATAGAATAGATTAAACTATAAATACTTTATAACTAGTCACTCTTCCTTCTTAATTTTCTTACTTAAAAATATAGATTAAATTAAATTTAAAATAATTCATAAATTTAATTATTTTTAATTAAGTTTTTATTAAACTTTTTCTTAATGTTTAAAATATTTGTATTTTCAACCCAGTTCTTATGTATTTAATTTTTGGGTTAAATATTTTTTTCCCTCAATTTTAGTAAAAATTGGAATTAATTCATTCTGGAAACTTTGTCCTAATTTAGTGTCTCCAACTTTAGAATTGCGTAAATTTAATCTTTTCAAGCAAAATTCGTTAAGTTTATTTAACATTTAAACGTATTTCATGATAGCATTTGAGGTGTTTACACTGTTTGACACATTTTTGTTTCAAAATTAACTAAAAAACTATCATAAAACGCATTTGAAACGTCAAATAAACTTAACAAAATCTGATTAAAAGGATTAAATCCACTCAATTTTGAAATTGGAAACCAAATTAGGTCAAAGTTTTGAAAATAGACCAATTTCAATTTTACCCTTAATCTTTTATTAGACATTAAGAACGTAATTTCTTCTTGAAGATAAATTTACGATTATCTTATCTGAAATAACTTTTCATTTTATATTCTAAGGTATATAGTATGAAATATATATTTTTATTTTAAAATGCATAATAAAATATAAAATTTATATTGCAAATTATATATTCTGAAATACACAAATTTATATGGAGGTGCAGAATAAAATTATGGAAATTCAGAAAGAAAGAAGCTACCCAAAATAAAGATGCAGGAAGATGTGAGGGTTGGGCCGTATTGGGCCTAAGCCCATAAAATTCTCACCGCGAAAGGGTTGTTCTTCTCTTCCCTCTTCTTCTGTTTCCTTTTCCTATAAACCCTCTGGAGTAGCAATACCCGTGGCTGCTGCTGCTGTTGTGTGCATTCCTTCCGTTGAGTCGTTTCTTAACCGAAAATGATTTCCGCGATTTCGTGGGTGCCGAAAGGGGTTTCGAAGTCGGAGCCTATCGTCGCTGATCCTCCTCCGGAAGAGGAAATTCAAGAACTCATCGCCAACCACAAAAACGCAAGGTCCTTTAGGTTCCAACAAAATTTTAAATCTCATTCACTAATAAAACCCTGACATTCACTTTTTAATTTTGTTTATGTACAGTGAAGACGGTGACAATGAAGACGCCAACGATGAAGTAGTGGCGCAAGCATTAACAGTAGCGGCTGCAGTTGGCAAAGCTTCCACCGGAAGCACTGACGAAATAACCATTGCTTTAAAGGACCTTGACATGGACCATTACGATGACGAAGAAGAAGGTGTCTCTGTCTTTCTATCATCGTGTGACTCTATATTCTTCTATATGATTATTGATGTACCTACTATGCTTGTCATTTTGTTTAGGAATTGAGTTATTCAGTTCCGGAGTTGGTGAACTTTATTATCCGAGTAACGACATGGATCCTTATATCAAAGATAAAAACGTAAGTTTCAACACTTGGTCACTTTATGAGCATGGTGGTACTTCTTATAATCTTACGCTGTTATGATGCTTCAGGCTGATGATTCCGAAGATCTTGAAGACATGATTATTAATCCAACTGATTCTGTCATTGTTTATGCGTGTACTGAAGATGATGTTAGTCTTCTTGAGGTGAGTTAAATGTTTTTTGGCTTGTGAAGTCGAGTCATGGTATATTATACTGATACACTCTTGTACTTTGTTTACTATCCAAAAGGTTAACTTACCTCACGTTGCTTCCTGCACTGTAGGTTTGGGTACTCGAGGATGCGGAGTCCAATGAAAGGAACATGTATCCTCACCATAACATCATTATTCCAGCGTTTCCACTCTGCACAGCTTGGCTCGATTGCCCTCTTAACGGAGGAGAAAGAGGTTTAAACCATTGGTCCTTTGCACAATATAGCCCTCATGAGTATATTTGTGTTGATCAGATTGTTTGATTTTTTTGTGCAATTCAACTTTTCACCTTCCCCGGCTTACAACAATTAATTGAATTGAAGGACTCCTAGAAAAGGTGAAAATATAAAAAGCCTGAAGAAAAACTTGTAAACCATCTTAATTATACGATCTGATGATTCTATCTCCAAAGGTGAATTGAAAACATTGTAGATAAACGTTAAATTTCATCACAAAATAGTGAGATTAGTATGTGATGTTAACTTCTGTTGTGTGACCATTAATATTTTTTTTCAATGTTTGAGTAACTTTTTCGAGGTTTGAATTACCCAATTTGTGCTTAAAAATACTAGAGACCTGCTTGATGTCTTTGCTTTATTTTAGGAGCCTAATATAATTTCATTGTTATCACAGGAAACTTCATAGCTGTGGGTTCAATGGAACCCTCCATAGAAATTTGGGACCTTGACGTTGTAAGTGCTTTGATTTCATAAATTTAAGTTAGCTGTATGAAAGTTTCATACACAAAAAAGAGAAATCTTTTTTTGCCGAATACCTTTTAATTTTCATTTGTTCTCAGATTGATGCGGTGCAGCCATGTGTGGTTTTGGGTGGATTTGTTGAAGAAAAGAAAAAGGGAAAAAAGGTTAATTTCACTCCCCTTAGAATCACGTGATTACCAAAGGTTATGCTTTCAAGTCATTGTGTGTGTAATTGTTTCTGATAAAACTTTGTGTTTGTCTTTTTGTGATTCATGAATTTAACTTTTATTTGGGATCGCGAACAGCGTTTAGCAGGACTGAAATTACAGAGGTCTTTGCGCATATGAGGATTGAAGCAACAACTTTCAAAATCATATTTTTGCTTGTACTTTTTTGTAATACTTAATGTAGAACTGCTAGGAATACCCTTTCTTGTACGTTTCAGATTTTTGAACCCAATATGTTCGGCCATTTCTTATTAAAATCTGATTTCCAGCTTTGATAAGAATTTCATTTTCTTATTCTTCAAACTGTTTTGTTTCAGAAATCAATCAAATACATAAATGACAGTCACACTGACTCGGTACTGGGTCTTGCTTGGAACAAGGAGTACAGGTATGTAGAATTAAAAATGCATTATGCTTTTATTTCCTTTTCTTGATGTTTTCCTTTACACACACACACACACTCACAGATTAAGCTGCTTCAAGAGTTACTTTGAGAGCAGATGTATTAGTAGTTCCATTTCTAGTTGAAAACAACAAATTAGAATGACTCAAGAGTTACCCTTCATCCTCACTATTTGTTGAATCTAACTATTAAAGGTGATTTACTTGTTAAAACCATTATTTAGGCAAAATAAAGGGTGAAGATGAGGAATAACTCTTTTTGATTTACGCTTGGAGTAACTTGATTCCTTCTTATACATAGATACACACACCCACACACATATCTATATATTTTTTGTACTCCAATGCTTGATACCTCTCTTGACATTTATTCTTAAAAAAAGGAATATACTAGCGAGTGCCAGTGCTGACAAGCAAGTAAAGATTTGGGATGTGGTTACTGGGAAGTGTGATATCACAATGGAGCATCACACGGACAAGGCAAGAAATTAGCTAGAGTATAATTTTTTTTTTTATCATAAGGTCAATTCATTTTATTGATGAAATGAACTTTTTGTTCTTCATGTTTACACACTTTTGTAGAATTGTAGAACTTTGTGATTTAAAGCATCAATAGATTGAGGTGATTTTCACTGTACTATTATGTACTAAAGATGGAACGATTATGATAATATAGAACTTTGAATTAAATGAACTATTCAAAGAAGATATGTGTGGGTGTGAGACAAATTTACAAGTCTTTCTCGTGCCTTTGTTGAGCAATGCTCCACATTTTGTTAATGAGGGAAGAGATTTGTCTCTTATTTGAATCATTTAATGCGTTTTTATTGAATCGTCGGCTACTACTTTAAAATGACCTGATGTCTATTATTTATCTCTTGTACAGGTTCAAGCAGTTGCTTGGAATCATCATGCACCGCAGGTTCTTCTTAGTGGTTCGTTTGATCATACTGTAGTCTTGGTAATTATCCAATATTCCTTGATTACTCAGCATTTCTCTATTGTACTCTACCGTTGATTGCTTATTAAACTGTGCCCTTTGGTTGTACAGTGATATGCTGGCCTTCCTTTCTATTTAAAAATCAATGTATTACCTTGAAAATTTTGGTTCTTTTGTTTGAAATTTGTTTAGCTATCTAACGTTTATATCTATTACAATTTCAGAAGGATGGAAGGATGCCAACACATTCTGGCTATAAGTGGTCAGTCACAGCTGATGTAGAGAGCTTGGCATGGGATCCGCACACCGAACACTCTTTTGTGGTGTGTTATAGTTATTTACAAGGCCCGAACACTCCATTTTATCTTTTTTATAAAACATGGTTTTGATAAAACAGACTAGCTCTTTTTTCGAATTTTTGATAAAATATATTCCAACATTCTTTAGCTACTGACATTCAAGTGTGTGTGTATGATTATTTAATATTTATTAACCAAAAAAGGGTTTTGGGGGGTGGAAGAGGGGCCAATTCTTGATTTTTTATTTTGCGGATGAACAAGTATTAGTTAACTAATAGTTTAATTGTTCTGTAGGTGAGTCTTGAAGATGGTATTGTCAAGGGTTTTGATATTCGGACGGCCAAATCTGATTCCTCATCCGACCTAAGTTCAACTTTTACACTTCATGCACATGACAAACCTGTTTCCTCAGTATCGTATAATCCATCAGCACCTAATGTATGTGTTTTTAAGATTTGATTTTTGTGACCAATGATTATGTATTTTAGTTTAACTGTGTCATATTGAACGACTTTTTTCATGCAGCTTCTCGCGACTGGATCCATGGACAAAACGGTAATGGTGAAGTCAATTTTGTTAGTTTTCTGTATACTTTGCAGATTGAAATTCATCTTATCTAGCACCTATTATTTGTCACAGGTAAAACTTTGGGATTTGTCGAACAACCAACCCTCCTGCGTAGCATCTAAATCTCCTAAAGCTGTACGTTTCTTTCTTTTTTTATCTTTTCTTTTTCATTCATTTCTAATGGGAAAGTTTCTATGAATCATAATATATTTATTAATTGGGAACTGATGACATCTTTTTATGGTGTTTCTTAGGGTGCTATCTTTAAAATCTCTTTCTCAGAGGACAATCCCTTCTTGTTGGCTATCGGAGGCTCAAAGGGTAAATTACAAGTAAGTGAAAAGGGGCGATTAACAATACTTTCTTGCTCTTTATTTGTTCTCTGATTCTGTGTGAAATAATTGTTGTAACTTATGATTTGTAGCTATGGGACACCTTATCTGATTCTGGCGTCGCTCGAAGATATGGCAACTACAACAACAAGAATAAATCGCAATCTGGTCCTTGAGATCATAAAGAGTTTGTCTTCCTGTACTGCTCAAGCTGTGCCGCACAAATCAATTTTGGGATTCACTGCATATTTTCTAGCGTTGTTTTTCGTGTCCATGTAACATGTATGTACTAACCGATATGAATGGGTGGTTCGACATAATTTTATTTTGTGATTCCAACACTTCTCAGGTATTAGTTTGGAGATCTTTTATTTTTGGTGAAAAGCCAAATAGAAAATTACTAAGACATGCTTTGTTTTACTTTTCTGTTTTGATGATGTACATAAAAATGATTGTTTATGGAAATTCTTGAGATAAAATGATGTTGTTGGATTAAATGTCATTTGCATCAGTAATTACATAATTATAGGTTGAAATATTGACTTGATTTTTGCTTCCTCTTAATTTGAACAATTACTGGCCTCGTACTTGAAGATTCTTTCTCACTACATGCAACAACATATAAAAGGCAGCATGTGAGGTTGTATCGAGTGCAGTGCGCTTGTCTAAAATCAATCGTGGATTAGTTCTGCCGAGACATTTTCAAGGACAACTCAGGATACTTTTTATTCTTTGTGGTCACCCATTTCTAACATTGTTTATCAATATTTTGGTATGAACAACTTATATATGTATTTTTGAAATATTCAAGAGTGAGTACATGCTAATTTATTACGGAATTATAAACAGTGCTTTTTAAAATTAAATAAATTGATTTTAGTATTATATAAAATAAAAACGTATATGATTTTGTGACTTAATTCAATATTTAATTAAAATATATATGCTCTTGTAGTCCCTCTAATTGTTATATTTGTGTATTTATATGAATTTAAAATAAAATAAATATATTTCTTCACATTCTCACGGAACAAGGTGTAGTATTGTCATTTGACAGTTAACAGCTTAATCACACCCTTTTTTGTTAATAATTAAGTTTATTATTGATTTGACAAATACCTAAAATATAAGTAGACATGCTGCTCATTTATTATTTTCTGTACTAATTGGTCAAATTTATAATATTTTGGTACTACTTTTCGAGCGTGGCTTCATCTTTCTCTGTAGTAGCTATAATATTTACTGGGTTAATGATACTTTAACATCCAAAACTTTTTTACTCTGATTGGATATTATCTTTCTGTACAATTTACTTTCTCTTTTTTCTTTACAATTACAAAAATTCACTTTTGTTGGGGCCATTTTAATTTTGAAATAAGTTGTCAAATAGTAGTCGTTGGTATCAAAGAATTTTTTCCTATTTACACTTGACACGTTAGCCCTTTATTAGTTATAAGTTTTATTTTAATACTTTAATTTTATTTGTTCTATCAAAATAATCTGTAAATCTCTCTCTAATATGTTAATCACTCTTTTTTCATTATTATCAAAACTGACACTGAGGTTTTACTTTGAAGACTTGTCAAAGTCTCACTATGTCTTCTGTATTTTTCTTCATATATTTATAATGAACTCATCAATTAGTTCATTTACATTGAATTTAAAATCTGTCTCTTCCACAAGGCTTTCATATTTATTATACTTAGAGATTTACAACTTAACTATATAAAATTAATTTCCTATTACCATAAACTTTAAATAATTCTCACCCTCATTACAAAGATAGCATATGCATAATGTTGTGTCAACCCAAGTCTCTTAAGATGAACAAGTAGGAGCTTTCCCTGTAATTTTGGGTTTGACATTAACACATTTAGCAACTATTGGAGCTCCATTGTATGCAAGAGAAACATCACTTAGTTCCACACCTTCACATGGTACACTTTTGCTACATATAAGAGTCACTCCTTCCTTTCTTTCTGAAGTGCCCCTAATGTTCTTGAAGGTAACCTTCCTTATCTTTACTTTTGATGGAATCTAAATCATTACAACAATACACAAAATAGACACAAAAACACACCAAAAGATCAGTGGTTTAATTTAAACAATAACAATTCCACCATGATTATAAAGATTGTAATGAATAAAGACTTCTAAATTAACTTGGGTATAAAAATAGAATTAAACATGTCTTTAGTTCCTAAACTGTCGTTAAAGTGAAATGTATTACTGTTCTAAACTTTTATACAATTTGGTCTTCAAAGTTTAAAAATAATAGTTATAGTCCTTTTAATCCAACTAAGTCCAGTGTGTTTCAAGATGACATTTGATACGTTTCAGACAGAACAAAGAGAGTTTCAGACGGATCAAATGTCACTAAACTATCGTTTAACAAACCCATCTATTTTAATTTAGGGACCAAAATGAAAAAAACTTTGAGACAGAGACAAATTCCAATTTTACTTTCAAGTTTAGGAACTAAAAACATATTCATCTCTAGAAAATATGTACCTTTTTGGAGCATCGATTCCAAGGACAATACTCCTGGTCTATGATCACCGGGTGCAAGACATTAACCATAGTAATATCTTCAAAATGTATATCACTTACAGTAGTAGCACCTGGAGTGCTAGGCCAAGTTTTGATCCTTACACCATTATCTGTACCTGTCATAGTACAGTTCTTCACTAAAAGATTTTCAACAGGTTCTTCTTCTGTGAACTTGCCAAGACTTCCAACACTAATGCCATGACCAGGTCCACAGTTTACATTTTTGATAGTTACATTTCTGCTACCATCACCTAATGAAACACAGTCATCTCCAGTAGCAATGTTGGAGTTAAGAACTTTCACATCAGTTGATCTTCCAATATGAATTCCATCAGTGTTAATGCTGGTTTTTGGAGCACTGATGTGGAAGTTATCAAATGTGAAGTTGTTGCATCCAAGAACATGCACATGAAAGTTTTTGCTGTCCTTAGAAGTTATATCTCGAACTATGGAATTGTTCAGAAAATTGAAGCCAAAATTCTGCATACACAAAAAAACTCAACTCATTAGCTTTTATTAAGTAAAGAACTTTAAAACTGACTCAACCCTACAAAATCGGTCAGAAAATATTTGTTTACCAAGGAATGCCTCTTACAGTTCTGGTGTGTTGCTCTACAGTTATTATTCCAAGCAAGTGCACCTTGACCATCAAAGGTACCTTTACCAGATAAGGTGAAATAGTTAACATATTCAATTTTGATCCATTCATAAGCATCTTTGAGTGCATAAGGGTCTTTTGGTGCTTGAATTGTGCCATCAACCTGAATTTCTACTGCAGCTTTGCAAGGACCTTTCACTTTTACTGCATTCATCTTGTGTGTTCCACTTGAAATAAGAATTTTGCTTGCACTTGTTGATGCACATGCTTCTTCCCAAGCTTTTGTGAAAGCCTTGAGACAACACAAATTACAAAATCAAACACAGTAATAGTAACAATAACAATGAATCAGTAAAGTTCAATATTTAGCAGTAGTAGTTTTTTTACCTGTGTTATGTCTTTATTTATGCCAAACTTTTTAATATCAATCACTTTTGATTGAGCTGTACAAGAAAAAGTTAGCAGCAATAACAGAACATTTGCTACCATGTTGTTCTTGCTGAACTCTGTTTCCTTGTACTCTTTACTTTGTATTGATGAATGTTGTTAACAATCTTTGTGGAGCACTATTTGTATTGCAGACTTCTGTGTCAAAGTAATCTTGTTATTGTAGTTGATTTCGGGATTATAAATGACATTGATTGTAATTTAAAGAATTTTTGTAACTGATATTCTCTGCATCTCCTGAACTTATGGGAAACATAAAGATTCTGTCTTTATAACATCTTTATTTTCCGAAACCAAAATTAGAGTACATATTTGCACAAAGTATTGTTTTATGACGTACAATAATCTTATTTTTATTTTAGTAATGTTTAAAAGGTATACTCATAATTCAAAATTGTTGTTATATCAATTGCTATTATTATTTTTATCTGCATCAAATATATGTACTATATCTGTATGCGTATGATATATGTCCCAATCATATCTAATTAATGTGTATGATATATATGATATGTGTATATCTGCTTATTATATCACCATTTTAAAGACGTATTATATCTAATATCCTGATATGTCCTGATATGTCCTGATATGTGTATATTTGCTTATTATATCACCATATTATTAAATATGTGTTATATATGGTATGTGATATAGTACCTGTGTAACTGATTCATTAGATGAAAGAAATTTATCTTAAAAACAATCCAGCAAAAAAATAGAAATGAGTATTTATTATTAAATAAAAGTATTTTCAGGAGATATTTCATTATCTCATCTCATTCTTATTCATAATCCTCTATAATAACCATTACCAATTTAAATTAAATCTTAAATTTTGAGACGCTATTTCAAATTAAGAAATATAAACATGATATATATATATATATATATATATATATATATATATATATATATATATATATATATATATATATATATATTTTGAGACGACAGATTTGTATGAATGAGAAGATTAATTTTAGGTGGATAATTAATATTTAGTATTATGTAACTAAAAAAAATGTCATATAGTTTTAAAAAAGTCTTAATTTTCAAACAGTAAATCTAAAATAACTTATTTTTATTCTAATAGTTTATCTTCTTAATCCAATGGTTGAAACCCCTGTCTTATTTGTTGTATAATAAAATAAAACATTTTGTACTAATAATAGAGACATCTCTTATTATATAATTCTTAAATATGTAATTTCACCATTATTTATTACAAATTATGTTTTCCTGTGTATTTTTATTTTGAAGAATGAATTATATTTAAGAAAAATCTCGTTATGTACAGGAGACTTTCTCCACGATACATAGTTAAATCTCGTTGAATGCTGTTTAAATTTAAATGATTTATCGTGATCCTTTAAAGTTTTAAGCAGCTTCCAGATTATTTAATCGACCAGTTCAATAAATGGTAAAAAGAAAATAAAGACATATTTTTAATTTTAACGATAAATTTATTAATACTAATAGTACTATATTTGCTTTTAATATCACGTATCACCACATTCTTACATGGTATGAACAAGTTTCACAGTCGCAGGGGTTGCACTTGTAGCTAACATTGCAAATTTTGATGCCCGAGGGAACCTTAGGAAGCTTATTACTAGTATGTATGTGTTATAAGAGTTAAGAGTAGCAATATTAATGGGGCTAGTTTGTGTTTAACATGTATAATTTTTTCAACCACATATTTATCGATGATACAGCTACTCTATTAGTATAGGATTGATAACATTCTCCACAGTAACTTTAAGGTGTATGAAGAATGTTGCCAGGGATTCAATTCCTAACTATGTGTATGAAGAAAACTAAATCAAAAGACACAATTTAAATTTATGGAAAAAAATTAATCTCCTATCAAACAGCTGGGGGATATCTTTAGTGGAAAACCAAAAAATATTATCTTCAACATTCAAATCATAGGACATTACACTGGTAGAAATCAAGCATGGTGCCATCGAGGGTGCAATTTCTTGGTGTTAAGATCCAAACAAGAGAGCACTGCCTCTGTTAGTCAATGTCTGTCTGCTACTTTGGTGAGTGGATCACAGTTGATACATTCCTTAAAAGTAATTTTATGGTCTTCGCAATGGAAACAGGGAATGAATAAATTATACACACTCAAAGTGTTTGTATTTCAGCCACCAATGGCCATTGAGGCATGAATTGACGAGGGAAACTAAAAAAATGAATCATGCAAACTACTCCAATGTGTTAGTATTTCAGCTAGAAATGGTTAAATGGACGTCCCTCTGTCCTTCTTCTCACGTGTTTTTCTGTTCAACTGACTTAGAATATATGCAAACAATAAAACAAACACAGATGCACATCATCACTCGTCTTATTTCTCGAAACGTAATTAACTAAGGTCTTAGTGAAATATGTTCAATGAGTAACTTCCTGCTATGATGACCAGTTAAAAATGAAAAAGAAAATAAGATCCAACAAGGATAGTCTCTGAGGTATAATTGAACACGCAACCATAACTCAAAGAAACTTAACACCAGCATCCCTTAGAGAATCAATAACCGCTTTAACCTTACCATGATATTTCTGCTCTCTCTTCAAGTGAACAGAAACAGCAGGAATGTCCTTGAGTAAAAGGCGTTCGGCTAGAATCTTCCCAATCTTTGCAGCTGCAGCCACGTCGCGAGTAGTTTCCAAGCTTGATCTCAAGGCTTTCTCCTGTGAGCTTGCAGAAGAGGCTACAGTAGCAGTTGGGGTGTGAATCACCTGGGCACTCACATACTTGTTGGTAAAATGCATCTTCAGAACATAAGGTTTGAGAAAATTTATAATCCTGGGAGGCCTCACTGGGGGTGGAATAACCATATCTGTTTTGAAATATAACCCTTACTGGTATAAGCATATAACTTTCAAAAAGAAAATCACTTTTTCGTGTCATTTCTTCTGACAAAACAAATATAACTCAAGAAACCAACAACCATCCCAAAAAAAATATCAACTCTCAGCCACATTGGAATGTTCTATACAAAACAACAAGCCAAGCATTTCAATGTATCTACAGAATATAAGTTAATTCCAATATCTGGCAAAAGCAGAATTCAAAATATCAACTAAATATAACTTTTTCCCCTTTTAACATCCCTCCATTCAACCTAATTTCAAAAACAGCTGGAACTACCCCAAAACTGAGATTAGTTAAAAGCGTGTGTGAGAGCCCAAAATTTGCGATATGAAAGGGTAACCGAAAAGGGAAAAGCAAGACTGGCGAGACAGAGGTAGGAGACGAACTTGAGGCAGTGTGCTAAAGATGAGGAACCAACAAGCGAAGCCGAAAACATTTAAACGTTAAAAATGAAAAGAAGCCATTTCTCTGAAAATATTACATTGGGAACTTTCATCAAACAGTTGAGAGTCAAGGTAGTGGGCATTGCTTAACGGGTTAAGCAACGATTATAAGAAACGGAAGCAGACGCAGTAACACAAAATTTGAATTGAAAAGAAAAACATGGAAACATACCTGAGGGCTCAGAGAATCAGATCCAAGTAAGAGATTTCAGCAAAACACAACACAAGCGTAAGAGTCAATTACCCTCGCTCGCGCTCTGAAACTAATACTTCATATTTTGTCCGCACAGAAAAAATTTTTTTTTAGGTAACTGCTCATAATAAAATAAAACTATATATATAATACAAAAATAATAATAATAAATACTTCATATTTTGTTATCTTTACATAATTAAATTCTAGTTTTGTTCATAACATATTAAATATATTTCGTTACTAAAGCTTCTCTTTATAGAAAACAACTATCACATAAATGACAATAAAGAACTTACACAAATGGAGATAGATTATGAAACATAATCACATTTGACCTAAAATATATCAAAATAAAATCTAAAATCCAAAAAATAAATAAAGAAAGAAAATAATAGTTACACATTAAATTAATAGTTACACATTAAATTAATCAAATGCATGACATAAGCTAATTAAATTTAAATAAATCTACAAATAAAAAATAATAATATTTCGTATGGTGTCCTCCACCATAATTCATTTTATTATACTAAACAAAATATATCTCAATCATCTTAACTAACCATGTATTTACAATGAGTTTAAGCACATCTCGAATAATAATTATTTAATTCATATAAACAAAATCTTTTAGAAGAATTATAAAATATTATATAAGAGAACAACATTTAATTCCCAGTATAAAGTTTTCATTTTAGACTTAAAAAAAATAGACAAATTTTTTTAGCAGTAATATATTTTTCCTAAATTGATTATAAAATTGATTACAAAATTAGCACTAAGAAAAAATATTTCAAATTTAAGAAGAATCCAAATGCTAAAAAGAGCACGAAACCTACCCAAAGTTAAAATCGGATGTAACAATTTTTAACTCTTCAAATACAATTGAGGCACTAATTTATATATGCTTAAAAAAATCGCAATATCAACAATTTGATTTAGATTCAATTTTCCATCACAACTCAAATTCAAAACAATCATTAGAGTGTTAACTCTATTTTTTTTTTATTTATAAAATTTTGTAACCGAATCAATATTTTCTACCAAAATTTTAAGCATAAAGCATACCACTATACAAAATAGTTTATTTTTATTCACCAAGTTAATATCTACTCAATTATTGTATTATCATTTTACACCCACATTCCAAATCAAATTGAAATAAAGTAAATAATCAACTTCCCTTATCCAAATAGTTTACAACCCATGAATCCAAATCACCTATAAGATTTAACTCCAAGAAGAACCAAAATTTCAATAAAAAACAATTCTATAAGTTAAACGAGACAATCAAATAAATTATAGAGAAAAATACTACTAAAAAAACTCACAAATTTCTTGTCAATTTTGTTTTAAAAAATATTTCGTAGGAAATACTTATAAATTTTGTTGAGAAAAAAAATTTACAAGAAATTGGTATCAATTTTTTGCAAAATATTTTGTATAAAACACTTTTCGCAACAAATTTTATAAAAAATACTTATAAATTTTATAATTTTGTAGGAAATGATTATCCACGAAAGAATTATTTATTAATTAAATTTTTTAGAAAAATGGCAGAAAAAAAAAATCTTTTCTTGTAAATTCTTTTAACAAATTTATAAACAAAATTTATGTAATATGAGAATTTATAATAGTGAAAATAAATTACAGTCTTTAACTTGTTACTATTTACAAGATACAACTTAATAGTAAAAGAGTTTAACGTTATAATCAAAATTAGAGAGTGAAAAAAAAAACACATGCAAAACTTACGTTTCATGAAAGAATAAATATACTTATACCTTGATTAAAAGATAAATTTAAGATTATATATATATATTTCGCTCTCAGATATTTTTTAATGCTTATCGTACGTAATAAAATATTTCTACTTATAATACACTAAAAATTAATCATGAGCAATTATTTTAATCCAGTAAATTTTGTCACGTATTTATTTCTGGAAAGTGTACAGTTTAAATAATAAATTCCTTTTACTTTGTGAATAAACATCATCATTAACTCAAAACACGTGTTAATGCTAATTAAAATTGCGAGATTAACGTGATTTCTCTTTGAAACCCCGAACATCATACCAAGTCAACGGCAACTTTGTACAATCCCTTATTTTCTGACATGTTTTAATTTTTGTTTACTAAATTAATTAGCTAGATGTATTTATAATTTGAAACATCCAACCAAAATATACAACATAATAATTAAAAACATAACAATAAGAAGAATTATCTAATTTAAATTGGAATTAATAACCCTGCACCGAAACAATTAAAACTTATTAATAAGTTTGGTGCCTGAATTGTTATTAACACCATAACACGTGTTATTAAATTTATATAGATAATAAAAAACAATTACTCTATCATATCATCATTCAATAACTTTCAAAATATGTATTGTAAATATCAACATGCTTATTAGTGCATGATTCAAATTTAGTATAAGAAACTGTTTTACGTTGTTAATATATTTTTTCCGATCTAAATATTAAAAAACGAGAAGAAAAAAAATAGTTATTAAAAATCTCTTGTTTTCTTTTTTATGGAAATATTTTATGACAGATTGTTATATACATGAATAATAAAAAATAATATTAATAATCTTGCTATTATTTGAAAGTAAACCCTAAATTGAGAGAAAATGCAGGGATGCGTGACGTTTCCTTCAGCTTCCTAATTACTATTACTTTCTATTTTCTGTTTTATTATTATTATTAATAATAACATTATTATTATTTTCTCCCTCTGTCAATAACTCACCTTCGTTTTCTCGTGCCCAAAATAACCGTTTCACACATTCTACGCACGAACACATGCATAATAAAAACATGCATTCCCTCATTCCACATGCAAAACCCTAATTGACATTAACATCTTCACATCATTCGATCAATCGATCGATCCATCAATTGGGAGTCATGAAGAAAGCTCTCTTCAAGCAAAAGCCCAAAACGCCGGTGGAGCTGGTGCGCCATGCCCGAGAACTCATCCTCTTCGTCGAGTCCAAAACATGCACGCGTGAAAGCAAACGCGAAGAGAAGGTAATTGCTATTTCTTTCTTTCTTTAATTAATTAATGTCTTCCTTTCGAATTTCGTGCCTTCGCTGTCCATTCATATTCCACGCTCTTGATTTGATCGAGTTTTTCATCGTTGCCAGAAATTATAGACATTGTGACGAAAATGATGATGTGTTTTTTAAATATGTATTTAAAATGAGTTGCAGCTAGCAGAGCTAAACAAAACGATACTGGAGATAAGGACGGCTCTGTACGGAAACGGTGAATCAGAGCCGAATGCCGACGCGTGTTCTCAGATCACTCGCGAGTTTTTCACAGATGATACATTTCGGATTTTCATTCTCTATCTGGGAAAACTCAAACTCGGGGTAACCATTTTTAACGGCGTATATAATTTCTTTTTTGACAAATTTATAAGAATTCATTTATACAGGCTCGCCAAGAAATTTCTTTTTTACTTCTATTTTCTTTTAACAAATTTATAAGAATTAATTTATACAGGCTCGCCAAGATGCAACGCATATAATTGCAAACTTGCAACGGCAACGAGTTTGTTCGACAATAGTTGCTTCTCAGTACCTAGAGAAAAACTTGGATCTTGTGGGCATGCTCATTTGCGGGTACCAATTCTTGTATTTGCACGTTGAAATTTTCTGTTTTTATTTCTTAGTTTTTGCGCGTTGGATAAATGTTTAATTAACAAAACTTTATTTGATTAGTTATGACCAAGAGGGTGACGTTGCTTTGACGTTTGGTGCGGTTGCAAGGGAGTGCATACGCCACCAGAGTGTAGCAAAGTACGAATTCCAAACTTATATGTTAATTAATTTCATATAAGATCATAATATTATTCATTGTTCGTATAATAGGTATCATACTTAGTTGTTATACATTTCCGTAGATTAAAAGTATATACCGAAGGATCATACATGGATTACCTTGAAATTTTACTTTCCTGTTCCTCTTCTAAATTCTAACTAGTTTTATTTGTGTTTTCCAGATATGTGTTGGAATCAGAAAACATGAAGAAGTTCTTTGAGTACATTCAGATACCAAATTTTGAGATAGCATCCGATGCTGTTGCAACTTTTAAAGTATGTTTATGATACGATATTTTCCAATTTTCCTTCTCAAAACTCAACACATTTTTACCATGAAAAATATTTTTACTAATAAAATTGTTCATAGTTTTTCTGTTAAACGAATTTTTCATATTTCATACAATTCTTTTGTAAATTTTTTCTTAAATTTTCAAAATTTCAGGAAACATTTACAGAAAAACAAAGTTGTAAAACATAAAAGATTCGGATAATGTTCCATGTTTATACGACAGAGTAGTATACGGACAAGTATAATTAGATATAATCATTTAATAACTTACTTGCATAATAACTATAATAATGTTTCATTATTAAATTTTGTTGAGTCATGTATATATATTATTATTATATTGTTAATACCAAATATAGATGGTGCCAAAGTACCATTCTTGTTTATATATATTATTGTATATTATATAATACATTTTACTGTTCTCCAAGTCTACACACTGCAATAAGGGCCATATATATATAAGAATAAATAATATCTTAAGCCATCTAAGCTTATATATTGATTTGAATGTATCTGTGCAAGAATTAAGTTTGAATTTGGAACTAACTCTGAGTTTGGAGCTTTATATAGACAGGTTTGGGCAGCTAAAGTCGTATCACAAATAGAAATTTGGTTTTAATTAAAATGTTGTTATATCATATCTTTCTAATATAGTTTTTAGTACCACTATTTTGCTCTTTCGACAAATTCATTAAAATGAAATTAAGCTGATCCATTTCCTTAACTGATAACACAGGAGTTATTGACAAGACATAAACCTACAGTTGCTGAATTTCTTTCAAAAAATTATGACTGGGTAAGTCCGCTACACAGGTTTACAAATTCATTAGAATCTATGTCAGGCACATGGTATATATGTTTTTATCGTCTGCAAATATTAGACAAATGTAAAAGCAATCAAGGCTATCAAAGAGGGACAGAATTCCCCCTATCACTGTTTTGTCATCCAACATATGCATGCTAATTAAGAGTTTAGTTAATAACTTCAACCTGATTTACAAAGCTTCCACTTGTCATGAGTTCTGCACCTTATAGTTGATATCAACATGCGTGATTGTAAGGCATATGAGCCAAAAATCAATTCACTTGGAGTCTATTTGACTAAATATGAAGTCATTTTCTTTTCACTGTCAACAAAATTATTCTACCATGAGTAATTTTTTTGTTTTATCCAAAATTTCAGTAGCGTTATAATTTTATGTTCTTTAGATGTATTAGTTAAACCGTTTTACTCTCTGCCTGTCAGTTCTTCCAAGAATACAACTCTCAGTTGCTTGAATCCACCAGTTATTTCACAAGGCGGTACGCTATCAAGGTAATTATTTCTTCTGCGATTGATTCTTTATGTCCCAAGTTCATTTCTACTTCGTGTCATTTTTTTGGTTTGTATTTGAAATAACAGCAACTGTCCATTTTAATTGTTTGCACTAATCACAAGTGTTTTTTTATCCATTACACCACTGCAAGAAACTTGTATGTATAAAAAGAAATTTGGCTTTTTTGATAAACAATTTAATTAAAGGATAATTAATTCATTACGTGAGACTTATAAGACTGAATAAGCTTAATTAAGCATAAATCATAACCAGTTTACTTAGTGTTAATTTCGGGACCGTCCTAATCATAGTATATCAAATATGTTACAGTTATTGGGGGATATGTTATTGGATCGCTCGAATTCTTCTGTAATGGTTCGGTATGTGAGCTCGTTGGATAATATGAGGATCCTCATGAACCTCCTAAGAGTATGCTTTCTCTTATACTCACATTAATTTTTCAGACCTGCAAAACGTAAAATAGAAGTACTAATATTTTTGTTCACTCCTTTTGTTTTGTCTCAATTTTCAGGATTCAAATAAGACAATTCAATTGGACACCTTCCACGTTTTCAAGGTGTGGAATAGAGAGAATGTTTATTTCTTAGAGATTTTTTATTGTAATTTGAGCTTTGAATTTAATTGCTGCAATTTCTGGTATTGACAGCTATTTGTTGCAAATCAAAATAAGCCCCCTGAAGTTGTGAGCATCCTCGTCACAAACAAACACAAGCTTTTGCAATTTTTGGAAAACTTCAATTGCGAGAAAGGTATAAAGATCTTGCATCACTTCAATGTATGGTATTTCTATTTTGAATTTGTGTCGTAAGGTAACTCTGTACTTAATGTTTCAGCGGACGACCATTTTCAAGCAGATAAACAACAAGTAATTAGCGAGATAATCGCTCTTCAACTCAAGGATCAACCATGCAAATCTTTGGACAATTGTGAAGTTCCATGCTGAATACTTCGTGGCCAACATTAATCATGTTCTACTTTCTCCAAGTCCCAAATTTCTTATGTGAAGTTTCTTTGGGTCGTGGTTCTTATTTCTTTTGGGCACATGTGATATTCTTTTGGAAGAACTAAATATAATTTCGACCTAAATAGAACATTGGATTTTGCCTAACTTATTATTTGGATTATTTGTTTGTTTAATTTTCATTTTCAGTTATATTTATATTATGCGTTTCTGTTGGCCCACCCAAAATGTTTTTACTTGGGTTACTTTGGGCTTGCTTGAATTACATTAACGTCTGGAACTAACATTTGTACTGAGATCTGAATATATTTTCGGGATGACATCAAGATCTATGTTTTATATATCCTTCCATTATGTACCAACAAACTATGTTTACTATTTTTAAAATTTGATATTTTCGACATAGACAGATTATGTTGTCGTTGATAATCCTTTTATTCGACAAGAATACAATATTCTAGGAATGCCTACTATAATTTTGGTAGAAATTTGGGAATTAGACCGTTAAAAAATGGGCATTTTTCCAACCCCGAAACATTTAGCATTTTAAAATTATACCACATAATTTGGTTCCACCATCAAACTTAGAGATAAAGATGAGTGAACATTCTTATCTTTTGCTCCTCAAAAGCAAACTTTATGGTAAGTCAAATTTTCTGAAGTTGAATGATTATGGCATAGCTTCAAAGCCAAGCACACTATGCAGACATAAACATACTGTATCTGGCGAACAACTACAATCAAAAAGGGGTAGCCGCACTAGATCGACATCATAATATCTCGTTTGATACAGCATATTACAAATTTTTAGACCAATCACAATGTCCCATTTCTACCAAACGCACATATATACAACATTGTCTTCCCTTCAAAGTCAAGCACCAACAACATTTTTCCCACGTCAAGGAAAAAGAAAGTAAGCACTAACGTTTCTCACTTATTACGTGCTCAAAATCCATAATTGCACCCTTAACACATCATTACAAAACACAGCATCGTTAACAAAAGAACTGAACCATGAACCATTAATTCTCTCCCTATCCATCACTTACTCACTCCAATTCTCCCTCCATCTACGCCACCATGCTTTTTCTTTTCCTCTCCCTTCTATGCTCCCTTCCCCACATCGCATTCTCATCCCACTGCACCGTCGAAACAGCCACGAAAACGTTCCAAAAATGCATGAACCTCCCAACCCAACAAGCCTCCATAGCATGGACATTCCACCCTCACAACTCAACCTTGGAACTCGTCTTCTTCGGAAGCTTCATATCACCTTCTGGGTGGGTTGGATGGGGCATAAACCCCACATCACCGGAAATGACAGGAACACGTGCATTAATAGCTTTCCCCGACCCAAACTCAGGCCAAATAGTTCTTCTACCTTACATATTAGACCCCACAGTGAAGCTCCAAAAAGCTCCACTGCTCTCTCGCCCTCTTGACATCCACCTCCTCTCCTCCACCGCCGCCATGTACGGCGGAAAAATGGCCACCGTGCACAACGGCGCCACCATCCAAATCTACGGCACCATGAAACTGCAAACCAACAAAACGAAGATCCACCTTGTTTGGAACAGGGGACTTTACGTGCAGGGCTACTCCCCCACCATTCATCCAACCACCTCCACCGACCTGTCTTCCATTGCCACCTTTGACGTGTTGTCGGGATCCTCTGCTCCTCAGCACACGGATCTCACCATGCTGAGAGTGATCCATGGCACCCTCAACGCCATCTCCTGGGGCCTTCTCCTACCCATCGGAGCCATCACCGCACGCTACCTTCGCCACATTCAAGCACTCGGACCCGCATGGTTCTATGCTCATGCAGGTCACTCTCATTGCTCCATCTCAATTTCACCATTCATATCAGTAAAATAAAAGTTCAAATAAGACTACCCTTTTACACTAAGGATTCAAAATTAATTTTTGCGAGTAAATAGAAGTGAAAGACTGCGTTTTTTCAGTTACTTTTTGTTTTTGCCATAAAATATATGATTTGTGACAGAAACTTTGCTTGATGGAGAAATGCATGTAGAGTGAGAATAATTAATATGCATGATGCAGGAGTACAACTGTTTGGTTTCGTTCTGGGGACGGTGGGGTTTGGCATCGGAATCCGGCTGGGGCAACTGTCGCCGGGAGTGGAGTACAGGCTTCACCGGAAGCTTGGAATCGCAGTGTTCTGCTTAGGGGCGTTGCAGACTCTGGCACTGTTGTTTAGGCCAAACACGAGGAACAAGTTCAGAAAGTACTGGAAATCGTACCACCACTTTGTAGGGTACTCGTGTGTGGTGCTTGGGTTTGTGAATGTGTTTCAAGGATTTGAGGTGATGGGTGCAAGCAGGTCCTACGCCAAGTTGACGTATTGCTTAGGGCTCTCTACTCTCATTGGCCTTTGCATTGCTTTGGAGGTCAATTCTTGGGTTGTTTTCTGCAGAAAATCCAAGGAAGATAAGATGAGGAGAGAAGGCTTCATTGCAACTTCTCACAAAGGAACTTCAAGTGCCATTCACAATTAATTAACATTACTATTATTGCATTTCAACTTTTTACTCAATTTTGTATCCAAAACCAATGATTTTGATTCATACATATACATACACACCTTTGCCACCTTCTGTTTGGTGTATTTTTGGGTGGGTTTGATTTCTAAGTTAAATCATTTTTTTTTGTGCACAATGTTGTTATAACAAATACTTTTGGAAACATATTTTAAGTTTTGAACTTTTTACTTATAATTTTTTTTGTAAATTATATATGTATATTGTTGAAACTTTGTATGATCCAATAAATCATGATTGAGCTAAGTATGGATTAAGAAAATAATTGGGTGAGTGGAGATTGAGATGGGCTTAACTTAAATGTCACCCAAACCATTTCAAAGCCTACAAAATATTTATTACTTATTATGAGGTATTATTAGGTGAGAGGGGCTAAAAAATATTAAACCCTAACTATGTGTGCCTTTACATGTACTAAATGTTTTTATAATAAATTATAAGATTAGTTTCTTTCAAAATAAATTAGTTATTAAATTAAATATATCATCTAGCTATTGTGTTTCAAGAACCACTCTGTGTACTAAGTACACCACTGGTTATTGGTATACTCAATTGTATTGATAAATTATATAACCTACATATTTGAATAAAAAAATTATATTAATTTTCTTTGATAAATCATCATTAATAAGATTTGAACCAATTAGTTATTGCCTTTAAGAGTAATTTTACTTTATAATATCAGATCCATTTCAAAATTTACATTAAACTTTCTTTCTTATAATCAATTGGTATACAGTTATAATACAATTATACATTGTACCACTCAATTATTGTCATTTCTTAAATTTTACGATTCCTTTTTTTTCTCATACATTTTATCTTGGAATTTTCACTTTTTCATATGTTACTTATATGTTAAATATATAAAAATTTGCTAACAAGTTTTAGTAAAGTATCATTTTCTTTATTATCAATTTTTGCAAAAGCACGTTGTTGTATTACCAATATCATACAAAAATGTGTAAAAATATACGAAAAAAACTTGAATGATGATAAATATGTTAAAAAATTGAAAACTAAAGAGTAGCTTAAAAAGATGATAAATTAGTGACCAAGTACCACAGAATAATAAAAAGACTGATTTTTTTAAAAGGGTAAATATTAATAGTTTATTGTAGTTTTTATTAATGGATTCAAACTTTCTCTTGAACACTTATACCTCTATTACAAGTAAGAACATTTGAATTCCTTTTCTTTGAAACTTGTATTTTATTCGATATTCGTTGCTCCCCACTATCCAATTAAATGACTTTTTTTAATTTCCCAGAAGATTTATAAAGAAATAGTGAAATGAAAGGATATGGTGTGCTTAAAAATATAAAAAATTGAAAAATAAAAAACGTGGGTAGGAGTAAGGGAGAAGAAAATTGGAGTTACTAATATAGAAGGTTTTCACTTTATTCCACTCCATCGCTTCTCACTTCTGTTGGATACCTTTAATATTACTTTTCAAAATCAGCCAACACAAATGCCACCATAAATCTTTCTTTAACTTTTCTTAATAAATATATACTTGTTTTCAATGATGCTTTAGAATAAAGCTTTTGTTTGACATGCAAACACTAGAATCTCGCAAAGTCTTCTGCTTTTCATGTCTCTTCTCTTCGTCTAAACAACAAATGTGTTCTGTAGGAAATAATTGTTTGAGTCAAAAACATTATTATAATTATAAAACTATAACTCTCATAAGATTTTTTTTTTTTTCTATACAGAACTGCAAGTGGAAAGACTTTTATATGGCGAAATATGCACTGAGATAGTCAAAATGATAAGAACATAAAAAAAAAACTGATAAAGCTAGCAGAAGCAAAGTTAAGAAAATAACTATTGACTAACTTTTCAAGTGTTCTTGAATGAAAAAGCAGTCTATTTTCTAAAATGGGATGAGCCGAAAGAAATCACTGTTGAAACAGAAATAAGCCATAAAACACGTTTGCTGATATAAAAGTACATTTTTTTTTTCTGTATAATATACCAAAAAGTTTTACTTAATCTACTGTAAGTCTTTTAAAGGATAAATTTTCACAACAGTGAAAAGGTTAAAGGACTTAGATGCAATGAACGTGTAAAGATATAACGATTTTGACATTGAAACATCAAGGGTGGAAAGGCTTAAGTGTCTAAACAAATCATACTTTGAATGCATGCAGTGAATATGAAATTGAAGACAGAAACAGTTTGCAATCTATTTAAAAAAGGAAAGTTAACTATGACTTTTATTTCGGTATATTTGATTTTTGTCATTATCTCAAACTTTGATCTTGTTAAGTCTTTATACTTAAAAAATGTATGAATATAATCATTTTCACCCACAATGTTAATCGGTTTTTGAACGTAACGAGAAGAACTGTTTTCTGCATTCACGCATTTCCTAAATATAAAAACTTAACAGAATCGAAGTTTGAGATAGGAATGACCAACACAATGAAACTGCTTACAAAACTTAGATACGATACAACCAACATAAACAGTCACCTATTGTTGTCCAAGTTAGTTAACACCAAAGCTTTGACAGTAATACTATGCAATAAACCTCCATCATGTGTACCTCAAATGCACACTGAAACAAATATAACGTACATTGCCAAGAGAATTCGTCTGTATTTAATTTTCTGAAGTTGTTTCATTCAATGTATTGCTTTATTAGTGATGCTTACAATTTGTACAACTCAATCTTAAACGATCTACCTATGCTAAAAACAGCAGTGGGATAAAAGTTGGAAAATAGGGAAATAGAAATCCATTTATGAGATTTAGCAGCTAGAATGTGTAGCATAAAATATTCCCCTTTAGAAAAAGAATCAGAGCATATGGTAACTTATTCACGGGACCCTAGATGGGTATCCCTTCAATGTTTCACACTAGTAATAAGAGAAAAAAAAAAAAACAAAAAAAAAAAAAAACCTCAGATACAATCTGCTAAAAGCAAACCAAAATGATGGATGAAGAAACAAACAATTCCTGAGAAGAACGAAGCCACAACTTTTGCAAGACATCAAAGACAAAAAAATCTACCCCAAAAAAAAGGAAAATGAAAAAAAATGCTGTCCATCTTTTTATATTGCTGCCTCACAAGTGGTGCATGATACACTTCCGCTATATCCCGCAATCAGATTTTACATCTCACTCAAATCCCAAAACCTAAACAGTAACTCAAAAAACTCAAGCCTTAACATTCCCTTGAAATCTATCTCTATATCTGAACCCTCAAAACAGGTACTCCAGTTAGCTCTAGAAAACCAAACATCTTGCGTCTTAAACCCAAATACAGTAACAACAGTGGTGTGCAAAATTCACAATTCACCTGCTTCACTGGATTATCTTCACCTACAAGTTCGTGTCATCAAAATGATCTTCCTATGTCGCGATTCCTGAACCAAAAACATACAACTTTATCAGTCTTTGAATACAAAATTAATTATTGAAAGGACACATCACAAGTAACATGAAAACAATGGAGCACTACAAAGGAACATGTGACCAAGTTTTACTCAAAGACAAATTCATATCAGCTCTTGCACTTCTGAGTTATACTTACCAAGACTTGAGAAATGGAGAACATAAGTCGGAAGAAAATTGAACAAAGTATTATGTAACGAAAAGAAAAATAATGTTCAACATATTCTCGACTAACTATTAAACACCAGAATAATAACAGACAACAGGAGATTAAATTCCCACATGAAAATGTATTGCACGCAACATAATATTTAGAGTCGTGATTGCATACTCTTAAGATCTAAACACATTCAGCAAAAACATTCAAAATCAGTCTTACAACTCAGAAGAAAAAGGACACTGAAGAACTAGTTCTGGTCTGATGTTTAACATGACATCTATGACTTCTATCTAAAAAACAGTTTTCTTAACCTGGTCTCAAGTTTTGCGAAAGACAGACATGAAACATGAAGCCGAAATGTTTCATGTCTATCTACCTATATCTCTGTGTGTTTCTATATATATATATATATATGAAAAATGATAGTTTCTAACATTTCGGTGGAATTATGGTCAACATGTTTAAAACTTTTTTTAACCAACTGTTAACTCACAAATACAGCCCTCAACCATACAGATGTTGAATCCTAGAGTCCATACCAGACTGTTTATTTTGAAAGAAAATATGAAATTAGACATTAGCCATTAGTGATCATCTCTCGCATTTATGGAGTTATACTGTTCAGCAACAAATTCTGATCGCAATTGAAGTAAGGCTTTAGTTTAAAAAAAAAATTATTAAAAAGTCTGACATCACTGACCCAAGCAATGGATAAAAATTTCAGATTGTGGCCATGTAATGCTAATAAAAAGTCAGATTGGGGAATAATGACAACCATATGCATATTTCTATGAAGCTTAACATTACTTGTTTCCGTAATAGCCATCTTTTCGTTTGAAGCTTACATTCCTATACGTATGGGACCTCTCGGTTTTCATAGCCTAAAAGTTATATTTCCTACAAGACTTGGATAAAAAACCATATAAATATGTTGGGGAAATCCCTTTCACACACAATAAAGACCACAGAAAAATAGCAAAAGGCACAAATTTTACGTAGTTCAACAACTCTTGCCTACATTCGTGGGAATCTAAATAAAATTATAAGTTCCCTAAACAAACCTAATAAAACTTTTCCATTACGACATGCCCTCTCACTTTGGGTTGTAACCCTCTTCTCTAGGCTAGTTAGTTTTTCCTGATCAAAAGGACCCCTTTTATGACACAGAACAATAAAATAATGGTCGTCATTGGATGTCATTAAAAACTGTTCTAAGAAACAAGTTAACTGTATAAATCTAAGTAAAAGAGAAAAGCAACAAAATCTAGTTGAAAAATAGACAAAGAACTAATTAGTGTTCCATCATAGTAATAGCAAACTTAGCAAAGAAAAAATACATTAATCAAAGATCAATTACATAAGGTACTGACATTCACTAAAAATCCAAGCATATCAATAAGAAAATCGTCAAAAAAAAATTGTAAGTCTTACCCCTATTTGGCTGCCTCTTATTAACAGTATAACCACCAACATAACCTGGAGAACTCTTGGTAGAAACATCAGAAGCTGCTCCACCAAGTCCATAACCGAAGGGACCAGATCCATCTCTCTCAGAATTTGAAGAGCGCCAAGTGGGGTCTCCATAAACAGAACTATTATTGTAAAAGTCTGCAAAAGCCCCATCAACACCACCATTTGATGCAGAGTACGAAGATGTTGGTGCAAAAGTGGTACCAGTGTTTCTTCCATACCCTCCAGTCCCCAAGCCATAATTATTGTCACCACTTCCATATCCCAGGTTGCCACTACTTTGTGACATGTTGTTCCCTCCTCCCTGCCCAGAAATTGCTGAAGAACCACCCCAGTTGACTCCAGTGTTGCCAAATGTATTCCCACCAATACTTCCACTCCCTGATCCAATGTACGCATTGGAATTTGCAGAATTTGTTCCATAACTAAGGCCACCATTACCCCACAAATTTCGAGTCACAGAACTGAAGAAAGAATTGTTTCCTCCATTGCCACTTTCAAATCCAACAGGACTGCCAAACCGATTGGAGCTGCCAATAAAATAAGGATTTACTCCCCGCCCGTAGCTAAGATTGCTGTTGAAATTTGCATTCCCCCCAAATCCAGCATTCAAACCAGGCTCAAAATTCATGCTCATTCCATAGCCTGATCCAAATGGAGCAAATCCACTTCTACCATTGGCAACAGGACTGAATCTACCATCGGCTCGAAGTCCATAGCCTCCAACAGTACTTGGACTATACCCCTGAGTGAAGCCATTTAAGAAACTATTGACCCTACTAAGACCATAGTTATATCCACCGAGTGGGGTGCGGCTTGGTCCTGGTGATAATTCCTTAGGAACTGCTCGCTTGACCTCAACCATTTTCCCGTTCAATTCATGAAATGTCTTTAGTAAGACCTTGTCAACAGCCTCCTCAGAATCATACGTGATAAATCCAAAACCTCTTGGTCTCTGAGTGTTGTGATCATACATAACTACAACGTCTGTTATAGTCCCAAACTGATCAAAGTACTTTTTGAAATCACTCTCCGTCACTGTTGATGCTAAACCTCCAACAAATATCTTTCTAGTGCGACCAGGACCAGGTGAACCATGGATGCTGCCACTGTTTCTACTCAGTATGTTCTGATCATCCCTGGGAACCGCTTTCTTTGCCTCAACCTAGCGATAGAAGAAACAGTATTGAAGATGACCATAGATCAGAAAATAAAAAAGTGTTGAAGATCTATAATCCTTACAACAGATGCATATAATCCTTACAACAGATGCATGGAGAAGGGAACAATAACAAAGAAAAAAAAAAAAAAGATTTAACTACTGCTCCATTTTAAAATCTTGCTAAGAAATTTTTGAGATTGCGAATCCAGCAAAATTTAGCAAATCAGTGTACATTTCAATAAAAAAAAACACGCTACCTTTCGATGTTTCATAATTCAAAAAGTGAATCATCTCAAAATGCAAGTTTTAGACTTAAGAGGGGAAAATAACAAGAATTACCATCCTTCCGTCAATGTTGTGCTTCTCTTTTATGACTATTTCAGCGACAGCAGGGTCGGAAAAAACAACAAAACCAAATCCTCTGGCTCTACCTGTTGTCCGATCCTTCATTATCACTGCTTCCACAACCTCCCCATAAGTACTGAAATACTCCCTGAGTCGCTCCTCATTTGTGTCCCATGATATTCCACCGATAAATAACTTGCCATTATCTGATTGCATTTTATCTACAAGCAAAAAGACGCTTCATCCAATAAGCATTTCACCTAAAAAACATACAAATGCAAGTGGAAGCAGCAGCATTGAAAATGGACAAAGCAACCCTTTTTAGCACCTAACAATAAGGTATAAGAAAAGTAAGGCATGTTCTTGACGGATCCAATCCAATCCAATCCCATACACAACAATAGGCAAAAGCATAACTTTATTTCTTTTTTTTTTACTCACAAAACAAAATACAAAAGAATCCTAGTCTGGGATGAAATGCAAATAAATCCGGGTAGGATAAAATCAAAGTGTGATAGCATTATCGTTTATCAAATTGTTCAAAAACAAATAGTCCCTAGCATAACAAAAAAAGAAGCATTACAAACAATACCTCAAATTAAGGCAAACTGAGAGACTGTATTAACGATGCAAAAATAGATATTGTCGGATTCAGTTACAAAACATCGGATCCTTCATCAACAATCATCAAGCAGTGAATCAAAGGCTAAGCAATCCTGGAAAAAAAAAAAAAACCCACAAAAATTTTCAATAATCAAAGATCCAAAGGCAGACCCAATTGAAGAAAGATCAAAACTTCAATCGAGATTCCTTCGAAACCCACCGATTGAAGACGACCCAGATGGCAAATCTTAAGATCTGAGGGGAGGCACAATGAGAATAAGAACAGAGGGCAGGTTCATTATCTGGCTATGCCTCCCCACCCTTTCTTTTCTTCTTCTTCTTTTTCAATTATTAATAATTTGATTAACAAATGAAAATTCAGTTGCCAAACCGATTGCAAAATTTTATAAACAAAACAAAACTATGGAGAGAGAAAGAGAAAAACACATCGGAAGTTTATAAGGAGAAAGCCGAGAGAGAAGCTGCGAGATGTGGTATGACCATTATATAGGGCCTCTGCAAATGAAGGATGATGATTTTCTTTCTTTCTGTTTTTTTTTTTTAAATCCCTGTTTATTATTTATTTTCCCAGTTTTATTTCAAGAAATTAGTGAAGAGTAAAAATGGGAATCTTGTATTTTTATTTTTTTTTCACTTCATCGTCTTTGAATAAAATAATATTTTAAATTATAAGAAAATTTGCTCAAGTAATTTGTGAGATAGTTTTTCTTTAGTCTGACTGCTTTTTGAATTTATATAATTGATGATTGACTAAATAAATCTGTCTGTATTAGTAGATACCTTTTTAATATTAATATACTGTTGATAATTTTTTTAATTTATTTATCTCCACATTGGATTACAATTTTAAAAGACTATTTAATGTTTAAAAAAATTGAAATTGTAATCAAGATTTTATAGCTTGAATTTTAAAGTCATTTCAATTTATATAAAAGATTTGAAATTGCCCATATAATTATAGTTCTTATAATTAACTTTATAAAAATTGAAATAACAAATTTGATCATTTGAAAGTTAAACAAACCCATACAACAAAACCACATAATCTTTAACTTAAAAATAATTAAACTGATACTACATTTTAATCTCTAACAACTACTTATACATTTTTCTTTGTTCTTTCCTTTATTATTTTGTCTTGAATACTCATTTGAATTACTAATAAAGTGATTTCGTAGTAATAGCTATCATATTAATAAAGAAATCAATTTAACAAGAATACCGAATACCTATCATAAATAATAATAGAAATTTTCATTTTTTTTTAAATTCCATAATAAGAGTAATTGCAAAGTCAATAAAAAAAATACACACAATATAAGTCCATTAAAAAAGAGAAAAAAGAGAGGAAACAATTAGATAAAAATATTAGGGTTCTAAACAGCCTAGCCCGACTTTTTTTAGGCCCAAAATAGACATATATATCCCTTATAGAAATGTTGAAAAGAAAACTTTTTTCTAGTTTTAATGTTATATTTTTTAAATTTATTATATATATATATATATATATATATTAAAAACACACTTAATTACATAAATATTATCTAAACGATCGATAAATATATTTAATAAAATAAATTAAAATAACTATTATCTAAAATATTTTATTATAATGAATAATTAAAAAAAAATTATATTATTGTATCTTTAAGTAATATAATATAGAGAATTTAATTTTTTTAATATTATTTTTTAATTTAAAAAATAGGTTGACAGATTGGTGTGTCTGTCTGTCTCCAGTCTGTCAATTTAGTGAATCAAGGTAAAACAGACTAAAATACTAATGATTTATTGTATTAATGAAATAAATGATAAAAATATTTATTTATATTTAAGATATAGACAATATTACACAACAATAAAAGATTAAAAATTATAAAATATGAACTGAGTTATCTGAAATAAATCTATATATAATTCATTTTACACTTTTCATAACAGAGTGTGAATAGTCTTACATGATCCCCTTACATTGTTGTAGGTGGCTAATTTTGTGTTTAAGAATTTTTTGTTAGTGTTAAATATGTTTTTCATCGTCAAACTATTTAAAAAAAATGGTGTTTCATCTTTAAATTAAATTATATACTATATTGTTCATGTATGTTCATGTATGATGGGTTCTTTTAGAAATGATGTTCAATTGAAAGAGAATAAGCCAATGAGACCTTAACTCAATTGACACTACCTACAATAAAAAACCTTAAACAATAGATTTGTACCAAATACAAGACTTTAATTCATAGTTGAATCTCAACAATGCACCTAATGAAAGTCATGGAAAACTTCATCTCCAACAAACATAAAGTGTTTTTCTAGTAAAAAATTTCTCAATAAACTATAATATAACTTTTTAAACAGGTTGGCAGGCTGGTCCATACTACTTATCTTTAGTCTGTCAATTGAGCATATCAAGGCAAAACAACCTAAAATATTAATGATTTATTATATTGATGAAATAAATGATAAAAATATTTATTTATATTCAAGATATAGACAATATTACACAATAATAAAAAGGTTAAAAAATTATAAAATATGAACTGGGTTATTTGAAATAAGTCTATATGTAACTCATTTTATATTTTTCACAGCAGAGTGCGAGTAGTCTTACTTGATCCCCTTACATTGTTATAGATAGTTAATCTTTGTGTATGAATTTTGTTTAGTGTTAGGTATGTTTTTCATCATCTATTTTAAAAATTGGTGTCTCGTCTCTAAATTAAATTATATATTATATCTTTTATGTATGATAGGTCTTTCGATCAAAGATATTCAATTGAGAGACACTAGACCAATGAGACTTTAACACAATCACATAAAAAATTGACATTATTTTCAATAAAAAAAAAACTAAAACAATATATTTAAACTCAATATAAAACTTAAACTCATAATTAAATTTCAATGCACCGATAAAATTCATCTAAAAAAACTTCATCTCCAAACAAGATAAAGTGTTTTTCTAATAAAAATTTCTCAACAAACTATAATATAACTTTTATATATACAGTTTGACAGAGGATGTTTGACATTACTAATAAGAAGATAATAAGTAAGTATATCATTTAATTTAAAGCAAAATCTTTTAAAATAATAAAGGAAAAGCATATTTTCACAAAAGTATTGGAAAAAAAATGAATTTCCCTCGTTGTAGTAAAGAAATGCATTTAATTAATTAATTGGAAAATAAATATGAATAGTGAAGATTAAACATTTTTGTTGGCTTTGGTGGACATACGTAAAGAATGGAATATAATAAATAAAAAAATAAAATTAAAATATGTAATATCCTTCGGATAAATCGGCCGTACATTAAAATTCGATCTGTAAACCTTATCTAACATTCCATTCAGTATTAACATTTGTGACTTTGGTTTGCCTTAGTTTTTTTATTTAAAAGCTGTAAGGCCTATGTATGAACAGTTAAACATGCAATAAATTTTAATTTTAATATAAAATATCAACTAAATCAGACTAATATTTTATCATTTAAGCTGTATTGATTTTAACAGATTTTAATATTGCAAAATTTGTAAATATTTATTCGTTAAAAATTTCTTAAATATTTTATAATAAAATAATATATTATATTTTTTTTATATTTATTGTCATATTCATGATTTTTATTTATTTATTATAATTATAAAAACTTAAACAGTCTAATAATTTAAAATTATAATAAGTTTACTATCATATTTTGATAAGCATAAATATATTAATTATAATTCAACAAATATATATATATATATATATATATATATATATATATATATTTGTAAAAAATATTAATTAATTATTAATTAGTTTTAAACATAATAACAGGTAAAGCTTATAGAAAAACATACTATCATTTATATTATGTATAATTTAAATATATTATCATTTTAATTCTAAAGATTAAAGCACATTTTATTATTTTTATGAAGAAAATAAGTTATAACGATTCGATATTATCATTATAATCAATTTTATTAATAAAAAATACTTAGTAAATTAGATACTAATTTATAAATTAAAAATTATTAATAATTAAATTAGTTTTAAAAAATATAATTAGTTTCTAAATTGGTAATCAGACAATTGTTTAACAAATCTTAAAAGAGTTATTGTAGTTTAAAAAGATTTTTAAGTTTGAGGACCACATATATAAACTTGGAATAAAGATAAATTTCAATCTCATGTTAAATTTAAATAACTAAAAACATATTTAGTCTTTTAATTTTTATTGAACGGTGACAAAAGTAAATGCGAATATTAAATAATATAATTTAATATACATATATAATTTTATAAAAATGGTATATATATATATATGGCAGTTAATTTTAAGTTGGGAATTATTAAATTATTTTAAAGTAAAGATCAATCACTCGTTTTATTAAATAAATAAAAAAAATTGAAAAGGTCATAAGAACGTTCCCTTGCAATTGTCTTGTTGACTTTGTTGTAATATGAACGGATTATATTTTTTTCTGGTGTGATGAAAAGATGATAAATATTCATTTCATATTGGTAAATTAATGACATGTGCATGCAGGATTTTTTGTTTCAAAGGATAGTGAGTTGCAGTGATGAAATAAACGGTGTCCATCAATTCAGATTATCATATTTGTAGGGTGGACATAACATGCAAGCAGATCACAAACACACAGAATATAAGAATATATTGGACACAAAAGAAACTGAGAATACCTTAAAGCGAGAAAAACTCTAAAAAGTACACAGCATTAAAAAAATATGCAGAATGTAACTTTTAGTTGTGTGATGCCTGCGTTTTCGGTTCAATCATGAAGCTTGCAAGGTGGAACAATGAAAGGAATTATTCTTTCAAAACTTACAATTCTCATAAGGGTCTAATAAATTGGTTTGGCCAAATATGTGAGAAACTTGAAAGTACACACTATGAATGAAGTTCGGTGTTGTTAACTTTTTGGTTATAATGTAGTAATGCACCGTTTCATAAGTATATTTCTAACTCGTTGGTATCGAATCTGTCTGTGATTCTTATCAGAAAAACTCACAAAATGTTACAATGATTTTTCCAACATCAATCACTGTGACATAACTAAATGTTATGGTTTTGACATGTGTGTGATTAAACCATTGAGAAGAAGCTTTGGCACAGTGCTTCACATTTTTGCCACTGTTGATACTGTAACTACGTTGACAGGCAGTAATGAATTATGAAGAAAACGTGTTTTCTTTACTTTGGGGAAGACAAAAAGACAGACAAAACTGATTAGTGGGTTGATGTCTACATGGCTGTCAGTGTCAACCACCATCACTATGTCATTGTCCAATATGCAAATCATGCAACGAAACTGCAAGTATTGTGGAATCTCACATGGCCTAGTTACCTTAATATTTTTATTTATTATAGATATAATGGTGGAGTTTCTTCCTGATCCTGTCATGTCAAGTTAAACCAGGAGTGTTCTATACTCATATGACAAACTGAACTCCAATCATTTTGTCAACTCTTCAGAGTTTAATATCTATAATCTTATCCTTTGTGATTTTGATGATATACGTAATAGTCTATTGAATTGCAATTAACACTTTCATTGTTTAGTTCTCTTTCTGTCTTTCTCTCACTCCCTCTTTTCCTTTTTGCTTGTTATTTTCAATCAAATTTGAGAAAAGGAAAAAGAGAATCGAGTATGTATCCAACTCTTCATTGTTTTTTCTTATCCACATTCAAAGACATGAACAGTAAAGTGCACATGCTACATTTACTTGGACAATTGACTAGGAGTTCCCGGTTTTCTCTTCAGTTTTCTACTTCCAAACAAAGTTATGCGGTGAAAGATCTTGAGCAACCTGCTGGCATACCTTCTTTGTGAAGCAAAATTTACAGAACTGATGCAACTAGTCGCTTGTCCAATGGGGTTCCTCCTTTTGCTCAGTGATCGAGTTTCTAATCCACACGGCTTTATCTTCTGGCTTTTTGCCAAATTTGGTTCTGCTTTTGCCACAATGTTGTGCAATTGAAGGCTTTTTTTCAAGGACATGAGTTCTTGTTCTAGACTTTGAATCCTGAAGCTTGTGGACTCATATTCAGTGGTTGAAAACTTGAAATTCTGCATCACATTGTCTTTCTGCAGCAGGAAGCTCAAGGGCCTGCTACTGAGCTCAGGTTTATCAGTGTATGGACTCTCTACTGGGTTCTGACTTGCAGAATATGGACACCTAGAACTTGATAAGCTTCCTGACATGTCTCCACATTGTGCATATCTAAATGAATCTGAGCATTCTTTGAAGGCTTTGTGTGTGTTCAGTTGTTGAAGAAAAAGTGCTTGAACAATTAGACGTAGAGGCATCAACTCGTTTTGAACAGCTTCAATGCACGCCTCTTGTGATAACCTTTGACAGTCTAGATACTTGCACACTGCTCCCTTATCATCTTCGGATATACCCTGATGTGTCTACAGTGAAAAAGCTAAATGTGTTAAAGCTGAAATTGTTTATTCTTTGTTCATGATTTCATTTTGTTTTTGGCCTAAGATGGGTAATGAGCTATGACTAACTTCCCAAGCCTGCAAATAGTATTTGCTTATCATTTCTCCTTTTCTAAGGATCATTCAGTTATACCACATGGTAGAGTTCTTAACATTCATTACAATGTTCTTCCTAAACAGAAAGTGATATTGGCATTAGAACATGTGTTATGAACTAGGCAATGTATTTTGAAGACTCGGCAGAGGAACACCACCAAAAACTCAAAAATTTAGTAAAGAATCCGAATTCATGGTGAAAGCTTGCTTACCTTGAGAAAGCTGTTGGTTGTTTTGTAAAGTGGGTAATGATTCTGTCTATAAGATGATGGCACCCTTTCGATGAGTTCCATGAATCTCTTTGGTTCCATATCTGGATCTGCTGCAACATTGAACAGATATGCATCCCACAGTTCTGCAACCCTGAAATTGCTAGCTTCTGGGGCATGGTTTACATTTGAGTTAGATGCTACATATGCTGAAATTATGCTTTCCATAGTCTCCAACTCCATGCTAGAGGACTTTAACTCAGCTCCACTTTCAGGAACAAGAAAATCCTCCACTTGGGAGAAATGCAGAAGTGATGTAATCTGTTCTTGTAACTTGGCCTTGCTTTCAGTTCTCAAACCCAACTCAAGAGACCTAGAAAGCAAAGCAAAATAAAACCCCACTGGAATCACTTTCCTAGCCTTATCACCCACCGGAAGAAGATCAACAACACCTTGTAGAATCACTGAAGGTTTGCTATTCACGCCACCTTCCTCAATCTCATCACAGGAACTCTCCCAAAATTGGCGTGCCTTTTTAGAGAGCACCCATTTATTTGCATAGAAAACAATGATTGGACTCACATACTTCTCCTTCATTCCCTGTTTCCTCAAAGATCCTATAACCCTTTTGAAAAAGTCAAAGGGTAGAGCAATGAGATCCCTCATCCACAGGTCTTGGCTCACAACATCCTTCATTATTTCACAGCTCCAAGCTTGTGAAGCCAACTCCTCCACTGTCACAACTGGGGTGTCTCTTCTTCTTTCTGGATCAAGCACCTCCATGCATGCCATGAAGGCAAGAGATTCAATGCAGCGACTCACTATTAACAGATATTCAGACCAAGGAAGCAGCATCTGGCACCTCTGAAGCGCAATGAGGGTGTCATCCCAACTCTGCAACACCACTTGATTGAGATAAAGATCAAACCTTTCACAAAGGTTGCCCGAACAATGATCTTCTGTCATTTCAAGAAACTCTGCTGCACACCTCAGTGCCACAACATTAAAAGGGTCGATCAATGTTGAGGATCCATAAATGAACATGGCTATCATCTCAAAGGTTTCTGGTCCTCCAGGGAATGTTTCCGGAAGCTCAACCTCAGATGTATCGGTCAAATGCTTCTTGAAGTATCCACTCTTCGAAGTCAAAGGAAACTGCAACAACAAACACAACATGCAAATGAATAACCAAGGTAGTTAGCTATTTGAAACATTGTTGGATTCCATTCCAATTCAGTGAAACATACTTTATGCAGGTTGAAGATCTTGTCTTTAACTCGAACACGGACAGAAACAGGTAAACCGGTCTGTTGGCTCCTGTGACAAAAAATCGAACTGCATGAGACAAACTTCAGACATATAACAACACGTGGAAATGGAATGATCCATGATGTGTATATACATATATGTCTTACCATGTGATGACCTTGATCTTGAGCAAGGCTCCAATGTTAGGAGAAGAGAAAGGACTTGAAGAAACAGAACAATCTTTTGGACTCACAACCTCCATGTTACTGACAAAAACTACACAAAAACATCTGATTGTGAATCCTTAAATTATCTGTTGAGGAACTGGAGCAGCAGCAGCGTTGAGATGTTAAGGAAATAAAAGCAGTGGAGATGAATGAAAGTGAGATTTGAGGAGTTTGTCTCGAACACATTCTTGCAAGAATGTACTATATTATTCAGCTTGGTGCAGTCAAAGTCAACATGCACACGAGTGGAACTTAGAAATCCAAATTTTAAGGCTTCAAAAACGTTCTTGGATGTTGAGAACTTGAATTCTTGTGCTGCAACTTGGTGGCCTCGGCCAATAGAATATGGTGACTTTTCATGCATCCTAACATCATAAACTTGCACTTCAAGTTTATGTATGTATACAACCATAAATTAACTCAAATCAGATAAAATATTTAGGACACAGATTAACTGAATGAAATTGGTAGTTTCTGATACAGGGTAACTATGTTAGAAATTTAGAAGACAGTATTAGAATAGTATTGCCTATGTATGCAATCACTACGAAAAAAAAAACAGTACTTTGTAATTTTATCTAATATTATTTTAGCATAATGAACAGAAAAATCCAATGGGGTAGAACTTTTGAGGGTGGATTGTCTTTGTCAACATGAGGCCTTAATTGATGCATTTGGGAAAATGATGGAGGAAACAGTTTACACAAGTTACGTTGGATTTGGTTTAGGTTTGATAAAGAAGGTACAAATGGGTTTATTGGGAAAAAGAAATGTAGGGGTATGAAATAAATGAGGAAGAAAATGATTGGATTAAAAAAAGGGAAAGGGATGAAGATGGTTAAGTGCATGTCAAGTTTTGTGGTTCCTTTTTGTGGCTTTGGTAACGCCCAAGACGGCACGGCTACTCAAAATTCGGGTGCATGCTTCGGTTTTTGAGTTTACCTTGCTTTCAACCCTCCCAATATTATACCTTTTCACAAAATTTCACATCATTTTGGGCTTTGCATTTAGTCATAGTGTAGTTATTTCTTAGTTTAGTTTAAACTAAACATGCAATATTCAAATGACACGAGGTACTATAACCTTTTGGGGTTCTCACAACTGGGACTATAAATTCTGCACACTATGTGCTTGCTTTATGTTCAGAATGATGAAACTTGTATATGACTATTAATTGATCAACTAATAACAAAAATTTGATTTGTGTTTTGTTATGAGGTTAAAGGAGATTGTGACTTGTACCATGTTAAACTTTTCTCTCAGTTGTCGTTGATGATCACTGTGTATTTTGTTGGTGTGATTTCGACATCATTCTAATTTGACAACATAGCTGCAAGTCATACATTTGATTTTGTTTTGTATTATTTCTCACTAGCTGTAAATGCTAATACATAATTGCCAACTTGAGTGGGTGTTAGAATTAATGTTAAGATCATGGATTAGTTTCAAACTATATAAGTTTCAAACTCGCTTTTAATAAAGTTTTTTCCTAAGTTAGAAAGTAAACTCCAATCAACAAGTGTTAAAGGTATAACTATATCATAATTTGTTAACTATACAATTATTTTATTGATCATTTTCCTATTTGTTAATGAGTGGCTTGTATTGAAAAGTGGTTCTTGCATGTGTGTGATTCTTATGGTGTTTTTAATATAATTGAGTCTTACATCAAAGAGGTTGGCAAGCTAATCCCATAGAAATTTGATGAAGTTGTATCTTGGTTTTTTATTCTTAGAAATGAAGCAATCATTTACCAAACTTATTCATTTATATGCACAACTAGAATTTTTAATTAATATTTCACACCTCTTCTCTCTATATATATATAGACTTTGAGTGCAACCCTGATTTCGTAAAAGTATATATATAGCTGTTATCTTTTTCTCCTCTATTCTTGTAATTTGAACTCTGTGTTTGGGAATTTTCAAGAGTTGTTCCTTTGCAACTCTTTGCACGTGATTTTAATATATATTTTGAATTTTTTTTATGTATGATAAGAGTGATAACTCTCTATTTTTTACATAAAGACACACATATAGTTGCCTATCATTTTTGCAGCTCGTAAATATCTAAGTCATTACTAATATGATGATACCAAGATGTTAATTTGTCTCGGCCACAAGGTTTGACCAGGAACTATATGGGTCGGATCAAAAATATTTATATGAAAAAAAGTCCATGAAATCAAAACACAAACAAAAGAGTCATGTCCATCCATAGATTTTTTTAAAAAAAGTAAAAACTTATTTAAAATAAAAATGCTAAAATATTTTTAATAAATTATACACATGAAGAACATTTATTTTATTTAAGTTTGGTGTTATTTCAATCTCAAGTTGATCTAGATGGGTCTAAGTTAGGCTAGACAAGATAGGTCTAGACTCAAGACATGTTGAGCCAAGTTAAGTATGAGTTAGGACAACAAGATAGGTCAGATTGAATCTAGGTTATACCAAGTCTAATTTTGGATAGGTTAGAACAAGTTAGTATAAGCTTGGCTCATGTTGGACCAAGTTGGGTTGGACTCATATTGGCTAATGGGTTGGATCCATGTTGATCAAGTCAAGTCTAATATATATATATATATATATATATATATATATATATATATATATATATATATATATATATATATATATATATAAATCAAGTCGAGTTTGATAGAGACAAAGTCTATCTGGGTCAATCCTTAGTTAGTATGAACCAGTTGAGTCGGACCAAGTCAAGTTAATTAAGCGGGGTTAGGTTAAGTCTACATCAAGGAAAGATTGATTAACAACATATTGTGCTTAGTTCAATCGATACCACGTTAATTGAGTCAAGTTGGGCGTAAATCAAACTAAGTCAAGTCATACGCACCTCAAGTTGAGTTGAGTAGATTCCATGTTGGTCAAGCATAAATAGGTCCACATCAAGCTAAGTCAAGTTTGACTTACCTCAGAGCTTATATAAGGTCAACTCAAATTAGAGCTACATCAACATTTGTAGTCTTAACATAAGTGTATGTTTTTAATGTCAATTGTTATTCTTTTTTTGATATCTAAGTTATGACAAATCGATTAAATATAATGAGTGTTAGTCTTCTACAAGTTTGTGAGTTGAGTTGATATTTATAATTTGCTAATTCGTTTTGACTAGTTAGTTACTTTTTTCAATTAAAGGATCAAATAAAAAATAGATTAGAAAATTAATTTTTTGTATTATGTTATTTGAAAGATACAAATATATAATATTATTACAACTTAAATTATCTGTACTTACAAATTACATTTCAATTATTAATTATAACAAGATAATTTTATATATATATATATATATATATATATAATTTTATTAATTATGTTATGTATACATATCAGTTAATTAAAGACTTTTTTACATAATTAAATGTGATTTTAAAACTAAAAATACAATTATATAAAAAGTAAAATTAAAAAAAAAAATCTAACGAGCTAACATCTACTAGGATGGTCTAAGATTTCCGGCCCATCCCTCTTTTTCTAAATGGACCAACGATAAATCAGACGTGTTTTTTCCTACACCTCCATAAATTCTCTTTTACACTCCCTATATAAAGAAAATTCCACTTTTGCCTTTTCTAGGTTAAATATAATCGAAAACCATTTTTGATAGTAAATAATGATTTTCGAATTATACAACTTGGAAGGTACTTTTTTTCTTAATTTTTTTTACTGTACAATTTAAAAGTAAAAAATGATTTCTAAGTTCTAGATTACAAAATTCAAAAATTATTTTTGATTTTCGAATTATTCAATTCAAAGGGTTTCTTTTTTTTTTTTTAAGGAAGGCTTTTATTTAGACGTCATTTTTATTTTTTGAATTGACAATCTAAATGTTTTTTTTTTATTTTCGAATTATACAATAAAAACATGATTTTTTTATAAGGTGTAGAGGGGTACAAAGCTGCTTAAATAGTGTTATGCACTTTATTTTAACACAAAAGGAAGATCTGTTAGCAGGAGGGTATAGCCTATTCTTCTGATTCTACTTTCAATTAAAAGTTATTTGAATTAAATATAAAAGGTAAATACCAATTGATTTGATTGAGTTTTAATTATAAAAAAAACTAATAATTTTGCGATATAGTTTAAATTAGATTTTTATTTTACAAGTTGTTGATTAAAAATATCAACCCTCAAAAGTTATCTGATAAAGAGACTTATATATAATTTATCAGAGTTATTATCATATTCATCATTTTAATTTTCTTGCATATAAATAAATAAATACATAATCTTACTACTACCTTTCAAATTACTATATATTTATACGTATAAATACATTATACATACCATACAATAAAATTATGATTAACTATAAACATATAATATTATATTTAAATACAATAAGAAAAGTTCGATTAGGATGAATTAATTTTTAATTTTGAATCTGAAATTCAAATCAAACAATCTAGTTGAAGAAATAACAATTCCGTTTTCAATGTATGAGACCAGCATATAAATTTGATAATTGTCTGTTTATGATCCAAATGAGCTTGTAGGTACAGCTTAAGAAGTTAAAATTAGATTGACGCAACCCATTTTGTGAGACCCTCCTAACGATTTAAGTGTTGAAACAAATAAAAAAGAATATGGCAGAAACAAACGAGGGAATCCGCTGAAAAAACTACAACTGGGTTGATTGGTACTTTCAGTTCACTGAGGAAGTCCTGTACAATACAGATATAGTGAAACTGAAGCAGAAATGCATCTACTAAGCAACTATCAGAATGGAATACGAACATATACTTTGATTGGAAGTAAAAAGTTGTTGAATTGGACAAAAGGGTCTCAAACATTATCAAATTATTGGTGTTGATTCTTCATCGTTGTTGAGTTCATAAAAGAAAGGATCCTTAAGGAGATCTGTGGCTGAAGGTCTTGCCCTTGGTTGTGCAATGCATTTCTCAATGAATTCCTTCACCTCTGGTTCTGTGACTTTGCTCAAAGCCTGAGGCTTAATTCCCTTGGTGACCTTTTTGTAGATCTTCGCCACACTGTCACATTCGCTGTAGGGTATCTCCATTGTAACCATTTCAAGCAAACACATTCCAAAAGAGTATATGTCCACCATCTCAGTGTAATCCTCCTCATACAGCTCCGGTGCCATGTATTCAGGTGTTCCTAAAATTGAATGTGCAGCATGGTTCCGTCCCACTATTGCAGCCAATCCAAGATCACCAATTTTCACCTGCAAAAAGCCAAGATGAAAAACCAAGCTGTTCACATTAATTAAAACCAGTTAAATCAGGAAAAGTAAACCGCATTTTTTTCATTTAACCTGTGAAAGGAAAAGAACTGCATTCAAGTTTGGCATGGCTGTGTTTCATTCCTTGATATGATTTCAATAGCATGAGAACTAATAATAAGCAGAAGCAAATAACCTGGCCAATGTTGCCGTTAACGAAGATGTTGCTGCAATTGAGATCCCTGTGAATGATGCATGGGTCATGAGTGTGAAGATATTCCAACCCCTCAAGGACCTGTTTGGACCACTTCTTGAAAGCCTTAATGGAGACATGGCGGTGCTTCTTGCGGTAATCCCTGAGGTTGCCGGAAGTGCAAATCTCAGTGATGAAATTGATGTTGTGGCGTTCCTCATCCTTCCACACACTGTAACAGACGATGATGTACTTGTTGCTGAGCGTTCTGAGCAACTCAACCTCAGAATGAAGGCGATTGATGAGAACAGGGTCTTCGCTGAAATTCCTGAGCCGAACCTGATTCCACGCCACCTCAATTCCTTCCTCCTGATCAAAAGCTCTGTAAACCTTCTTCACAGCTCCACAACCGAGAAGATCGTTGTAACGCCCAAACCTTCCCGTCGGATCAACCTCCACAAACGCCTCCACTTCGGTGTCGCAACTGTTCGACTTCTCCGCAGGCATTTTCAGTCTCTCTCTCCCACACTAAACGAAACAAATTGAAAATTAATCATGAAAGTGGATCACCATTGCTTCAATAATTTTCAACAACCCTACTTTTTCGCCGTGTGTCTGTTCATTACATCATCAGCTACCTTACATACATTCTATTTTTCTTGGATTGTACAATTTCTGTTACTGCAATGCATGAAAATCAAAGTAGAAAATAGTGATTTTAAGCGCAAGTTGGAAAGGTTACCTTAACGAGAATTGAGAATGTGGAACCTGGAATTGAAACCCTGAATGGAAGTGTAGAGATTAAATAGCCGAGAGAAGATAGTGGTGGAATTTGTTAGAAGTGGAAACGAATGGATGAGGTGGCAATGCAGAGGTACACAAACACAATCCCCTTTCCATTTACAATTTTATTTTTTATTTGGTGCTTTTGAGATCCTTGCCATGACACAAAATCGTGATGAAGAGAATCACTGCATCTGGATTCTGAAGGTGTTTTCTTACATTCACGAGAAGAATGGGGAACACTGCTCTCACAACTAAAGTTTCAGGCGAAGCCCGTGCTCAAGTATACCTACAAATTACCAACACTACTTCATTATCTCACTCTTCCAATCTGTTTCCGAACATCATTACCTCACGATTCTTCCAAATTATCTGTTTTCAAATACCACTCGCTCTCTGCAAAGTGTAGAGTATCTACCGCTGTAAGCATCTTTTTTTTTTTTTTTTTTTCACGAGTTATGACACGCGGTGCATTATGGTTCTGAGAGGCTATATTGGGAAATTAGGTCAATTAGCTAAAAAATTGAATCAACGTATTCAGCAGCTAAATCACCTTGATGATGACATGCGTAATAGTCAAATGCTTCAATCTGAAATGTTTAGATCCATTGAATTTGTTGCCTTCGACGGCATCACATTTTTCATCATACATTCATATAATCTGCTGGCAAATATAATTGGTTCATCCGTACGGTATGCATTGGTGTAGCTTTTACTTCAAATTACAGAAGTTTTGAAAAAAATTAAAATTTGGTTTGGATTCCATTGCGCCAATTTCATTTCATTACTGACAAAAAATGCTCATCAATGAAACTTTTTTGACAGATTTATCAACTTAGTGAGTGATGAACAAATTACTGAAAAGATGGGTGAACAAGAAACTAACTTCATCAATGGAGATTATATTTTCAGGAAGGATAACCAGGGACAAGTCGATCATTTGATTAATGGAACACACCTCAGGCCTCTCCATGGCTTTCTTTGGTGCGATTGATTGTTTTTATTTATTTTAGAAAGTAAATGAAGTTGAAGAACTGAAAAGAGATTTGTACATTGCACATTCATCACACGCAGGCTCAAGTCTTGTACGATAATAACCATCATCTGATAATTACTCGAAAGGCTTATACCATAAAAATACTTATCAAACAGCCATTTACATCAGTTCATCAGTTTCATGTAAGATTTGGCTACATGGCAGGCAACTGCATAGATGCATGGAGAAACCAGAAAGAACCTACTTTAAGCAAAAAAGAGAGGTGAAGAAACTATTCAATAAAAACGAAACCAACCAAATAAACAAAAAAGTCAGACAGTAACATCGTAGTTAATCAAATATACAGCAGTGCGTTCTGAAGAACTTTTATCAAGAAGATTTTGCACATAGAAAACCAGTAATCGAAGAGTAATGCTATAACTAAGCTGAGGTTACAAAATTGAGTATGCAAAGTCTATATTATTCTCAGATTGTTCTTTCTCTCCAAATGTATACGGCAGTACAATAAACACATTATGAAGGGGGAGAAGGAACACCTAGAGCACGGTCATTTCATCACAGTTTTTAAATTTTACAACATATCACCAGGGAGGATTGGAGTCCTCTCTAACAGATGGAGACCTGGAAACCGTGCTCTCATCTCTACCAACCCTTGACACACTTCTACCAACAGTTCTAGGAGTAGACAAAGCAGGAGTAGAACCACGGTAACTTGCTCGAAGAGTTTCATCAACAGAAGACGAAGACTTGGCAAATGCATTCCTTACAAACTTCTGTGCAGCAGGAGACAGCATACGCATGCTTGGGCTAGCACTCCCTCCTCTAACCCGTGATGCCAATGGTGGCTTATGAAACATCTTTGACCTTTCCCTCAGCTTCCGTGCAGCCTCTCTTGAAAGAGCGTGTGCCTTAGCATCTCTCACTGGTGCAGAAGGAATCTTGTAATGAGGTCCATCAGCACTACCACCAATATCAAGCGGTGTATCCTCCTGGTCCAACCTCAATGGAGTCCCCTCAATTTCTCCCCAAGTGATGAAGGGGGATTCATCTACCCCCGGTGCAGGGGATGGTGTCTTAACATAGCTATAACCATTATCAGCTTTCTTCTCAGATTCCAAATAAAATGGATTCGGAGTCTTCCTCAAATCCTCCAAATCATACTTCTGTAACTTATCCCCGTCTCTAAGAGACATAGGAGCTGGTGTAGCACCAGCAACAGGCGTATAAAGAACCTCCACAGTTCCATCATCTTTCGGCCTAGAATCCATCATTTTACCATGAAACCTTGTGTTCCCACGATTGATCTCTTTCGTGGCAGCTTTAATTCTAACAGCCATCTCCTCCTCAGTCAAGGGAACCTCACCCCGATCAGCGGGATGATACATCAACAAATTCTTGGCAGTGTAATTCCACCCTTCAAGAGTACTCGGAGGCTGATAAGAGGTTCCATATCCATCAGTAATTCTATCCCTCTTCACATCCTCAATACCCTTCACATCCTCGTTCAAATACCCAAACTTCTCTTTCCTCTTCCTATTCACTTTCTCTAAAATCTTGGAAAAGCTTTGATTATCCTCACTAGTATACCTCCTAAGAAATTGATCAAGACCAAGGGAAGTATCAACTCCACCGTCGTTACTCTCCCCCTCTTTAACCTCCGGGATTAAACGAGGCGTTTGTGGGGGCTTTCCGTCAAACTCATCCAAAGGTGTGAAATTTCTAACGAACGTGGAACCGGGTGTGTGGGAGGCGGTTCTAGAAGTATCGTTGGGATTGGTTACCTTTGATGCGCCGGCGCGGCGTTCGAGGATCTTCAATTGAGCCTCGCGAATCACGACGGGGTCGCCGGTTTTTATGGCTTCGAGCCAGTCGAGGCGGTCCCTGAGCTTCGAGATGTCGGGGAAGTAGTCGCGCTCGATGATCTTCTCCAACGCCTCCACGTAAGTGTCCTCGTCCAGAACCCTAGAGTTCTTCGCACTCGACGACGACAACGATGTTGAATCATTAGGGTTTTGCACCGACACCTGCGAAATCGAAGGAGAAGGCGACGACAAGTGCAGCGGCGAGTGCCCTGGGGATTGAAGCATTCTGCTGAGGGTAAAGTTGCGATTGATTGAAGGAATTTGTGATTGCAAGTTCAAAAATTGAAGCTTTTAGGGTTAGGATTTGATGGTATTGGGTATAGAAGATGATTTTCTGGTTCAATACAGAGACGAAGCTATAAGGGAACTTCGAACAAATTTCCAAAGCGCGTTTTCGTTTTTGGAACACATTAATCGATATTTATCTTTTCAATATTCACAACAAAAATCTTAGTTTTAATCTTTATCATAAATAATTTTAAATTGATTTTAATATCCAAAATTATATTTATCATAATATAAATATATTATCTATTATCAAAAGTGACCAAAGGTGAATTAAAATTAAGCAGCTTAAAATTTTTGAAGATTATTTTAGAAAAAAAGTAAACATATCTTGATGATGATTTGGTCCACATCTTATTATCATAAAATTTTCATTTATTGTATTGGTTTTGTTATCTAAATTATTTGCCAACATATAATTTAGACTTAACCAGTGATGATTTGGTACAATAATAAAAAAATTCACTAACAAAATTATAAGAGATATCAAAGTTAAATGGTACAAAATACAATTAAATCTATGTTGTGTAAGTTTTTTTATAATAAAAGCATAAGAATTGGCATAAAAATTATCTTTAAATTCATTGTAGAAAACACGCGGAATTATTTCGATGGAATAGATAAAAGATAATTTTATTGATAAATTGACAACTATTTTTAAATTAATAGAAAATATTTAATTATAGATTATATTAACCGGTGTTTTAAAGATATTGATAAAATTGTATGAAAATTTATAATTAATTGTGATATTAAATGAATTATCACTTAATAATAATTATTGTTGTTTTTTTTTTTTGTTTAGAGGATAAAAATGATCATAATTATTTAAAACTAAAAATTATGTTTAATATTTTATTTGATGCAAATTATAAAAGAATTAAAAAAATAATAACATAATTATATT
>Ga0214542_1000091_pt1:5000-118138 | contig 118138 bp, 82 predicted proteins | sample CNSS1metaG_FD_160096 | JGI IMG/M metagenome (GOLD analysis project Ga0214542, IMG submission 160096) | Root nodule microbial communities from cowpea collected in UCLA plant growth center, Los Angeles, California, USA - CNSS1 | ecosystem: Host-associated > Plants > Roots > Nodule... | reverse complement strand
ATCTACTTGTCAAACAAAAGATTTGTAAAAAAAAAAAAACAACTCAAATATGTATTTTAATTATTTATGAACTTGATTTTATATAAAGAAAGTACACAAGTTTTTATTTTATTATACGAAATAATATATAATACAATAATTACATTTTCTCTTCTAAATTTTCTAATAAGAGAGTATGAAATAAAAATATAAATAAATAAGCATAACCTTTAAAAATTAAACATACTTAATACTTTTTTGATACTACAAATAGAGACATCAGTGACAATATTTTATAAAATCCAAAATTAGTGTAAATCAGTGTGGCTGAGAGAACCTACCTACAGCCCCTGAATTGATTCGAATCATTTGGATTTCCCTCTTTAGACGACAATCACCTGCATTCATAATTGTGTTTACCACTAATTAATAACAATTCACTCTTTGCCAATTCGTTAGGTTTGCATAACAAATACACTTTTCATGCAAATAACAAAAAAATATCCATCATTTAAAACCTATTAGAAAAAAGTAATAATAATAATATTAAAAAAAAATATTAGAAGTCTCGTATCAACTAAAAAATTATATCAATTTATAGTATATATAAACCTAATCTTATAAATTAATTTTATAAAATTGAATTATGTCTAAAATTTAATTCTTAAAATGATAGAGTTATGAATTAGATAATAAAATTTCAATATTCACATATTTTTAATTATTTTTCACTTTTTAACAAATATTAATTCTTAACATTTTTTTTCTCCTATTTTGAATCTTGCGATGAAGAAAATGGTTGAGAAAGTGAAATAAATGGTGGGCATGTCGACTTGATTGGAGGTTAAGATGAAAGCACCTGGCTAATGTTAGGTAATGTCAGAAAGCCACTCATCATTGCATAATCATAATACTTTTCATCACAAATGTCCAACCAATTCAAATTCACTACATTTTTCTTTTCCAATCTTTTCAAACCTTCAAATAAATAAATAAACATAATGTCTTCTCTTTAATGTTCAAATCATTTCACCTGTTCACCAATAATTGTAAGAATCATGATATGTACAACTTGCACATCTACATCTTTTATATTTTTATATATATTATTGTGTGATAATCGTGTATCATATTTCTTTTTCTCTCTTTCAAGTTTTTCAAGTTATATGATTGTGACAATTGTTTAAATACAAATGTTCTAAAAAAATAATATTGGTTTGTTCAAGATTTAAAATAATATTTTAATGAGATAACCTTTCTTAAATAATTTACGTATTAGTTTTAATTTATGAATAAAATATATTTTATTTTAGTTTTTTATTAATTAAGAATGTTAAGTCTTTCAAGAAGGAGATTCATTGGGGATACAACACCAAAAAACCTTAGCCTAACTACATAAGACATTGTCAATTTCAACCCAAAACCTTAAGACAATGGATTTATGCGTCTTCTTCCATATATGATGCTCAATTTTCTCATTTCTACCTAATGTGGGACTTAAACTCACACTTAGATTCCAAACAATCTCCCCCTCAAAGGTGAGTCCCTTTCACCACATTGGTATACTCCCCCTCTAGCGGAAGCATTCGAGTATCCCTTCTCGTATCGTTGTTCTTCTTAACGGGACACGCTTACCTAAAACCATTGTCAAGAAGACTTTCGATATAGGGACACTATATTCGTGTGAGCTAGTAACCAAGACTAACCATCAACTTTGATACCACTTGTTGGACTCCCTTCCTATGTGGAGAAAAGACCCAACACTTGAGAAGCCCATGTCTCACTTAACCTAGTGGAGATGGGGCTGCAAAATAAATAGAGATACAAAACAATAGAGTCAGAACACAAGGAAAACCCTAGCACATAGAGGGAAAGGTAGAGGGAAAAATCTGTTCACGTTTTTCACAGAGCTGCCACCGTAAAATCGGCATTGCGAATTCGTTCACTGTTGGATCAGACTGAAAAGTTTACAGGAGGTTCATAACACATTGTTCTTCATTATGATCGGTCGGATCGTCGATACAAGGTCTGAGTTGAGAGAAATTAATTTCGCATTGCAGTTGCGATTTTATAGATTTTTCTTCTCTTTGTTCTTCTCTATTTGAAAGCTTTGTTGCTTTACTATTTGGTTGGGTGTTGATACTAATTTGTGCAGTTGATTGAGACTCATTTGTATTCTTGTTGATCATAGTGAAACCATTTCTTTGGTCTGGACGACTAGTGATTTTTACTCTTGATTTAAGGGGTTTTCCACGTTAAAAATCTTGGTGCCTTTATTTGTGATTCTGGTGATTTATTATTGCTACTCTTTGATAGTTGCTCGTTATAGATTCTTGCAAGTTAGGAAAAATTAATCCGTTGGATTCTCTAGTATATTGTTTATGTTGTTGTTTTTCCATCGAAGAAGAATATTCAAACAATCATTATTCTTAGGGTGTGTTCATCCGGTATGATGAATTTGGAGAAAAGTGTGAAGATGAATTTGTGTGTATTTGAGAGGATGAATATGTGTGTTTTTTTGTGTGGACTTAAGAGGTAAAGTAAGTGAATTTGGAGATAAATTGTATAAAAGTTAATGAATGATTTGAGTGATGTGATAGATAAAATAAAAAATTATAATAGATAAATTTATAAAATTAATAAAATACCCTTGATATAAAAATATATTAAATAATTTTTATATTAGTTAAAAATATTACATTTTAAAAACTATTATTCAATAAAATTTAATTAAAATTAATACCAAAAATTATATTATATTATTATAATTATTTTTATAATAATTATTATTACTTAAGAGTTATTAGTTAATAATTAATATTACTACTATATATATTATTTTTATTATTTATTGTTATATTTAATTATTATAATAATTAAATATAACAATAAATAATAAAAATAATATATATAGTAGTAATATTAATTATTAACTAATAAATTTAAGCAATAATATTATTATTTATTATTATTTTTAATTACTATATATTATTATTTATTATTATATATATTATTAATAATTTATTAGACATACGTTATTAATAATTATAAATATATTATTAATTCTAATAATTATTATACATATAAATATATTATTTATTATTATTATTTTATTATATATAATAAAATAATAATAATAGATTAATTAATTAATTAATAATAATAAATATAATAATAGTATATATAATTATTAATAATATATATGTAAAATACATATAATTTGAGAAATAATATTTTTTGAGGTATATTTTGTTATCACAAATATATGAATCATTATGAAATTAAAAAAAAAGCATTTAAATGGAGATGCTTAAAATTGCAAAATCATTTATTATCTTTGCAAATCCTAGTCTTTTGTGAAGATGAAGATTTCATGCTATTTCGAAGATCAATCTTAGCATTTACTTTGAGTCATTAAAAGGGAATACGAAAAACTTTAATAATCTATATGCACAAGTTAGTGGATCCGTAGAATCTGCTCGAATAAACATGCATTAGAGGGTAAATGGAATGGATTTGGACATAAATTTTATAAAAGTTAGTGAGTGATTTGATTGATGTGATATATTAGAAAAAGTTTGAATAGATAGAATTTAAAAATTATCTAATCACCTTATGATAAAAATAAAATTAAATAATTTTTAAATAAGTTAAAAATATTAAATTTTAATAATATTTTAATTATATATTTATATATTATTAATTATTATATACATATATTATTAATAATACTAATTATTATATATTATTAATTATTATATTATATATATTTATTATATATTTTTATTATTCACTACTAAAAAAACTCATATTTCATGCCAATTTTGCTTTGAAATTTTTATTGTAGGAAATACTTATAAATTTTGTTATGAAAACAAATTTGCAGAAAATTACTGCCAATTTTTTTGCAAAATATTTTGTATAAAACACTTTTTACATCAAATTTTGTAGGAAATACTTACAAATTTTATAATTTTGTAGGAAATAATTACCCACAAAGGAATTACGTACTAGTTAAGATTCTTAGAAAAAAATAGTAGGAAAAAGTCTTTTCTTATAATTTTTTTTTAAGAAATTTGTAAGAAAAGTCTCGTGTAATATGAGAATTTTTAGTTGTGATTATTACACACAACACCGGTTATGAAACTGGTGCACACACACACAACACCGATTACGTAACCGGTGCATACACACTCACACACAACACCGATTATGACCGGTGCATACACACTGGTTTCATAGACAATATCCCCTTCAACACACACTAAAAAACATACAAACACACACACACACACCCCTATGCAACACATACTCAAGAACACACACACACACACACAATCCTCTACAACACACATCAAGTAACAAATTTGTGTGAAGCAGTGGCAACATGGTTCATGAATCTTGCTAGCAGAAAAGGAAAACCATGTAACTCAAAAATATTAACCACGTGACAAGGTTAAAGTCGTAAAATGACAATGAACACTCTCAAATCTGCGCATCGTTGCCATGATTAGATAATCCCTCCATCCCGCTTTTCCACACTCTAGAATCCTCACATTTACAGTTCTAGAGAACACAATCCATAGTTAAAATCCGTCTTTGTAAATTTTCGTCAATAGTGAAATCATTACAAGCGAACACACACTTACTGTGACATTAAATATAATTGTTTTTCCAATATACTAAGTTTTTTTTCTCTCTCTACATCTTATGGAGTGTCAATTTTCATTGAAGAATAATATTTTGTTGAAGAAGAACATTGATGTTTTTTTTATTTAAATTTTTTATACATGTATTTTTCTTTATACATTGGTTCCTTTTTATTAGCAAGTTTTAAGAAAATTTTATTAATATTAATATATTAAGTTAAAATAAAGAAATTAAGCACCACGCAATTTGTGATATAAACTAACAAACCTAATCTTAGATTTCTAGTTCTTTTTTTCGAAATATTTTTTTACGAGTGTTGTGATCATCTAATATCATTTCATTTTTTGAATCACATTTAAAAATTCCTCTTAAAAAATTATCGAATAGAAATAAAGAGTCACTGAAAATAAAGTCAACGAATTAAACTATATTTTTTAAATGATATTATATTTGGTTTTTTTTTTTTATCTTTTATACTTCTGTTTTTTTACTTTCCATTTTTAATCACTTTTAACACAAATATTTGTACCTATTATTTTTTATTTTTCATTATACATATATACTTCTTCTTTCATGTATCTCAGGTACATTTTTAAAGTAGAGAATACAATTGATTCTTTTTCTTATTTCTTTTCTCAGTATTCTTTGTTTTATTTTCTCTCCTATTACTTTTTTTCAGGTTTTCACTCTAGTTTATTGTTTTCTCTCATTGTTATGATTTGATTTCATGTGTATTACAGTTTAAGAAACAACAAAAAGTCTAAGATTGTATCAGAGTCTTTCAAAGAAGAGCTCTACTACACATCTTTGAAAGCTTTCTTGTTGATCTCCATATGGACACCCTTGATACTTGACAACAGCACATCATTTTTGAACTCCAAGTTGGTGAAAAACACCTTCACCAAGTCTGGATGGATTTTTCTTGAAAGTTCAAGGAATGACTTCAACCTTTGATGCTTGAGTTGTGGAAATAGGCTCTCAAAGCCGTCAGCCCTCAACCACGAAAACCTCAACACCTTAGGAATGCTGATTTGCTTCTTGTTCATCTCAATGAGGAACACTAGGATGTTGTACTCATGATCTTCGAACCATGCTTCAATTCTCCCTTGATTTTCTTGGTTTGGAGACCTTGGGGTAGGAGGAATGGAGTGCTCACATCAGATTAGGTGGCTCTTTGTTGACGACGAGGCATGATGAATGTGAGTATGGCTGTTTCTAAGAGATGTATGATGCAAATGCAGTAATTCAAGTGTAGTATTTATAATTGAATAGGCTGATTTTTCAGAAACAGTCGATTAAATGGTGCAAAATTTTCTAATTAATTCGTTTTAGGTTATCCAAACCAGATTAATGTAATTCAATATAGTATCTCACACATTCATGGTGTTTACAATGTGTTTTTATGAGTGAATCAATCATTTGAGATCATGTAAGCTGCATGCACATTGAAATTATACACTACACGTGCTTTTTGGTCAAACAAATCAGTAAAAACAACACATGGCTGGTGAAATAACTGTTAGGAGCAGATAATACCTGACAAAAAAGATGCTTTCTTTGACTAGGTCAGCTTTGCAACTCAATTCGTTAGTAAATGCATAGTTTAAGTAAAATCAACATGTTGAAAAGCAGAATTAGTTGATTAAAACAACATTAGAGCATCAGAGATTAAAACCAGAATCTGGTTAAGTGAAATTAGCTGACTGATTTTGAAAATCAATCGATTGAAAATCGTAAAATTGAACTTCATTTTTCCAGATTCAGTTTTAATGAAACCAACATACTGAATTATGAAATCAGCAAATTAAAAACCATAGTAGATCATTTTTTCATCATTCAGTGGTAATTTAAGTGAAATAAACACATTGAACATGATCACGAATGAAATGATGCCTAATCTTTATATGCTTGGTTTTAGAATGTTGTATTGGATTCTTGGTTAAGTTGATGGCACTAGTATTATCACAATACAAAGGTACTTTGCTTAGCTTTACACCATAGTCTAAAATTTGATGCTTTAACTATATGATTTGTGTTCCAAGCTTGGAATGCTTAATATCCATTCCTAGCTTGAGGGGCTCTTAGAAAAAAAATTTGCTATTGAAAAGTCCAAGTTGCTCAATAAGAACATCTCACGCTTAGCGCGACAATTTTTTTTTTTGTCTTATTCTTTTTGCTCAAGTGTGTTACCTTTTGCTCAAGTGCATTTTTTCTATTTTCCTTTATTTTTTTTGCCTTGATATATACATGTTTACCTCTTCTCTCATGTATCTTAGTTACATTCTTTAATATATAGAATAAAATTGATTATTTTCCTTGCTTTTTCCTTTCTTACTTGTTTTCTCATTTGGCTCCTTATGTTGGTATAGGTTTTCACTCTAGTTTCTTATTCTCTCTTACTATCATAACTGAATTTAACGTATGTTATGATTTAAGAAACAACTACAAAAGTCTAAATTAAAAATAAGTAATTCATTATTGATATAGTGTGAGTGTTTATTTCCACGTTTCATTTACAAGGTGTAAAACCTTTTTCTTTAATTTTAAATATGTTTTTATTAAAAAGAAAACCCAAACTCAACTACTCCAAATGTTTCTAACATTGAACCTTTTTTTCTCTTCTAAAATGCATTCTCTCCACAACTTCCATCTCCTTCATCAAACTTCTCTCTAAGATTCCATCATCTTTATGATTCGAGGTCGTGATTGTTGCAAAACCCTTTTCGAATATCACCGAACAAAATCTATGTTTGGGTAAGTCAAAATTTTCGCATCATTCGACACCCAATTTGTTTTGGTAGTGCATGCAACCTCTCTTGGATTTTCATGTGCTCCTAGAATCGTTGTTTTCACTCTTTTCTAACCAATGACCTTTTGTTTCGGTCCAATTAATTTTACATTGTGTAACCAGAAAAAAAAGAACAAGATACAAGTGTCAAGAAACTAGAAAAAAGTATGCAACAGATAGGCTAAAATAAGTATTCTGGAAGAATTGTGAAACAGTAAAGAAAGCAAAGATACTTTTATTACCCAAAAGCTAAATGCTGTTACAATCAAATCAGAAAAGAAAAAAAAAGAAGGAATAGAGAAATAGAGAAAGAGGCACCGCCTGTACAGAGATTGAGAGAAGAAGAAGTCTTCATAAGAGACTGTAGCAATTTTTCCTTATCCCCTATTTTGCCACTCAAAGTATTTAAATAAGACATTTTCTTTCTTTTGCCTAATGCTTTTATGATTATCCCTTTTAGAGGGGTAGTTTATTTTTTCGTTTTCCTGGTTGCACGTTACATTTCCTTCCCCATGAGAAACAACCTTTTCCTCGAGGTTGAAAGTTGGGAAAGACTTTCTGATATCTTGTTCAAATTCCCAAGTCGCTTTTGTTGCTTCAGTATGCTGCCATTGAATCAAAAGTTGTTGAACTGCTATTGAACCTTGAATGACTACTCGTGTTGCAAGAACTTTCTCAGGTTGTAAGTCTGGTCTAAACTCAGAAGTAGTAAGCAGCAACGACAAACAATGCTGATTGTAGTGGCCATGAAACTTTTTCATGAGTGATATGTGGAATATTGGATGTAATCTCGCCACAGCAGATAGTTTTAACTAGTAAGTAACAACTCCAAATTTCTCCAACACTTCAAACGGACCAAAGTAACGTAATCCTAGCTTATAGTTTTTCCTTAAAGCTAGCGACTGTTGACGATAAGGTTGTAACTTTGCTAAAACCATATCACTAATAGCTAGTTGGACGTCTCTCCTTTTCTTATCTGCTTGACAAGTTATATAATTTTGGGCTCTTGACATGTTAGTTTTTAGCTGTCGTAGTAAAGCATCTCGGGTCTACAATGTTTCTTGTAAAGTTGAAGGATCATCAACTTGATGGACGTATGGAACCAGCAAAGGGGGATCTCTGCCAAACAGAGCTTTATAAGGAGACATATGTATACTATGATGAAAAGAAGTATTATACCAGTATTGAGCCCATGGTAACATATGATGCCATTTACTTAGGTGATCAAACACATAACATCTTAAATACATCTCTAAGGTTTTATTTAGATTTTCTGTTTGGCCCTCTATTTGGGGATGATATGAAGAGCTCATTTTTAATATAGTTCCTTGGGATTTAAAAAGTTGTTGCCAAAAAGAACTTATAAACACATGGTCCCTATCGAAAACTACAGATTTTGGAAAACCATGAATTTAGCTACATTATTAATGAAAGCATCAACTACTATTTTACTCGTAAAACCAGTTTTCAAAGAGATAAAATGTGCAAATTTAGAAAGCCTATCTACAACAACCATAATGCTAGTATAGCCATGCGATAAAAGTAAATGAGTAATGAAGTCCAAAGCAATATCATCCCTAACCTGATTAGGAATAGGTAAAGGATTCAACAAACCAGTTGGAAGAACATGATTAGATTTAGCTTGTTGGCAGATGGAGCAGTCACGAACAAACTTGCGGATATCAGCATGCATATGTGGCCAATAAAATTGAGAAACTATCCTAGCAACAATTTTAGCAATTCCCGCATGACCCCCAATTTTATTAACATGAAGTTCATAAAAAATTTTGTGTTTTAGCTGGTCATTGGAAGGAATTACCAGTCTATCTTTCCAAAAAAGCAAGCCATTTTTTGCAGAATAATTGGAATCATGAAGATAACCACTAACACACTTATCATACAAGTCATGTAAGGTAGTATCCTGTTGAAGGAATTCTTTAACCTCTTCAAGCCATAAACTTGTAGGAGCAGACTAAGCCATAGCAAATTATCTAGATAAAGAATCAGCAACAATATTTTCTTTTCCGGGTTTATATTGAATTATAAAATCATATCCCAAAAATTTTGGTAACCATTGTTGTTGTTCAGGAGTTTGTAATTTTTGTTCCAACAACTCTTTTAGACTCTTTTGACCAGTTTTAATCACAAATCTATGACCTAGCAAGTAATATCTAAACTTAGCTAGAGCTTCCGTAATAGTGTAAAACTCACATATATAAGCTTATTGATGTTGCATTCTAAAGGATAATTTCTTTGAAAAATAAGCTATAGGATGGTTATTTTGACTAAGGACAACCCCAACCCCAGTACTTGATGCGTCAGTCTCCAAAATGAAGGGTTCAAAGAAATTGGGAATAACCAAAATAGGTGTAGAAACCATAGCTTGCTTCAAAGCAACAAAAGATTCATTAGCAACAGAAGACCATTTAAAGGAGTCTTTCTTAAGCAAAACAGTTAAAGGGGTAGCTATTTGTGCATAACTTTTAATGAACCGTCTATAGTACCCTGTTAACCCCAAAAAACCCCACAGTTGTTTAATGAAAACTGGCTGAGGCAAATTTTTGACAGCTTCTATTTTAGACATTTCCATAACAACTTCTGTTCCAGAAATAATATGTCCCAAATAATCTATTTCTTTAACTCCAAAAGAACATTTGGATAGGTTAGCATATAAGTGTTGTTGTTTTAAAATGTTCGGAACTATATCCAAATGATTAAGATGATCATGCCAATGTGACATATAAACAAGTATATCATCAAAAAAATAAAATTTTCGTAATATCCCTTTGAAAATATCATTCATGAGACATTGAAAGGTGGCTGAAGCGTTGGAGAGACCATATGGCTCCACCAACCATTCATAATGTCCATGAAGTGTTCAAAATGTCGTTTTATGCCTATCTTCTAACTTTACCATTATTTTATGATAACCGTACCTTAAATCAAGCTTAGAAAAATAAGTAGCCCCAAACAATTCATCAATTAATTCATCTATTGTTGGTATGCGAAAAGTATCCTTAATAGTGATAGCATTTAAAGCCCTATAATCAGTAAAAACCCTCCAAGGCCCATCTTTTTTCTTAACTAACAGGATTGGAGATGAGAAAGGACTTTTACAAGGTTGGATAATTCCTTCATTTAATATATTATCAACTAGTTTTTCTATCTAAGATTTTTGGCTGTGGGGATACCTATAGGGTTTTACTTTAACAAGAGTATAGCCATCTATTAAAGGAATAGCATGATCATGTGATCTTGTGGGAGGTAAACTCGTGGGAATGGAAAAAATAGAAACATAATTACGTAATAATTCTGCTAATGCAGGTTGCATATCCAACAATACCTCTTGTAAGGGTGAGGAATCCTTATTAAGCAAATGCATAGGATAAACATCTGAAATAGAATCACTGTGAATCATTCTTTGAATATTATGGAGATTAGCATATGCTGGTTTATGGTCAACTTCGCCCTGCAAAATTGTAAATTTGTCGTTATATAGAAACTACAAACGAAGTTCTCCATAATAAGCAATATGAGGTCCTATAATTTTTAATCAAGATGCTCCTAAAATTAAATCAGCCCTAGATATGGGTAATAAAAATACTGGAAAAGAAAAACTATTTCCTTGAGCCTTGATGGTTAATTCTTTAATCCGACCTTCAACAAACATATAATTTCCATTACTTACCATCACTTTAAAAGCAATAACCGGTTCAATTGGGTATTTTAAAGATCTTGCAATTCTAGGTTGGATGAAATTATCAGAACTACCACCATCAATCAAAACAGAAATGGGTAACTGGTTTATATAGGCTTGAAATCGTATTGTTCCAACCCCTAACCCTCGTTTTAGTGCATTAAGAGATAAGTGGTGATCTTCCTTATGAGAATCCATACATTGCAGTTCAGATTGTAATTCTTGGTGATCCTCATTAGTTTCTTCTAGTTGTAACATCATAACATGTCTATTAGGGCATTTGTGATTAAAGGTGAATTTATCATCACAAAAATAACATAACCCTTTTTCCCATCTTAATTGCATTTTGGCAGGAGAAATCTTTTTAGTATTGTTAGGTCTTGTTGATGGTAAGGATGGAGTAGGTAGAAGAGCAGGTAAAGATGGTTTAGTGTTTGAGTTAACACTAGGAGAAGAGTTGTGAACAATGTGCAAAACCTAGGAATATTTAGGAATCGAATTTTGCAAAGATGATTTTTGTAAGGTAATAGAAGGCATATACTTCTCTTCACATAACTTTGCTAAAGAAACAACACACATCAAAGAAAACGGTGTCATAGCTATAACATCTCTACGGATATCTTTATTTAATCCCCCCACAAAACAATTAATCAAAGCTTCATCTGACAATCCCTGAGATTTATTAGCAAGATGCATAAATTGTAAGTAATAATCAGAAACAAAACCTGTTTGTTGTAATTTGAATAGTGAAGCCATAGGGCATTCAAACGGAGATGGTCCGAATTGTGTCTCTAAAGCTGAAGTAAGGTCGGTCCAAGATTTGATAGTATGCATCCGATGTAACATTTGGAACCAGGGAACAACATCTTTTTTGAAATGCATTGCCGCAATGTTGACGCAGTCGAAGTCTGGGGTATGATGATATTGAAAAAACTTCTTTGCTTTGAAGATCCATTCAAGAACAGGAGTCAGACCATCGAAATGAGGAAATTTGAGTGAAATTTCACGTACCTGGAACGAAGACGTTGTGCTGGTGTGGTCATGCTGTAACTGGTTCGTCTGCCCAATGCGCGGATTTGACTGAAGAATTAGGGTTTCCAAGGAGCGTTATAATTATTCGAAATGATTCTGATTGAGGGAATTAGCTTGATTAACCAAGTCGCGCAAAGAATCATCTCGTTCTTGGGAAGTTGCCTCACTATTCTCGAGCAAGGTCACGATTCGGCGAATTTCCTCGTCGTGACGTGTTAGTTGGGCTTGCATATCCTTCATGCGAGTATTTTCGGCCATTGAGTCAATGAAAGCACCTTGTAACCAGAAAAAAAAAAGAACAAGATACAAGTGTCAAGAAACTAGAAAAAAGTATGCAACAGATAAGCTAAAAGAAGTATTCTGGAAGAATTGTGAAACATTGAAGAAACCAAAGATAATTTTATTACCCAAAAGCTAAATGTTGTTACAATCAAATCAGAAAAGAAAAAAAAAGGAACATAGGAACAGAGAAAGAGGCACCGCCTTCACAGAGATTGAGAGAAGAAGAAGCCTTCGTAAGAGACTGTAGCAATTTTTCCCTATCCCCTCTTTTGCCACTCAAAGTCTTTAAATAAGACATTTTCTTTCTTTTGCCTAATGCTTTTACGGTTATCCCTTTTAGAGGGGTAGTTTATTTTTTTTCTTTTCTTGGTTGCACGTTACACGTTGTCTCTAGGTCGAGGTTGAACTTTCGCGAGTTCGAAGGTGCCTTGGAGTTTCTTAGAGTTCGAGTCTATCTTCGAAGGTGAGGGAAGTTAAACCTTACTTTTTGCATTTTGACTTTGTTTGAATGTTTGGTTTTGTATTGATGTTGTGTTTGGTAGCTTAAATTGATCTGTTGATGTTGTTCTTTGTGGGTGTGAGATGAAAAATCCCAAATTTCATGTTTGGGCACATCTGTTGATGTTGTTCTTTGTTGGATACATGTGATTTAAGATAAATTTGATGGAAATTGAGACTGTAACGTGGAATTGGAAATGTTTCTAACTTATACAAGGCTTAAAATAGGTTTCTGAGTTATGCAAACTCACTTGGCAAGTCCAATATCTCATTGGGCGAGTTGAGCTTTCCAACTCTTACTTACCTCATAAAATTTTGAATTCTCGCTTCGTTAACCGTCGAATCGAGTTGAAACTTTTACAGAAGCTCCTAAACATATGATGCTTTGATTTGACAGTTGTGATCTCTGTTTGGAAGTCTATAGAGAGTGCAATGTTTTTTTGAAAGGTTCCCGTAGATTAAGTTGTTGACAGCTTTGACCTTTTTCACTTGTTTAGTGCATAACTTTTTCAATAGGTACACAATCAAGTTGATTCTTTTTGCATCAAGTTCTTGATTCAAATATCTTTCACTTGAATGTAAGAACATAATTATTGGATCTTTTTGCAAGTTGTAGTTTTATTTTTTTAAACCCCCCAACCAATTTGCATATGTGTTGTTAAGCTATTGTGTAAATTACTTGGTGATTATGTGAATGTATGAGGTGATATGAACTTTTGGAATATAATTATGTATGAAATTATGATGATGATGACCTTGCCAATGGATATGTTTGTTGTATATTGACGATATAATGTATGAGACTTGTTTGATTGTTAATCGAGAATGATGAATGGATTTTCAAGGGAAAATCCATGTGCTTTAGTGTGCATTGATGTAGGGACTCGGAATTTGGAAGTTTATCCTGAAACTCTACTAATCATTCACACTCATGTAGAGGAGAATGAATTAGGAGTTGAAAGTAGCAAGAGGTCCTGGTTGGAATAATCGTTTGTAGTTCTAGGAACCTGTATATGATTAACCTTATGGGTGGAGGTTATCCATCACAAATGCTAAACTTTAAGTAGTTCTACCTTAATGCTTGTTATCCAGATAATTTAGTCAAATGGGTCTTTAACGATGTGGCTTGTTGCTTATAATGGTGTGAATTATACAACTTCCTGATATGACTTAATTTATGATTAATGAAACATTTGTTTTTATATTAGCTTACCTATCTTGTGTGTATTTCTTGTGGTGTTGTTCTTCTTTTGCAATGATCACCAATATTTTGTGTGAGCAGATGAGGAGTCAGGTGTTGGTTCGCTTGGCGATGGTGATGACAGTGCAACTATTTAGTTCTTTAGATTTGTTTTCTTTGGTAAGTTCTATCTTTGGAAAAACTTTTGTAAAGTTTATCTTTTGCCATTTTTAGCTACAATTTTATATTGTGATAATATATCAGTTTTGTGTTAATGTCTTGGATAATTGTAATAAGAACTCCTAGTGTATGGTTATTTGCTTGAAGTATTAAATATGTGATATTTCCTTTAGTAGAATTATCTCTATTAAGTGGGATGTTATACAAGGTATGCTTGGAGATACTTAAATCAACATACCATTGATTTTTAGATAGGAAGAGGAAGGTACATGATTTTTTTGCTTATTATGAAGACAAGTTATTGAAGGACTAATCCTCTCACAAAAAAGAAGGAAAGTAAGATAAATATACCAATTTTTCCTTACTTTCTTCACATTTCAATGGGAAAATTCATGAAGTTGTAAAATGTTTGCCTAAATATATTTTTTATTTATATATTATCAAAATTTATATATTTTATTAATTTATCTTGTATTTAAAATTTTACTTCAATGCACTGTTTATCAGATAAATTATAAAAAAGTATTTTTTATTAATAATTTTTAAGTTTTTTCACTCCTAATTTGATTTTTAATCTAAACTTGTTATTTAAGATATTTTATTTTATTATTTAATGTGTTAGTTTAAATACTTTTGAGAAAATTATAAAAATGAAAATTTTATATACAAAATATCAGAAAAAACATTTGTAAAAAAGAAAAATAATTTCAAACTTATTTTTTTTAATCTATTTCATACTAATCAAGATTTCTTTCATTTGTTTTCTTCCTATTCTATTTTATCGCTATCAAACAAAACATTAAGTTGATTGTACCTTTATTAGACCCATATGTAAGTATGTGGCTTTCAGTCTTGACTAATCACATGATCGGTGATTTGACTTTTGGGAAAAATTTAATTATAATTAACAATACGGTACTAATTGAAAACCAAATCCAGGGACTAAACCTAGCTAACGAAAATTATGGTTAATAATACTTAATCTTGAAGCTATAAAATTGTTTGTGCCATCTCACATTATGTCCTCACACCACATGTCATCATTTCTTTGATTACCTTTCGTCACAATTCTTCTATTCATACACATCACTCCAACAACGAAACCCTCTTTCAAAGTTTTAATAGAAGTTCTCCCTCAATTTTCAATCATCGGTTAAATTATAATTACCAAGTATTAAATAATCTATGTACTACCACAAATCATTAGCTGGAATTATAAGATTGACTTAATAGTAAAGTTAGAAGATAGAGTGAGAAGGTTTTAGGTTCAACATTTCATTTTAACATTTAGAACTTATAAAGCTGACTTTTTGTAAGTGTTCTGTATACCTAATAGTCTCATATTACTTAAGAGTTGAAGTCAAGTGCGATTTAAATACCCCTTCTTCCTTTTACCTATGAGATATCTTCTAAGGATAAATAACGGAGTTTCAGACTCCAAAACGACGATACCTCGTATGTAGTAATTGACATTAACGATGTCACTCGACGAACAGAAAAATTAATGGTAACTAAAATAATTTCTGTTATAATTTGGTCTCTAAATTGGTTACTAATATTAACTACCAAGATTTTTGACTACTAAAAGAATTGGTCTCTAAACATATTTTTATTACTAAAATTATTTAAATTTTTTTTTTTGCAATGATTATAGAATCGGTTTACTACTTATCTTGGGAAAAGATTAATTCATTCTTACGACGAATAACACTTAAACAAGTTTTTATGCATTATACCAAACGTGAATGTAATAAATAATTTTTAAACATTTAAATATTTTATTTCAGTATTTAATATTATTTTATTTAACATTATTTGTATATTAAATGGTGTAAATTTTTATCTTGTATACTTTTATTTTATATCAAACCTATTAAATTCTTTTTGTAGTTTATATGTTTGAAGAGATTATTCGCTCATGGGATGTTATTTAATGAATGTATAAATATGTAAATTTATATATGGGATCAACATATTAATATAAATATGTAAACTTTCATAGCTTTTTCTTCTTTGTTTAGAACTTTTGATTTTCTCTTTTTATGTTTAGTAAATAATGTAGGACTAATTCTCTCTACTTTAGGATAGATGTTTAGTATGGGATGATTATTGATGTTTAATTGAATTTTTTATTATTTATATTGGTTTTGCCTTTTCTATTATTACTATTATCTTTTTGACGATTTCTTTTTCATCACTATTAAGAAGTGAACTTTGTGTCTTAGATTTACAAGAAAAAGAGTTAGATTTTAAATTATAAGAGTAGATTTAAAAATTTGAAGAGTTAATTAATTAACAAAAAATTTAATAAGCTTAATTAATGTAAAGAAGGGGTGAGGAAAAATCTTGGTTAAAGGTTCCTACATTGTTTGATTAGCATTAGACTATCCAATATTAACATACAACAAATTTTCTTACTAGTAGAGACGACAAATAAATCCGTCTCCGTGGGTATTGTCCGAACTCGTTTCTGTTTTGACAGGAAATCCCCGCATTGACTGGGTATGGGTATTGGGAATCCCCTACTTTTTTAATTGGGTATGAGGATGAGTATGAGTATATGTATGTACATATCCCCGCTATAATACCCGTCATCGCCATATCTTCGTCCTTGTTTAAATTATTAAAATATTCACAATTAATTACATAACCTTATATATATATATATATATATATATATATATATTCTATTTTTTATTTTTCTAATTATTTGGTTTGTCATGAAACTCTTTCACATCTCCAATATATTTTTCAACTTATCATAACATTTATTAATTATGTTAAAATGATGTATGTCAATTAAAAAAAGTTTATGTCTCACATTTGAATATTTCTATTATTTTTTTAATATTTTTATTTATTGTATATTTTTCTTTCACCTGATAATGTTTAATACTCTCAATTTAAGTGTTTAATAGCATAAACCTTTCCTTTACTAGGTAATATAAAAAAAAAAACTTCTTTACTTATTATTATTAATTTTTGTTTCATTTGAAGAACTCTTTTATTTAAAACATTTTTTGTTATTTTTCAACCATTAAGTATATATGTTGATATTTGAAAAGTTTTATTAGATCTCTAATGTATTTTTCATCTTATCATACCTTTAATTATACTTTTTTTTTGCATTATGTGATTTCTTTCAATAGTCTCTCGAATTGTTTATAAAATACACATTTGTTAATTTTTTTAATATTTTTATTTGTTGTTTATTTTCATCACAAATAATATTATTTTGATATATTTTATCTAGTTATTTTTTATTTTCTAACTCATTATCAATCATACTGTAATTTTCTCACTATAATTATATAAATAACTTTTATTTGCTATAATAGAAAAATTTAATATAATTACCATGAATATTTTTTTATCAACATCCAACATATATTAGAGTTCAAAAGATACAAGATCTATGTTAAAATTTTATTATTTTATTATTATGTTTGTTATTTGTTCTTTGTGTAATTTTAATCAAGTGATGTATTATAACTTTTATTAGTGTATAAATAAGAGATTCATTAGAATTTAAAAAATTGAAGTAAACAAACATTTAAAATATATTTTAATTTGAATATTTGTTTTCCTTTTATAATTTTTTTAAATATTTTTAAATTTTATCAACTAGGTTTCATTAATGTTTGCAAATTCAATAAATGTTTTGGTTCTTATGAAATTTTATATGATATTCTAATCTAAAATGTAAACAATTATAATTTATTTCAAAGTATTTGATATCAAATAAACAATCATCCTCCTAGTATTGAATATTTGATAATATTATGTTTACTTTATCGTAATTTTTTATTATTTTACGAAAATTAATTAAAATTAAAATTAAAGTAGTAAGAAAATGGGTACGGGTATGGGTACGAGATTATACCCGTTACCCGGTGGGGATGAGGATGAGACAAAAGTTTGATACCCATTGAATTTGGGTATGGGGATGGGGATAAATTTTTTTTTACGGGGATGGTATGGGATAGCAAAACTCGTCCCCGTCCCGCCCCGTTGCCATCCCTACTTAGTAGCCCATCTATTCTCTTAGCATCTGTTAAGCTATAGTCTGTTTCGTGAAACCATTTAGTGATTGTTACATTTTGCAATGGGAAGCATTGTTTACATATTTTCCTCGGTAGTCCATACATGTGCTTCATATGTGTAAATTATAAGAAATAAGATCTTGTATCATTAGTGAAAGCTAACTAAGAACGTTTGAGTTGTATTGCTTAGTGAGAGTTTGTTGAGACAAAAATTGAAGGAAGTTGTAATGTAATTAATTGAATTCTCTTGTGGATGTAGGTTGAAGTCTGTTAACACTTCAATCGAGCGATGTTAATTCTCTCTATGTGATTCTTTTTTGTTCTTCATTGTTTAGCTTCTACCGTTTAACACTTCAAATTTTCTCTCTTATAGTTTTCTATGTGTGTGGTAAACAATGGCGAATCTTCATATTTTGGGGATGTTAAAATTTTGGTTGAATTATTCTTTTGGTTCATTCTTTTGTTCAAAAATGTCATATTGATCCTCTAGTTGTTTTTAGTCTCAAATTGGTCCATTGAATTATTCTTTTGGTTCATTCTTTTGTTCAAAAATGTCAGATTGATCCTCTAGTTGTTTTTAGTCTCAAATTGGTCCAATTTTTTTAAAAATTGATGCAATTTGATCCTTTTTGTTAAATTTTTTGAAGCAAAGTAAGAATTTTTCATCAAAATTGACACTAGGATTATGTCAATTACATCAACAAAGAAAATCATCATTATTTATTCAATTTTATGGAAAAACTTTGATACAATTCAAGAAATTTAACAAAAAAAAAAATTGCAACATTTTTTAAAAAATCGGGACCAAATTGAAACTAAAAAACTAGAGGACCAACTTGATATTTTGAACTAAAATAAAAACCAAAAGAGTAATCCCAAGTCTTTTATATAAACTAGTAAAAACATTGTATTTATTTTTTATGATAATAAAAAATAATTAAATTATAATTTTTGTTATTATTTTAATTATAAAATTAAATATAAATATTTTTTATAATTTTACTATAATTAATTTTTATTTATAGTGATTAAGTTTTAAAAAATAATTAAATAAAAAGATGTTAAATTAAACAAATGATCACTTAAAAAATAATATTGAGAAAATAATTATTTTTATTTAAAAAATATTCAAAAGGTAAAATTGAAAAATAAATGTGGACAAGAAAAAATAACTTTTTCTTATGTATTGATATAGATATATAAATTTTTTTAGAATATCAAATATATAAAATATATTAAAAATATTAAATTTTAAAAAATATATTTAAAATTATATAATAAATTATATAAGTATAAAAAAATTTGGGGAGCCATGACCCCTTCATCATAACACGCACGTTCGCCAATGGTCTCTATAGTGAATTTGACCTTAAAAAGTAATATTAGGAGGAGTATGAGTCAATTTAATTTCTAACAATCTCTCATAGTTTAGGGTCTAAAACTTTAACTTCGTGTTCCATTTTCAATTAAACCATGTATAAATAACCAACATGGATCATTATGGTCTTTTGAAGGGTCATAATGTGGCTAGAATATAAAAAAACTTATTTTTTTTTATCACAAAGCTATTAAAAACTTGTTTTTTTATCACAAATTAATCATCAATCAAAATGGGAGCACAACATACATTTCTTAAACCTTACTCCTTTTTTGATATGGTATTTGAACACCTATCTTTTCTCCATTCCTTTCATTGTATGTGGTGTCCTTTTCTTATTTTCTTCACATAATTATGTGCATTCTTTTTAATCTTTGTTTCTTTTTCACTTTTGATGTCACTTGTGTCTTTTAATTTCTTTGTATAGTCCTAAACACCATTGCTTAAAACTATTTTGATACACATATTTCTCTCTCCTATTTTGGATAGGGAGGGTTAGAGTTCAATAATAGACTCGGGGTACATGATTTATTTATAGCTAAGGTTAAAAAAAAAAATAGCAAAGTACTTCTTTCCATATAGGTTAGCTTTTTGGCATTTGGTTAAATTTTGCAACACAAAAACATGTCTTAATCCATTCCATGCTTTTTATACATAATAGCAATAAAAACATCACACAAATGTAATTGAGAAAAACTTAACAAAGGCCTGTTCTCCCTATGCCATTTTTCAAATTTGTGTAAGTTCATGCATTTGCATTTTGAAATTATTGAAAGCTAAGAATGATCTCTTTTCCTGATTTTTAAGTCCTTATAGTTCATTTTAAGCATAGTTCATCAAGTTACATTTGGCCTTTAGTTCTTTTTCCAATTTTTTTTTAGAAATATTAGCATTAAACTCCAAAAAGATATGTACATAAATGCAAACAAATTCTATCATCAAAACATATGATTTAATCAAAACAATTTCATCACTTAAAAGCAAAATAAGTAAACTAAAATCATTTAACAACTATAATTTAAGAAATTAAAAACAAAATTTAAGGGGTAAACATTAAAATGCAACTCATTTTTTTTCTACTTTAGTCTTCATCCTCCTCATCTAACTTCCCTTTTGATTGAATTATAGAGCAAACTACTTGGTCAAAGAATTCTCTATCCCCTATTTCTGATGATTCACCATCCTCAGCTCCTTTTCCAGTCTATGTTCTTTCAGTATCCTCATCTCTTAAACTGATTTGAACATTGGTTGGTTGATCAATGTGAACATCACCTTCAAAAGTAGCTAGTTCCCTTCAAGAAAGATTGGAATGTCCCTTAACCAAAAAACTACTTGTTGGACATGTGCACAAGACATTAAAGGAAAAAGGTCAAAGGGTTGGTAGTGTTGATGAATGGTGAATTTGTAGAGACTATCAAACATGGTTATGTAAGCTCTATGATTGGTAGTCATTACTATTGAATATAAGCTAATTGGGTGACTTTTTTTGAGTAGTAACTTAAGAAGTGTTGTAGGTTACGGTTGTACGATCTGCGAAATTTAATTAATTAAATAAATAATTAATTAGGAAAGGCGGGTAGTGGGAGCCTTTATAACATTTAATACTGACAAGTATGATGTGGAAAAGTACTAGCTTAATTGGTTGAGAGTATTTAGTGGTGTTGAGAGGACTTGGGTTCAAGTTTTATGTATGCCATTTATATGCTATTTAATTTATTATTATTTTAATAATGTGTTGGATCATGATGAGTGATAATATAATCCTAGAATTTTAGAAATTATCACGAAATATGAATTGGTTGAATGGTTGTGCATTGATTTGGCATTGGCATGGTTATAGGTTCAAACCTTGGTAGATCTAAATTAAGCTTTCTTTTTGCTAAAATTAGTTTTGGCATGAATGTAAAAAGGCAGAGAAACCCTAGCTGACAATGGGCAGCCAAGAGGAGCTGGAAAAACAACCACTAATGAACTTTGAATGTTTAGGACTCAAAGATTTGCGCACTTTTAGAGCAAGGAACCCAAGTTAGGGGAGCTATAACTCGTTGTCTAGTGTTATAAACTCTAATTCTTGATATATAGTATCATTATGCATGAATATCCAATGTCTTTAATTAAATTTTGGGTTTTTGGAATTTTTCCAGAAATCACCGAGTTGGCGATGAACTGCCGCCAGGTGACACATGTCTTTCTACGTAATTCTAGGTTGCTGTAGAGGGACCGCTTGGCGGCATGATCTGGCCGACAGGCGACGCATGCTATTCAACCCAATTTTCTGGGTTTCTGGATGAAGGGCCTGGTGGTGACAAACACCCGCCAGGCGACGCAAGCCAAACTGGTTCGATTTTAATGTTTTGGGCTTTTTGGGCGATTTTTGATCGGTGGAAAGGGTGTTTAAGTCATTAATTGATTAAATGGAAGTGAATAATTGTGAAATCATGATGTGGTAAGGGGAAATTTGATGATTATGGCCTATTCTCGTTCTAAGGTTTGAATAATTGGGGATTCTTGGGTTTAGGAATCAATTACAATGTGAATTGGACTGAGAGTGATTTGTTGTATGTTAATTTAATACTCGAGTGCATTTAATTGTGTTATGATCTGCCTATTTGGCCAAATGAGGATGAGGGCAAGTTTAGGGTTTCGAGGTGCAAGAAATTCTGGAGATTTTCCAGAATTCGTATGCGCCGCCTAGCGGCACCATGTTTGCCACCAGGCGCCGGGCCAAAATCATGGCACTATGTTTTGGCGTGCAGTGGGGAAATTGGTAAAATTAACCTAGGACATTTGGAGTATTAAATGAAAATTTGGATATGCTGAATAGGGACTAAAAGGAGAGGTAATGCATGAGATGGGGTTGTGCAAGAATGTTAAGCTATTGATGTTTGGATTCATTTGGATGCTTTGATAGTGGACTTCAGGTTAACTAAACCAGAGTTAGGTTTGGTAGGAAGGCAGATTGAAATTGTAGAAAGCCAGGCTAATTGAGGTTGCCTAAGCTAGAAGTGTGGTGTGAATATGGTTATGTTATAATTGTTATGTTAGTTGAAAATTAGTAGAAGCTCATGTACTAATTGGGGTAAATGATAGAGTATAAGTATTATGAGATTAACAGTGGCAGATTGTGAATTCGAAAGGTTGAACTTAAGCAAGTCTAAGTATGGGTAATCTTGAATTGATGAACCTCAAGGGACATAAATACATTGGTAACAAGTTAAACACATGAGAATTGATGTAATTCACTTAGTGAAGTCAACGTGAGTTTTGATACCTAGCTTAGAGTGTGCAATCTGACCTATGTGCTTGGAAAACCAGTACTGCACGAATATTGGTGTATCACCTAACGATGAGGTTTGCTCTACTAGGCAATAGCTACGAAACAGAGAAAACTTGGAACGCGTGGCGCCTGGCGGTGGAGATCGTCCCACCAAGCGACACTTACGGACAGGGGCATCAGGGGCGCTTGGCGCTTGGCGGCATGTGTCCCCTGCCAGGCGATCTGGAAGCGTGTTGCGCTTGGCAACTCAGGAGCAGCGCCAGGCGATATTGCAGAGGTAGAAACTATGTTTTGCTTGCTTTGGATGTGTGTGGTTTACAAGGCTTTGATGATATCTCGAAGGCCGGCTTGCTGGTGTTCCTTAAGTTGTGGTTCAGAACGTATCTCTTGAGTTGTGGCTCGGGATAGGACTTAAGTACGTGGCATTCCTTGAGTTGTGGCTCAGAATGGCATCTATTGAGTTGTGGCTCGGGATGAAGGATGAACACAAAGAACTCTTGAGTTGTGGCTCGGGTTGGCGAGTGTTGTCAGTATAAGTGTGCGAGTTGTAGGTCGTACGGATGGGTCCAGATAGATTGCCCTCCCCAGTATGTGGCTGACAACTTTGGTAGTCTTGGGACATTACAAACTATGTTCGTATTGGGAACTCTACTTAGCGTTACAGAGTATGGTCTCTAGCTGGTTTCCCGCATGTGCTCTACAAGTTGTGGCTTGTAGGTGTGGCAGCAAGACATCTTGTGATATTCGTCTAAAGACGTAGACCATGGATGACATGGTGGTGGCCATGTGATATGGAATCAAAGGATAGAATTTCTTTGGTGTGGTTGTATGTATATATGTTATATATATATATATATATATATATATATATATATATATATATATATATATATATATATATATATATTGTTTATCTATTAGCTCATCCTATTTGTTTGTGTTTGGCGATGATCATGTACGTGGTACGCGGGAGAAGATAACGTTGCAAGTGGATCTGGTGAGGCATAGAGTTAGAATGGGGGCTAGACTGGGAGAAGTTTTTTATTAGAGCTTTTAATGTTTTTGAATAAATTTGTAAACACTTACGTGATTGACTTTATATTTTATTTGAGATTATACATTATGGATTTGGTTTATTACGATGTAATAACGATTTGAAATTTCTCATGTTTTTGGGAAATGGAATTATAATACATGAAGTTTTACTCTTATAATTTTATTTTATTATTTAAATTAGTAATATCCGATCGGGATGTTATAATGGTTGCTCTAGTTTGTATGTAGGTTGTGCTCTTGGATGTAATCGAGGTCTTGGAGCAAGACCTTGGACTTCATCCAAAACGTTGGTGTAGTGTGCTTCACAATGTATGATTTGATTAAAGGCAATTTAAACTTTTTCATTGGATGACTAGGGATGTCCACCCCTCTTAACAAGGCTTACGAATCCCAAGGATTTTGTTGTTCCCCTAGAGGCAGGAGAGAAGGGTGAATAAAGCCTAGATTCTTTTCGTACAAAATAAATTGAAATAATTCACAAAAAATAGTTCAGGCATAAAACAAAATTTTGATACTAGTTTATCAAAACTCAAGGGTTGCGTCCAGTTCTCTCTTAAGCACACAACTTAAGAGGTTCCATTAGTAAAATGAAATAGATTTCAAACGAGTATAAAAACCCCTACCAACTTACAAGTATCAACCTATTAAAGTATCATAAGTATAAATCTCTCCAGGTATCACAAGTATAAATGTCTCCAATTATCACAAGTATAAACCTCTTCAAGTATCCTTTTTAATCTCCCCTAACCCACTATTTTCTTAGTCTATACAATTTCCATAAACATTATCAACTTAGTATGTTGAATCATTGGTCTCAATTGCTTCTTGTTTTTCTTCCTATTCAAATTGATCTCAATTTGTATTTGTTGAAAAGATAACCATTGAGTGCTTTGTTATTACTGATATTCGTTTATTTATTTATTTATATTAGCATATTTTTATTCAGTATTTTGTAAGGAAAATCTTGATAGAATCTTCAATACCATCTTCAAAATTCCTTGCTCAAAAGCTTTTTTGTCTTGAAATATCTTCATTTGAAATATCTTCATTAAAACTCTACTTGATTACTTTCTTCTTTGAGATCAGAGAACACTTTGATATGGAATGGTTTCAAATATATTTTTCAACGTTCAAGCATTTTTCACTAGTAAAGGAAACTTTGCTATATATATATATATATATATATATATATATATATATATATATATATATATATATATTATGTTAACAGTAAAATAAATTAATGATCAAAATAATATCAATCTTATATCAAAGCACATAGATATTGACATTTAAAGCAGTTTTTAGCTCGAGACAAATAATATTGTAAATGAAATATTTTTTATTTTTCTTTTATATTTCAAGATACGTTATTATCTTGCAGCTTTACTAGTTTTATTTAATTCATACATAGAACAAATTATAAATAATCAAAGTAAGAAAGCGAACAATGACACGTTAAACAAGGTCTCATTGTTTAATTGACTATCTATTTAATTTAACATGTAGTGTTTGATAAATTTATTTTTTTTGTTTGATTATTTCAACTTTTGAGTTGTCTTATCTTTATCAGGAATCACTAACACAAAAAAAGTTTTTTATGTGGTATTTTAAGTTTTTTACATCCGACTTAGGTCTGAAGAGGTAGATTCGGGAGACGTAAATTTATGTCTGGCTTATGTCAGATGTAGATTTAGGAGATGTAAATTTACATGTTTTAAGATAACAAATGTAAGTTCACATCTCAAGTATAAATTTTAGACATAAATTTACGTTTGGAGTAGAAAGGTCAAATGTAAATGTTAGCATATCTTTCCTCCAATTTTGTGCCAAATATTATGTGTTATGGCATGAACAAATGTAAATTTTCGTCTTTTTAGTATTGACATACATAAATTTATATTTGTTAATGCCATAACAAATGTATTTTTTTTAAAATTTAGTTGGTTTTGGCATGAAATCAAAACCTAAAAACCATAAAATTTTCCATAACAACATATATATCCAAATATAATGTTTATAGTATATTTTACAAAGTCATAATAAATATATAATGAATAAAAAAGCTAACTAACTTAAAAGAAAAAACTAATCAAAGCTTAATCTTATTCTACTAAATGTTTAAAAAGATAGCTTGTCCATTCCTTTCTTATTTCGAGCATGTCGTTCTTTAATATAGGTGAATGATCATCAAATACCTAAAACAATGATACAATGTTAGCATGTACGGAGTTCCTCAAACTTACAATTCATGAACAAGTTGTAAGTGTTTACACACCTCTATTCAATTTTGAATGATTCCTTCCCTAATGATAGTTTTGATCTAGTGCATGACATAATACCCACATTTGAAAGAATTATTCTGCATATTACACTAAATATCAAAAGGAAAAATTAATATCATATAACTTCTATACACAGTAATTATTTTAAGGTGCGATTTCTATCCTTAGAAGTTATAATTTGAATTGGTTTGTCACAACCACAACTCTGGTTAAATTGAAAACATGTTTGTCATAATTTTTATATACTAATTGAGTGTTATGAAATTTTTAACATCACCCTTGTATAAAGTTCTTCACTTCAAAGTTGAATTTCTTATGAATGGAACAAAACCATACAATTACGAACTCTTCAGTAATGAGGACATTAATTGCCAACGAGACCTACAATGAAGGAGAAATGGTTAGTTGAGTAATTACCATAAGCTAAAAAAAAGGCTAACTAAGTATGACTAACTCTTCAATATATAAAGCCAAGTAAATATGCCTTCGTATGTTGGCAATTCATTTTGTCATATATTTGGTGCCCTTGTGTTGCTAGACTTTTGAATGCTTTAGGGCTAAAAAAATTCATACACCTCTAACCAGCCTAGATCCACACTCATTGCATCCATATACCTAAGACAATAATTATATGTCAAATGCAATAATTTTAATATAGTAAATATATAAGACACATTACTACTTACGTGCACCAAAGATGGATAACAAAATGTTTAACATCTTGTCTCTATCATACACCTCCAATGCATTAGGAACGATAATGTAAGATGGGACATGACATTTGAGACCAAACGAAAGTCCTATTTTATGCCTATTGGTCTTCTCCTTATCTTAGGCAACTCGTCTCCTAGTCTTGAAAGTGGATCATCCCTTGCTTCTATCATTTCCTCATTTTCATCAGTAACAAGGTCTTGCACCTTCTTTTGATGACGAGGGACGTGAAATAAATATATGCGAAAAGTTTAGCTCATGTATCAATAAATTATCTAAAAAAAAAATTTAAAAGATAATGTACTACTTGTTGTTGTGCAACAAATGGCAAGGTTAGTCTTATAGGCCAAGCAACAAATGTGCCTAAGGCCTCTCCAATAAATTGAACCTTTGAAGTTGGTAAAGGCAATTGAGCATGCAGATCTCTAACATCATCAACCATCACATGTGCCTAGTCTAGATGTAGAGGAACACCATGGATGGTTGTGCCACCTTGCAATATTCGTCCTAAGGCGACCAAATGTAAGGAAACTTATTCAAAATATAACTTATAATGAATCACTTGTTTAGCATAATCCATAATAGATCATGAACCTTTTATGCTAATTCTATGTGATTAGGAAATTCATCGGCTTATGCTTCAGCCAGTTGTTTATTCCTAACTATGGATATGAGTTTTTCTTCAAACTTGTGCTCTAGAGATGTCTTCATCTGTTGTAATTCTAAGATATCTCCTAGTGGATTTTTAGATTCTGACTATGTAGGGTGAATATTAGATAGGAAAAGCATAAGTGGAACTTGTCACCTACTTGGCTCAAGCTTGATATCATGGACTAACATGAAGCAAGCTTGTGTGACACTCTCCATAGTTGAGACAAAGTATATAGTAGCTAGTCATGGTCATCACCTTTGCAGTTTTCACCTAACATCCCTAACCTATCAATCTTGTTAAGTCCCTTCATTCCTTTGGTCCTTAAGACTTGGGGACTGCTATAATAATATGTCATCCGAGAACTAAAGAAATGAAATTTTTCTTGTAAAATAAAACCTCAAGTAAAAGGGCTATAGTATAGTACAAAACCTATATGATGTTGTCAACACAAAATGACATCATCTTGAAACTTCTGCATAAGCTTGATCGACACTAAAATGAGATAAGGATTAGTTAATTAATGATTAGGAGACATACTTGAGTTTAAAATACCCTAAGATAACCTAGACTAGGTTTGACCTATCTAACCTAGATCATCCATAAAGAACCCATTAAAATACTATAAAAAGTATCATTGTTCATTAATTTCACTGCTTTTATTATTTCACACACATATCCTACTTAAGAGCAAGAGCATTAGAGTATCTTTGGAAATAGAGAATCCTACATACCTAGAAGATCTCAAACCAATAAGAGGAATCATGATCCAAAACGTTGACCAATAAACACGTGGATTTGACTTGTATATCTCGACTCAACAATAACATAATCAATTATTAAAAGAAGGTTAAAATTTATATTAGTTAAATATTATAACTTTACATTTTATTATTTAAAATGTATGATTTTACTCGTTCCATAAAATCAAATATTAGAAAAGATAACTAATATAATTTTAATGTAAAAGGAATGAAATAAACAATAAAATAATAACTCATATTTGCACGAAGTTCTTTTCTTTTACTTTTCATACCCTAATTCTACGAAAATCAATTAAACTTTAACCTATCTTTAAGTCAAGTTGAATTAATTTATTTAAAGAGCAAGGGTACTCTTAACTGTATATTTGTCCATAAATTTTAAATCTGAAATAGGTTAACACAATACAAGGTAGAAGTATCCCATTAATGTCTGCCACTAATCTGAAACAGGATGAATTGAAATTAATATTTATGAATCTGAACAAAATGGTTTTTCACTTATGTCAGTCACTAATCTCGATATTACCTCAATAAGTGAAAAAGCAAACCCAAAACTGAGACAAAATATAAACATATACTAGTGTATATGATATTATGAGTAAACCGTTACGCATTAACAAATATATATAAAGTTGTGGGGAGAAGAATAAAAAACTAAGAATGTAATATTATAGAAATAAATAAGTATGGGCCATATGTAACAACTCGTGTCCCCACAAAACGCACTCCAGAATCAATTCTCAATTCTCGTATCCAAACATACAAAAGTGTGTTTAAACAATGCTTATGTTCAAGTATATTTTTTAAACAATCCATTCTCTTAATTTGTTGGATTAGTGAATGGTACTACACTCCGTATCTTTAAGCCAGATTTTAAAATATATTAACTTTTAAACAAAAATGACTAATTATTGACTTTTTATTGTTTCTTTAACAGGATCATTGACTGTGTTTTCAAAAAAAGTGAAATAATGTAAACCGTCAAAAATCGCTTTCGTCGTTTAGCTTCTTCTCATTATTCGGAGAAACGCCTTATCTTTGCACAAAGGCAAACAAACAACAACAGCAACAACCCCAGCTCCAACCCAAACACACCGCATACTCTTCCCCACAATAATCTTAAACATTATTATTTTTCAAAACTAAAAAGAAAAAATAAAAAAAGAAGAAGATATACCAATTCATTTCAAGGACTCATTCATTCTCCACAAAAATTAAGTTCCAAACAAAGAAATCTTCACTTATTATGCTGAACTGCTTCAACAGTAAGTTGTCTTTTGCTTCTTCAGTTTCCATTAACAACACCTTCTTCATATTCCTCATCATTTTTAATTTTTATATTTTTCGGAAATGTTTCTAATTTTTTTATGCTTCAACTCAACAGAACCAAAATGAATCACTGTGTTCCAGATTTCGAAATCCAAATAGACGATGACGAAGAATTCCCAATTCCCGTCTCAAAGAAACCCTCAATGTAACTCTCTTCTCTTCGCTCTTATTTTCAATTCCTTTCATTTTTTTTTTTTCTGCGCCGAGTAAGTGAATGCGACGACAATTGAAACAGGCAAAACGACGAGATCATGGAACTGTTGTGGCAAAACGGCCAGGTTGTGATGCAGAGCCAAAACCATCGACCGGTCAGAAAACCGCCGAATACGTTGGTTTCCGGCGGAGTCACTCCGGCGAGGGAGATTCGATACTCTGAAGCAGAAAACTACGGTAACCAACACTTGTTCATGCAAGAAGACGAAATGGCTTCGTGGCTTCACTATCCAATCCAAGAAGATCCTCCTCCCTTCGATCACCACGATTTCTGTGCCGACATACTGAACCCGCCGACAAACGTAATAGCGAGTCAGAACCAAAACAGCGCCGCCGTGCAATCCTCCGTTCGCACCACGGAGCTCCGGCATCCGGCACCTCGGCCGCCGATTCCGCCGTCTCGGCGGCAGGTGCCGGCGGCAAACAGGATGCAGAATTTCGCACACTTCTCGAACCACGCCAATGCGTCGTCGAGTTCGAAGACAACGACGGCGCAGCCGACGGTGGTGGATTCGTGCGAGACGCCCGTCGCGACGGCGGAGCACGCTGAAACTGGTCGCGCAAGCGTGACCCCCGCTGATGCAGGTAAGGCGGCGGAGTCTGGAGGAAGGGAGACGGCGACGTGCGATGTGACGGTGACGTCGTCTCCTGGTGGTTCAAGCGGGAGCGCGGAACCAGTTCAGAGGGAAGTGGACCGGAACAGGAAGGGGAGAGAACCGGACGAATCGGAGTTTCAGAGCGAGGTGAGTGAGTCAACTCGTTTGTTTTATTTCTTCTCGAACTCTCACACGTTCCATATGCGTTAGTCTTGGCTATCGTGCACCGGGGGAGTGACGTGGGTTTACGTGAGCACGCTCCCCTGCATTCTATTCAACGTCTATCTCATTACTAATCATCAAACTTTCCGTGTATGGACATGACTTTGGTGTCGTTTCTCCATCGAAACCCTTAAACGCAACGCGGTTACACACGGTGGTGCCACGTGTATATTGGAAGATTCAAATCTTCATAACCGAGGAGCAGGGTGTGTTTGGTGAACGGAGACTCATGTGCATATTTTTACGATTTTACTATATTACTATATACTATATTCCTTTGATACTTTAAAAAACTGAGCCAAACGAAATATCTACCAGCTAGGTACGGAGGTCAAAATACAAAGGAATTAAGCTGTCATGATGCTGACTGAACGTGTGAGTTTGGTCAAAATATCTTTGTTTGCATAACAGTTACGCGGGAAAGTAGGGTAGAAAAACTAGACAAGCGAAAAACGTGTGAACATTAATTGATCTAGTGAGGGCATGAGGTATTTTCCACACTGAATGCTATCAATTGACGCCAATGTAAAACGAACAAAACGAGTAGAGATCACCAAACCAATGTTCAACACCCCTTGAACAAACTGTTTAATGGCGTCGTGCTTTAGTTATTATCTTTTGACATTGTTTGTTCGAGTTTGAGTTGTAATAGGTATATATAGACTTAAGTAATGGAATGTAAATGGGATGCAATTAAACATGAACTTTTTTCATATTGAAGATGGTACGATGGTTAACTAATTCCCCATCATGGACTTGCACATTACCTCCGTTTTGGAAAACTGTAAACCTTAATATTTCAATTGATCTTATTAAACAAGAATTGTCTTCTAATCTCTCACGATCGAGGAGACTCATAATTATGATTAAAAGATGACTTGGACATGGTTGTGAAGTTTGATGGGGGCAGGGAAAGCTTGGGTTTAAGTTGTGGTACTTTCCAATTTTACTATAAACAAGGGGGAATGAAAATTTGTACGTAAGATTTACAAGATGGTGGCTTCCCATGGAAGCAACGTTGGAACAGATGAGACGGATCGATAGTTTATTATTTAATAGATAATGGCATATTTGTTGACTCTTTTACATTATGTCATATGTATAAATTTATGGTATATGTTGCTTCTATATTCTTATCTCCATTGGTTTCACCGCAAAAGGATGTTGATTTTGAATCTCCGGAAGCTAAAAAACAAGGGCGTGGTTCTACATCTACTAAGAGATCCCGTGCTGCAGAAGTCCACAATCTCTCAGAGAGGGTATATACTTGCATAACTTTCCTTAAATTTCATTCTGTTTTTCTCATTTTCTGAAGTATCATTGCATTTTCATGCAGAGGCGTCGAGATAGAATTAATGAAAAAATGAAAGCTTTGCAAGAACTTATACCTCGATGTAACAAGGTCAACAGAATTATTAAATTTCCCAGTACTTCTTTTTCCTGTTTTTTTGCTTGACATTATTTTTGTTTTACTTGCTTTCTAATAGCTCTTAAATTTTTTTTTTTTTCATTTTCTGAATTTGATAGTCTGACAAAGCTTCAATGTTGGATGAAGCAATTGAATATTTGAAGTCACTGCAATTACAAGTGCAGGTAAATCTTATATATACAGTGAAATATTGAATGAGCATTCTAATTGGTGATAGTTATTTTCCTGTATCCATAATTTATAAAATCTCGTCAAGCTTAGAAAAGGATTAAGGAGGAAAGGCAAGAAAAATTAGGATGGAAAAACAAAGTAATAGACCATTTCATTCTTACTGAAAAGTTTTATTAGGGAAAACTTCACTCGTTTTAAGTGAAAGAGGCATGGTGATTTACAGAGCCAAAGAGATTGTATTTGGAATTATTTTACTTGGATGAAAATTTTAGTGTTGTTGATTGAAGTGTACGCTTGTTTTACAATTGTGTCTCTCTATTTATCACCCATATACTATATATCTATTGGTTATATTATATATTATATACTATTCATACCATACGTATTAACGCTGCATGATAATATACTATCATCATTTGTAACGAAAACTGAACGTAATTTATTCATGCAGATGATGTCCATGGGATGCGGCATGGTACCCATGATGTTTCCTGGAATCCAGCAGTATATGCCGCCAATGGGAATGGGAATTGGCATGGGTATGGGCATGGAAATGGGAATGAACAGACCGGTAATGCCATTTCCCAATATGTTAAGTAGTTCAACTTTGCCAGCAGCAACTGCAGCTGGTCATTTGGGACCGAGGTTTCCCCCTATGCCTCCTTTCCATATTCCCCATGTTTCTGCCCCTGATTCATCCAGAATGGCAGCACCAAGTCTGTCAGATAATAGTATGCTTAACGCACTTGGAACGCAAGGTCCAGATCAATCACGTATCCCAAACTTCACTGATCCTTATCAGCAATACGTCGGCCTCCAACAGGTGCAGTTACAATTAATGCAGGTAAACTTGTCCTTAATGCTATGTTTGATTTCCTCGGTTATTTTTACTTCGGGGCGAGGGTTCTTTGGTGCATCGTCCTAACGCAACGCGGTAGGAAAACTCGGCTGGTTCCCATGGCTCCATCCCAAAGATTCCAAGTATGATCGTAATACCCTTCTTGGGGTGAGATATACTTGGTAAAAATGTGTTGGTTTCCAGTGCAAATCACAAACAGGCCAAATTACTTATTGTACACTTCGTCAGAAAAGTGATATTTTTTATATTTCTGTCATCGACTCCCGATTTTGTTTCTTAGTACCCAAACTGGAAGGTTGAAAAAAAGAAAAGGTCAATAGGGTTGATAGTATACCTCTTTCTTTATATTTTGGTGAAGTCTTTTCGTGTTTTGCTTTTCGAATTTGTACAAAAGTACGAACATTAATGTTAACTTTTTTGCATACGTTGAATCAGGCAATGAACCAACCAAATGTGAGCAAGCCTACTACCAGTAGGGGTCAAGAGAATCCAGAAAAACATCAGTCAGGTAAATTACCATTCTAGTCTTCTAAATATAATTTGTTCTTAATATATTTATGAAAGATACATGCTATTTTTTGAAATCCAATTGGACCGCTCTTAAGCTTTTAGATCAATGTGGTAGTGCGATTTTACTTCATATGTCAGACTAGTCAAAATACTATTTGTCAATAAATTACCCTCTTTCCTTTAACATATCTTTAAATTATACATCTTTCTAATTTTAAAAAATGAACTCCCTTAGTAAAGAAAAATAAATATGAATTACACTTTAATCTGTAAAGAAAAACTTTGAAACAATGATAAATAATTATGTGTCCCAACAATATTCTGTCTATTCCTTCAACTTTCATTGTCATTACTAATTTTAATACTTTAGTGGAAAAATATAAGTTCCTCTACTATTGACTATAAAATTGTCTGTGAGTATTTCAAACAAGTTATTAATCAGAAATAAAAATCACAGCTAGAGAAAGAAAAAAAAAAACTTATAAACCAACCACTAATGTCTAAGGTCCGTTCTTTTTGAGAGAAAGTAATGTGAGTATTTTGAGAGAAATGTAATTTACTATATTTGTTATGTAACTCTTGATGGACATTATAAACCAACCACTAATGTCTAAGGTCCGTTCTTTTTTGTTGATATTCAGACGAAACATGATTGGTTGATATTTACAATCTAGAGTTGACAATTCAATTGTGCTGCTCACTGTTGGATCGCTGGCACAAGTAACTCTCACCTCAGGGGATTGTAAGTCTCTTTAGCGAGAAAATGCACAAGATAAGAATAACACTATCATTGAAACCAACTTGTGCACATTGCAGGTTAAGCTTCACCGGCCCTATCTATACAAAAGCAGCCAAGTGGTGTTTTAGGGAGAGCTAACATTTTAGCAGTTCTCAGTAACAAGTTAATCAAATAGCTAACATGTAAATTATTTTCATACTCTGCACTTTTACTCTGCACTTTTTCCTCCATTTAAACGTTCATACTATTTTAGAAATTATATGTTAGGGGAAGTCTAGTTCTTTATACAGTTTACAATAAACGTAGAAGGTCCTCTCTGTTTAGAAATTACTTGGATTCAGATCCTGTTCTGCTCCCTATTTTGTTTTGTATTGTCAATTTTCTACCGCTAGACATTCATCAGCATATGATGGTGATTATTTGTATGGAAAAATAAGTAAAAACAGTCCCTCCTTTTCATGCCTCTTGCCACTATTCTTCCTGGCCAAGCATGTATAAGCCAGACAAGAATCAACACTAATGAATATACGAGTAGTGAACACAGCAAAATTCTAAAATTTATAAGGTGAGCTATAATGTCAAATTTAAATAAATATTAGCGAAGAATATTTACTCTTTTACATATTAAACTTTGTTATAATTATAATGAAATTTAACATCTTTTAGTTATTATGATTTATTTGTATTGCTACACAAATTGAAAATAGAATAAAAAAGTATGTAAGAGGTATTTATTTGAAGCCTGATAAATGTCCACCATTTTTTGCTGAAATAGAAGGTACATTTTATATTCCTACTGTATTTGTTTCCGCTAATCGACCATTAGATAATATTGTGTTTGTTTTGAATGATATGATCATAAATGCAATGAGAAAAAACTGCACGTGTTTCAGTTTGGTCTGTCGGTGACATAAGAAGAAAGAAGGAGAAATACACGTGGAATATTAGCAATTAACATTCCTGTTTCTGTCTTCCTTATTACTAGCTTCGTGGTTGGTTGTGCTTGGCTCATTATTTTTTCTCATAATTGGTTTGCGAAAGTCATCATTGTTTCATCTGAACTTTGTTTTGCAAAGCTTCTATCTGTTGCTTAGGTGTCATTATTGTTTTTGGTAGTTAATGAGATTAGGGCAATTTTTCAAGAACATAATTGATTATGGGTGTAGGAGTAATCGATTATGTGATTTTTTTTGTCAATATCGATTATAGATTACCATAATGGATTATGATTACTGTGTTTGTTGTGTTTCGTTGGCCATAATGATGTATTGTGATAGTGTTAATGGTTTGCACTGATACTCAAATGGTATGCAACATGAAGGTTGAAGAAAGTTTTACTATATAATTGTGGTTGTCATATAACATAATAAAAATTATAAAGTAATAATAATAATAATAATAGTAAAATAAAAGGTAATTAAAAATAATAATAAAAGTAATTAAATGAAGAAAATACAGCAAAAATAATTAAAATAATAGTAAAATTATAATTTAATATTTAAGTAAAATTAATTTATAATAAGGATATTTTGGTCAATTTATTAAATATATCATTTTATATTTTTTTTCACATTTATTATATTAATTTTTTTTCTTTATTTTTCACTCTCATTCTCTTATCCAAACAACTTTTCTTAATTATCCTAAGCCAAATGAATCGAAAGATTCATGTTTGGTTTGGGAAGAAATCATAAATATTTTGAAATGGATGGAAAGAGAGTCTACTTGTAAGCCCCATTTTCTCAGCTCTAAAATCGTTTTGGGCCTGACCTTTTCGTGGGCACAAGGCCAGTCCATCAAGGGACCCTAATACCCCTTTCTTGCCCCACTCACTCTCACTTTACTCTTTTCCAAAATGTTCCTTTCCCTCACTCTCTCTACTACAACAGAAGCTTTGCTAGGGCACATACAGTTTCCTCATTGGAGTGAATCGAAACCACTTCCGTGTAAGTAGAATCGAAGTTCAAGCTCATTTGTGGTTCCTTTCTCCTTTTAAGCTTGATTTCGTGTGGGTCTCAATCACAATCTCTTTTTGTTCTTGTCTGCTATGTTTTCAACTTCTTAAAGTTGCTTCTGGTCTTGGAATTCCTCTTACTACGTGTTCTCTTTTCCTTAAGCTCAGCTTTACTCAAGGTAATCAAAGCTAGGTTTTTTGCTTTTTGTTGTATGTGATTGTTTTCACTTTGGTTTTATGCATAAAATGATTGGAAAATGCTTGTGCTCGTGTGAGATTGAACTACAATGTTTTGTGGGACTATTTCTGGCTTTGCATGCGTGGAATAGTGGCGAGAACTGATATTCTCGCCCAAGCGAGCTCGTCTTGTCTAGGCGAGAATAGCAGATATTCGCCCTAGTTCTGCTCAAGCATCTCGCTTAGGCAGAGAGTTCTTATTTTGAGCGACGCATCATCTCGCTCAGGCGAAAACAGCTCGCCCAAGCGAGCACTCGAGGAAACCAGTTGCATTCTCTGCGGGAGTCCTCATTTAGACGAGGGACTTCAGTTTTGGGCGAGTGGTAATCTCGCCCAAGCGAGACCTTGCAGAGTGCCACTGTAACGCGCTCGCTCATGCGAGAGAGCCTAGCTTAAGCGACACAGTCCTTGTTGCTTGGTCGGAGGCTTCTAGCCTAAGCGAGATTGTGTAGATTTGTGTTTTATTTTCCTGATTAACTCGTGGCTAGTTGTTTAACTTGAAAATTCATGAAGTATGTGAATATGCATGTGTTATTTGGTTTGTAAGAACTGAAAGTGGTATGCTTGGAATGAATTAAGGCATGAAATTGTTGGTTGGTGGTGTTTTGGCATGAGAATTGGATGTTTGAAATAAAAATGGTGGTTATGGCATGAGGAACATGAATTCGGTGTGAGATAGACGTAATTCCATGAGTCTTATGGGGAGATCTTATGGTGGTGAGTAGTGTATATAATTAAGATAAGAATTCAAGTAAGGATCATATCCCAAAACTCTAAAGGATCAATTAGTCTCACCTAGAGCAAACTAATCCAAGTGGTGAGAGTAGCGAGAGACCCTAGTCTTTGACAGGATAAGGACCTTAAATGCTTGAAGGCTAACCTTGTGTGTGGTAGGGTGAAACCCATTGGCAATGGCTCTGCAGAGTAGTAGAGGCCACCACAAGTGCAAGCGTCTAGTGAATCCGATCTTATTATATGTATCCGGATAATTGAGTCATAGTGTCTTGCTTGTTTGCTATAACATGATTTTGTGCCTACTAGGGTTGCATGCTTGCGAACTGTTTTAAGTATCGGCTTGCTATAACATGTTAAAAATCATTTTCCACTAGCTTACCCTTTCATCTCTGTCTGTTCTTGTTTTGCTTTCTCTTTTGCGATGATCACCTTATTGGTGGGAGCGGATGGGGGAAATACTGAAGGTAGATCTCATTGTGGTGGCAGTGCTATTTAGTTTGGACCGCTCTTATGAGCATCCTTAAGGCCCCTAGGCCTATGTAATTCCTTGCTCTATGAGCATCTCTTTTGCAAAACTATTAAAACTCTTTAGATTATGTTTTGTTCATGGCACCTTTAGTGTGCCTCGGTATCTTTTTAAGTTCATTCATAGATGACTATAATGGTGAATCCCTATATACTGTTCACCTAGTTGCTCTTTTAATATTATAATTTTGTGATGTTTTATTAAGTAGATTTATTCTATTTAAATGGGGTGTCACACTACTTTCATTACGTAATTTATTAGATAATCGAAAGCAAAAAATCTGGAGAACTATTCGAAACTCAAAAGAATTACAGAAAAACATCATTGAACAGGTCGAAAAAGCTTAGGCCCATTTAAGGAAAGTTGAAACAAAAACAAATATGTTTTGGATAAATGATTATTCTGAGATCAAACAAGAAAATTGAATTTAATTAATTCAATTTATATGACTTTGGAACAATTAAAAAATTATAAAAACGAAACTATTGATTTTCAACAATAAAGAATTATTAATCAAAAAGAAAAAAAAATAGCAACATTTATTACAAGATGTGATAAAATGTGATAAAATAGAAAGACATAAAAAAAAGGATGATTATAAAAAGAGATGGAAGATAAAATGTTCAACATTTTGGTTTAGTGGATAGTCACACGAAGTACCTGTGTTTTTTAGTAGATATTACGTTGTATCAGTTTAGTAGATATTATGTTGTATCAGTTTGGCACTTGAGTCGATTAAGGTAAGAAACCAAGTAAATTATTTTAATGGTGTTTTAAACTACATTACGACTTACGATGAATGTTTATCATGAGAGAGTATTGTTAAAGTGAGTGACATGATTCACGGCTCAAAAAATATTGAAAACCTTGTAATTTAATTTGACGCATAATGAGTTAATAAATTAAGTTCATTTAAACATATTTTTGCCTTTCCAAATTGTTTCATACGGTAAGTAAAAATCAAAATGATAACTTATATAATTTAACAAATAAATTAATAATTATAATAAAATAAATCTTAAAAAAAGTTATAATAGGTTTTTATTGATTACATATCAACTCATCTCCGATTCATTGAAACTTGTTTAACAAGTAAATTAAATAACTCGAATTTAATTTTTGACGTATATTAAAAAAAGAATCCAACTTATTTATGTTCAAACCAGTGATGAACAAAAGTTACACATTGGTGGGATGGATACCTTGAACAAACAGTATCATTTGGTGTAAAAAAATATGTGAATCTCTTTAAATAAATTTCACATAAAATATAAATCTAAATAAAATGAATCTCTTTATAAAAAATTTTAATTTCATAGATCTCAATAAATAAGCATAATTCTACTCAAATTTTAAAAAATTATTCAATTATTAACGTTTTTATAAACAAATTTATTTTGATTGGTTGATTCTAAAATATTATTCCAATAAAAATTACAAATAATTTAAAAATATTACCATTAAATTTTAAAATAAATTATAAGCTGACAAAAAAACATAAATTATATACATATGGTAATATCAACATGTAACAAATATTCAAAAATATGGATAGCATAATAATATATATTTTTTAAACTTATTAACATATATATATATATATATATATATATATGGAAGTTTTTTGTATCCGTGCATATTTTCGATTACAAATAAATAAATAAGAATGATAAAAACTTTATGGATATTATTCGAAACCGTACTCATTTTAATAAAAAGATCTTTATATTGACTGAATACAGTAGTAGAAGTATAGTTACTGAGTATATATATACACATCTTCTGTCCTAATACTTATCGTCACATTTACATTTGTTTTAAATTATATACACTTTTAGTTTATTAGATAATCTATCAAATTTATATAATTATCCTAAATCTTATAGTTTATTTACTCTATTATATAATTAGTTGATATTTATACAATTATGATTTTTTTCTTTGATATTCAAAAAAATCTTTCAAGATAGTATCATCTTTATTCCATTGTTATTTTTATTTTATGTTTTAATTGTTTAATTAATATTTGAAACCTTACAATACAAAGACAGGTCCAAGTATGTTTGTTCCTCAATACAAATGAAGACAGGGCAAAAATTTGATATCCAGGACCAAAATACATGAAGATGAGAATAAATTTGTAATTTGAAATAAAAATGACAGTAAAAAAAGAGATAGTGAAACCAGCATCCACATTCACATCGTTATGGAGAGAAAAATTTAAGAAAGCTCTTACAAGAGCTATAATGAACAACTTAATTTTGTTTTTTGGAAAAGGTAACGTAGTACATCTGAGATGGTATCAATCATATGTTTCACTATAATATATCTGAATTCTGAATACCACTTGCTAAATCCACCTCAGCTCAATCAGTTAACTCTTGATTACCAAAATTAACTAAAAGCTTTAAAATTTAAAATTAAAATTAAATCTTATTATTATACTAAATCGTATAATTTTCTCCATCTCCAATTATTAAATAACCAACTTGGTTCACGTAACACATGTCATTATCAATACAAACACTAATTCACCGGGACTTGAAATTCAGTTAAATGAAAACGTTACACGAGATCTCAAGGGAGCCAAAGGAAAATCAATCTTTTTATCAACACAGTGCCACAATGAAGATTCAACATTTTTCATATATTGACGGCTGAATCACAGCGAAAAACTGTGCAAATGAAAAAGAAATATTAACCAAAACCAGCAAAATTGGGGAGGCCTTATCTGCGGTTCCTTTCAGATTGACAAATTCTCCTTTCAGCAACCGGTGCTTGCAGTTAGGGATTGATGGTTGATAAAATCTGGAAATCAATGGAACAAAAGGAAAGGTATTTGACAACTTGAATTTATCTAACATGACTCAACCCTATAGAGATTGTTCAGAAGCAACATATAACAGTACCTTGTCAATGAACAAGCGAAATGCCTCCTCTGCCATAGCCTTATCAAGTTCCTAACAGAGAAACACAAAATTTAAATAAAATTTTTCTATAACTTCTCCTCGATGAGTATTAAAACTAACACATTCAACACAGGTGAAAATTTTAAGAAAATATAATGAGATGGGAAAAAAGGAATTTCTTACATCCTCTGCATTTGAGGAAGAATCAATTCGACAAATTAAATCCTGAAGTGCTTTATCATTCAAAGAATCACGAATCTCACTGGAAGAGGCTGCAGCAAAAATACAATCATAATCATTATAAATATTTAACAAATATGAAGGATCCACCACTGCATTTTGGTACTTTGATCCTGCAAGTTGGGCATTCTTATATACCTATGGCCTCCAGTTGGAATTTTTGCAACACCTCACTTGTTTCACCAACTACTACTGCCTTTTCTACAAGTGATTCTGAAACAGCGGCTGATGAACAATAAGAAACGTTAGTATCAGATCCCCAAAATGCTTACCAACACTGAAAATGAATTATTACATGGACTCTAGTTTCCGAAAACAACAAGAAGTTTATTCCATACTTTAAACATTGCTGATTGCTTTAGTTTGACGTCAAAGTGCAGTGCACTTCCAAGAATAACAAAATTTCAGGAAACTACAAGGAAGATGTCTAAAGAGCAGATATTACACGCCACTTAAGTTTCTGCCGCATGTCAAACTGAAATTTTTGCATAATACTTTAGCATATGAAAGGTAAGGTTGTCATGGAGTTAGCATCTTGCTAATTCCATCACAAGATAAGGCTTCCTAGCATGGACCTTGTGATGGGTTCAACCTTTCCCCAAACCCCATCTATCCGTTGAGCATTACACCACAAGGATGCCCTTCACTTCAACATACACAATCGATAAGGCAGGTAAGAAGAAAACATGAAAAGAGAATCCTCCTCTTAAATGATGCAATGGAATGACATGAACCTATCGATACAAAACTACAAATCCCAATATCTGCTATGGGAGAGGTGACAAGGAAAATCAATCATAATATAGAGACTACCTCGGGAGGTGAATAAAACTTACTTGTTAAGGCCTCCAAAGGTTGCGGCTTGACACATGGCAATTCTGCAACATTGAAGTATGTCTGATCAATTCCAGAATCGAGTATCAAATGCCAATAAAGATCGATATGTAAAAGTAAATAATAAAGAACCATGGAAGTCAGAATCTAGTACTCAAGCAGCACAAGAAGATAGAATAAGATATTTTCCATTCCATTGACTTGGGAACCCTTCCCGCATTACATCAAACATGAAACGTGCATGCAACCAACATGAGGAGCCCATAAATTAAAGGCCATACCTTTGTGTTTCTTGTAACAGACCAGAGAACAACTGCAAGAAGAAGGAACAACCCAAGAATTCTCAAAAGCAAAATTAACAACAATAAGCTTGAAGGAAGAAACTAAAGGTTGGGTTTTTTTGCTTACTAAGGTAAGTAGCATGAAGGGCACTTGTACTTGGACGGAGCTTCGTTGCAGACTTGACACTGTCGAGGACCCATTGTGAAGGAAAATAAAAGGGTCCCTGAAACTGAAAAAGAAGCGTTTATTTATGCTTTCTGTGCAACTGAACCCCACAAAATAGACTGGACCATTTCAATGGAAAAGGTAAAGATTGATGCTATCACTCCTTCATCAGTATGAAAGAAGAGAAAGACGAAAGCGCTAGGTTGCTCAGTGTATATAAATAATTACACGGTTTTGGTTTGGGAATTCAAAGACGAAAGCGCTTCAACCAAACCAACTGCAAAATAACCGATTTAGTTATATTTTACAAATATTTTGCAAGTACTAAAATTATATAAATATTTTTTTAAAGTATTTCAATGTCTATCAATTTTATTTTGAGTACGACTTTTCTTAATCGTCTATACAATAATGAAATTATATATGTAGGTGACAAAGTATTTAATATCTATCAATGAATTTCCAACACTAATTATCTTATTTACTTAATTTTATTCATGGACATTGTTTTAGTTACTTAACTGATACTGGATGATGTTCACGGCTGGTGTAGCAATACATGTGTCCCTGATTAGGGCAAGATGACAAAATTTTATCGTAAGAGGTCAAATTAACATTATAAAACATTAGTGGCAAAATATATGAAAAATAATAAATAATTAAAATGTTCTTGGAGATAATATTATTATTATTTTCTATTTACAAAATTCAACAAACCATTTGACTTATTTACTTGATAAATATTTTAAGGTTTAACAATATTTCAAATTCACGATAAATTTAAGTATTAGAATTAAATTTCTATTAATTTCTTTTATTTATTGAGTTTAAAAAAAATTTATATAATTGTTTTCTTAGTCTCAACATAATTTTATAGGTAACATAACATGGTGACTTTTATTGTTGAATGAAAATAAAGGAAAACAACAGGAAAGAAACAAAAGCTTAAATATAGTGTTGAAAATTTGTAAAACGAGTGTGTAATATCTAAGCTATTACACTTCCCTCTCACTCAATCTCTCTTCAGAAAACTCAGACCACTCTCACCTAACTCCAAGATCACTCTATAGCAATATTCACTCACAAATTCAAAGGAAGATTATAAAGGGTTACACCAAATTAAAAAACTCTCATTATTCTTTAAAAGCATATACAAGATCTATTTATAATTCTGATTCAACAAACATCAGCAGAACAAACACGAATGAGATTGGAAAGGAATTGAAATCGAAAACGTGTTGAAGGAGGATGAGAAAAGAAAAACGAAAACGATATTGGAAGACACTATTTACTCTTCATATATTAAATTAATCAAAACACATGTTCAACGTCTCATTTGAATGCATGTTTTAAAAACTGATTTTTGGTATAGTGCTTACTCTTAGCGAGGCCATGATAATTTGGAATTCGATACATCATATGATTTAGTACAATGGGAGAGAATATATGTTTTTACAAAGAACCAATAATTAATAACTAAGGTTATTAAATTCGAGAGTTAAGGTAAACAACTCATGAGTTCGGTAAATTCAAATCGTAAACTCGTAAGAATTTACTTTAGATAAAAAATATTAAAATATTTATAAATAATATAATAATATATTTTTATCTGATATTATAAATATTTTTTATTGAAATATTATTAATATTATTATTAGTTGAACATATTGTATTTTTAAATATTTTTTAACTATTTTTTATAATAAATTTAAATAATTATATATATTATATTTAATATTTAATATTTAATATTTAATATTTAACATAATACAAAGAAAGTGCCTTGGTATTATAAAGATTTTGAGCCCAAAGGTCACCAGAAGTCCTAACTTTCATGACTCCCTAACTTACCAAAGCACATCAACCTTATGTTATGAGCACAACAACCTTCGAGGACAACATCTAGTAGCAACCTTATGTGCAGCAGGAAGGAAGCAACATAGGAAGGTTGTAGGCCGCGAACACCACCACAGACGTGAGCAATCATGAACTCAAGCTCCCATGTGCGACAAGAAAGGGTTGAACAAATGCACGATGCAGAGTACTTTAGAAGAAGAAATGAAGAAGGAGCTGAATGAGAAAACACTTAAATCCTAATCCCAAAAGAGTTTTCTTCACAAATGCGCACCACCAAGGGACTCTTTCGTTTAAACTTTTTACTCTCATCGAACTCGCCAAATCGTTCCAAACTCGCGAGTTTGACTGAGTCAACAACCAATTTTACCAAGTTCACTTGAAAAACGAGTTTGCTTCCGAGTTAACTCGAAAGTCGTGACTAGAAACGTAAACTCGTCCGAGTTAACGAGTTAGCTCGCAAGTTTGATAACCATGGTAATTACTACTATTGTATTATACTTTAATTAATTCATGTTACCAACTTCATGTCCATATGCAGGATTGGCCATCTATGTTGAGTTGTCGAGGAAATCAACAACCAAATTGTTTCCAACCTTGTTACTGGGGTAAACACTCGTCGTAGTCTATTCCTTCCTTCTACTTGTATCCCTTCACCATAGGTCGAGCTTTATATTGCTCAACTATTCCTTCAACATTTGTTTTCTTCTTATACATCCATTTTATGCCAATAGGTCGAGCTCCTTTTGGCAGATCAGTCAATTCCCATGTATAGTTGCGTTCAGTAATGCATATCTTCCATAACCTTTTGCTATTTCTCCTCCTACACGGCCTCTTCAAAGCACACCTGATTAGGGCTTCGATCTTTTGATATTAAGCCCTTTTCTTCTTTGTTCTTTTGAGCTTCTTCGTTCTCCTGAGCTACATCACCCACTTGCCATCAAGTCATTCTCTCTCGTCGTTACACTCGCCGTCGATCATCATCTCATAGTCGTCCTAATGTCACTCTATGTGGAGCTCCCAAACAGAGCCATTGTCGACGTCGGCGTTGTTGGGTCGCGTGAGCTTCTTCTCCTTTCCACAAACTACGTTTTTCTCCCAGTAGAAGAGGTGTCGGCCAAGATTGTACCTCAACCTTATACCGCTACTTTAGATGCATCTCCAAACGACATGTGCCTGACCTTAACTTTAGATAATTCCCTAAAAAAGTTCACATCTTTGCACATGTGATTACTTGCTCTTGTATCAAGGTACCAAACTGAGTTGTCAAAACAGTTCGAACTTGGCTCGGTACCCGAACTGCTTGATATCATCATTACCCCTTCTTCTTCCTTAACATCATTTGAGAGAAAGTTAGTTTCTTTATGTTTTTTAGATCAACAATCCTTTGTGAAATGTCTGACCTTGCCACAACTGTAGCGCTTCTCCGACTTGCAATCTTTTGCGTAATGACCATGCTTTCTATATTTAAAGCACTGTATGCTTAAGTTGCTTGACTAATCTCCTCTCCATTGACCTCAACCTCGGCCACACAAATTTTATTGACCGAATTGTTCTTTACCTTTTTCATATCCTCCTCTACCTCTACCACTACGACCTTGAGTTTTCTAAGTATAGGGTGCCTTCTTCTCCTTTATGGTTGCCTTTGGTTAAAGTACTTGATTGAGAGACTCATATTTCTTCTTCCTTCTTTGCTGCTCTTACGCCTCAAATGACCTGACAAACTCTTCAACTGAGAGCGCTGACAAGTCCCTAGACTACTCAATAGCGCATACTTGTGATAATTAGTAATCTCTAAAATTATTATGAAATCTTAATTCATTCAAATCTAAGAGTCATGATAATCAATTTTTCTTAACACAAATAAAAATTTTAATTATCAAGTAAGTATTAAACTTAACTTGATAATTAAATTTTAAAATTTTAAAGAAATAAAAATTTTAATTATCAACTTAGCATGATAACTAAATTTTTTTAGTTTTAAATAAGTGACAATTCTAATTATAAATCTCAATAAGATACTTAAAAATTTTCCATATTATTATACAAAGTTTATAATAACAATTTTACTTTTAAAGAAATTAGTATTTATGAAAAAATAAGCATTGCTACTAAAATTGCTGCGTGAAAGAAAAGATTATAAGCCGGGTATTATGAGAATTGAGAACAAAAAGGGGTGTATGTATGATAAAAAGGGGTAAAAAATGAATTGGAGTGGGCAGGCTCATATCCATCTTTTTCTATTTTATTATTTAAAAAAACAATATTCATATTATATTTTTATTATCTTTTAATTCTGTTTTATTTTTATTTTTTTGTTTACTATTATTCTTTAACATGCATCTCAATATAACCCTAATCATCTCCTTCTTCCGACAATATTAGGGATTATAGGAGATTTCGCCGCCGCTTGTCCTGGCCTCGCTCAAGCCACGCCACTTTCAATTCGTAGCTACACCTCGTTTCACCTCCTTTAAAAGGCGCGAGACACCATGGGAGTAAACCTGAGACCCGCTAATGCGCCAGCCTGGACCACAGCCAACTCCGATGAAGCGCTCGATCGGAACCGGCGCCGGTGAAAGAATCGCCATCGAATCGGAGTTCGCCGCAAACCTGGAGACTGGAGAGTGACCCAAGCCGCCGCGAGAAGCATCATCTCTCTTCCTCTTCTATCATGCGTCATTCAGTTCCTTACTCAAACGCCAATCCTAACCAAACTCCGTTTAACCATATTGAAATGTCATCCAGTTCTCTGTTCTCTCTTTTTATTTTACTTTTACACCAATCACATTGAATAGACGAAGAGGATAAAATGGAGGCGAATGAAAGAAGTTTGAAACTAAGTTTTATTTCTAATACAAGGTAAAACAGTTTAAGTCTTATTCGTGATTGTTTTCTCTACATTTCCTATTTCCGTAATTCATGATCTGTTATGTTATGTGTTTCTAAGTTTGTTCCGTAACTGTAAATCGGCAGAAAGGTGCAATAGAGGTAAACAAGAACACAGTAATGAAGACAAGGAAATATGCGGCAGAGTTGTAGGAGAAATGCACGGAAACTAAATAAAATTCTATCAATCATAGCATTAAGAAAAAGAATTCAGAAAAGGAGATGAAGAATTGAGTAAAAACCTTCGTCGTGTATTCTTCTTTCAGCTTCGACTTCTCTTCTCTTTGCTCCTTTTTGCTCTCAATTTTCTTTACTTTGTGTTCGTTCCTCTTTCTCACTTGCTCTCTCCTTGTTCCTCTTCCCGATTTTCCCCATACCACTCTGGTTTTTCGTATTCCAGCACCAATCCCCAAATCATCTAAACTTTGAGATTTATATAGTATCCCCCAGCGTCCCTTCCCTCCCCCGTATTTCACATTAACGTATTGTCAAAAACAAATACGTGGACAGGTATGACGAGTTTGACTGTCACGTGGCACGAGATAATAGCAGAGGATTTTGAGTGAGTGTGAAGAGAAAATGCATATGTGTGAGTATGAAAAGAAAGTATAAAAATAGGGTGTGAGCAAATTGGGTCTAATGAAGAAACAAAAACAACTATAAGAAATGTGTAAAAAGAATAAAAGAAAAGAAAGGTGATGTAAAAGTAATTTGGGCTTTGGATTCTTTTTTTTTCTCCTTTTTTTTATCATCATAACCTTAAAAAAATGGTAATTTTACTAAAATTAAAATATTTAATTAATTTTTTTATTTTTTATTTTTTTAAGAAACTTTTATTTTCATTTTTCTAAAAAAATGTGTAGAAACACGGTTTCTAATTCTTTCATCACCACTCCATTGCGTGAAGAGTCAGTCATGAACGTAGTTGTCCAAAATGATTAGAATGTAATGGAAAGATCAACCATAAAAGCCATGGCTAAAAGGATCCAAGAAGATTAGGCTTCACTAGTAGGCTCAAGTTAATGTTCACTTGGGCTAAGGAGGGTGTGAAGACCTAGTGTAGGATTCCTTATTGTAATATTACAATAGGATATTTTGAGCCTTGTATTATGGACCAAGTAATATATAATTTCATTTCCTTAGGTTCTGTGAGATCATACTTACCAACTCCAGTTTTAGCTATGGACAATTGTACATTGTTGTTTCTAGGTTCATAGTACATCAGAATTAAAGATCTTAATCCATGATAATGAAAAAAGACCTCTAACTTCTACAACAAATGTTGCATTCAAATAAGTGTTCCACCTATGAACATCATCTTCGTAGAATAATGTTAAATAACAATTTCAACTGAAAATCATATCCAACAACTGATACATTTTTATAAATTTTGAAAAAAAAAAACTCAAATAATAATTATAAGCATTTCATTCAATTTAATAAAGAATCCCACGAAATTTAAATTAATTACACAACATATAAACTAAAATAACACTTACTTTCAAAATTCCAAGCAAAATCAAAATTAAAAAACTACGGTTTCTTCAGAGCTTACCTACACAACAACAATATTCTTCCTTGCCCACCTTCCCTACTATGCCATTCTAATATTACATACTGTGTATTATATTCTTAACAAAAAAGTAATTTATTGTTTAAAACAAAACTAACCAACACCCCAACAAACAAAATAATAGTAAATAAATGATTTCTGGACCCCACTAACAAATTATGTTTTTCTATCTACACCTCTATAATTCAATTCTAAATTTGTCTAACTGAATCTAGTCACCAATAACTTTGATACATACATATGCTCAATTTTCATTTTTTATAAAGAAAACAACTTTAATATAATGCAATTTTCCCAAATCCCGATCAACACAAGATACCTAACCTAACAATAGCTTCATCGACCCGATTATTTTTACATGTTAACTAATGACACTACTAAAATCATCTTCTTATATACGTCATGTATTGTTCTTACTAAATGATAACGCCATCAATATGTTTTAATTCAAAAAAAGTAATTAAAAATACTTAACGTATGTCATTAATACATAACCATTATACGAGTGAAATAATTACAATTTAATTCAATTATAAATAACGAACAAAATAATTAATACATGAAACATATGTATTCATAGGAATCAAATTCAATTCTTTGATGTATTAATTTGATTTAAATAACGATATTTTTCCTAATATTATAATTTTGTAATGAATTTTATATAATAACTTACATTTTTTGACATTCTTATAATGCATTATTCTATGATTCTCAACATTCATTATTATAAAACATTGTTCAAAGCAAGATAAAAATAAAAGAAAATAAATTATATCGACATTTTATAACAAATTAACATACGTTTCAAATATAGTACTTATCAAACCATAAAAGTCATAATAATATCCTTAATATATGGTTTTCACCTCAAATACTACGGACATTTTCATAATTGAAAGGGGAAAATAAACAAACATTCCCACAACAAAAAAACACAATCTTCTGACTACAGAAAATTACAAACATTCTAAACTTTGTTAACATGGATAATCTTTCTATACTCTTTATCAACCTCTAACTTTATGGAATCTCCATCAACTAATAAGTTATCCTTCACGAATCTTTTCCATCCAGAGCTGAGATAACATTCAATTGGAGTTCTTCCAGACCATTTGATTGAGCATGGTCAATACATTGCATTCCAAACACAAAGTAGGTAATTCTTCCTTGACTTCGAAAATGCAGTAGCAACAAAGCACGATTTCAGGTACTAAAATTGAAAAAAAAAATAGTTAATCAACCAAACATTACAATATAATCGATACACAAATTACCAAAAATACAATTAAAAGAAAAAGACAATTACTAGCGAGGAACCTTCAACATCACAAGGACTTAATTGTTTAATCAATGAAACATCAATGTCATTCTCAATGGTGTTTGTAGGATAATTCACAACACCAGAAGAAGATCATGTACCACCAACATAATCCAACACCATACCTTCTAAAGAAAATATCTTATATAAGAATACATTCTCGGAAACATAGTTCAAATGTAAGTAAACTTCATTCCTCAAATTATAGTAGTTAATCATCTCTTTAAAAGCACCACTTAAATGAAGTCTACCACTAGGCTTTACAAAATACTAAAACTTAAACCTTTTCATAGTAGGATCAATCAATTCCATCTTCCTACCATTTAGAACCTTCTTCTCCCAGAATAAGTAAAAAAATGCATCCAGTTTGATAAATAAATGTTTTGAGAAAAAACACTCAACATTACATTCATAGCAAACAAACTATGCAATAGGAAAAAGTCAATAAAAATCAATTTCAAAAACTAACCTTTGTTGGACATAACTTCACCCTCAATGAAGACAAAAATTGAGACCATACCAAATTTTCCTCAACAACAATAGCACTTGCTAAGCCAGGATATCAGATTTCATCCCAACCCATATTAAAAATCCTTAATCGAAACTATCGATCTCCACAAAATAGAATACATATATAATGCACGTCATTCAGGTCATAGAACTCTTCAAAATTAGACGATATACGAAACAATTTGTTACTAATCAACCCTTCCTCAAACTCCATATAAAAAACATTCTCCATTGGATCTGTAAACTAGTTCATCCCAAATGACAATTTTGACCCCCATTCAACCATAAAATCTTCTTCGAAAAGCTAGATATTCCTATACACATTTACACACAAAGATCACTAGAAATAAATTACATGCAATCAAAGATATAAAATTTCTTATCCAAAACACAAATATCTGAGGTAAAAAATTACCATAACAGTAAGTGGAATCAAAATCAAGAAAAAAACCGTATCACAAAACAAATGAATGAATGACATAAACAACACCATTAAGTAGAATAAAGAAGGATTTTAGATTACCTCACCGGGATGTAGTAAGAAAATTGAATTCTGAAACAGATTCTTAAAACTATATTTACCACTCAAAAAAAAAGGACATCTTCCTTTCTAGAAAAGGATTAACTTTTGTTTATTATACCAAAAAAAACAGAACCAAGGAATGAAGGTAGAAAATGTTTTTACACACTATATATAACCTGACAATAAACTTTTACACAACCCAAAATCTTTATTTTGATATCCGAAAAAATATTCTGCATCAGCTGTTACATAGATATTTTATATTTCAATTCTAAAACAATAAATCAATACTAAAATAATAATTAAATAATAAGGCTACCTAACGATCAAGTATTAACTGATTAAATAATTACATGTCTAACTAAAAAAGAGCAAAACCGTGTCAAAACCCAATTTAATATTAACACAAAATAATAAGTAGAATCAACTAAATAAGGTAACGAAGTAAAATAGCAGTCACATTACCGGTTAATAGAAAACATAGATTGAAAAATATAAAATTATTTAGAATTCAATAGAAAAATAATAATAAATACTCAATTAAAAATACTCAAATTTATTAGGAATTTAAAATGTAATTAAGTCATTTTAAATATAAATTAAGCTAATTACTTTTAAAATTGTGAGATTACATTTTTTTTTTCTTTTTACTATTACAATGACATCTATTTGTCTATGAAAATTCAGTGATCTTGTGGAAAGAATATGTTAATCTGGTGAGAAATGAGTGTGTCTGCATCAAATGAAGGTTGCGAATTTGAATGGAAATGAATATGTGGACTGCAGTGGAAATATAGATGTGTGTGGTTCAACTATTAAAAGTTAGAGATAAGATATAATCCATTATGTGGGTAAGATAATTGGTTACGCTCAAAGTGCCACATAATCTATTATGTGGGTAGGATAATTGGTTATGGTCAAAGTGCCACATAATCTACCATTGTTGAGTATAATGTCAATCACATAATTAATCATGTTTTATGGTGGTCGGTTCCTTGAAACACTTATTTAGGTGTGAATGAGATAATTTTTCTAATCAAAGAAAACTTAGCAATAAAAGCTCATGAAATGCATAATTTATGATAGATCAGATTATATTAGCTTTGTCTTAGAAATTACATTGTATGAATGAGTATAAGTATAAGTTGTTAAAGAATAACATGGGATTAATTTGTGTTGTGGATTGTAGTTTAATAAATAAGATTGTAGTTTTCTGTTTCTGTATCTACTTATAACACTTGACTTGTATTTTAAGTATGATGGAACATTCTTTTAATGTATTTACAGAAATAAATATATTTTAAATTAACATAAAAAAATCAATTTTAAAACACTTGACTTGTATTTTAAGTATGACATACCATTCTTTTATTTATACCATAGAAACACAAAAAGCGGCGATTGACGAAAAAAAGCTCACATTTCAAAATAAAAAAACATGTTAATCAAAACAAATTTTGTTCTAAAACTTTCTTCGCATAAATACAAAAGTTTACAACAAAATAATATATATATATATATATATATATATTATAGTGATATATAATTATATATAAATTATAATAATTATAGATATGTATTTTATAATAATTCTATATATATAATTAATTTTTATTTTTTAATAATAATTATTATTATTAAATTTAATCTATTAAAAAAAACTGTAATTTCTAATAGAAATCATAACGCAAAGTTTTACAAGTGTAAAAATGTAATTTTTATTTTATTTGAAATGAAAATAATTGAAAGAAAGCTCTGCATATGATCTGATCAGAAATGTTGCTTTTATCGGGAACGTATTACATAGTGAAACAAATTAATTATGTGAATAATAAGTTGAAGGAATAGTTTAAAGTATTCATTCATTCATTCATCAATCTGATCCCGTGAACAGTGGTAGCTGGTTTGAGCTAGATAGCGGCTTCACTCAGAACTTCTTGACACATAAGATGAGCAAGTGAAGGAAGTGAAACAAAACCACAATCGCAATTATGATTTTCCAAACCGTAGAGAAAGACGCGTTCACGGTACCAACTTTGTGGGCAAGGTGATGTGGTGTCACCAATCGCTGTGCAGAAATGTAGGTGTTACCGATTGAAGAGAGTGCCAAGAACAACACAATGGTCAAAATCCACATCATGGGCTTGTTGTCAACCCGAAGCCCGCTAAGGAGAATCATCACCACATAAAGAGAAGAAAAGAATGAGACACTGTTGAAGGTGGCAAATCTTAGAAACCCATCATGTGCCAAATCATAAGCCAAAACTGCAGTGCCTGCTTTACATGTGCCATAAGAACTGCAACTGAGTCCACCAGAGTGTGTGTCTTCTTGCCAAACCCCACCTGGTGGATTAATTGCTGACTGAAAAGTCATGGAGGCTATCACAGTCGCCACCACCATCAAACTTCCACGTTTCTCTTCGATCCAGTTTGGCCGGTATTGCAGGTACTTTAGCCATAGGGTCTCCCAGAGTTTCATTCTCTTTGATTCTTGTGCTGGTTGAGTAGGGATGATGCTTGGTGATGCTGATGATGCTGATGATGATGATGATGACCCTTGTTGTTTTGCGTTGATGATTTGAACTCCAGCTTCAGTTAGCATGTTTTGGATTTTTAGGGTTATGAAATCTCTTGGATCACTCTCTTCTAACACCTCAAAATTTGTTAAACCTGCCTCGTTTAAAGCTCTAGCTGCTGTTCTCATTTCTGGTAGCGTGAGTAAGTATTTTATGGTCTGCAAAAATTATGGAACAACCTGAGATATAGTATTTTTAATATACTTTGATACATCAAAATCTGTTTATCATTGTATTTTAAAGTACAGCAAAAGTAAAAAAACAGAGGAGAAAAACTTAGGGGAGAATTCAAATTGTGAACATAACATACTAAGTGAGATAGAAAGAGAAAAATAGAGGTTTGTGCCTCATTTTTCACTATTGAATCTGTTGACTTTTAAAACTTATTTTAATGAGCTTTTGGGTCTAATTCATGAATCAACTCAGAATATGTGGTTAATGATCTATTTATCTGAGACGCTTTAGATACTAAATGGTGTACCTTAATTTGTTTGAGCTTCACTGCTAAATGCAGAAGTGTGTTACCCTCTTTGTCTTTGGCAAGCAGAAAGTCTTGGTTCATTGTTGCTGATTGCACAAAGAATCTCAAGGCCTCCAAATGATTAAACCTAACACAAAAGTGCAAAACAGATCCATTGTGAGTGATACGATGAATGGAGTCTGGTCTTGTTTTGATCAACTCCTGAATAGTTCCTACGCGTCCTCTCATTGCAGCAAAGTGGAGAGGAAGCATGTCATCTTTGTCCACAGCATAACAAAGATCAGGGTTTGTGAGCAAAAGTGATTTCACAACCTCAGTGTGGCCTTCAGCAGAAGCCAGATGAAGAGGGAAACGTCCTTCGGAGTCAGCTTCACTAACTAAACTGGGTTTTCTCTTGACAAGAGCCTCACAGAATTCCAAATGTCCAAGCAAAGAGGCTATGTGTAATGGAGTTTCGGTGAAGGGAGAGAGTGAAACTCTATTCAGAATTAGAGGGTTCCTTTGGATCAGGGTGTGTAGGGTACTTACACAACCCTTTAGTGATGCTTCATAGAGTGTTGCTATTGTGTGATCCTCTACAGTTTGAGTTGCCTTCACCTCCATTATTATTACAAGGGTAACCAAATGAAAGATCTTTCTTAGGAAAGCCAAAGAATTTGTTGATATATATAGAAGGTAAGAAGTATCACACAGAAGAAGCAACAACCAACCCAGTATGCAATCCATGAGACGTGACCAAGAAATAGTCTCCGACGTTGACATTATCAATCAATGGAAAGACTCGAACACGAAAAGCACTAATATTGTAGAAAGATTCAACACAGCTAGTCAAGGTATTTTGTTAGCAAATCAAGTAAAGTTGTTCATAATTTTTTTGTCTCCCGAAAATGTTTATTATTCGGTTTTATTACATACATGGGATAGATTTGTCTCGTAACTGGGCAAGTAAAAGAAAACGGGTTACCGTGTTTTGAGTCGTGATGATTTCAAAAACAAAGTCGTCTGGACCAATTTCTATGTAAACAGACAAAAAGGTGTAGTCGATAAGAATCTTGACAAGAAGGTCTAAATAAGCAGTGACAAATTTTCAACAAATATTTTAGGAGTGTCAAATTCCTTTTATAGATGTATAAAAATTTTAGGAGATACCAAATATATTAAAATTAAAAAAAAATAGTTTAAATTGTAGAGGGGGGCAAGGTCCCTGTCATGATGAAGGTTCGTCATTGTAAATAAAGGAAAGGAAGTAGTAAAATTCAAATAAATAAGATTGTGTTGATGACCATACACAAAAGTTTATATTACATAATACTTGAAATACATTTATTTGTGACCTTTGATGCCACGTGTAGGTCTTTTCTTGGACTCTTAGGTTGTCTTTGTGGTTGCTGCTTAATGTGTTAGAAGAGGAGCACGACAGGCAAGTGTTGTTGAGCACGACAACGAGCTTTGGTTCGCAAAAAGCTATAGTTCGATTGAGAACGAAGCGAAGAAAAAGATTTTGTGTGAAATTGGAGTTAGGGTTTATAGATAATACCTTGGGGATGAGGGATTCAGCGAAAATTCTTCTATCGAACAAGGGTTTGACGATGCTAGGGTTCCACAATGTGTTGGCATGAGGGTTGCACGACAATAGGTTTGCCGACGACTGGATTCACGATGGCCATTAGAGAAGGTGTCAAAGGTGATTAGAGAAGGTGGTGAAGGTGACAAAGAAGGTGAAAAGGGAGATAAGAGAATGTCGTGAAGATGTGTAAGCAGAGTTCAAATAAAACCTAAGGCTAGTAGGTGAAAAAATGTTATCTACGAAATTTTTAAACGTAGATAACATATTATTTTTAATTAAAAAATATATATAATTGTTACATACGAAATTTATTTTCGTATATAATATTTTTTATTTTATTTTTTATAATATTTATTTTCCATGATTTCTTTCGTAGTTAAATTTTTGTATGAAAATTTTTTGTTAAAGTTATTTATCTTTATGTACGAAATTTTATAAATAATTATTTTTTTTGTGTTACCTACCAATATAGTTGTTATCTACGAAATATTTTTGTAGATAAAACAAAATTATCCAGGAAAAAAATTTCATAGATAATCAACGATTTTCTTGTAGTGCTTGGAGGGTTCATTATCTTCATCACTCTATTTAGTTTGAGGAAAGTGAACAACATCTTGTGAACCTTGAAAATACATTCTTAGGGGATTAAAAGACATTGATGAAGATTTGAGATTGTGCGCAGATGGTGATGCCATGCTTGAGGTTGCAAAACATGTGTGCTCTTTTTCCCATTTAGACTTCACGATATACATTCATCTTGTATACAACCTTCGTACCATTAATAAGACATATGAAGTCTAATTTCATCTGATTAAAAATAAAGATTACTGGTCCATCAATACAGTGTCAAATATTATACAAGACCCTTGCATGCGGTTAGGGCATCAGGACGATCATCAATTACTCATATCCACAACAAAATGGATCAACAAATCCTGATAAGGCAAAAAAATGTTCTTATTGTCACAATGAAAGTCATCACAGGGAACTTGTCCCTTTCATAATTAAGTATTCATATTTTGTACTTTTCAAAATCTTAATTATGAATTACACTTCATCTTCATCTTGTTCTACTAAATATATATCTTAAATTATGAATAATGTGTCATCTTTCTGAAAAGAACAAAACTAATTTTCACAACTTAAACAAGCATCACAGCAACACGCCAATTATAAAAAAATCTAAAATAAAAATCATTATGACTCTTGGCGACTTTTGTACAAGAGAAGTCGTCGTGACTGTGCATGTAAAGTCATTATGAATCATGACGTTTTAATTTCCCGAACGCAATTGGAAGTCGTCACCTTGCCAACTTCAATGCAAAATTGTTTACAAATAAATCGTCACCAGTCTTGATGACTTCACTTTTTTATCTATTTACATATAAATCATCATGAATCTAGATAATTTTGTTTTCAAAATCATCATGACTCAGCACGACTTAACTCATGTCTAATTTTTTTTTTTATCTGCTCATTTCCGAGACAAATCTGCCCCATGTAAAAAAAAAAAAAAAACCTTATTATTCAATCAAAGATCTTTAGATGAAAAAGAGAGCATCAGGAAAACCATAACAAAACTTGCATAATAAGGAAAAGGAAGCATCTTCGTGTTTTACTTTGCGTTTTTGAAATCGATTGTAAACAACGCGGCACGTAAATATGACGTCTAGGGTAGAAGTGTGGGTGAAGGGAAGGAAGCAAGGTCATGTTGTACTTAGACAATGATGGTCAAAAAATGGGATGTAGGACGTGTGTGTGGGTTTGCTGAACTATGCTCCATCGAGGGGTTTGATTGTTGACAACTGAGCTTGGTTGAAGACCAAGGATCTCGATGTCCCAAGTATCAAGATCAATAATTTATCATTTCATCTTTTCAGTAATTAAAATTTTTTTATGTTGTATTTACCTTTTATTTCCTTTTCAATTTCGTTATTCGGTAAATGGTTTCAGTTCATGGACATGGTTAATTCCGCACGATGGGATCAAAATGTCAACATTTAACTAAAATTGTTTTAATTAATATTCGATAACTTAATGTGAATCTAAAATTCGCTTCTTCCATAGGGCTCCAAGTTGAAACTTGAAAAGTGTGATCTCCTTTCGCCAGAAAACCAAATATGTTTCCCTCATGGTGTTTGCCGAATTTTTAATGATCAAATCCTGCTTTCAGCATAAAAAAAAAAAAATCCAGCTCATTGGACCCTTTAAAAGTTAAGACAAGCCCCTTTTCATTACCAAACAAACATCTTGAAATGTTTCCAGAATACTTTCCAAAAGGAAGGAGAATGTGTTGATTTTTATTTTGATAATCGTATACATGTTATCAAACAGGGAAATTCTCTCTCTCAATAACTAATTCTTGTGGTTATGCAGTTTTCTTCCTTTTCTTATACCCAGAGACCAAGCGGAGTGAGAGTTAAAGCTAAAAGCATCGTTCCCCAAGCAATAGTCGAAGGATGTAAATTTCTGAAAGTAACGATCAGACTGTCCCTCCAAGAGTTTAAACATCAGATTCTCGTCAATTGAGCTTTATAATTCAACAGCAGTGAAGCATGGTCATCGTTAACATGACTAAACAGAATATGGATCGATTTCCAAATCAATGAAATTGGTAGAAAAACTATATATTGAATTAAAATCAATCATAGTTCGAGACTCAAAGCCCCCAAAATATAAATGACATTTGTTTGCATAATACAAATGAATTGACATTTGTTCCCGTGACTAGTACATTAAAAAAAGGACGAGAGGACTGGGGATAATATAGGAACTATTTCACATATACAGCCCTTCAGGCACCCCTTCCTTCTTCTTAAACATCACTTTATCCTTGGCCTTCTTAAAGTCGGCATGAGTCACCTAAACGAGCCAACAGAACAAATATTAGCAATTATATATCATAAATTAGGGAGAGAACACTTCAAATGTTTTATAGATATAGATATAGATATACAATACAAACCAAAGAGAATACAAACAAATACATTAAAAAGAGGAGGTGCGAAAATCTCTGCCTTTTACAGAAAGGTATACTCAAATTTCATTTCATCCCAATTAATCCTCAAACTCCTACTACTATTATTAACTTAAAAATAATAGTTTAAAAACTGTTAGATTCAAAAAAATATATTCGAGATAAACTGCGAAATCTCAAGTTTATTTGCAAGGCATAAAATTTAGGATCATTGTATACTGTTTCGCTTATAAAATAAAACTAAAAGAGGTTTAGTTTTGTTTATCATTAGTAACTTAACCCCAAGTTAGTAGAAGGGTTCATTATATAAAAAGAGTAGAAGTCTGCAGACTGGTTAAAACTAAAACGAAGTTCAAGGAATCTATATTTGCAAAAAAAAAAATAGTTTAGGATGGTTACGAGTTCTTTTCTCTTCTTTTTCCAACTTATTTCTAGCTTCGTTTTCTTTTCGTACTACAGGATTAAAGGATGCCATGCACATTCTTACATTTCCTAACAAAAAAAACATTGATAAATAGAGCTGCAACAAAAATACACAAAATCAACTCTACAGGTACAGCATTATTCAATCCTGCACATTCATCGAGATAGAGTTGAGGAATATTCTTTTACATTTCCTCGGAAAGATTTCTAGCATTATAATTTATAACCCACCCCCCCCCGCCCTCCTCTTTTCACAGCTACCCATTCCCTGAGAAAGATTTCTAGAATTGCAACTTTTGAAGAAATCCACCAAAGCAATAGTCAGTTCTACTTGGCTTAACATAGCCTAATCAAAATGAGCTTGTAAAAACTAGAAACCTCCAAACATTCAAGACTATTTTTATATCACATAAACAATAGAGCCACGATGAGATTTCTCACCTTCATTCGACGTTCTCGCAGAGCAAGTAAACCAGCTTCAGTACATATTGCCTTTATATCAGCTCCAGAGAATTCATCTTTAGTCATAACAAATTCTTCCAAGTTGACATCATCAGCTAATGTCATCCTCGAAGTGTGTATCTTAATTTAAAAGTATGAAAACTTTAGGTATGGTTGAACAGAGCATGCATATTAAGATATCACACAAATTCCAAAGAAATAACATTGTGTGAATTTGGATTAGTTTATTTAGGAAAATAATAGTTTTTTTAAATAGCTTCCTAAGAGACATTTGAGAAAAAAAAATATAATTTTATTTCCCATGATTGACCATTTATAAAGGTAATTCTGCAAAACAGCTTTTTCAGATCATTTTGCAACTACTGAATTTTTTATAAGAACAGTGATAGTTTCTCGTAATTTATTGGTACCGAAACATATTACATATTTAGTTCATGCAGAAAAGGAATAATACAGAATTCCTTTAATATTTTACTTTTTCAAAAAAATAACACAATTATTATAAATTTTTGAACACACAATTATCATGCCTACCTGAAAAACCATCTAGCTAGATGGACCACGATAAAGCATTACCAAAAACATAGTGTGCGTATTGCCTCAAAATTAATATGATTTTTTGAACACATGTTGTAATTAAAAAACAAAAAACAAAGAGCACACGATAAAGCACAACCAAAAACATAGTGTGCGTATTGCCTCACAAAATTAATCATGCCTACCTGAAAAATACGTCTCCTAGTTTTGATATCAGGAAGAGGAAATTCTATCTTCCTATCAATTCGACCAGGTCGCAGCAAAGCTGGATCAAGACTTTCAATTCTATTGGTTGCCAGAATCACTTTTACATCTCCTCTTGAATCAAAACCATCTAGCTGGTTCAACAACTCTAACATGGTCCTTTGGATTTCACGTTCTCCACCTGAGTGAGCATCGTACCTGTAAAAACAGTGTACTGGTAAGCTAATGAATATAGGAAAAGAATCCTATAGGAGCTCATGGAGTGATACAATACATCACTCTTCCACCTCCACCCTATCATGACTGTTGAAGTTGGGGTGGTTAAAATTACCTCTTTGTACCAACAGCATCAATTTCATCAATGAATACAATAGAAGGAGAAAGATCATCAGCAACTCTGAAAAGTTCCCTCACAAGTTTTGGGCCATCTCCCAAATATTTTTGTATCAATTCACTACCAACAACACGTAAGAATGTAGCTGATGTTGAGTTTGCCACAGCCTGAATACACAAAAGGCATTATCTTATTAAAAGAAATAGCATTACAGACAATCATGCATTAGAAGACCCAGGTCAGTAATGCTTATAACTGCCTAGGTCAAGTTTGTTTTAAGAGATCAAAGAATATATACACTCTAGGATTATTGAATAAAAGTAACTTGTCAGTTTCTTCTTTCCATACAAATAGTTCCATTCATTCCTAAAAGAGTCTATAAATTGCAAGGACAATATTACAGTAATTTCTACCAACCAGAAAGATTAAACAACTTTGACATTGCATGCACCTTTAGAATCTATAGTAATCAATACACTCAATTGCATGGCAGTGAAAAGAACATGGAATGGAAGTATTTAAAAGACATCACATAAGAGTGAACACGGGATGAAAACATCTTGTAGCATAAGTCTTCAATATCAATACATTACTAGATTGGTCATACTTAACAGTGTCAGTTGTGCATGCAGGTATTTCAAATCCAACAGAGAAATTTTCATTGTGACATCCAATAACCACTTCCTTATGCCATCAGTAACTTCTGAAAAGCATGACAGTAATCTTGGGCTGGACATAAGGGATTTAGAGGAAGACAAATTGTTAGGCCTAGGTCCAAAAAAAAGCCACCCTACGGAAGGTATATTCGAGGAGGGTGGCTGGGTTCACGTGAGGGATAAATAGCCATCATTCTAGGGAAGCAAAGGGGAGTGCGGAAGGCAGGTGTGAAGTATTAGGTTTTAGTAGCAGTGAATAGTTTCAGAATTCCAATAATACAATGAACCTCAGTAATTCTGTGTTTGTATTCTCTTTTTCCTACTGGTGATCATCAAAGCCACAAACAATAGCTAGCAAACAACTAGAGAATTCCTTAAAGTACCATTTAACAAGTCAGACACAGACTATGATTTCCACGCAGTACAAACAAGACAATGACACAATCTCTTTTTGTCCATATACATTAGAGCAAATTATTCAAAACCACATAGCATTAACTTATCATGGAGCATTCTCAGCACTTTGGAACTGTGAATCTTTTATTCCCCACTAAATCAGTTTCCTGAAAATGAATTCCCAGAAATAGGATTCCCAGGAAAGTTTATAAAATATAGTTTATTATTATTGAACTTTTCTGGGAATAGTATAGTTATTACCAATTACTAAGAGAAAGTTCAATAACTTTGTAGTCAACTATCACAGGAAAGTTTTATTCCCATTTATTGACATATTAAGGTTCCCAATAATCTTTTATGTCTTGCAAATATTTTTATTCTCTTCTGCCAAACATGGTAAACTTTTATTTGCATGTCACTTTCCCAAGTATTAAAACATTCCTTAAATCAAAAACACCACCTAAATATAAAGGTAGTGAAAAGGAGAAAATAAGAGACAGAAAAGACAATGCCGAAACTCCATTGAAAAGGCACTATAAGAAGCAAAGGTTAATGCAAACCTTCGCAAGTAATGTCTTCCCAGTTCCAGGTTCTCCGTATAATATGACTCCCTTAGGAGGCTTAATACCAATGTCTTCATATAGTTCAGGATGCGTCAAGGGTAGCTCAACTGCTTCCTTAATTTCCTGTATCTGGGCATCTAAACCACCAATGTCAGCATAAGATTCCAGAGGAGCCTTCTCAACCTTCATTACAGAGACCATAGGATCAACTTCATCTTGAAGAAGCCCAACAACAGAGAGAACCTGATAAAAAAAACAGAACACAATCATTAAACCACCAGCATCTAACCACCTGAACCACACCAAGATACTTGACCAATTCGATTAAGGAAACAATAATCAAGTCAAAATCAAAGATCACGTTATGCTTCAAAAGAATATTTAAATCACAACTTCTCCTACTCTCTTATCAGCTTCGGATACTCCGAAATCACACAAATTAAACTCATTACTTCAGAAAAGATAGGACTGCTCTTTACTTATACGTAGTGTAAATGTCAGACAATTTACCATGACTCCTATTCAAAAACTATCTACTCCAACATCCTACTGTCAACAGCCTCATACACACACACATAAAAACTTGAACAATCTAAGGATACATATTCCATGACTTCCTAGTTAAAGTCCATTGAAATAACATAGATATAAGATTTTAAAAAATAAATCTGCGAGTGCAGTCTTGGCTACAAAAGAGGCTTTTGGGATCTCAGTGACCGCAATCGTGGCCACATAAGCCATTTTTGTCTGCAATTTCCAACAATACCATGAAAAAGCAACAAAACCTAGCCTGGAAATAAAAGCTCCACACAAGAAAATTTTTTGTTCAAAAAATTAATATAAGCTTCACGCACGCAGACGAACTAGTGATTCTTATCGATCACAAAGTCAAACCCTAGGCAACGAGCTTCCAATAATTTCACACATTTCATTTCCACAAGTAAAGCAAAAAAGCGTAAAGCGAGTAAAATAAAACCTTATTATGCATCAAAATAGCACAACCAGGCTCCAACTGATCCTTATCAACGAAAGACAAGATTCCGACGTAGTACTCCGGGCCAACGGAGGAGGAAACAATGGCGTGGTTCTCGTCGATGAGTTCTTCGAGATTACCGACGCTCATGGGAGAGCCTCGAAGATCGTCGACCTTGGATCTGTCTTCCTCCGCCTTCTCCTCCTGAGGCTTGAGGCGCTCCTGATTCGCCACGAACTCCTCCTCCATCAACAGGTAGTCTTTGATTCGCTCCAGCTTCAGTAGCCTCAGCTTGCACTTCGTCACCGGAGTCACCGTAGGCAGACGCGCCGCCGCCTCCGGACCCTTTTGCTTCCGTTGTTTCCGCCCGACGCGGGTCGGCGGCGCCGCAGGCTCAAACTTCTTCTCCTTCTTGTCGCCGCCATCCGGCTTCCGGTCGCCCTGCCGGTTCATGCCGCCCGGAGTTCCCTGACCCATGGATTCCAAAATTCAAAAGGTGAAGAAGGCGTAGACACACCCCAACGAGGGTTCACTCCAAGTCACCGGTAGAGAAGCTCAAAATTGTGTGATGTGGTCTTCTGTCAAGTCTATCTACCTAATAGACTCTTTAGTTGGTTCCAATTTTCTTAAAATAATAAAAAAAATGTCATGCTAAATTAATTTTATTAAAAATTTAATTCATCAAATTTTAACTTCTTATAAATTTAAATATTTCTAATTTAAATTTTATTAAAAAATTATTAAGTAATTAAAAATTTTATATTTAATATGTTTTTAATAAAACTCAAAAATTATTGTAAAATTATTTTATATTAATTACAAAATGTAACATCACATACACTAGATAATAGGCTTAAATATACATTTGGTTCCTATTTTTGTTAAAATTATTCAATTTGGTCTCTATTTTCGTTGGTTGTTCAATTTGGTCCTTATTTTTGTAAAATCGCATTCAATCGAGTCCTTTTGACAAACAGTGTTAAAATTGTTAACGTTAACGGAATAGTGACACGTGGAATTGTTTGGGTTACGTGTCAAAATTTTTAATATATGATGACACATGTTGGCACAGTGTTTTCGTTGAAAAGAAATTGGAGAAAAAAGTTTGAATTACATAAAAAGATAAAACATGGTAAAGTTAAAAAAACTAAAAAATTTGAATTGAGGGTTTACTGTAGCGAGAGTTCGAGAGGAAATTGGGCATTTGAGAGTTCGAGAGTTCGTTGAGTGAAAAATTGAAATTGGGCATTCGAGAGGTCGAGAGATAGGGAAAAATTAGGGTTGGTGAGAAAGGGAAAAATTAGGGTTCTTGGGTGGTGGAGTTTCTTGTTCATCAATTAGGGTTTGCGAAGAGGGGAATTTGCGCTTGGAGAGTGATTTGCGATTGAAGCTTCGAGATTGTGCTTGGAGGTTGTCAAGCAAGAGGAGACATACCTCTCAAACACGAATTTTGAATCACCAACTGGATTATGCACAAGTTTCTTGCTGGGCACAATTTTGCTTGAAACCTTTCGAACCCTAATTTCTTCCCCAAATCAATTTCACTAACTTTTAAACCTACAACGGCCATAAAATTTCACTATGCCAACGTCACTGCCAAAAATTTGACACGTAACCCAAACAGTTCCACCGTGTCACTATTCCGTTAACAATTTTAACACCATTTGCCAAAAGGACTCGATTGAATGCGATTTTACAAAAATGAGGACCAAATTGAACAAACAACGAAAATAGGAACCAAATTGAATAATTTTAACAAAAATAGGAACCAAATGTATATTTAAGCCCTAGATAATAATCATAATGGCTTTTAAATTGAATTTACTAAGTCTATCTCACTTCTCTTCTGAAATCTTAAACTACTTATTTTTCTTCCAAAAATCTTCCTTTTTCTTTTAATGGACAAGTTATTCAAAATTTTCAAAACGAGTCAATTACTCAATTTTCAAAACGAGTCAATTACTCAAAATTTTCAAAATGAGCCAACCACTATGAATTCTTTGGATTTTCATAACTTTATTTTCGTTCTGTAATAATATCATTTTCACATCAACACAATTCCTCGGAGCAATTTCGAACACTTTTGCCTAACGAGTTATGGTTTGTCCATTAAGTCTATAGTCTAAAACTCTATTTAGAATTTTAATTTTTCACTCTCGTTCTACAATTGTCTAGCTCGTTCAACGAGTGTATTGTTTAAAACTCTCTCTAGAATTTAAATTTTCACTCTCGCTCAACGGCTAGTTAGCTTATCCATCGTTGGTATCGTCTAGCAAGTTATTATCTGCATAACATAGAAAACTAATAAATATATCAATTTGTTATTATTAGCTCCAACCGGTGTTTTTCTCTCTTTTATAAGTCATAAAAGGTATTATTCAATTCTAAAACCTTAAACCAAATAATCTAAACTAATATATATAGCTTATAATCTACCGTTCTCATTACATAATTGCAAAAATCTAATAGATATATTAGTTGATCCCTTTGATCTATTTAAGTGATCTTACTAATTTCTTATTACATTCAATTATCTCAATTAGAACTAGTTGACTCAGTTGATATTTCTCAATGATTTATAATCGTACAACAACTAAAATATCCCATAAATCATAATTCAATAACAATATCTCAACCATACAAAACACCACATAATCACATTCAACAACAAATCTCAATTAGTATTCAACAATCATATTTACTATACATATTTCATCAAATTCTCATTCACCTTACTCAACCAGTTAATATACTAAAAGAATAAACAAAATAGTTAGTTTCTCTTACTTATATTGAGTGTCTAACTCAACTTTGCTCCAAACACTCCAACACAAGATGTTCTACCTACACAAAGAAAACTCAAATCAATGATTTGAACATATCTTAATGGTCATAAACAAGCAATCTTGAACTCTTTTTTAGCCACTGCAATCACAAAAGTGTAGAAAACAAAGAACAAAGAAATATATGGATAAGGGAATTATGTATTATTGAGTGTGTATTAAAACATTACAAGAGATGTCTTATATATACACATAAAGGTAACCCTAAGAGCAATAAGTAAATGGGCCTATGCTACCATCCCCAAACTCATAATGCTACATCTAAATACATTAAGAGTTTGTCAAATAAAAACAAAAAACAACGAAAGTGTAAAGCAGAAAATTTTGTCAGTTTACAACCACTACAATTAGAAACATCATGACGGTCCAAAGTACTTAAGACTCCAGTAGACCGCTAAAAAACTTTAAATGAGATGCAAACACATGACCCGAACGAGAATGCCAAAATTGCGAAAGGTCCAAATACCAAATGCTAAAATTACGAAAGGTCCAAATACCAAATGCCAAAATTGCAAAAGGTAGATCCAAATACCAAATGTCAAAATTGTGAAAGATTCAAATACCAAATGCCAAAATTGTGAAAGATCCAAATACCAAATGCCAAAATTGTGAAAGATCCAAATACCAAATTTCAAAATTGTGAAAGATCCAAAAACCAAATTCCAAAATTACGAAAGATCCAAATACCAAATTCAAAAATTGTGAAAGGTCCAAATACCAAATGTCAAAATTATGAAAATTTCAAATACCATATGCCAAAATTGCGAAAGATTCAAATACCAAATGCAAAAATTGCAATACATCCAAATATCAAATGCCAAAATTGCGAAAAATCCAAATACTGAATGTTGAGGTGCTTGTGGCACCACCAAATGCAAGTTGTAACATCCTAGCCGAAAATTACTTATTTAAAATTAAAATAATAAAAATATTAATAAATTGTATTTATTAATGAAATCCTTTTCCCAAACCGCGAGAAAAAGTAAAACTTTATCTCAAACGAGCCAAAAACAAAATCCATAAAAATGTTCACCTCTTACAAAAATAAAACGATTCATAATACTGATTACAAAAATAATTCATAAATCCATAAAAGTATTTCTATGTAAAAACTCTCATGTTGGTCCCACTCCAGCTCTAAGTATCCATGTGCTCCACATGCATCAACATCTGCTTCCATGTAACGAGTTACATGATCATCGCCAAACACACACAAATAGGATGAGCTCAAAAATAAAATATACATCATAAGGTACATTATAATAACAAATTAAAACCCCTGACACTACTGATACACTCCAATCTCAGACCCAAACTTTCACATTTTCCTCTAGACGCCTCTTGATTCTACACCCATTGATGATTACTTTGATTGATCCTTACTGCCACGAGTGTCTACTCGCTCCTCCGACTACAAGCCACCACCTATAATCCACATGCGGAAATAAAATTGTTACAGCCACAATCCGCAACACCAAGTGGAGTTCCCTGATACGACCACAGTTCGTATTTGTCCCAAGACTACCAAACTCGTCGAATAACACTGAGGAGGGCATTCTTCCAAAATCCATCCGTACGAGCCACGATCTCGCACACTCCACTGGATTTCCAAAACCACTAGACTACAACCTCGAGTGGCCACGTGTTACCCCAATACAAGTTTCACTCGTAATTGGCCCCCAGAAAAGCATCGCCTCAAGACCTCCATCTAAAGTTGTGTAGAATCCTCCACGCGATCCAGCTCGAGACCTGAAATCGCCTGGCGCATCACACACATCGCTTGGCGCTGTCTGGTTCCAGATCGCTTGGTAGGACACTTGGCGTCGCCGAGTCCAAGCCCATTGTCCAAGCCTAGTTCTACAACACACCGCCTGGCAGGACCACTTACATCGCCAAGCGCCAAATGTAAGACCCAATAAATTCATCCAAATGATAAGTAATAAGGTACGAGGAATGAGAGGTTAAGAATAACCTAAGGGAGTTTCTTGATAAGCCCTAAACAAGGAATAATGTTTGCTCAAGTGGTTGAGAGTACTCAAGTATGTAGAGAGGGCTTGAGTTCGAGTCTTGTGTGTATTGTTGAAACAGATCTGTCTAAAAATCTTAACCAAGAAGGGGATCTAAATTGGTTAATGAGTCATTCACTTAGTTAGATTGAAACTTGAAATTATCTTTAAGTCTTACAACCCAATTAACCAATTTTATAGTTCTATGTTAATGGAATGTGTAAAGCAATCAAGAAAGATTGTAAGAGAAGAGAGAAACCAAGAACACAACAGTTTATACTGGTTCGATTCAAGATGAATCTACGTCCAATCTTCTCCTAAGGAGCTTGATCTACAAATCAAGAACTCCCCCTAGGAGCAATGCATCCACACAATTGCCTCTAGACCTTCACTTTACACAATGAATCAACTGTAAACAAAAATACAATCATAAAGAATCAAGAAACAAATACACCTTTTGTTGTGCAGATTTGTCAATTTGCTCCTAGATTCAAGCTAGACCCATCAAGGTTGAATCAACCATCAATCTCCTTGAATCTTCACTAGAATGATCTCTCAAGAATGCTTTAGAACTTTGTAAATCTTAGAGGACAGTTTCTCAGAATGTTTCACAGGGATTTTGTAATTTTTCCACACTTAAAACTGATTTCAGAAACTGCTTTTATACAGAGTTCTCTACTGTCATTAATGGATTAGGAATTTACCTAATAGATTATCGCGAGTGTGTTTTAACTTCCTTAGTGCAGTACCCTCAGTTAATCTATTAATTAAATAGCCAATCGATTTATGAATGCACATGCAAGAGTTTGATGGTTAATACAACTTAATGCAAGCTTGTTTTACATATGATATTTTTACTCTAACACTCTAGTGCACAATCTAACAAAACAGGACTAATTCTATATTGGTAGACATCATCCAAACCATCTTCATATAGGTTGAAGAAGCTCCCCCTTTCAACAATCTCCCTCTTTTTTATGATGGCCAAAAATTGTCCTATAATCACAGCAACATTGGGTGTCCTGCAATATAAAAAACAGCTTTCTCCCCTTTTAGCTATTAGCAAAAAAAACATTATTAAGCAGCAATTGATATAAGTAGTGATAGAATCCACAGCAGAAGACAACAAATTGGGATGAGTAGTGATAGCAATTGAGAATTAAACTTATAGGGTGGATAGTATATGGTAGATAAGCACAAAGAAATACATCAAAGTAGCATTTAAATAGCACGAAGGTAATTGAGATGTATATATGCAGCAAGTAATAATGTCAAGCATTAAGCATTCATCAAGTAAGCACAGTAAGAGAGCTAAATAGAGTGCATATGCAGTACAGGCCAAAAGAGAGGAATCCCTATCTAAAGAACTATGTGAGGATAACTAAAATTAACACACACCTCCTCACAAGAGGCTAAAGGAAAGACTAAGGCTAAAAGGCACAAAATGTAAGCCTAAAGGATGGTTAGACAAAAGCGAGTGTGTGCGGGAATCAGACTGAGTTATTCATCATCAGTGGCATCTTCAAACTGCTCGCTATCACTTCCTTCTGCAGAGTCTACAGTAGCTACTGGGTTGGGAGGATCACGACCAGTATTGAGCAGGGCAAGTTGTTCTTGAACATAGGAGAGTTAATGCTCAATAGAATCCAGCTTGGACATCCAAGTGTGATGATAATCGAGAAGCGTAGTGACCATGCGCAGCATTTCCTTCTCATATGGAGTTTGGGAAGCAGTAGAGGAGGGTTCAGCAGTATCAACTGGTTTGACAATATCAACTAGTTTTGCATCAGGTTCATTATTGAAGCCCCAGATATTTCCCCGAAACGCCATTCCCATGTGATGAAGAGCATTGACACCAATCAGACTAGTATGATTCTAAGTATAGGAAGCTTCTCCAGAGAAATCAATCTTATAATGTTCAAAGACTTTACACCAGAAAACATATGGCAGGGGGTAGTTGGGTAGCTTGATAGGTTTTTGCATCGTATCATAGACGACTTCAGACCAATCGATGAGAATGTTGGATTTGAAGGCGTGGATGAGGAAGACATCCTCAGTTGTGAGTTGAGCGTGATTACCATTGCGTGGAACCAGAATCCAAGCGATGATGAACGCGAGCACCCTTTCGTCCTTCTTCATCCCGCCGGCCCGAAAGATGTTGTAATTGCGTTTGGCAGTGGGATCCCTCAAACAGGATTGGTGGATGTCTAAGCGATTTGTCCTAGGAAACCTTCGATGTGCCGAAATGCCAACTATCCGGAAACCAGCAATAGAGGTCCAAATTTCTGGGGTTAAGACTATATTTACCCCTTTGACTCGCGAAGTAAGAAGATCCTCTCTACACTGTAAGTTGGCGTAGAAAACCCTAACCAGATCTGGGTAGACATTACCCTTGAGTTGGACGAAGGTCTCCAAGTTCTAAAAGGAAAGAAGCTCGAGAAAGGCAAAATCATGAGTGCGGAAGAAGGAAAGTTCAACGTGCTTGTGGTTGCGAAAGGAACTGCTAAAGTTGTCTTGGGCTTCGGGGTCACTGATCCAGCCATCAATGTCGGGATCACATTGCTTGGTTGCAACCCTCTTAAGGCGTTTTCGAGAGGAGGAAGAAGATGCCATGACAGATGGGTGATTGGTGCTAACAAGTAAAGGAACAGAGATGGAAAGGGAAAGGTGGAAGCCTAGGGTTTCAGAGGGTTTGGTCAAGACAGGGGGGCTTGGGTGCAGGGAGTTAGAGAAGCATTAGGTGCAGAAAGGTACTAACCTAATGGATTAGCAGGGTCCTCTTTAGAAATTATGAAGCAAGTAATTAGTGAGAAACCTTACTGAATGGGGCACGATAATGGATTAAAGCTAGAGTTAGGCTACCAACTACGCAGACTGCACACAAAATGCACACCAGCAGATGCAGAAACAAAATGAACCAGGTATGGACGGATTTATGCTAGCTATATATGCAATATGCATGTGACTGGAAATGAAACATAACAACATACATAGTAAGTAATTGACAAGCAAAACACACAAACAAAGCAATAAAGAGAAAATTAAAACAGAATAGAAGTTTGCTAAGTATGTTTAATGAGAGCAAGTGATGTCTAAAATACCTAACTCATTTCTAAGAGTGTAAAACCTTTCTCTGGCAAGGGGTTTGGTAAAGATATCTGCTAGTTGATTTTTGCGTGTCAATGTACTCAACCTTGTAGTCTCCCTTTGACACATGATCTCTAATAAAATGGTGCTGGATCTCAATGTGCTTGGTCTTAGAGTGCAGAACATGATTTTTAGTGAGATTTATAGCACTTGTATTGTCACATTTCAGAGGAATGTGATCAAGATAGATGCGATAGTCCTCAAGTTGATTTTTAATCCAGATGGATTGGGCACAGCAGCTGCCAATAGCTATATATTCTGCCTCAGTAGTGGAAAAAGCAACACAGGCTTGCTTCTTGGAGTGCCATGAGATTAGGGAGCAACCTAAGAGATGGCAGATTCCACTGGTGCTCTTCTTATCACTTTTACAGCCCCCAAAGTTTGAATCACTATATCCTACCAGAGATATAGTGGAACCATGAGGATACCATAAACCTAAGTTTCTAATGCCTTTTAGATATTTGAGGATGCGTATAACAACACTTAAGTGGGACTCTTTGGAGCAGGACTGAAATCTGGCACATACACACACGTTGTGCATAATGTCTGGACGACTTGTAGTGAGGTAGAGTAGTGATCCGATCATTCCTCGATATTTAGTTTGGTCCACTGCAGAGCATGTCTCATCAGTATCTAGATAACAGTTTGTAGCCATAGGAGTTGAAGATTCCTTGCAGGTTTCCATGTTGAACTTTTTCAACAGTTCAATACAGTATTTAGATTGATGAATGAAGAGACCATGCTTTCCTTGTTTGATTTGGAGACCAAGAAAGAAGTGTAGCTACCCCATCATGGACATTTCAAACTCATCTTGCATGCTCTTAGAGAATTCTTGACATAAGAGAGTGTTAGTGGAGCCAAAAATGATGTCATCCGCATAGATTTGAACAAATAGTAGATCATTTTTAGCTTTCTTGATGAAGAGAGTAGAGTCTACTTTCATACCATGATCGAGGTGCTTGCTTAAGTCCGTAGAGTGCCTTTTTTAGTTTATACACATGGTTTAGAAACTCATAGTCTGTGAATTCAGGTGGTTGTGCTACATAGACTTCTTCCTTGATGAAATCATTTAGAAAGACATTTTTCATATCCATTTGGAAAAGCTTGAATTGTCGTAATGAAGAAATAGCAAGGAGAATCTGGATGGCCTCAAGTCGTGCTACAAGGGCATAGGTCTCATCATAGTCAATCCCTTCTTCTTGACAGTACCCTTTGGCTACCAATCTAGCTTTATTTTTGATAATCATACCAGAATCATCCAACTTGTTGCGAAAGACCCACTTGGTGCCTATAATTTGTTGAGTTTTAGTTCTTGGAACTAGATCCCAGACATCATTTCTCTTGAACTGATTCAGCTCGTCCTGTATTGCTAGGAACCAATGGTCATCCTTGAGAGCATCACTCACTGATTTTGGCTCAAGTTGAGATACAAACGCCACGTTCATGCAGAATTGGCTCAGCTGACTTCGAGTGGAAACACCTTTAGAGATATCTCCTATAATGTTGTCAAGAGACATATTTTTAGGCACAGTCCAGTCAGTAGGCAGTTCTACTACATAAGATAAGGTTGCAGTTGCACCAGATGATTGATCTGCTGCTATTTCAGATTTAGGTTGTGTAAATTTGCACTTGTGCTAATTAAATCTGCATTGTTTCTTGGACCAGAGGAGTTAGCTTGACTTTCAATAAATTCATCAAATGTAACATGAATGGATTCCTCTATGGTTAATGTTCGTTTATTAAAGACTCGATAAGCTTTACTAGTCAAGGAATAACCTAGGAAGATTCCTTCATCAGCTTTAGAATGAAACTTGCCAAGATTGGATTTACCATTATTTAATATGAAACACTTGCAAGCAAAGGCTTTGAAATAAGACACATTTGGTTTTCTATCTTTGAAGATTTCATATGGTGTGAGTTTCTAAACATGTCTGATTAAGACCCTGTTCAACACATAACAAGTTGTGCTTACAACATCTGCCCAAAAATATTTTGGCAAAGAGTTGTCATTGAGCATTGTTCTTGCCAACTCTTCTAAAGATCGATTTTTTCTTTCAACAACACCATTTTGCTGTGGTGTTCTAGGGGCTGAGAAATTATGAGAGATGCCATGATGTTCACAAAATTTTTCAAAGGATTCATTTTGAAACTCACCCCCATGATCACTTCTAATAGACTTGATTTTCAAATCTTTCTCATTTGGAACAACTTTGGCAAATTTTCTAAAGACTTGGAAGGTGTCACTCTTAGATGGGATAAAAAAGGTCCAGGTAAAACGAGAATAGTCATCAACAAGTACAAGTGCATAGTAATTTCCACCTAAGCTTCTAGTTCTGGATGGCCCAAACAGATCCATATGTATCAGTTCTAATGGATTAGAAGTGGAAATATGATGTTTTGACTTGAAGGATGTCTTTACTTGTTTACCTTTTTGGCATGCATCACACAATTTATCTGGTTTAAATTTTATGTCAGGCAAACCAGTGACTAAATGCTTTGACACGAGCTTATTTAGGTGCCCCATGTGTATGTGTGCAAGTCTTTTATGCCAAATCTAAGGTTCATCATTTTTAGCAAATAGACAAGCAATATAATCAAATGAAGTGTTTTCAAAATCTACCAAGTATATGTTCTGAATCCTTTTTCCAACAAACACCAGTTCATTTGTGGATGCATGACAGATTAAACAATGATTAGCTTCAAAGGTTACTTTTAGATTCTTATCACACAATTGACTAATAGTAAGCAAGTTGTGCTTAAGTCCATCAACTAGCAATACATCCTCAATTTCTACAGTTGATGAGGACCTTACTTTACCTGTACCTGGAATCTTACCTCTGTTATTGTCGCCATATGTAACATGTCCATTTACCTTGTGAGAGATTTTGCCGAATTTTTTGCTATCACCTGTCATGTGTCTTGAACAACCATTGTCCAGATACCACATTGACTGCTTAGCTTCAGCATGTTTCTGCAAAACATATTATTTTGATGAAGCAGGTACCCAGGTAAACATGGGTCCTTTTATGTTAGACTATTTTGCAGTGCCTTTGGGTACCCATTTAAATTTCCCTTTAGGAACCCCGCTGTATTTAAAGTAGCAAGAGTTAGAAAAATGGCCAGGTTCAGAACAGGAGGTGCAAATGATAGAGGATGGTTTACTGATGTTAAGGAAATTTCTGGAGCCTAATCGATTAGAGTCGCCACTGTAACGAATTCCCTCTTTATTAAGCACACTCCTTTGAGATCCTAGTACAACATCTAGGTTTGATCTTCCTAGGGTGAATTTTGAGAGGGTTTTCATCAAATACTCTATCTTTTCTAGCTGCCCTTGGCAGTGCTCACATCTGGACCTAGGATACTTTTAAGATTTTTCTAGTTTCTCCAAGCAAGTTATCAAATTCTCATTTTCCTCTTCTAACTATTTTACTCTACCTTTAAGCCATTTAATTTCTCCTCTGCGCTTGCTATTTGACTTTTGCAAGCTTCCTTATGCAATTCATTAAAAGCATCAAGCAGTTCATAGTAATTATTTTCTTCATGTTCAGATTTGAAACTACTCACGCTACTTTTGGATGATCATGTTCCAGCCATCAAACACAGATTATTTTCTTCCTCAGTGCTGTCATCAGATTCACTGGATGTGCTAGAATCATTTTCTTCCCAGGCAATGTATGCTTTCTTTTTCTTCATGTGCTTTTCTGCCTCATTTTTCTCTTCCAGTTTCTGCTTCATCTTCAGCACAGGGCAGTCTGCCTTGATGTGTCTTGTTTTGCCACACTCATAACAGGTTTGAGTGTCAGAGCGTTCCTGTTTTCTGGACTGATTCTTGTTTCCTACATAGTTGTTGTTAGTTTTATTCTTAAACTTCAAGAATTTAGAGAACTTTTTCACCATTAAACTCAAGGCTTCACTGTCAGAGTTTCCATCATTAGAGTCATCTGCAGAATCAGCTTTCTTCAGTTTTGCTGCAGATTTTATAGCACTCTTTAAGGCTATTGTGTGCCTCTTTTCTCCATCCTCTTCTGTCTTGAGTCTTCCAAGCTCTAGTTCGTGTTCTCTTAGCTTCCCAAAGAGTGTTGTTATGTTCATGCTAGTGAGGTCTTTGGATTCTGAAATTGCAGTGACTTTGGGCTGCCATGTCCTGTTTAAGCTCTTCAAGATCTTGATATTCAGTTCTTCTTTGTCAAAAGTCTTGCCAAGAGCTAAGAGGTGATTTACTATATGTAAATATCTTCTTTACATCACATATGTTTTCCCCAGCTTCATTGTGAACATCTCATACTCCTGAATAAGAGTATTCTTCCTTGCTCTTTTAACCTCATCTGTGCCCTCATGGGTAACTTCCAAGACATCCCACATCTCTTTGGCTGATTCACACATAGATATCCTGTAAAATTCATCCAATTTTAGTGTAGAGTATATAATATTTTTGGCTTTAACATCATAGTGTGCCCTCTTATTCTCATCAAAGGTCCATTGTGAGAATTCTTTGGGAAAATTTTCTCCTTCCACTATTTTAATTGGTTTAAAGGGTCCATTCACCACAACATCCTATACCCCTTTGTCCACTGATTCAAGAAAAAATTTCATTCTAATCTTCCAAAAAGGGTAATTTACACTAGCAAACAGAGGGGGCCTGTTAATGGATGTCCCTTCAGCAAAGGTTTGAGATGTATTAGACATATCATGATCTTTCTAATCGATTATCTTGCGATTGACTAGCTCTGGTGCCAATTGTTGAAACAGATATGTCTAAAAATCTTAACCAAGAAGGGGATCTGAATTGGATAATGAGTCTTTCACTTAGTTAGATTGAAACTTGAAATTATCTTTAAGTCTTATAACCCAATTAACCAATTTTACAGTTCTGGGTTAATGGACTGTGTAAAGCAATCAAGAAAGATTGTAAGAGAGGAGAGAAACCATGAACACAGTAGTTTATACTGGTTTGATTCAAGATGAATCTACGTCCAGTCTTTTCTTAAGTAAACCCATTTAGGAGGATTCCACTAACTCAATAGAGATCCAAGAATTACAAGAGCATCTATATAATTCAAGACCCTAAAGACTAAGGAGCTTGATCTACAAATCAAGAACTCCCCCTAGGAGCAATGCATTCACACAATTGCCCCTAGACCTTCACTTCACACAGTGAATCAACTGTAAACAAAAATACAATCATAAAGAATCAAGAAATGAATACACCTTTTGTTGTGCAAATTTGTCAATTTGCTCCTAGATTCAGGCTAGACCCATCAAGGTTGAATCAACCATCAATCTCTTTGAATCTTCACTAGAATGATCTCTCAAGAATGCTTAAGAACTTTGTAAATCTCAAAGGACAGTTTCTCAGAATGTTTCACAGGGACTTTGTAATTTTTCCACACTTACAATTGATTTCAGAAACTGCTTTTATACCGAGTTCTCTACTGTCATTAATAGATTAGGAATTTACCTAATAGATTATCGCGAGTGTGTTTTAACTTCCTTAGTGCAGTACCCTCAGTTAATCTATTAGTTAAATAGCCAATCGATTTATGAATGCACAAGCAAGAGTTTGATGGTTAATACAACTTAATGCAAGCTTGTTTTACATATGATATTTTCACTCTAACACCCTAATGCACAATCTAACAAAACAGGACTAATTCTATACTAGTAGACATCACCAAAACCATCTTCATATAGGTTGAAATAGCTACCCCTTTCAACATGTATGTCATTTGTATGTTTATTTAATTGTGTTTTATTTTACAAATATACTGTGAATGCGGAGGTAGGACTTAACATGATATATATATATATATATATATATATATATATATATATATATATGTGTGTGTGTGTGTGTGTGTGTGTATGTGTGTGTGTGTGTGTGTGAATTAAACATGAAATATATGATAGTTTGATGGTTATGGTTATGCTTGAAGGGGGAGGATGTGAGTTCGAACCTTGGTTAGCATAAGTTATTTTTTTTTATGTTTAATGTTTTTGCTAAAGAAGGAAAAACCTAGAAACTCTAGAGCTACTGTGAGAAACTAGAGGGGCAACGTAGAGGAACTGTTAAGGGAAGTAAGGCACAATTTAAATGACCATTGATGTTTACATTGTTAATTAATTTTGTGTTAATGAGTTTTTTTATTAATTTGGACTGGAAAATTAGGGGAAAAGGAGAGGTTGAGTGGGAATACAGAGGTGCGTGAGTGTGACAGTAAGAGAGAGAAACGAAATTGACAAGCGAGGGAGAGAAAGGGAGTGCTGGAAAAGAGTGCTAGAGCAGGAACAAGGGTTGAGGCGTTGGGGAAGAGAAAGGATCATTAATAGTGCACTAGGAGCGAGAAAACCAGGTAAAGGGAGTTGCCTTATGTGTTTTATTTTCGTTTAACTATGTATTGAAAGATATCTGGTATGAATGTGTGAATCATCTTTTGAACTGCGTTATTTTTCGTATATTATGGGTTTTGCCCAGAAACCGCCTGGCGACACGTCTATATCACCAAGTGACACAATCATTTCCTCTTGGTTTTCTGGGTCCTGACGACAATGAAGAACTGTTAGGCGATATGCACTGGAATCGCATAGTTCTATACATTTTTGGTGTTTTTGTGATGTGTTGGACGTTCTGCAATTATGTGAGCTTGATCATATGTTTCTTAGCATAATTGAATGGTGATAAATGCTTTTAAATGGTAATTTGATGAATTGGGGTTTGGGTGCAAGTGAGGGATAAATATGGATTTGGTTTTGATTGCAAATTATAATGTGTAAGAAGTTGGAAATTGATTATTGTATGATTGGATTGGATGAATAGAAATTTGAATGCATGTTGAACGTGTAATTGTTGTGATAGAATTGTAACTAAAACTTGATTTAAGGATTGGGTATATTATCGTTTTCAGCAGGTGCAAGGAAATTGGAAATTTTAGTATCCTGATGCACCGCCTGGTGGTATAAAGCGTGCCGCTAGACGATACTGAGTGGCCAGTAGTGGTTTTAGTGTGCTCAGTGGAAAATTTAGACTTGTGATTACTAGGATGGTTTTTGGGTACGAGAATGAGTGTGATTGTATAATGTATAGGTGTACATTTAGTGATATTGATGCATGAGTTTAAGTTATATACTTAATATGGAACTTGTATTAGTATGAGTCATGGATTGAGAAGTAGAGTAGAAAAACACTATTGATTTTGATAAACTGATTTTATGTCTTAAGAATCTAGAAATGAAAAATTGGAGGTCTTCCACTTGTATATGAAAGCTACTAAGTGAATAAAATAATTATTGAGATATTTAAGCATGTCTTGGTTGATGATAGAGTTGTATGAATTGTGAAATGAAGCATGATGTTTATGGATGCAGGAGTAGTATTGATTTTGTGATGGTGAAATTGTATGCTTTATGGTACTACTGGACTTAAGAGCACATGTTTTCTCTATATATGCTTGACTAATTGCAAGTTATGTAGCATCTTAAGTTAAAAGGCTTAAGTGCTTATGCTTCATCAGTGCTAAAGAATGGTGATGATGAATTATGTGGCATGTGAACTGTAATAATATGAATTTGATATTCTGATTGTATGATTGGTATGCTTGAATGTGCTAGAAAATGTGTGGTTGTGCCTAAACTAGTAGAAATATGATTTACTGGTGTGGCGTTTGTCGGTAAGGGATGCTCCACCAAGCGATAAGCCACAAACAGAAGGGTCACTTGAAGCGTGGCGCTTGGCGGCAGGGAGTTACCGTCAGGCGGTCTGGAGCATGTTTTCCCTTGGCGACACTTAGGCAGCGCCAGACGATAGTGTAGGGGCAGGGGTCCGGTGCAGATGGATTTGAATGGATGATCTTGATGGCTTGGCCAGGGATATGTTGGATTAGTTACGAGCAGGGAGGTTCTTAATGGAGATGTGAGATGCGTGATTGATGCGTATCTTTTGTACTCTTGTGTGGGATTACAAACGGGTAGGTTCGTGGGAGCATGATAATCCCGGAAGACCAAGGTTGTATATGGATCTTTCTCATATAGGTTATGAGATTGTGGTGGGAACAAATATAGAGAAGTCAATAAATTAATTGGCTAAGATAGATTGGGTGAGGGGTAATTGTTATTATTCATTGAATATATTATATTTTCTTTCTCAACTCACCCTTTCTGTTTGTGTTTGACGATGATCGTGTGACTTGTCATGCGGGAGTAGATGTAAATCTAGGTGAGAATGCCGATGCATAGAGACGGAGCGGGAGAAACGATGGGGGATTTTTCTCTATGTTTTACTTCCATGCATTTTGTAATAAAGTTTATGATGCTTTTCTCTATTATGAACATGTAATAAAGATGGAGTATTGTGATTGAATTGCAGCGAGACAAATTTTAAATCCTCCTACATTTGGAAATCTTATTTGATATTTTACTTCCAAGAGAAATTTTATAATATATGTTTTATCTAGTAATATCCATCGAGGGTGTTACACCAACTCTCGGGTTTTGTTCCAAAGTTCACTTTGTTGCCTATCTCCTAGCGGTTTACACCGTTCCACCAGACGCCACACCAATAACTGGTAATTTATTGGTTTTTTGGCACTCTAGAACAGGTTCCAATGAGCCTATTTACATAAGACACTCAATTCACGCAAAACATGCATCCATGACAAGTAAATATACTTTCATATCATTAAGTTGAACTCAAGTACACAATATCACATGGTCATACATAAAACACAACCATATCATTGCTTTCATACGTCCTAGAGAATCACAATAAATTCACATAAAATCATAAAAAAAAGTGTATACCCAACACACAATCTTGGACAACCAAACAATATACAAACCAGAAGTAACACATAATCATTGCTCCAAAATATCACATGGACAATAAAATAGTAATAATGATGATAAAATAAAACAACAATACTAATAAGATAAAATAATAATAATAATAATAATAATAATAATAAAACAATAATACTAATAAAATAATAATAATAATAAAATAAAGCAATAATAATAAAACAATAAAATCATAAATAAAATAAAACAATGATAATTATAACAATAATAATAAAATAATAAAAAAATAAAATAATAATAATAATAATAATAATAATAAAATAATAATAGTAATAATAATAATAATACAAATAATACTAATAACAATAATAAAAATAATAATAAATAATAATAATAGTAAAATAAAATAGAAATAATAATAATAATAATAATAATAATAATAATAATAATAATAGTAATAGTAATAGTAATAATAAAATTAATAATAATAAAATAAAAATAGAAATAATAAGAATAAGAGTAATAATAGTAGTAATAATAATAATAATAGTAATAATGAAAATAATAATAATAAGTGTGCCGCATTTAGAAGAAAAACTTTAAACATCACGGCAAGTCAAAAAAAGAATAATCATAATAATCACAGCAGTGATGGAGTCACATAGAGAACTCAATACAACGAAAACCACAAGCACACACATACTCTCTCTAAAACCACATACAACAAACATCAAGAGGTTAAAAGCTCCCCTAACCTGGTTGCCTTGTTCCAAGATTTCTTCTAAGCTTCCCTCTTGATCCAGAATCGCTATAACTTCAAGTCCTCTCTAGCATAGCAAAACCAAAAATATAATAGAGCCCACATCCTCCTAATTACTAAGCAAAGGCACAACCAAACATCCAAGGGGAATAATAAAATAATTGAATTAATTCACTAATGGTATACACAAGAATCAAACCCAAGTTTCCTCAACATGCCTAAGTTCTCTCAACAACTTAAGCTAGTATTGTTCCATGTCTTCTCTCTCCACATTAATTAACTTAGGGATTCCATCCCTCTCTTGCATTTATATTAAATAAATATTTATGTATTTATTTAATTTTCTCGGGTCTTACACAAGTTGAGGAAGCATAAGACAAGCAAAACGAAGATAAATCCATACTAGAAGCTGCAATTGTTGATTCCTTGAACTAATTTAAGACATAGAGTCCACCTTGCCTACTCCCCATCCCAATCACCTAAAACATAATCCCACATGGATTTTCCACGAAGAAAGTTTTTTATAACATAACTTCTGTAGGAATAATTTTTACCATCCAATTGCACACTAATAGACTGAAGAAAATCATCTTTACGAGTTGCCATAATAAATTGAATACAAAACATGCAAATCACAGCGGAAGCAACGAACAAAACAAAACCTAATATTAGAGGATTGAAAATACCTTAAAATGACATAAATAACATGGGGCATAACTTCCAAGAATGCCTCAAAGCAAACAATAACATTGCAATCAAGTGAAACTTGAAAAATTGTGAAAGAGGCTTAAGGCTTAAGGCTTAGAAAAAAGGAACTACTGCAAGGATCCCTTCTCAATCATAAAATTTTTGAAAAGGGACTTAGGACTTAGGGCTAAGGGTTTAGGAAAGAAGAACTACTGCAAGGACCCCTTTTCAATCATGAATCGTTTAAGGCTATTGATACCATGTAGAAAACAAAGAACAAAAAAATATATGGAAAAGGAAATTGTGCATTATTGAGTGTGTATTAAAAGGTTACCAGAGATGTGTTATATACACACAAGGTAACCCTAACAGCAAGGAGTAAATAGGCCTAAAACATGGGCCTAAAGTAACTAAAACATTGGCCTATGCTAACAAAAATCCCCAAGTGCATGCAAAACTTAAAATGGCTTGACAAAAGAGGACAATAAAAGCTTACTTCTTTGGAGATTCTGATTGGAAAAAAATTGTTGTGCTCTACACCAGGACTCATATGCCAGTTTATAATCTTCAAATATGAGTAAAGATGTCAAAAATCTTGAGAAAATGTAAAGAAAGGGAAGAGAATAGTCTTCTAGAGATATATAGGCTTTCAAATAAAATGAAACTCGATTAAATGATTTTTCTATTTATAGTTCAACCTTTTAATAATGAAATACTTTAGTTTCATTTATAAAAGTTTATTTCTACTCTTTAGTTATTTTCTCAGTTTTTACACAAAACTTTACATTTATTAATATGTGGAGACAAATAAGCAAGATAACAACTAAATCATCCCAGATAACAAAACAATTAAATGAATTCCATCTGTTAGAGTTCACAAAGTTTCAAACAAAGTCAATTAAGAGTGCATTTCAAACTAAGGAAAAAAATGTTATTTTTTTTATCTTCCATTAAGTTTTGACTAGAGTTTCAAGGTAAGTTACATTTTTGTAAGATGCTTTAAAGACATAGTAGATAATAGCTAATGAATCATAGTACATGTAGTCATCACACTTGATAATGTCCAACTTTACTTTCATATCCAAATTTCCAATACAATATATATATATATATATATATATATATATATATATATATATATATATATATATAATTTTATGCCTTTCAATCCGAAAACTTATTTGGAAAAGTTTTTTCTAGTATTGTATTCCACATTCCTATTATGATATATTATTTCAGGCTTGCACCTCCTCATTACCGATTTGTCATTCTGGTGGCTTTCCAAATAACCCATTTCGGAAAGAAAGAAAAAAAACCTTATCTACAAGGCAATGCCCAAACTTCCTGTGCAATGCTTTAAATGCATGACCAAGTGAAGATGTGGGAGGAGATGAATGCGCAACATGATAAGTTCAAGGCAGAACCAAAATATGCAGCGTGAAGAAGAAGGGTGAAAAAATTAGGGTTAAATTAAAGGCTTAATTAGTTGGAACATACCCAGTTTCGTTCCAAAGTTTCAAAATGGTACCAACAATTAGATAAGAAATACATCTTGCAGGTTCAAAATCTTTAAAAATAACCAATCATGGCTTCCAAACTGCTCCCCTTCTATATGGCATTTTATTCTTCTCAAAGTTCTTGCAGATGGTCTTTGTGGTGGATGTGTTTGTTGTGTAGAAGCCGAATGAGTTTGGTTGGTGTGTTGTAGTTTGGGATCATGTGGTGGTTGTGAAATTGTCTCATTAGGTGGTTGTGGAGCTATCTCAGATGGTGGTTGCGAAAGTCTCTCATATAGTAGTTGTGGAATTGTTTCACTTACCATCTTAGTTGCTGACTGTGGAAGTGTCTCAGTTGGTGGCTATAAAATTGTCTCGCTTGTTGTCTCTATTGGTGGGGCACTTGGTGGGTCATTTGTTGGCTTATTTGTGGTTCACTTGGTGCCTGACTTAGGGTCTCTATTCCATGTAGAATTGGTGTCTCTATTCCAGGTTGACTTGGTGCCCGACATGGTGGTTGTGTATGAGGGGCTTGGACGCAAACATTTCTTGTATGGACAATTTTTCTACATATCCCGCATCTCTTTCGTGTCCCACCTTGTCTGAGTTGTGTGGCATCTTTTCTTAACTCCTAAGACTCTAGTCTTCATTTCTTTTTGGGTCTCCCTAGCCAGATCTGTTTTGATGGTGGGATAACTTCAATGTTTGAATTCATCTCCCATACATTTGGACCGTTTACTGGGTATATGAGTGGAATGTACATTTCTTCATAGGTTGATCTCTTAAACCAGTGTGGGATAGTTTGTTCCACATTTAGATTGAGAAACCTCATGGTAGTTAGGGAGTGGCAACATGGTATTCTCGTAATTGTCCACTTCCTGCAGGTATATTCAAATTGATCAAGGTTGACCATGAACTTGTTACCAACCATGGACATGTGCCTGACCTCAAACAATTTTTCTCCAGCCCAACTATCAAAACAAATCAATTAATATTAGGCCTATGAAACAAGTCAATTAAAAAAACTAGACAAAATTGAAAAACCACAAACCATGGTATCTAGTATTTGGTCTTCTCTAATTCTTTGTCCAATCTTTTCTTTATTTTGGGGCAAATGGATCCCTCAATGCTCTTGATGTTAGTCCTATTTCTTGTACATCTCTTCATAAGATATATTATTATCTCTTCCATCATTGTGATTATTGGCTTACTTCTTACATTGACGATTACATTGTTGAAGGCCTCGCTCATATGATTCACAAGTGTGTCACATACAACCTTTCCTATGAACCTAGACCTTGACCAAAATCGAGTGGAAAAGATCAAAATCAAAGGCATTAGTTAGTACTTTAGTAGTTGTTAGTAGTTGACAAATTACTAGAAAAATGTCTGGAAAACCTGCCTTGGTGGAATAGCTAACAAATGCTTAGAGGCATTTTCATTCAGATCTTTCATGTCTCTCATGACTACCTCCCAAGCTTGAGGGTGAGTACATGTTGTTGCCTTCCATAACATTTGTTTGAGATTTTTTCTAGGAAATTTTTTCCTGAAATTTGCATATATGTGGCGCACACAATATCATTGCTCTACCCCAAGAAATAATTGTTGTAATGTTGGCAATAGACTCTGTTGTCAACACTCAATTTCATTCGGGTAAGAAATAAAATTTTAATTTAAAAATTAATTAAAAAATACAAAAAGTGAATATTGAATTGAGTATACACACATATATATATATATATATATATATATATATATATATATATATATTTAATATTTATCTTATTTTTTTCTTTTATTTCTTTTTACTTTTATTTTATGGTTTTTATCTTTATTTTATTTTTTATATTATTTTTATTATTGTTATTATTTTTATTTTTATCTTATTCTAGTTTTATATTATTTGAACTTATTTTTTAATTTCAATTTTCGTCTAATTTTTTTTCTTTATTTTCTTATTTTGTTTTGTTTTTATTCTTTTAATATATATATATATATATATATATAATGAAAAATGAAAAAATGTAAATGAAATGAAAAAAAGTGGAAATCAAGTCAATGTAATTGCAGCTCTGCTAGCCCTTCTTCTCTTATCAAGAAAAAATTGACAACCTTCATTTTTTGTTTCCTTTACGAGTTGTTTCATGAAAAAGGAAACACCAGAACTATATCACAATTGCACCATGACAACGCTGGTGCTGGAATGGCTGAAGGAAACTTGCATCTTGCTTTTGGTCATTTTCAAAAGTTCACATAGAATATGGATGAAATGGGAAAGATGTCATGGTAATAAGAGGAGCAATCTGAAAAGAAAAAAAAGGACAACTTCCAAGCATCATAAAGGCACAACAGTACGATATGGGAGAGGGAACAAAGAAGGAGAAAAAATAGAGGAAGGAAGCCAGCCAACTTGGAGGAAGGGATCATCTGAGATGTGAAGCCACCAACACAACTTATAGGGTTATAAGTTCAAAATTTTGCCCTCATTTAATGTTTAAATTTGGGAATTTAATAAAACTTTTGTGCTTAAAGATTGATTTAATTAGGATTTGTAATTATTGAATTTATTGAGTACGTAAGTTAAAAATGGCATAAAAATTGATTTTAGTTGCATAAAATATTATTGGATATTCTAACGTTTGTTAATGCAACTGAAGTTTAATTTGGGTCATTAAAAGTTGTGATTTGAAATATTCAAAGTTACAAAATAAGTCCAAAATTAACAAATTCTGGAAAGAAATAGTCAGAAGCTAAATGCACCCCTAGTTTTTATTTATACACTCATTCTGCAAGTGGACCACCTAAAAACTTGTTCTGCACCCCTGGTTTCTACTAAGTTACACCCATCCTACCACTTAAACCCATCTCAACTAGATTATGCCATGTGACAATCCCCACCTTTCAAATCAGGCCAACGATATGCTGACACGTGTCATAATCCTCCACTCACTAAACTGGCCAACCATACACTACCACATCATCATCTTCCTCCATCTCACACATGAAATTCTAACCCTAATTTTTCTTCATCACCTGCCATTGAACCACCATCTCTGAAGCAACCATCATGGCAGAGCAGAACGACACTATTCCACGCACCTGCACCATGCTCGAGCAAGTGCCATGAGCGAACCAGATCTACAATGCGTCAGAGTCCACCATGGAAGCGTGAACCATCACGCTTGGAATAGTTACAGCAGCGGAAGTGCCTCCATGCACCAACAGCAACGTGAGTGCAGCACCGAGTCAGACCAGCCATGCACCTTGCAGAAACCATAATTGTAGCGCGCCTCCACACCATTCTTGCATCGCACCACCTCCACGCCATTCCTGCATCGCACCACCTCCACGCAACACTGCCTGCACCTGCGAGCAACCACCACCCGCTCTAGTCACGCCAGCCATTGAAGCAAGTAGCATCGCCGAAAAACACAAAGCAGCAGTGAACACAGCCTCCACGCTCACCGTTCCGACAGCGGACCACATTTGCGCGACCAAAGCACGATCCAGCAACCACCATTGCACTACAGCAGCAAACGGAACGCTAGCACCATGTTTATGCGAAAAGCAGCCACCTCCGTTCACCTTATCAGAACTGCAGTTGCACCGCACCACTGCGTCGCACACCGTGAGCAGCACCTGCAGCTGCATCGCACCACTGTGTCGGAGAAGGTGAGAAGATCTTCAAGAACCACGCATCTGCACCAGCAAGCATGGCAGCATCATCATCCGCTGCACCAGTTCGAACTTGCAGCAATGTCGCACTTTGAAGCCTTCATTCTCGCACCTGACGTTGAACACCATTGATGACCAGATTGGAGCAACAGCGTGAGCGAACCATTCTACACCGTGAAGCCATTGCAGCAACCGCAATCCATGATGGAGATGGAATCTAATGCAGAAATCGCAACCATCATTGCATTTGCACCTCAAACCTGCAAAAACCCTAATTTTGGAGAGAAAAAGTACTCTGCCACATCAGGTCAACTGGTTAAAGCAGCCATCAACTGTGGTCAATATTGTAAAAATGGTTAAACAAGAGAGGCAAAATTGGAAATTGGACAGAAATTAAGTTGCTAATTATTTAAATATTGATAAAAAAATTTAGCAACCGAGCATATAAAGTCTAAGTCCAGTTGAAGCCTATATAAAGAGACCTAAGGGAGCAGAACTCTCTGGTTTTGGTAGATACCGTCATCCACCACACTCTCATTCTTCCTTTCCTTTTATATTTCTTTCCTTCATCATATTATCATGTATTCCATCCAACCCATGGAGGGCTAAGCTTTTAGGGTTGACTCCACTGTAACTTCTTAACTGGATTCTGAGGTTAGATGAATTTATGCATTTGTTATTTTGATTATTGTTGTGGTTTTTGTTTATCTATGTCCTTTGCTTCTTAATTGAATAGAAAATAATGATTTTAAATCTACAAGCATGCTAATCATATGAGTGAAAGAGTTTTTAAATTCAATTGAGACTTTACTTTGATTTTATTTAAAAACTTTCATGTGATTAAATAAGTTTTTCTTGATAATTGAGACTTTACTTTGATTAAAGGTAATCACTTTAACTAAATTTAGTCAAGACTTTACTTTGATTAATTAAGTTTTCTATTTGGTGAGGAAATAAAGGAATATACATGATTAGGCATAGTAAAATTTAATTGAGACTGTATTTTGGTTGAATTTACTATGGATAATCTAAAAATTCTCACTTTTAATTGAGACTGAACTTTGATTAAAAGTGAGAATGCCAACAAATGAATTGAGACTTTATATTGATTGATTTGTAAATCAACAACAATAATTAATTTAACAATAATCTCTAGATAACTGATGAAGAATTCTATTTAGAAAAAGTAGTGGAATTGACCTATTTACTATTACTGTGTTTACAATCTTTTATTTGCGTGTCATTTATTCTTTGCATATCAAAACCCCATATTTCTATACTTACTAGTTTTAATTGCATTTAGGATAGATTTTTATAAAACTCAAATATTTGAAATCAATTTCTTATTCATTGAGAGACGACTCAGGGTTAGTTTAACCCTAACTAGTTTGTTCACTACTATCTTGGGAATACTGAAGTTGCTAAAGTTAAGTAGTGGTAATTTGATCACTTAACGACAACGTTATCAAATTTGGCGATGTTACCGGGGAATACGGTTAGTATTTCTTATATTTTAATTTTATTTATTATTTATTTTTTTAATTTTTAATTTTTTTAATTTTATTTTTAATTTTTTTACGCATATACGTTTAATAGAGTTTGTGTTTTTTTTTTGTAGTCTTTAGTTTTCTTTTTATATATTTCAAGCAAAGTTCTATTCTTGTTTTGATTAAGAATTTCTTTTAAGAAATTTTTTGAGACTAGTTAGGAAAACTCTGGCTAGGAAAAACTTGGTATTTAAGTTGTCCATTATGACACACCTCTCTTTCCTGAGGATAGACCCAACAACATCTTAACTTATTTATTTCTTGAAATCTTTCTCCAAAACAAGAATAAGAAGAAAAAAAACAGAGGAACACTTTCAGGTGGACTGCGTAGTGCATGACTCGGGCCAACCTAGGTCAATTCTATCAATTTGATCCAGAACTTGAAAGGAACTTGCGTAAATCACGCAGGAGACTTGAACTTGGGTGTTCTACTGAAGGAGCATCGTCATCATCTGAACCTACCATTGATAGTGTACCGCTAGAATCACCTCCGATGATTAACATATCTTCTGATCCATCACCTGAACCAGAAATTCAAGAAGATAGAATGGAAGAAAGAACAATAAGAGAGATGGTTGCACCAGATGCAACAATAACACAAAATATGTGCATCCAATATCCAGATGGAGAATGTGAGCTTAAGTCTGGGTTAATCCATCTTCTACCAAAATTCCATGCATTAGAAGGAGAAGACCCGTACCATCACTTGAAGGAATTTCTTGTTGTTTGTTCATCCATGAGACCTACAACAGTGACTGAGGAACACATTAAGCTTAAGGTTTTTCCATTTTCGTTGCAAGATGTCGCTAAAAATTGGTTATACTGCCTTCCACCAGGATCCATTAATACTTGGGAGACTCTGAACAGATTATTTCTGGAAAAGTTTTTTCCAACATCTAGAGTTGATGTTATTCGCAAAGATATTTATAGGATAAGGCAACCAGAAAGAGAAAGTATTCATGAGTATTGCGAAAGATTCAAAAATTTATGTGTTTCTTGTCCTCATCACCAAATAAATGAGCATCCCCTCATTCAGTACTTTTATGAGGGATTGAGTATCATTGATAGACAAATGATAGATGCTGCAAGTGGAGGGGCATTGGTGGACAAAACGCCAAAAAATGCGAGAGAATTGATTGAGAATATGGCGTCGAACCATCAAAAATTTACTACCAAGAGTAATTCTACAACTTTAGTGAAGGGAATCCATGGAGTAGAAGCTTCATATCTTGCAAATAACAAGAAAATACAAGGGAAGTTGGATGATTTAGCTGCCATGGTAAGGACCTTGGCAGACTTATAGAAAATGCCTACCCCTTCTACCTTATGTGGAATTTGTGCTTCTACTAATCATCCTATAGAGGCTTGTTCTATGTTAAAAGAGACAAGGACGTTAGACAGTGAACAACCTCAGGCATATGCTGCAAACATCTATGGCAATAATAGACCACCTCAACAGCAATACAACCATGATTTGTCCTCTAACAAGTACAACCCAGGTTGGAAGGAATATCCCAGCCAAAAATAGGGAAATTAGTAGTCTCAACACCAACAAGTCTATGTTCCACCTCAATAGAGGAAACAACCACAACCAACTACAACCTCTGGTGACTCAAACATGGAAATAATGATGGCTAACATGATGAAGGGACAAATCAATGAGTTGAAACAGACGATGGAAGCAACTAATCAAAATTTGCATAACCAGATTGGATAAATGGCAAATGAGTTGAACCAGATGAAGTCTGAACAACGCTCGAGCGATTGGCCTACACAAACTGTAATCAACCCACGAAATGTAAGTGCTATTACTTTAAGATCAGGTAAGTAAATACAAGGCCTTGAGGATGCCCTAGAAGATGAAGATAAAGACAATGAAGTTGTACCTAATAATGAAAGTGGAAGATCAGATGAAGCAACACAAGCAACATCTGAAACACCTGAACCCAATGATAACTCCAGGTTAGTATCCCCTAATACTTCCTCTGAAAATTCTTCACCTTATTCTCCTCCGCCTCCCTATCCAAATCGTTTGAAACCAAAAACTAAAAAAGATGGAGGTTTAGACAAAGAAATCTTGAATACTTTCAAGAAAGTGGAGATAAACATCCCTTTGTTGGATGTTGTAAGACAAATTCCTAAATACGCCAAGTTTCATAAAGAATTATGCCCATATAAAAGGCGTGTTATGGAAAAAGAGGTAGTGAACATGGGAAGTTTTACTACCCATGTTCACTACCTCTTTGTCCATAACATGCCTTTTATGTGGGCATAATTCTTTAAGAAACTTGGCGTATTTAGGAATTTGTCTTACAACATCCAACAAAGGGATGTTTATCTCCACTTTCTTGAAAGTATTCAAGATTTCTTTGTCCAAATCCTCCATCTTTTTAGTTTTTGGTTTCAAACGATTTGGATAGGGAGGCGGAGGAGAATAAGGTGAAGAATTTTCAGAGGAAGTATTAGGGGATACTAACCTGGAGTTATCATTGGGTTCAGGTGTTTCAGATGTTTCTTGTGTTGCTTCATCTGATCTTCCACTTTCATTATCAGGTACAACTTCATTGTCTTTATCTTCATCTTCTAGGGCATCCTCAAGGCCTTGTATTTACTTACCTGATCTTAAAGTAATAGCACTTACATTTCGTGGGTTGATTACAGTTTGTGCAGGCCAATCGCTCGAGCGTTGTTGAGACTTCATCTGGTTCAACTCATTTGCCATTTATCCAATCTGGTTATGCAAATTTTGATTAGTTGCTTCCATCGTCTGTTTCAACTCATTGATTTGTCCCTTCATCATGTCAGTCATCATTGTTTCCATGTTTGAGTCACTAGAGGTTGTAGTTGGTTGTGGTTGTTGCTTCTGTTGAGGTGGAACATAGACTTGTTGGTGTTGAGACTATTGATTTCCCTGTTTTTGGCTGGGATGTTCCTTCCAACCTGGTTTGTACTTGTTAGAGGACAAATCATGGTTGTATTACTGCTGAGGTGGTCTATTATTGCCATAGATGTTTGCAGCATATGCCTGAGGTTGTTCACTGTCTAACGTCCCTGTCTCTTTTAACATAGAACAAGCCTATGTAGGATGATTAGTAGAAGCACAAATTCCACATAAGGTAGAAGGGGTAGGAGTTTTCTGTAAGTTTGCCAAGGTCTTTACCATGGTAGCTAAATCATCCAACTTCCCTTCTATTTTCTTGTGATTTGCAAGATATGAAGCTTCTACTCCATGGATTCCCTTCACTAGAGTTGTAGAATTACTCCTGGCGGTAAATTGTTGATGGTTCAACGTCATATTCTCAATCAATTGTGTCACATTTGTTGGCGTTTTGTCCACGAATGCCCCTCCATTTGCAACATCTATCATTTGTCTATCCATGATACTCAATCCCTATAAAAGTACTGAATGAGGAGATGCTCATTTATTTGGTGATGAGGAGAGTAAGCACATAAATTTTTGAATCTTTCCCAATACTCATGAAGACTTTCTCTTTCTTGTTTCCTTATCCCATAAATATCTTTGGGAATAGCAGCAACTCTAGATGCTTGAAAAAAATTTTCCAGAAATAATCCTTTTAGAGTCTCCCAAGTATTCATGGATCCTGGTGGAAGGCAGTATAACCAATTCTTAGCGGCATCTTGCAATGAAAATGGAAAAGCCTTGAGCTTAATGTGTTCCTCAATCACTGTTGTAGGTCTCATGGATGAACAAACAACATGAAATTCCTTCGAGTGATGGTATGGGTCTTATCCTTGTAATCCTAGAACTTAGGTAGAAGATGGATTAACCCATACTTAAGCTCCCATTCTCCATCTGGATATTAGATGCACATGTTTTGTGTAATTGTTGCATCTGGTGCAGCCATCTCTCTTATTGTTCTTTCTTCCATTCTATCTTCTTGAATTTCTGGTTCAGGTGATGGATCAGAAGATATGTTAATCACTAAAGGTGATTCTAGCAGTACACTTTCACTGGTAGGTTCAGATTATGATGGTGCTCCTTCAGTACAACACCCGAGTTCAAGTGATGGTATGGGTCTTATCCTGCTAATCCATGGAATTTAGGTAGAAGATGGATTAACCCAGACTTAAGCTCACATTCTCCATCTGGATATTGGATGCACATGTTTTGTGTAATTGCTGCATCTAGTGCAGCCATCTCTCTTATTATTCTTTCTTCCGTTCTATCTTCTTGAATTTCTGGTTCAGGTGATGGATCAGAAGATATGTTAATCACTAGAGGTGATTCTAGCGGTACACTTTCACTAGTAGGTTCAGATTATGATGGTGTTCCTTCAGTAGAACACCCGAGTTCAAGTCTCATGCGTGATTTATGCAAGTTCCTTTCAAGTTCTGGATCAAATTGATAGAATTGACTCGGGTTGGCCCGAGTCATGCACTACGCAATCCACCTGAAAATGTTCCTCTATTTTTTTTTCTTCTTATTCTTGTTTTGGAGAAAGATTTCAAGAAAGAAATAAGTTAAGATGTCGTTAGGTCTACTCTCAGGAAAGAGAGGTGTGTCACAATGGACAACTTAAATACCAAGTCTTTCCTAGCCAGAGTTTTCCTCACTAGTCTCAAAAAATTTCTTAAAAGAAATTCTTAATAAAAACAATAGAACTTTGCTTGAAATATATAAAAAGAAAACTAAAGACTACAAAAAAAACACACAAACTCTATTAAACGTATATTTTTAAAAAAAATTAAAAATTTAAAAAATTTAAAAATTTAAAAAATAAATAATAAATAAATAAATAAAATCAAAATATAAGAAATGCTAACCGTATTCCCCGGCAACGGTGCCAAATTTGATAACACTGTCGTTGACGCGATCAAATGAATATTACTTATCTATAACAACTTCAGTATTGTTAAGAAAGTAGTCAACAAAATAGAAAGGGTAAAGTAACCCAAAGTCGTCTCCCAACGAACACGGAATTGATTTTTAACAAATTAGTTCTCATAAAATCTATACAAAAGAGTTAGTCAAATAAAATAATAAAAAATATATGAGGATTAAGATAAACAAGAAAGAAATAAAAAAGATAAAAAGAGATAAAAACAATAGTAAAGAAAATAGATTGAGTCCATTACTTCTTCAAAATAGATTCATCATCGGTTATCTAAAGATTATTGCTCAATTAATTATTCTTGTAGATTTGCAAATTAATCAATTGAAAGTCTCAATTAATTTGTTGGCGTTCTTACTTTTAACCAAAATACAGTCTCAATTAAAAGTGAGAACTTTTAGATTATCCACATTAAATTCAACCAAAGTACAGTCTCAATCAAATTTTACTATGCCTAATCATGTCTATTCTTTTATCTCCTTACCAAATAAAAAGCTTAATTAATCAAAGTAAAGTCTCGATTAATTTTCGTTAGAGTAAATACCTTTAATCAAAGTAAAGTCTCAATTATTCATAAAAACTCATTTAATCACATGAAAGTTTCTAAATAAAATCAAAGTAAAGTCTCAATTAAATTTAAAAACCCTTGACTCATATGATCAACATGCATATAGATTTAAAATCATTAATTTTTATGTGATTCAAAGATAAAAGACATAGATGAATGAAAACCTCAATAATAATAATAAGAACAAAGAAATTATTTCATTCTAACCTCAGAATCCATAATGAAATTGCAATGGAATCAAGCCAAGAAGTTTAGCAATCTATAGAATGCAAAAGTAAAATAAAAATAGAAAAAAGAATAGAGAGAAAGGAAACGAAATTAGGCCCCCCTAAGGGTTTCAAAACTCCGAAGTCCCAAGTTTTTCTTTTATGCTTCTCCCTTGGTCTCTTTATATAGGACTTGGACTGGGTTTTTCGGTTGCTAAAACCTCTCAAATATAATTTAAAATAAAGATAAATATCTTTATAGTTATTTTAAAAATATTTGGAGGGATAGAGACTATTTGACAAATATAGTTGGTTGATAATATCAATATCTAATATAATTAAATTAATTAATTAATTAAAGATATATGATAAGTTATCACCAATTAATGTTTGTATTAATTTTCCAAATCAACCCTTTGCAATCTCCTCAAATTATTTTCTAAATAATCTAATATCTTCAAGATATATTTGTTTGTTATGGATCTAAAAAGATTCAAAAAGATCTTGTCATATTTAAAAAGATTTGATAGTTATTATCTTTTAATATTTTATGATATAATTAAATAAGATAATTATTTAAAAATATCAAATAAAATATCTAAAGATATATTTTTCCAAAATTATCTTCTATCAATCAGATAAAGAAAACTGCAAGGTCCAATTTTTTTGTTGCTTTCTTCTTGGTTTAGCCAAATTTCTTCACTTTTTCAAGCTTTTCTTGTTGCCTTCATGCAATGCTTGGCTTGGATTTTTGTAATTTTGATAATTTCTTATTCTTGTTTTATCTTTAAGGTGTCATGAAGCTTTAAGCAATTTATTTTCACACCTCCATGAGCTCAACTTAGCTGCAGCTGCACTAATACACCTCAAAATATCCAAAGAACATTTATGCAACTAAAAAGCTATTTTTAACATGTTTTTGTATCTCATGCTCAATAAACCAAATTATAGGAAATCTCAATTAAATCTATCTTTAAGCACACAAATTCAATTAAATATCCATAAGTAAACATTAAATGAGGGCAAAAATACGCATTCATCATAGGGACTGCAAGAGGTAAGTACTTCATCTGAATACTTGAATGTTTGAGGTGAACGTGATGTAGTTGCATTGTGTTTCATCTTCAATGCTTGTACTTGAGAATGAACACAATGTAGTCGTATATTGAGCTTTGTGTGTCATTTATTTGACTCATATTCAATTTGTTGTGTACATTATTGTTGCTTGAATCACAATATTGTTTTAATCGAAACCATTATCACCCTCGACTGAATCCTCACGTCCTCATCGTACCTCTAGCCCTTAACAAAGTTTTATCACCATCATCCTTTCCATTCCTTCATTCATTCACCTTCATCGAAACCAATCATCCCCATATTCCTTCTCTTGCAGCCTGCACTTTAAACATAACCTTTTACCATCATTCATCACCACATAACAAAATAGAATCAACCACCAATCCTCACCTTTTTTTTCTCATTCACTCTAACACATTTGGCGTCATCAATACACAAAAAACCCATTCTCCATTCAGCTCCCGCAAACACCAATTCATCCAATTATCACCCCCCTTCCCGCCGCACTCAACATGGACCTAAACCACATGTCTGACACCCTTCATACCAACCTTTAACCTTCACCTCCATTCCCATTCGTAGAACCACCACTCCAACATACCGTCCTCCCATTATCATCAACATTCCAGAATGCCACTTCAACCTACACTCAAAAAAATCAAACAAACACATAACCACTACAATCCTTTTCATTTCATCATCACAACACCAAGCACAGTCTCATCATCTCACATGAAGGAAGTTCGAGTCGTGCTTGGGAGGAGGGAGAGTGAAGGTCGCATGTCTCTAGGCTCTCGTCGTCAATGTCCGTGATGGACTTCGGTGTTGCCAGTGACGTCTTAGGGTGGTTGTGATGGGAGCGACGAGCTCTTGAGGTTAGGTTTCAATGCATACGTGAGAATGAAGTCATTGGGCCTCGCGAAGGACGTCGACGTCTCCAGCGTCGATTGGTGTCGCCGACAAGCCAGTCACATGGTGGCGTGGTGAAGCAAAGATGAGGTAGTGTTCTGGTGGACATGGACGAGAGAGAATGTGCTTGTGAGAGGAAGAGGAATAAACCCTTTTTAGGTTTTCTGATATGAAAAGGGTGGAGGTTGGGTTTAGGGCTTGCTAATCCACGACTTTCTCCTCTACACCTCCATGATTACTATTTCACACCCCTTGTTGATTGGGTTATTTTTTTTGACTTGTTTCTTGTTGTACCCATGATGTTTACTAGCTTTGCACCCATGTGTTTGTCTTAGACTTGTTTGCTATTACTGATTGCAACCTATGTTTCACTACACACACCTTCAATGACTACTTTTTGCACCACCATGTTTATCAACCCACAACTCATTTGTGTTATACTTCTATTTTGGGCTTGTTTTATATTTTACTCGTTGCACTCCCACCTTTCCTGTGCACAATTCATTTACTTCATGTACCTCCCATTAATTACTTATGCACCCTCATATTTTGTTTTCCACTTTTATCTTTCTTAATTAAATTTCACCTTTTTCATTTTTTTTCTAAAAAATAAAAAATATTTGAAAATTATAAAAATTACAAAAGTAGAAAAATATAAAACATGAAAAGAGTTTTCTTTCCCTTATCGTGTTTGTCCGATCGCTCGCGTTGTGTGACACTAATTTTCAAATAATTTAAAAATACCAAAAAATGTAAAAGTTTTAAAAATATAAAAATGTCAATATTTTCAACATTTTCACACACATTCTTCACTTGTTGTTTCTAAAAATCTTCAACTTCCTACCATTGTGCACACCATAATAGCTTCTACAAATTCTTCCTTTTTTGGAAAATATGTCCCCGCCTCCCATTTGTAGTCTTCCATACTTTTGGGCATTAAAAAAATCCCAAACTTTCCATAATTGTCTCTAAAATGTCTAGATGAATCACTATATTCAACACAATTTAAAACTCTTAGATTCCAAGTTAGTGTCAAATGAACCCCTATCTTGTACATGACTACGATAAGCACTTGGTCCACTAAAATCAACTTCATCAATCCCAACTTTCACATTCACACATCATCATTGCCTTCCCAAGAGTCATCTTGATCATCTTCATTATGGATACTAACATCCACTAGTTCTTCTTCATTAAAAGAATCCCCTACGGACTCATCCCAACTACTAACATCAAACTCATCAGGTTCATGCACGATCTCCTCAATCCCATCGTCTTCATTATCACCTTCCTCATCCACATCAACCTCAGTATAACCTTCACTCACACCTACATCAACCAATATGACCCTCACTCACCCACATTAACCTCCTCATGACCCTCTCGAACATATTGCAGTGACCTATTTCTCTCAAACCTTCCACCATGGTGAAACACAACTTCAAAATGTGAGTCGTCTATGTGAACAAATAAATCTATATGTGTAAAACCCTATCAAATATCAAATAACCTAACGAACAAAGCAAATATTACATTTCATACCACTATCACACCAATAAAAATAATTTCAAATGGGAGACCACAAGTTGAACACATTCAGACACAATAGGGGACCACATTGTCAACTAAGTAATGAACAAGTGCTTCATTAATCGCATAACACCCAAAATTAAAACCACGAACAATAATCAAACACAGACAACATTAAGTAACTAAAAACCCTAAACCTCACGATCGCAACATCATAACATTCAATCAAAACACAAAAATAAAAAATTTGACAGTTGCGCACCTTGGATCAAAGCTAGAATCCACTTCCTTCTCAAGGGAACCTTCAATTCTCTTCAATTATGGCTTGTATCATCACTTTCTCCTCGCGATAGAAAACACTCAAAATGTTTTTTTCATAGTCTCACGTCGGACGTACTTTAGTAACTTACCATGACTAATTAGACAGACGTTATTCAACTTAATGACGTCAAAAAATGGGACTGCATTTATGCAAATTAACAAATTTGGATACTAAATTGACACAAACTTACAAGTTGGTACCATTTTGAAACTGTGGAACAAAACTGGATATGTTCCGACTAATTAAGCCTAAATTAAATTAACCAATAAGATTAGTTTTGGAATTTTATATACACGATGGAGTGCCGGAAGAAATTTGATATACAGGAACCAATTTACATAAAATAAAAACTCAGTGAGGTATCTTACAATAGGGCTGAGCAAAAATTCCATGTCCAACCAAACCTGAAAAAATTCAAAGTAAATTTAAACATACATCAAGTTGATTGGATAAAAAAAGTAATATTGGATTAATTAAATTGAATAAAATTGATAATTATCGAATAATGGATTGAAATTTTATAGATCCTATACACAACCCAAATTTTTATTTTAATATTTATAAATTCTTAAATATATTTTAAATTTTATATTTATTTTAACAAGATATTATTTTGTTAAAATTTAATAATAAATTATATAAAATTATAGTCCTTTATAATAATAATAATTATTAAAATTATACATGTCATTTTTTCACTTAAAAGTTTACTATATTTATATCATTTATAGAAATAAAAAAATATTTTTATTTAAAAAATTTAATTTAATATAAATTCACAAATCTAATTGAATTAGCTCATAATTCAAACATTCCGAATTTGATTAATTCAATAAAATAAATTAAATGATCGAAACTCATAACTCAAACATTCCAAATTTAATTAATTCAATAAGTTAACTGACCGAATATAAATTTTAAAGTATTAAATTGAGGTTATAATGGTAGGATTTGAATTTAACCCAACAGGACCGAGGAAGTAACTTGTGCCTTGGAAGAGCGATAAAGTCGTTGACCGCAAGGTGCAGGCTGCAACTGCTGATACAAATATTTTCTTACAAGTGTTTGGAAAGTAGGGTATTGCATAAACGAATCAAAGATTCCGTTATCTATACATTTGTTTTCTTCCTTACAAAACACCAACGAATTTATTCAGAAATTAGCACTAATTGACTCGATTTTGAGTAAACACTCGGATTTACGACCATGTTAGAAGTTTCACTAATTCGTGTTTTTAATTTACAATGATATTTTATGATTAAAAAAATCTGATATGCAACATTTCTTAACACTATTTTGCTTGTAGCTTACAACTTTTACTCAAAATCATGACATAACAAATCATATATCTGCAAGAAAATAAATAAACCTCAATTTTTCTCTGTAAAAACTTTATTCTTCCTGTTAATTAGAAAGAGCCGAAGAGCCTCTTCTAATAGCCTCTTCTAATAGGATCACTGAAACCCGAATACAGATGACGAAGTTTTTGTATAAAACAAAATTTCATACACTTTCTTAGGGGATAGATTTATTGTAAACGCGTACAAATAATGATGCAGAATATTCAAATGGAAATACTAGGAGACTAAACCCATTATTCAGTTTTGCCTTATGAAAAACTCAACTTTGGCACACTGTTTGAGATGTGAAATCCATTCCACAAGAGGATTAAGAGACAACTAAAGATAAAAGTATGTTTTCTTTTTCACACATTCAATTAACATTAAAGTGCAAGAAAATTGAGAAATTGTATCAAATAGGACTTATTTTATCATCCAAACGATGAAATGCATCGATGCTGACGGTAACTTTCTGCCTTAATTTCAAAAGTTTAAAACAAAAGATCAAGAAAGCCAACCACCTCCAGTTCAACAAGGCTCCTCCTAAACAAAACAAAATAATTATATGTATTAGCCACAAATACAAAAGAAATAGGTACTTACAGTTAGTTAACATGTAATGGGACATTTTAACAATAGAATAGTGGGTACCCGGCGATTTAGGACTTTTTGTATTCCATTGACTCGGAATTTGCATTAAATTAAGTATGATGTTTTCTGAAAATATAAAAAGTAATTTTATGTTTGACATGCCAAGAAAAACTGATTTGTTGAGTAGTTAGTTTGGAATGTAAAGTTACCCAAAAATGACCAAGTTATATTCAAATGGCAGCAACCCAAAATTACTTTGGAAGTCTTGGGGGTGTTTGGTCTTTTTAGAGTTTTTCATTAGAAATTTAAGTAATGAGTGCAAACATGACACCCGGTTTCCATTACGCTTCTTGTTTTCAAGAAGGAAAAGGTGAAAATGAACATTTCTTTGTTTTAATCTCCTTCACAAAATTTTGAAAATAAGAATAATAAAATAGAACAAGATAGCATTCTTTTGTAAATGAAAACACATTAACTGAAAATGAACATGGAAAAATCCCCTTAGAATGTGGATTGAAAGTGAAAAAAATAAATTTGGGATTTTGTACCCTGTTCCCTACTCTGAATCACGATAATTGCAGATCATAAATGTGGGATGCTTAGAAGAATTACAAAAAGAAACTCTGTCTCCTCTCAACTCCAGGAAGCTGAGCATCCTGCTCTCTCTACCCGTCACTATACAATGAACTCCATCTATTCCCCCCTCCTAATAATTTCGGTTCAAGAATCTTAACTAACACACTGTGAACAGATACTGATAAAGAGATCCTACAAATAACTGTGATAATCTATTATTACACTTAACACACACCCCTTGACCACTACGGGCTTCCTAACAATGTTATTTATGTCCCAACATCCTCTTCACACATTTGAGGTTGGAGATATGTGAAACAACTTATGAAAAGAGAAGACAGAGAAGATGCCATACAAAATTTGTGAAAGCAACTTTTCCAAACATGAATATTTTTTGTAGCAAGAACCTTTTACGTTTTCCTTCAGCGAGATTACTACAAGTCTGAAACCTAATACGTGACACAGGTGATTGTGTGTTTGGAAAAACTAAATATCACATATTTTGGGTTCTGCAAGCCCACAAACAACTTGATTTATCATGAACACGAACAGTTCAAATGATGTACAAGATTCAAATGCAAATAGCAATAAAAAACGTATTAAAATTAGGAGGCCTTTAATAGAGATAATTATTCAGCTTTACACATCCAACAAGGTAAGTTGTTGCAAATTAAATCCCGGCATCAAGAGGCCTAAAGGACTGCAACCAACTAAAAAATTAAATTCTTTTTCTCACACAAAATTATCATTAAGTGCAAGAAAATTCATTCTTGTATCAAAGAGAACCAAATTCACCATCTAATATAACCAAATAAATAATCAAAGCAGAGGGTAACTTACAGCCCTTATTTCGCAGATTCTTTCAAAACAAAAATTTCAACAAGCCAACCATCTCCAATACAGCAAGAATAAATCACTAAGATTATCATATATCAACCACCAAATATAAAACGAAACAGCACTGGAACACAGTCAACAAGTACAACTAATGTCCGTTAATAGCAATATAAATCCCGCACTGTGCAACGGTCATCATCGACAAATAATTTTCGTTTCGAAAGCAGAATGCATTCTGAAAAATTACTCGAACAAAGTTTCAATGATCAGATCTTCAATGCCATTAGCAGTCAAGTTCCTATCCCATAAAAAAACTTCGAAATAAACAAAACAATGTAACATCTTTTCCGTTGATTCCACACACACATTGAAGACATCGGACATTAAACGTGACACATCTCCCAAACTACCTCCATTCGACAAACCTAGATCCAGTTGGTAAATGAAATTCACAATTACAAACGAAACAGCATAAACGTTCAAAATCAACATAGACAAATGACCGAAACACAGGATCTATCTAATTCCTCAAAAACTAAAATAAACAGCGAGGCATGGGAAAGGTACCTGAAGGAAGGAATCAGTGGTGCTGCTGAGCGTGCTGCTGGCGGTGCTCAAGGTGGCGGCGCTCGTGAGGGAGAGCGACGAGGTAGGAGAAGATCATACTGCCGTAGCAGACATGGAAGATGGGATCGGGGGAACTGGTTTCGATGTACTTGGCGTGGTAGTTGTCCATGCCACGCTGAATAGCTCTCTTTATGTAACCCAACGACAGCATCGGTTTCACGTGCTCTGGAACCTCGCTCACCTTCTTCCCCCTTATCTCGTTGAAGAATCTCCTCATCGCCATTGCTTCGCTCTGCAACAAACCCTAGCAGATTTTCCGATTGCGACTCTCCCTGATTCAATTGCAAAATTGAAATGGGTACGTGCGTTGATGAATGACAGAATGTGCCCCCACGGTGCAGGTGACCCCGGCCCGGCCCGTTAAATATGGGCCTGATGCTACAATGTAGGCCGTGTTATTCGCACCTACCTATTTATTTGCACGGTTCAATGCAGGCCGTGTTATTGGCACCTATCTAGGTTTCTATTAATGTGGGCCATGTTATCATTTTCTAATCCAATACTGTTACATTATTAGAGTTAATCAACTTTTTTTTTTCTAATTATGATAACTAAAAGAATTAATTTGTATTATAATTATTGAAAAATACTATATAAAATAAATAATTTTCTATTTATATTATTGACAGTTAATTAATTTTAAAAATTAATTATAAATTTAAAAGGTAAAATAATAAAATAATTTACATTTATAATGATGAAACCTAAGACGATTACAAAATCAATCCTTGATAGCTATAGATTATAGATAGTTAATTAAATTTAAAATAAAAATATTTATAAATTTTTTAAAATAAAATAACAAAATAATTTATATTAATAAAGGTAAAAATGAATAGTAAAAATATTTATGTACAAAATCAACTATCTATATTAATAGTACAGATATTAATACACAATATCCAAGTAAGGATATATTCTATAAATAAGTTACATTTAATATTCTTATAAATTTTGACCTTTTCCAATGTTTTATCTTGTGATTCAAATAATTTAGTTTCGCTATCTATTTCTTAAATTTGAGATTTAACTCTTCATTGCTTGTAACATTCCATTTAATATATAAACTTAATTAAATGAAATATCACATATAGTATAATATAAAGAGCAACACCATGAAATTTAAAGCGTCAAGTATTACAGTTATCCATGAATAAACTGGAATAAAGACTGGGCACACCAAGATGTCATGAAACAAAATTAAAAGGTTCAACGAATGTCCAAAAGCTTGCTCATAAGCAATGGATTACAAAATAATAATAACTCTTCAACATGGGCTCAGCAGTGAGCCCAACACCAAACCATGTCCAACTAAGCTGCAGCATTCTCGTCACCACTGCTATCACCAGGAATTCCCATGTTGGCTCACACCAAGGGATTGGTGATCATTGCAAAAAGGAAAAACCACACAAGAAGACAAACATAAACAAGAAGGGTAAGGTAGAGTAAAAACGTTTTATCATACAATTGAGCATACAATTTAAAAGTCAATAACACATAAATCAACCAAGCATGCGATAGCAAACCAGCAAGACTCTAAGACTCAATTATCCATATACATATAATTAGTCAGATTCACTAGATGCTTGCACTTGTGGTGGTCTCTACTGCTCTGCAGAGCCATTGCCAATGGGTTTCATCCTACCACGCACAAGGTTAGCCTTCAAACATCTAAGACCATTATGCTGCCAAAGACTAAGGTCTCCTACTACTCTCACCACTTGAATCAGTACGCTCTACGTGAGACTAATCGACTCTTTAGAGCTTCATGATGCAATCCTTACTTAAATCCTTACTTAATTATATACTAAGGCACCACCACAAAACTTTACTAAGAGGTTTGTGGAATTACGTCCATTACCTGAGGCACCACCATGAGCTCTCACCAAGAGGGTCATGGAATTACGTCCATTACATGAGGCACCACCATGAGCTCTCACCAAGAGGGTCATGGAATTACGTCCATTACACAAGGCACCACCATGAATCTTACCAAAAGATTCATGGAATTACGTTCAACTTATACCATAGCCATGCTTCACCAATCAACCATAGAGTTATCATGCATACCAATCTCATGCCAACATATAACCAACCATCCAATCATGTTTCATACGCATAATCATAGCAAGTTCATCAATTCCAGTCCCATTGTGTCATATAGGATACATACAAGGTATCATACATAACTTCATAAAGTAACCAACCAACCAATCATTAGAAACACACACTTATCAAATCATCACTGTCAATCTTGCTCAGGCTAAGGAGCTCTCGTTCAGGCGAGAGGAACCCCTCGCTGAAGCTATTAGATCTCGCTTGGGCAAGATTGCGAACAGTGGGCACGTCGAGGTCTCGCTCAAGCTAGCACATCTCGCTCAGGCGAGAGGCATTCGCTTAGGCGAAAGCTGCTTGCTTAAGCGAGAACTTTTCGTTTGGGCGAGCACCTAGCTCACCTGGGCGAGTTCAACAGAACTTCCCTACTCTCATGCGTGCCAAAAAAGATTCCAACCACACCATGAGCACAAACAGTACATTATCATGCAATCAACAGTACATTATCACGCAATCAACAGTACATATCAAGCACCCATAACATAAACAAATCCAATTAGGCAAAATATCGTAAAAACAATGAACTCCTAGCTTCTCTTACCTAGAAAATTCTAGTAAAACACTGACCACCTAAGCAAATGAGCACTACAGCTCCAAGAGCAGATTCGTGAGCTAGAAACACTGGCACGGATTGAATACGAGGTTACCAAGATGAACCTTTGTTGGAACCACGAAATTAAAACTAGAGAGGAGAATATATGGGTCGAGAATCAACTTGCATGGGATAGGAAATGGAGTTGAGCTAGCTTGAAGAGGAACGAAGTCAGACCCTAGCAGAGCTCTGTTGGAGGAGAAATGAGAGTGAGTGAGTTGTTTTTGGCAAAGTGTAGAATGAAAGGGAACAAGTGGCTGTAAAGGGTCTTAGATACCCTATGGGTCAACCTTAGACCCAACAGATTAGGGTAGGCCCTTAAACTTTTAAGACAGAAAAATAAATGGGCCTTACAATTACATTTTGGTATAATTAAATTCAAAATTCAAAATTTGTAATATAATGATATGACAAAAATAAATAATTAATTATGATTATTTTTTTATATAATAAATTAAATAAAATTAATTAAATTTCTGAATTATAATTATATATATATATATAAGTCATTGTTAAAATGTTGACAAATTATACATTATGGATCCCATAAAAGATAAATACAAATAAAATTGATATTTAAATGTTTCAATAGAAAACATATGTAGATATATATATGTACTGTACGTCCCATCGGTCAATCGGCCAAAGCCAATCCTCAGGCCCATCGGACAAGGGTGGAAAAACTCGTATATAAAACACCATCGGTCGAACGGCCTGGTAAATAAATTGCGTAGGACCATCGGTCAATCGGTTCTACAAACAAACCACATAGCATCGTTAAGAGACTATCGGTCGAACGACCTGGTGAACAAATTGTACGACCATCGATCAAACGGTTCTACAAACAAACCACATAGCATCGTTAAGAGACTATCGGTCGAACGACCTGGTGAACAAATTGTAGGACCATCGGTCAAACGGTTATACAAATAAGTCATTGTATCGCCAAAAGCAATCGGTGGATCGGTTTCACAAGCCAACCATGTTCAGGCCCATCGATCCATCGGTAACACATAAACGAGTGACATTTTGATCCCCAATGGCACATCGGTCGATCGGACCCGCACGAACAGCACCTAAACATAATAAAGGACAATCAGTATATCAACCATCGGTCGATCAATTTCTTTAGATTCGCGTAGTCCTTTACATGCGTCTGTTGGTCGATTAGCCATACACGAATCGTTCACTTGTTAAAAACATGACATAACTAATCCAGTCAAGCGGCCATCAGTCGCACGGTCAAACAACCAGTCAATCGGGTTAATTAACGTTAAACGAGTCAGTAATCTTGATTAAAGGATCATTAGGCCATGATTAAGGAACCCTAATTACAGGCCCACACCGAAAACTATAAATAGGGCCCAAAGGTAGGTTGGTAAGAATCTTAAATTCGCATTTATTACAGCAGTTACACTGATACACCGATTGGTCCCTTACTGACTTAAGCATTGGAGCCCTTTAGACAGGTAACCCCGACCGTCATCCCAGCCGATCGAGCTAAGGAGTGGATTTTCTTGGAGAAGTTATCGCTGCAGTGAAAAGTGGAGTAAGCTTGAAGAGGCTCTTTAGTAGGCTCTTGGTCCCTACACCCGAAACATTTTGGCGCCCACCGTGGGGCCGAGCAGTCTTCTTTAGACCGTATACCCTTATGGTGACCACAAGAAATCGAAATAGCAATATGGACGAAGGAAGGATGACAGATGATCAAGCAGACACTAGGGAGATGATAAGGGCGATGCAGCAGAAGATGGATGAAATGCAGAGGAATTACGAAGTACAAATGCAGATTCTACGCGAGGAGAACGCCGCCCTTCGGCGAAAGGAGGACGGAATCCCGTCGACACCCACTGTGCCCGACCCGCTCAGACTGAGTCGGGTGCAGTAGCATCGAGATGCCGAAAGGGTGGAGAGTTGCCCACCACCAAAAGGACAGGAGCAATCACAGCCTGCTCGGGTTGAGAAGACGCAAGCGTCGAGAGGAAACCTATCACATACGATGGCCGAGAGCTCGGGAGCAAACGAGGGAGGTCGCCCTTCACGCCAACCGATCCTCACGTCGGGGCTTTCCCCCTTTATCCCATACATTCTAGAGACGCCGCTCCCGGAAAGGTGGAAAATGCCGACATTCGACAAGTACGACGGCACGACGAATCCCGACAATCATATGCGGGTCTTCATGCCTAAGATGATGTTCCACGCAGTTAGCGACCCGATCTGGTGTCGCGTTTTCTCGACCTCTCTGATCGGGGAGGCGTTGGAGTGGTTTTCCGAGTTGCCGGCCAACATCATTGATTCCTTCGCCACTCTAAAGGCAAGGTTCAGCACGCAGTTTGCACCCCTGAGGCTGGCCATCCTGACGGTCGACAACCTGGTGAACATCCGGCAGGAAGACGGGGAGTCGCTGAGGAGTTATCTTGATCGGTACAATCGGATGTCGGTCAAGATAAAGGATCTTAGCGACGAGATCGCTCGGTATCACTTCTCGTACGGTATCCAGCCGGGCGTGTTTGCAGACAAGATAAGCCGCAAGAAGCCGAAGACGATAGAGGAGATGAGGGAACGAGCGACCAAGTTCATACAGATGGAAGATATACAGGAGTTCAGGATGAAGAAGAGGGAGAAGGAGGATGCCGCAGTTCAAAAAACTACCCCTCGACCGGGTAAACCATTGGCTCGGCCCGGTGAGAGAAAGGCACCAAAGTTCACCACGTATACTCCCTTGGCTGTCCCACGGGCTAAGATTTTGCAAGAAGCCTTTAGCGCCGACTCACTTCCCGCGGCCAGGAAGTAACCCCCACCTCCGGATGCCGATAAGAGCAAGCACTGCCAGTACCACCGGACGATCGGCCACACCACCGAAGAGTGCCACACGCTCCGCGACAAGATCGAGGAGCTCAGGGGCATTTGAAGAAGTATATTCGGCAGGATCGCCCTCTGCGGAGCCCAGTGAGGAACAGAAGCCCCGCACGAAGAGCCCCTCGGTCCGGTGGGAGAAACGGAGAGAGCCTGAGCCCGAAAGACGAAGGAGAGAACCGCCTCGAACCCATTAGAGCCCGAGGAGGGATCACAGTCGGAGCAGGGATAAGCCCTTAAGGGGTTATATCAACACCATTTCTGGAGGTTTCGCCGGAGGAGGATCGAGCTCAGCTGCTCAGAAGAGGCATGTTCGGGCGTTGAAATTGGTTCATCTGGTGGAGAAGAAGGTCCGGTCGATGCCCCCCATCACGTTTACGGACGAGGACTTCAAGGCGCCGGACCCTGACCATGATGACCTGATGGTCATCTCGATCAAGGTAGCCGAGTACGGGATCAGAAAGGTGCTAGTAGACCAGGGAAGCTCCGTCAACATCTTGTACTGAAAGACTTTCCAGAATATGAACTTGTCCGAAGACCTGATAGTCCCCTATAACGAGCAAATCGTCGGGTTCTCGAGGGAGCGAGTCGACACGAGGGGCTACTTGGATCTTCGCACCAGGATCGGCTCGCGGAGGGACGGCCAGGAGGTAAGGGTTAGATTCCTTTTAGTTGAAGCTAACACCTCCTACAATGTGTTGCTAGGAAGACCTTATCTGAACGCCTTCGGAGGGATCGTCTCCACTCTGCACTTAGCCATGAAATTCCCGTCGGACAAGGGGACAATATGTACCATGCACGCAGATCAACAAATCGCCAGATAATGCTATGCTGTAGGTTTGAAGATCACTCCTTATAGCCGTCCACGAAAGCAGCACCGTTCAGAGGTCGCCATGACAGACTTGGACCCCCGAACGAACACGGAGGATCGGATTCAGCCAGAAGGAGAAACCAAGGAGATCCCGATCGGAATGCAATCGGAACAAGTCACCAAGATGGAGGGAGCCCTGAAGCCGGAAGAAGAGGAACTCCTAGGGACAGTGATCTTAGGAAACAAAGATCTGCTCGCATGGTCGACTGCCGACATGCCAAGCGTCCATCCAGACGTCATGTCCCATAAGCTGGCCATCTTCCGGGAAGCCCGCCCGGTTGCTCAGAAGAAGAGGAAGATGGGAGAGGAGCGCAGGAAAGCGGTAGAAGAGGAGGTGAAGAAGTTGGAAGGAGCGGGCTTCATAAGAGAAATCAAGTATACCACGTGGCTGGCGAACGTGGTGATGGTGAAGAAGGCGAGCGGGAAATGGAGGATATGCACGGACTTCACCGACCTCAACAAGGCATGCCCGAAGGATGCATACCCGTTGCCCAGCATCGATCGGTAGGTAGATGGAGCTTTGGGTCACAGCTTCCTGAGTTTCCTGGACGCTTACTCAGGCTATAATCAAATCCCCATGTATGCCCCAGACCAATCCAAAACGGCGTTCATCACTGACCGGGCTAATTTCTGCTACGAAGTCATGCCTTTCGGCCTGAAGAATGCATGGGCTACCTATCAGAGGTTGATGGATCGGGTTTTCAGACGGCAGATCGGGCGATCAATGGAGGTGTATGTAGACGATATGGTGGTAAAGTCGCAGATGGCCGAAGACCATGTTCATGACCTTAGAGAGGTTTTTCATCAAGTGCGCAAGTACAACATGCGTCTCAACCCTGAAAAGTGCGTATTTGGAGTACCGACTGGAAAGTTCTTGGGATTCATGCTGACCGCCCAGGGCATCGAAGCCAACCCTGACAAATGTGCCGCTATTGCCGAGATGAGGAGCCCCAAAAACCTGAAGGAAATCCAGCGGCTGGTCGGGAGGTTAACCTCTCTTGCGCGTTTCCTGCCTAGACTCACTTAGAAGATTAAGCCGATTTTGAAAATCATGAAGAAGCAGACCGCGAATAAGTGGGACGATTAATGCGAAGTGGCATTCCAGTAGATAAGAGAGATGATCAGCTGTCCCCCGATTATGAGCCGACCGGTGGAGGAGTTGCCCCTGCAATTATACCTGTCAGTTTCAGACGACACGATTAGCGCGACCTTAATACAAGAAACTCCAGAGCAACGACCTGTGTATTTCATCAGTTAATTGAGAAGATAGCCTTGGCGCTATTGACAGCCGCGCGCCGATTGCGCCAATACTTCCAGAGTCACCAGGTGATCGTCCGAACCGATCACCCCATAGCCAAAATACTCCGGAAACCCGACCTGGTCGGAAGGATGATTACCTGGTCAGTCGAATTATCCGAGTTCGGACTCAAGTACGAACCTAGAGGATCTGTCAAAGGACAACATTTGGCCGACTTCGCAGCCGAACTCCACGAACCGATCCTTCCGTCGGAGCAAACGTGGGTTCTCTTCGTAGACGGGTCATCAGACAAACGCAACTCAGGAGTAGGAATCGTTATTGAAGGACCGAGCGACTTCACGGTTGAGCACTCCCTACAGTTCAAGTTTAAAGCCTCGAACAACCAAGCAGAATACGAAGCGCTGATTGCCGAGCTAAGGCTAGCAAAAGACCTGGGAGCGACGAGATTAAAGTGCAACACCGATTCGAAGCTTGTGGTCGGGCAGGTACAAGGGGAATACCAGGTTAAAGATGACCTACTGCTTCAGTACTATCACAAGGTGGTCGAAGCCATGAAGGAGTTCGAAGAAATTACCATCCACCATATCCCCCGAGCGGAAAATACCAGAGCCGATAGGCTATCTAAGCTGGCAGAAGGAAAAGAGAAGGGTCAGCTGAAAACAATCATCAGGCAAACCCTGATGAGACCCTTAACAGGAGAATGCGCTGCGGCAGAACGGTCGGCAGATTGGATGTGGGAGGTGCGAGAACTCTTAAGAAGGTGCGACGCGGGAGAAGAAGTGAAACCGATGGAGAGACGACGAGCACTCCGGTTCGTGGTCATCGAGGAAGATCTATATAAGAGGGGCTTCACAGCGCCGCTCCTCAAGTGCCTATCGGGAGAAGAAGCCGAGTATGTTATGAACGAAGTCCACAATGGCATTTGTGGCATGCACACCGATCGGAGGACGATGAAAGCGAGGATACTCCGGGCGGGTTATTATTGGCCGACCATGGAACAAGACTGCGAAGTCATGATACGCAAGTGTGAAGGTTGCCAAGCCCATGGAAACGACGTCAAGAGGGCTCCGACCAAGCTACATAGCCTCACAACCCCTTGGCCGTTCGCACAGTGAGGTATGGACATCGTCGGGCCTTTCCCTGTCGGCCGAGCGTAAAAGAAGTTCATACTGGTCGTAGTGGACTATTTCACCAAATGGGTCGAAGCAGAGGCCCTAGCCAACATCACCGCTCGGCAGGTGCATTCCTTCGTCTGGCGAAACATCATCTGCCGCTTCGGCCTTCCCCACACAATCATCACCGACAACAACCGTCAGTTTATCGACAAGAAGCTGAAGGACTTTTATAAGCAAGTGGGGATACGCCACGTAACCAGCTCGGTCGAGCATCCCCAGACCAATGGCCAGGCTGAGGCCATGAACAAGTTCATAGTGGTGGAGTTGAAGAAAAGGTTGGGAGAAGCCAAAGGAGCATGGGTGGACGAGCTGCTGCAGGTCCTTTGGGCCTATCGGTGCACCCCGCACGGGACGACGGGAGAATCACCTTTCAACCTGACGTACGGAACGGATGCTATGCTGCCAGTTGAAGTAGGGGAGCCGACTCTTCGACGGGACATGCAAAATTTCGAGGTAAACTGTGGACGCCTGCGCGAGGAGTTGGACTGGACGACCGAGCGCAGAGAAAGAGTGGTCGTGCGAGCTGAAGCGTGCAAGAGGATGGTGGCGAGGAGGTATAACGCGAAGGTTAAACCAAGGAGCTTCATCCGAGGAGACTTGGTGTGGAGGAAGACCAACGAAGCGCGCAAAAAGTCAGCACAAGGAAAGCTAGCACCAAATTGGGAGGGCTCGTTCCGCGTGACCGAAAGCCTACAGAACGGAGCCTATCGGCTAGAATACTTGAGTGGCAGGGAAATACCGAACACATGGAACGCGTCGCACCTAAAAATGTACTACAATTGACATTATGAATAAAATGAGCGTTTCATGTAACTTCATCTAACAGACTGACCGACGGGGCTCCCCACGGGACCCGAACAAGCCTGACCGTTCAAGGCGCGGACTTTCAAGAGGAAGTCCTGCTTGGTCAGCACCGATCCAAGCGATCTAATCAACCCCACGGGTAAACAAATGACACGAGCTGTCCAAACCGATCGAGGTACTACGCCTACGATCCAAACAATTAAAACTTAACGCGCAAAGGTCAACGTCCGGGTCAAATAATCAAGAAAACATTGCAAGAAACAAGTTAAAAATCGCGGGCCGATCGCCCGACTAGTCCGATACTAGGCGCAGCTAATGGACGAAAATAACATTGTTAGAAGTTAAACAATAAAATGGCCGACCGCCAGCAAGAAACGATAAAAGAAAAATGGCCGATCGCCAACGAGAAACGATAAAAGAAAATGGCCGACCGCCAGCGCGAAACGATAAATAAAAGAAGACGGTAGATCGAAAGAAAAGCGAACAAACAAAATAAAGAGAAGAAGGCGCTTAATATTTACATATAATTGTTTATCAAAAAATGGCCTAATAACCGATCGAACGCGATCGACCACGCGCCGATCGGACGCGATCGGTTATGTCAAAATATACAATCAAATTTAAAATTAATTGTTCGCAGGAGGATCATTCACCTCGTCCAGCTGCTCGAATACCTTCTCAAGCTTCCCATCCACCACCCCCAAGTGTACATCGAACCGGTCGGGGGAGCACTAGTAGTAGAAGGCGGCCTGATCAACGGCACTCTGAAAGCCCGCTTCATACTGAGCAAAAACTTGCTCATCTGCCACTCGTTGCTCCGCTTGGTACTCCTTGGCCTTCTTTTGCCAATCAGTGGCCGATCCGGCAGCGGCCAGATGCTCCAACGTCAAATCGTCGAAGCGTCGTTGAAGCTTGCGAAGCTGCTCTGCCGCCTCCTTGGCCTTGGTCTGCTCTTCCTTCGCCCGATCGTCGGTGACCTTGAGTAGACCAGTGCACTTGGCATGCTCAGCCTTGATGTCGTTCAGCCGGTCAAACTGAATCTTCAAGTCCGACGCCGAGGCCTTCACCTCTCGGAGCTCCATCTTCGCTGCTGCGAGCTCCTTCTCCAGGCTCTCCATCCTGCTCCGGTCGGGACGGGGAAACTTGGTGTGAATCGCAGCAAGCCTAAGGGTCAGCTCCCCGGTCGTTCGGAGAGCCTCCTCTTCAGACACGTCCTTCAGCATATCCTTGACGCGAGGCCCCAGGTGAAAGGAGACCTCCTCGTCAAGTCGAACTTCGCTGTCAAGGAGGGCAATAGCTAGTGATCCAGAAGCCTCGGCCTTCTTGTTCTTCTTGGACGACTGGCTGGTGGAGGAATCGTCCCGCTTAGATTTTTTCCCTTTGTCCGCCGCGGCACCCGCAGCACTGGAGCCAGGAGGCTTCAATACAAAACGGGGTCTGGTGACGACACCCGATGCACCGGTCGGAGCGGTGGTAGCAAGAGTAGGAGCTATCGAAGGGGCAGCGGGGACGCTCTGGAGGGGGGCGACCTCCTCAGCAGTATTCTCTTCTCTTCGATGAGTCTTAGCGCGGGCCAAGAACTCAGCGTTGGAGACGGTCGTCCGAGCCATAATATCTGCGAAACAAGAGAAAACATGTAAGTCAATTGCAACCACTAAGACGACCGAGAAGATCAGAACAACTAACCATAAACCGCCCTCGGCAAATCCGGGGAGCGGAGGCATTGGATCAGCGACCGCGGGGGGATCTTGTCGGGCAGGGTCTTGAGGACGGCCAGGTCGGCCCGCTCAAGCGGTCTTCAGCCCAAGGATCAGTAGGAGGGGGAAAAGTCATCCAGTATAAGGGGAACTTCGGCCGACCCT
>Ga0214542_1000089_pt1 | contig 118899 bp, 50 predicted proteins | sample CNSS1metaG_FD_160096 | JGI IMG/M metagenome (GOLD analysis project Ga0214542, IMG submission 160096) | Root nodule microbial communities from cowpea collected in UCLA plant growth center, Los Angeles, California, USA - CNSS1 | ecosystem: Host-associated > Plants > Roots > Nodule | place: USA... | reverse complement strand
AGATCTATTCATCCCCATCCCCATCCCCATACCCAATTGAAAAAATCGGGGATTCCCCATACCCATACCCATACCCATACCCATACCCAGTCAATGCGGGGATTCCCCGTCAAAACGGGGACGGGTTCGGACAATACCCACGGGGACGGGTTTGTTTGCCATCTCTACCTATATCGTTATATGAAAAAGAAAATGATTTTTTAATAATTAAATTTTAATAACTTATTTTTATAATTTGATGTGACATTTTTTAATTTTTTAAGTGATCTTCTATTTTTTATTTTTTTATTTTTCTATATTTTTAAACTAATTAGAAAATGTCACTTCTAAAATGAAGTTGTAAAAGTTTAGTTTTATGATTTTCCCATGTGACAACTATCGAGTTACTGATTGTTTGTGGGTAGCAGTGTGCCATAAGCAAAAAACTCTAAACTCTGAATATAACACCTCACCTTGCTTGTACAATAGAACTCAACTTGGACATACTTTGAAGATAAATATTGGAATCTTGCACTCAATCAAAAACCGTGTTATGTGTTAGGTGTTCTTTCAACACAATCATATGAATCTCTCTCTCTCTATATATATATATAATGTTCCATCATGAAGAATTTGCCCACAACTGGGAATTTAGCGAAGAGATGGGTAGACATAGAGGTTTGTGGGTGTCTCTTGTTCCATTTGGATTTGTCTTGTTCTTTAGTTCAGCTCTGATTGGAGTGCCTAGTGCCCTTGGCTGGAGCAAAGAGGGTCATGTCATGACATGCCAAATTGCACAGGTAAAATTTGAAATTCAATTCCAATCTGTTAAACAAGAACGCACCTCACTTGGCCAACACCACAACACAATCTTGGTTTTTGATAAATAGGCACTTTTAGAGGCTGAGGCATCAGAAGCAGTGAACCGTTTGCTACCTGACTATGCCAAAGGTAACTTATCAGCCCTTTGCGTGTGGCCTGACGAAATCAGACACTGGTACAAATATAGGTGGACAAGTCCTCTTCATTTCATTGACACACCGGATAATGCTTGTTCCTTTCAGTATTCAAGTAAAGTTAAACACTTCTTGTCATATGTTCTCATTAAACCTTTGAATTATGCTATAATTTGTTGTCGTTTGTTATCATAGGAGACTGCCATGATTCCCATGGGGTGGAGGATATGTGCGTTGCTGGTGCTGTCAAAAATTTCACTTCTCAACTCATGCATTACAAAGAGGGGATATCCGATGATCACCGATGTAAGGAGTCAAATTTTGAAAAAAAATATTTTTTTTCTTAATGTTTGTATGTTCTCCTTGATGGTTTCATTCAATGCCTTTAGTTTTTGTATCTTACAGATAATATGACCGAGGCGTTGTTGTTCTTGTCACACTTCATGGGAGATATTCATCAGGTATATGTGACAAGCTTTTCAAAGTCTGGTGAAGTTTCTTAAATACCGTTCTACTGTTCCTTTTAACCAAGCTTTTTGGGCACTTGTCTTTTAAGCCAATGCATGTTGGATTCACCACTGACGAAGGAGGAAACACGATAGAACTACGCTGGTTCAGGCATAAATCTAATCTGCATCATGTATGTATGATGTAACTTCAACCTCATCTCCATTATGCAGTCACAAATTACTTGTATATGCATTAAACTATTGATTTGGTTGTATGTAACTAGGTGTGGGACAGAGAAATTATTCTCACTGCACTAGCAGACTATTATGATAAGGATGTGAGCCTCCTTCTCCAAGACATTCAGAGGAACTACACAAATGTAAGACTAAATTGTTGATTAAACACGTGAATTCTTTGATTGATTTCAAATGAAAAGAAAATATTTTTGTGTGCTGTATGCAGGGAATCTGGGTAGATGATATTTCATCTTGGAAACATTGTAATGATATCTCTGAGTGTGTAAACGAGTGAGTTCTTTCTCTGTCACCTTCGGCTCCAACTTTCTCTTTTCCTCTTGCTGTTAATAATCACAGTCCTCAATTTTTGGAATCATATAGTTGGGCCAAAGAGAGCATAGAAATTGCTTGCAAATGGGGTTACGAAGGTGTCAAACCTGGAACAACTCTGGCAGGTAAACATTTCAGCAACCAGTTATTTAAGGAAATAGTTAGATGCTAAACAGTTAATTCATGAAACTGCAAGCAAAGTCATTAGAAAGTTAAAGGATTTTGTGTGATGAGTTTGTGCTGGTGATGTTTTTGTAGATGATTACTTTGACTCGAGGATGCCATTTGTTATGAAACGAATTGCTCAAGGTGGAATTCGATTAGCCATGATTCTAAATAAGGTGTTTGTTGCCTCTGAAGAAGGATTTACCTACAGCAGCAACGTTGAAAGATAGACACATAAAAAGTTGTTTAAACTTTGTCAATGGGAACTCATCAATAGCTTAGTTTCTTCAGAATTGTTAGTCATTAGCCCATTGCATTTCTAACTATGACCTGCCTCTATTTTAATAACTGAAGAATGTGCCAGCCATTGTAGATGTAAGGACCCGTATTTTTTCTAAAGTATTAATTTAATTTTACATACATACATATACAGGCTATTGTTATTGTTAATTTATTTTTAGTTAAAAAGTAAAAAGTGTATATATATATATATATATATATATATATATATATATATATATATATATCCAAAATAATAATAACAATTTAGAAAATATATATTTTTTCATAAGAGAAAATAAATTGGCCGTAGAATGACAAGTTTACTGAAAAACAATGTTAAGTTAATAACAACGCATCAATAATTAAGAGAAATAATAACAATTAAATTTTATTTCCCTTGTTAAAATCGAACTGGACGCAAAAGTATAGACACGTCATAATTATCCAATAAATTTCGATTTAGTTTCGATTTAGTTTAGTTAACCGACGTTAAAAATAAATAAATAAAATTATTATAATTAATAACATTAAAATAAATATATTTATAAGTTTAAAAAAAAATGAACTAAATTATATCATTGAGATAATAATCTTGAATAAATTAAAAATTAAAAATGAAAAAGAAAAAAAAGTATATATATATATATATATATATATATATATTTATACTAACGAATACATTGTCGTGTACCCACATTTTTTTAATTTTTATAAAATTAATAATATTTATTTTTAAAATAGTTATTAAATAAAATAACTGTTAAAAAAAATTTAGAATAATGGTCAAAATAAAAAGTTTAAAAAAATGTTAAAGATAAACTAATTATAAAATAATTAATTTTTAAAATAATATTTAAGAGTAAACTTAGAAAATGAAAAGTGAAAAAAAAAAAAAGAATGTTATAAATATATACGTATGTATATATAAGATTTTGATCTGAAAAGTATTTTATGAAAGATATCACAAAGTAAGTATGAATAAACTTTAATATAGTATTTTACTTGAAATCTTAGGCTTTTTGGAAAGTTAAAAATAAATTAAATAAATTTATTGAATAGTTAAGTTGATTGAAAATATTGTGTAAGATGATTTTTTTTAATAGTTATATTTGTTGTGTTTGATTTTAGACTTACTTTTATTTTCATTACTGGTTATAAGTGTAATGATAGTGTAAATGAATTACCAGATAAGGAATTGCAAATGAATAGTAATCAAATTTACAATTTGGAGAAAACGTTATTTTATATTTTTGAAGAAATTTTATATTGTAATACATGTGAAAATTTATGTAATAATTTTAAACAACATATTTTGAATTATGTTCTGATAATATTTTATTTGGACTTTTGCATTTATTTTGAAAGACTCGTTTTTTGTGAAAGAACATACATTAAATTTATTATGTTAAAAAATAAAATAAATTTAATTAGTAATTTGCTTCATATATTTAAAAATATTGTGGGTCAAGTACGGGACATACTTAAATGGATCTGGCTGTCTACATTGTCATCCTAGTTAAACTAATAATAATATTATTTCAAAGTGTTTTATATCAAAATTTAAGTTATTCTCTAAGTTGAGATCTGTAACATCCTCTGAAGTTTGACATATCACCTTCTAATTTTTGACACATAACATCTTTCAATAATGGTGATTTAATTTACTCTATTTAACAATTGTTGAGTTTAATTGAGTAAAAAATATATAGTGACCGATGTAAATCATAAACCTATATTCAAAAATCAAATTCCTAATTAAACAAAAGTTAATAAATAATTAATATAAATAGTACGATGCTATGGTATAATTTCCTAAAGCAAAATAATGAGTTTAAGGGGAAAAAAAGTGTTGATAAGCATTATAAATATAAAACAAATTTATATGATTTGAGAGAAAATAAAATATAAAGTGGTGTTTTTTCTTTTACGAGATTTGATAGTGTAAATGAACAAAGTAAAGTTTATAAAAATTGTAAATGATTTGATAGCCAGGAGGGATAAAAAAATGTTTTAATGCATTAAAATATACAATTACAATTTTGTTTTTATTGGTAAATGAATACAAAATAAAATGTATTTAGCTAAAATTAATGGAAAACAAAATGTAAATATTTTTTTAATTAAAAAATTTAATTATTATAATAAATTATTAATAAAATTTGTATGTTATTGTTTGAAATAGTGGAAAACAAATTTAAATTAAAGAAAAAGGAAAAGTATAATTGCATACGTATGAAATCATTTTAAATGAAAACACAAATTTTATTTTCAAATCATTCTGATTCATGTATTGACTTTCTCTCAAATCCATCCATTATAAATGAGCAAATCTTGGAAACTTAGCAAAACGTATTAAAAAAAACTAAACTCACTAGTTTTTAGTACATATATATTTTTCTAATTTTCCACATTGATATTCTTTTAAAAAAAATAAACTCAAAGGGTTAAAAAGGCATGAATAATCTGAGGAACGACAAAGTTTCATTGGGACAGGGTGATCATGGCCCTTACAATTTTTTTTTTCTATTATATATTTATTAACTATTTTTAATTTTTTAAAATATCTATAATATATATTAAAAAATTATAGAAAGGTAAATTATGTATCTTTCTTTTTATTTTACAAGACATAATATTTAATGTTAATAAATAATAAAACATAAAATCAAATATAATAAATAATAAAAATATATATTAAGATATTTTTATTTTATTTCACAAATTATTATGATTTCACACTTTCATGTGTGTTTTTTTTTTATTGTTTTGAAATAATAAAAATAGTTAAATACAAACTTATTAATTATGCTTTCATTTTTTATTTGTTCTTTTTTATTCATGAAGAAATAAATTAACCCCCTCGTATCACTTGATATTTAATTATTTGTTTAATAGTTGATGTTATTTTTTATCACATAAGCCTTATATTCATTTTTTTTATGATTATGGGAGAAAAATGATTGTACAATGTGTTTTTTCATAACCATCTTTTAATCGAAACTTGATTGTCATTAACTTTTTCTTTTAGTAACTCTTAATTTTTTATTTTTTAATTAAATTATGATAAATTATTTGTTAATCTTAAACTTAAAAAAATAGATATATTGATGAAAAACAAAATTATATATTTATTTTATAGAAGCAATAAAGATAAAGCTATTCGTGTCCATGAAAATAATAAAAATTCAATATTTTATCTTTACATAATACAAATGATCATATTGTTCAATTAAATTAATATATTTTATATTAATTATTTATAATATATTTATATTTACATTGAAAAATAAATACTTGAAAAATTTAGTTTTGATTCAATTATTAATGAGTTAAAAAAATGAAATAACGAAAAACATATATATATGTTATTTTTTTTAAGTACGGTTATTATACTAAATTCTTTATTTATTTTTTTTATTTGCATTGTATTAATGATAATAATTAAATATATAAATTTTAAATATATTATTTTGAGTCTTCAAAATTATTAATCTAAATTCACTGAATCCAAAATTGCACTACGTCTTGGACTCTAACCTAGGGGTTTTGAGTAGGGATGGCAATGCGGGCCGACAAGACTCGTTTAGGTCCGGCCCACATAAGGCCCGCATAATGCAGGCTGGTCCGTCCCGCCCCGCACACTTTATGCGGGCTGCAAACACTGGTCCGTCCTGCACTTGACTTGCGGGCACGCGGGTTAACCTGCTTTTTAAAAGAAAAAAAAAATATATATATATATATATATATTTAATTTTTATGATAAAACTTTCAATATTTAAAAATCACGAAACTTTAAGAAGTTCACAAAATTTAGTAAAAACTTTAGGGAATTGGATGATAAATTGATAATTCAACATTTTCATCATATTCATATTCATACTATGACATACACAATGTATTCTTTAAATTTTAGCACATTAAAAAATACATAATACTTATCTTTTCCAGATATACAAGAATTTGAAACGTTAATGCAATAGTGCATAAAAAAAGTAATTAATATATATAAGTGCAAGTTATTTTATTTTTATTTTTATGCGAGCTTGCGGGTCGATCCGCACGGGCTGCAAACTTATGCGAATCCGCGAATTCACTACCCTAACCTATCCTGCATTTTTTTCGCAGACGAGACCCTAATTGTTACCCATAGTTTTGAGACTAGTTTGACTTAGCTTTTGTCTTTGAAATGAAAACATTTTTATAGGCAATTTAGCATCTCACAATTCCTGATCACCATGTATTTAGCACTTTCTTTCCTGTTGATGTCATGATTAATTTTACACAATATATAATTGATACTTCAAAACAAATTAATATATATTTAAAATCATACTAAAATATATAACATTATATAAATAAATAATTTTAACATAAAAAATAAATCAGAATTAATATATATATTTTTCAGTCTAGTAAAAACTCACAAATATTACTTTTACATTATAGTAAATATTTGAATAAATATCAAAATTCATGTGTGATGTTTTTTAAAAGTTATATAGATGTATATCCTGATCATATGTATATATATGTATAAACTATCCCTAAAAAGTTGTGACATTATCACATTAGTTAATGATAAAATATAGTGAGAGATAAATTTTTATATATATATATATATATATATATATATATATATATATATATATATATATATATATATATATATATATATATAAACTTCCCTTGAAGTGCTTTATATTTCATAAATTAATTTGGTTATTTATTGATATTTTGTAGATAATACGATAAAGGTTAAAAAACAATGAGGAAACATAAAACAGCATGATGGTATTAGTGTCATGCTTAATGTTTGTTGGTACCAAATAATGGCAACAAAATCATTTTGGTTAAGGTGAAGTGGTGAACATGAATCACACGCCAGGCCCAACAGGGGTGACACGTGGAGGGTGGGTGTTAGCTAATTTCTGACAAATATTCTCTATCTTCCCATGCTTTTACTGTGTTACTTTCACTGTTCCAAGGTTTTATCTCTCTGTTACTGCACTGTTTTTCATCTTATTTTACCTTTTCAATGCTTTCTTTCACAGTCTAAAGTGGGAGTGAGGTACTCTGCTAAAGGGTTACGCGCCATTCTCGTGAAGTTTTATTGCTCATTCATGGCCTTCCTTCACACCAATTCTTATAACTGTATAAAAAACTGAAAAATTAAAATAAATTTTATTTTAATTGGATTATTATTTTTAATCTGTTTTCGATTTTTTTATTAGTCAATAACAATAAAAATAACATCGATTAATGTTTTGAATTGAGAGCATGAATGATTGAATCCCATCCCGTATAACTTAGCACTATTAGCTAGCATTCCTGCCTTCACTTCACTTCACTTTCACATTGATTCAGTGGGCCCAGAAGTCAACTCAGGCCTGAACCCAATCGGAGCCGTCAAATGGTCCACGTGGCCCACCACGTGAGTGATCGACGGCCACGCTGGTCTGTCATGCATTGCATTCTTTTCCTTTCGGCTATTTTGTGTCCCCACCAACACAACACCCACTGTGCCTGTCTCTGCAACGCTCTCAAAGGCAACGCAAATCAAAGTGAGAGTGAGCGACATGAACTAAGGACCATTATCTTTTTTTCTCCCTTTTCCTCAAACAAAGTAAACAAAGTCATAAACCATTATGGTTTCTCGTACCAACGTCATTTTTCTCTCTCTTTTCTTTTAAATAGCCGCACTTCGAGACAGACAATGGGATACACCATCCATCACTAGTTCCAAAGTAAGTGTTTTTCAAGGCCATTACAGAAGATTAGTTGAGTGAGGGAGGGAAGAGCAACTCAATCACTGAGTTGTTCATCAACAACACCGTGTTCCTCATATATTCTCCTGCCTTGTCCTGTTTTCTTTGAAGTTTGGACTCTCAGTCGTATCGTAGCTTCTTCTTCTCGTGATTCAAGTTCCATCACACTCATTTTGGTGGGCGTATATCAAGGTATTTATTTACTTTCACGGTGTTGCATGTTTCATTTGTTCTTGTTCAGGTTAGTCCTTTTGTGTTGTCTGGCATTTATGTTCTTTCTCATTTTGGGGTCATGTGAAGTGACTATGATTTGCTTTTAAAAAAAAACCATGTGTAAACCCTGTTTGCGAGTACAAGAAAAACGAAAATCCAAGTGATACAAGATCTGGAAAACTGTGAGATTGACAAAACTCATCTTTATTTCAATCATTTAGTGGAATGTATTCCTATGGAAGTTTTGTTAATGATTAACTTCCATCTAAAAATCGAAGTAACTTACTGTAATGGAGGTCCTATGTTTTTTTCTATTATAAGGCTCAAACCAAGACCTTGCAAACATTCAGATTTGTTTTAGATTTGTGATCCTGACAATAAAAATGTTTCCTCTTATCTCTGCCTCCAGTTGCACAAATCCAAAGTGAGTTTAGTTTCCTTCACAAGTGTGTAATTTTTTTTATCCCAGTTAATGGAGGTTTAATTTCTGACTTGAGTGTGTCTGGATATGACTTTTTACCCAAAACTACGAACAGGGTGTAGCTGCATAAGCTTAGCTCCATTGTCTTGTGATTCAAAGAGCCCTGTAAACAAATTTGGTTTCTGTTTCATGACAAATTGAGGTCCTCCTTTGATTAATGTCGGGAAGCTATCGTTAGCAATTGTGAAAGGTCTTGGTTACTGTGGATTAACCTATTAACCTTGATTAATTTGTTTTCTATAACATTTTGGTCAATAAAGTATATTACTTTTGCGAGTTTTGTGCTACAAGATTGTATAAAACTTTTGACAACCAAGAAAGAAGAGCATGCGCATTGCTGTATCATGACAATGTCCCAATTACCATCAAGAGGTTTTCTTTCCCTTTATTCCAATAGAAGGCAAATTATGTTATATGTATAAAGTACAAACCAAAGCAAGCACACTTGCACCTTATATATACGTGTGTGTCTTAGAATTTTATTTTTTTGTTAACGAGGTGGAGTGATATATAAAAATGGAGGAGAGACCAGAAACAGAACTGATATCTATACCGGCGACACCGAGGGTTTCAACGCCGGAGATACTGACACCGTCGGGGCAGAGGTCACCGAGAGCGGCATCAAAGGAAGGAAAATCATGGACCCCAACCTCGTTCATATCACCGAGGTTTCTGAGTCCAATAGGTACACCAATGAAGAGAGTGCTGGTAAACATGAAGGGTTACTTGGAGGAGGTGGGACACCTTACCAAGCTCAATCCTCAAGATGCTTGGCTTCCAATCACAGAGTCTCGCAATGGAAATGCTCACTATGCAGCATTCCACAACCTCAATGCTGGTGTTGGCTTCCAGGCCCTCGTTTTGCCCGTTGCTTTTGCTTATCTTGGCTGGTATGTATCTATCTATGTATCTATCTTTTTTTAGCTATTCACCACGTTGCATTACATTCTGCATCTGTTAAACTGCAGTGACTTTTCAACATTTCTGTTGTGATGCAGCATGCATTTTTCAAAGAACTTTGACTGGCTTATAGAGCGTTTAATTTTAGTCAAATTAGTTTGATGCTGTTTTGTAAGATGACAGCAACTAAAGTTTATGTTTATTTATTTCCAATATGAAGGAATGTCCCATGTTTTATTATGTAATGTGCATGCGAATTCTCTTTGTTTTCTTTTTCTTTTATTGTTAGGAAGAATCTTTACTTTCATTTTCTAGAAAAAAGAAAATTTTGTCTCTTGGTCATGGCCCTAGCTAGACACGAAAGTAAGATCATTTTGAATTGTAGTGGGGGCATGCCTTTTTACAAATATCGAAGTTCATCATATATTTGATTGGTTGAATGGAAAGAATTTCAATGAGGGTGGGCCGGAATCATGATGCTTGCCAATTTGGCCCTTTATTTTTGCTTTTCCCAAAGTTCAATTAAATCACTCTTGTATAGGGAACAGTTCTAATTTTGTCCACACTATCTATTTTTTGGTGATAGAGGGGTCCCTGATGTTGGTCATTCAATTAATTCGTGAATGTATCTTTCTATAATAATTTCCATTTACTATCACCGTTCTGAAAACACTTTCCCTGTCCTTTGACCATGTTTCCATTTCTAGACATCTAATAGTAAATAATACAGATTTTGTCCAGTTGAGTTTATTAGAATGTTTGTACGGAATAATAGCGTGTGGAAATATCTCAGCCTTCTTGAATATGCTTTATACAAATATTTTGCAGGAGTTGGGGAATTCTTTCCTTAACCATAGCCTATTGTTGGCAACTTTACACGTTATGGATTTTGGTTCAGCTTCACGAAGCAGTTCCAGGTAAAAGATACAACAGATATGTGGAGCTAGCACAAGCAGCATTTGGTAAGTTTGCTTTGCCTTTGATTACTTTTTTCTAGCTAGTTGATGTAACACAGTTAAAAGAAGCTACCTAATTAACAACGTAGAACTGCTTTGTAACATAGTTGAAAAGGATTTAAGATTGTTTTCCTATGTATATTCTGTATTGTTTAGTATGTATGTACGTTGTTTTGCAGGGGAAAGACTAGGAGTGTGGCTTGCGCTGTTCCCTACTGTTTATTTGTCAGCAGGAACTGCAACAGCATTGATTCTTATCGGAGGGGAGACCATGAAACTGTTCTTCCAAATAGTTTGCGGACCCACTTGTACCTCGAATCCTTTAACCACGGTGGAGTGGTACTTGGTTTTCACTTCTCTATCTATTGTGCTGTCTCAGCTTCCAAACCTGAATTCAATTGCAGGACTTTCACTCATAGGGGCTGTGACAGCTATAACTTACTCCACCATGGTGTGGATCCTCTCTGTAAGCCAACAAAGACCCCCTTCAATCTCCTACGAACCCCTATCACTGTCACAACCTTCTGCTTCTGTATTTCTTGCCATGAATGCACTTGGAATTATAGCGTTTTCTTTCAGAGGTCACAATCTGGCCCTGGAAATTCAGTCCACAATGCCTTCAACTTTTAAGCACCCGGCTCGTGTGCCAATGTGGAAAGGAGCCAAGGTTGCTTATTTCTTCATTGCAATGTGCCTCTTCCCAATTGCTATTGGTGGGTTTTGGGCCTACGGAAACCAAATGCCTCCTGGAGGGATTCTCACTGCTTTGTATGCATTTCACAGCCATGACATCTCACGAGGAATCCTTGCATTAACTTTCCTTCTTGTTGTGTTTAACTGCTTGAGCAGTTTCCAGATATACTCGATGCCTGCTTTTGATAGTTTTGAAGCTGGTTACACGAGTAGGACAAACCGTCCCTGCTCCATATGGGTGAGATCAGGTTTTAGAGTGTTCTTCGGATTTGTCTCCTTCTTCATAGGAGTGGCGCTTCCCTTCCTCTCGAGTCTTGCTGGTTTGTTAGGAGGACTCACTCTCCCAGTCACTTTTGCGTATCCTTGCTTCATGTGGGTTCTCATAAAACAGCCTCCAAAATATAGCTTCAATTGGTACTTCAACTGGATTCTTGGCTGGCTAGGGGTTGGTTTTAGCTTGGCGTTTTCCATTGGAGGTATTTGGAGCATGGTCAACGATGGGCTCAAGCTCAAATTCTTTAAACCCAATTGAATTTTCAGTGATAAGTCAAGCAAAAATGCACATGCACGCTACATAAATGCTGTTCTTCACAGGCGTTTCCCTGTAGTCTAATAATTTGTGCACTGTGGAAGATTTTGGTTGTATTTGTGAAAAATAGTGGTAAGTGGAAAGCCATTAACGAAGAGAATGATCATTGTATGCATACGCAAGTTGAGACAAAGGTGGACCTTGCAAGTTTAAAAAATATTTCATATTTTACTGTTGTCATAGCTTATTAATGGTTTGCGCTTATTAAACTTTTGTAGAGATTTCCAGAACAATCCCCTTTCAAGTTGAACGTTGTTTTAACACGCGTAGCTTCAAAAAAGTTAATTTATCAGTATATCTTTGTCCCCCTTCTATCTCGTATTCTTAATTTTTGTTTTATCATTTTACTGATTAGTCTTGATTGCAGATGGATACCTCTTGGATGTAAATAGACCCGTGTGATACTATACTGTTTAATATTTATATCCGTTTAAGTATATAGCGAAAATTGTATACAAAAATATATTTCTAAAGATCCATTCTTTACTACAGTGTTGATTTTGATTCAAATAAAGAAAACAAGACATAAGTTGCTCACAGTAAGTGTAGAATTAAAGAAAGATAAATAAATAAGAATGTTTCATGGTAGAAATCACATTAATATATTACATTTTAATTCTTCATTCTTTTAAGAATGCTCCTTTTCTCTGGCATTGGGTTTTATTGTTTATCTGATCTTTCATGGCAGAAATCACACTTTCTTTTATAATATTTTAGCATTAATATATTACATTTTAACTCTTCATTCTTTTAAGTACTTTAAAAATATAATTTTTGACCGGTAAATTTCTTCTTCTGAGAAGATGTGAAGTCAGCTAACCTTCAAATGATCATCATATAACAGATATATGTGGAAGTGCAGAAACAAATACAAAGGATCATTCCTTCTCAACGTGGTTAATTAATTTCATTAACTGCACAGTGTTGGAACGTTGCTCAAACCATTCAGATTAAGTGAAATAAAATTCCGATCACAAAATGTTTCACTTGATGGATGAAAAAGTTATGGAAAATTGAGGTGAAGAAAGAGAGATCTCATTACTGGAGAGAAGAAAAAGGAGCAAACATAGTGATTAAGTAGCAAGTAGCACCAAAACAATAAACGGCACACTCACAAGAGAAAAAGAAAAACTGTACAGAGAAAAGGTAGAAAATTTAGTTGAGATGGTTCAGTGGGTGAAGTGAGGAGGTGCAACACACGACGCAGTGCGGGAGAAGATAGCAGAAACGGAATTGGCGAAGCCCATAACAATTGCAACCTTCACTTGTCCCCTTTTGGGAATAGGACGCCCAGAGAACGTTCTTGGGAAGCTTTTTGCATCCTTCATCATCATGCCACTCGCCATTTCAATCTCTCTGTTCTTGTGTTCTTGTGTTGTGTGATGCTTTTCTCTCTGTTTTTCTGTGTTATGCTTCCAGAGCTTCTACCACCTTTGGGTTTTATACAGAGTCCGTGTTACAGAACTGCCCTGCGTGTGGGGTTACAATTAAAAGGCGTTGCCACTGATTTTTTGGACTCTTTTTGACCATCCATGACTTTCTATGGTCATCACTGTACTGCCACGCATGAACTCTAAATTCAACAATTTTTTAGTGGGAAAAGTAAAACCTAACATGCCAACGTAACCCTTTAACCAAATAATTTTCAAATTTTGTTCGGACATCCTTTTTAGGATTTGATTGTACAATTTAGCTTAATGCCACAAAAATAGTCACAAAAATTTGACTCTGAGTGATGTGAGGGAAAGACAGGGTCTTTTTGATGATTCCACGTGGTCTTTGTAGTAGAGTTGTGCCACCCAATGCCCATATCTCTGATTCTGTCTCAGATTACTGCGAAAATGTTACGAGGACGGTGATAGTTATAGTCTTTCATTCAAGGACGGTGGCTATAATAATAGCATATATAACTATGTGAACATGATTTTCTCTGAAATTCATTCCTTTTCACATTTTCTATTCATTTACACTCACACCCAGTTTTTCATACTTTGGAAAAGCCTCTTCTCAAATTCTTGCTACAAGTGAAAGCACATTCTTTTCTTCCTGGTAGGTACACCATTAATTCATTCCGTTGTTTGTATTCAATAAGCGTGGACTATTTTTTGATTCTTTTCATCTTCACCCAAGCCCATAAAGTGTTGCCAACAATAATATAGCACGTAAAGCCAAAGCGTGTGAACACGCAAAGGTAAATATTTATTATATTATTAAATCTCAATTTGAATGATGAAATGTTTTCACACACTATTCACTGCTTCCATATATATTACAAGAGTACACATCAGACACAAATAAATGAGAACATCATATGAAAAGATAAAACATGAATAAGAAGATATGGTGATCCAAGTCACAATTTTCTTTTATGATCTAAGTAGATGTATATTTTGAATGGGTTTGAAATATAGAAAATGAGAAAATAAAAAAATAAAAAGTTACTCAAAAAATAATAATTCAGATTATAAGAGAAAATTGTTAAAATTTAATTATTATATTATAATTTTCTTTATAACTATTAATAATTACGTTCATTATTGATGATAGTTGATTTTATATTATTTATAAACCATGCATGGTAATTCAGAAAATGATTTACGAGTAATTTTAGTGACATTGATTACGTAGAGAAGGTGATGTAATGGTAATGATGGTGGCAAAGTTTCGTGGGGTTTTTAAGTTTGAAGCATATCCAAACACTTTAAAGAGATGATATATATATGTGTGTGTTATTTTTTTACTTTTGTTTTATGACATGGTTGAAGCAATTATGAGTGTTAGTGGCTGAAGCAATTATGTCCACAAGCGTTGCGAGTTCCCCCACCATTTTTAGATCTTATCCGAGTTAATGGCTTAATTATTGATGTTTTTTTTTTTAAATTGTTTATGAGCAAAAAAGTGTGTAGAATCACAGTTCTTGATCCACATTGCATAACAATCTACCAAATATATCTCTATAAGCAACAAGCAAGCCAAAAAAGTGGAGAATTTGCACACAATAATGCATTCTCCCGATATCAGATACATTGAATCCAGACATGTTCAGTGTGATAGGGAGGAACAATCCTAGGTATCATTCTTAATGCTATTTAAAGTACTCAATATTAAATTATTTAACTATATTCAATTATTTAACTAAAATTTCTATTATATTATTACAGTGAGATTGTCATGATTTTCTTGAAAGTGTGACTGTGAAGGAAAATGAGTGAATGAATTTTTTAGTTGGGAAGTGGGTTAAGGTTATGTGATAATTTTAAAAAATAATGTAGGAAAAGTGTTGTATTTATATAAATTATTGGTTGATTTATATCGATTGAATTTTTTGTATGAAATACTCTATGTTTTTTTAGTGGTTGTAGATATTGTATGAAAATAAGAAAAAATAAAATGAAATAGACTGACTAGTATACATTGAATTAAAAATAACTTAATGTTAATTATTTATATAAGTTCATTCAATATCTTTTACCATAATTCTAATGTTATTTTATAATAATTTTTCTAAAATTGTGTGACATTTTATTTAATAGATAATTCTAATAAATAAAACATCACATAATTACAATATAAAGTAGAATACCGACAAAAAATATATAAAAATCAATAATTATAATTATTCAAAATATACGGGAAGAAGTACTTAGGCACAACACAATGTCATCAACACAAACTTAAATGTAAAACAGGTTAAGAAAAGATTATTCACAGACCAAGGAATTACAAATAAAATAGTATTACAAACGGAGTTCAACTTAGGGCAAGATCCAACCTGCCTAACTAAACTGCAACATTTTCATCATCATGGCGATCACTTGGGTTTCCTCATCTACTCACACCAATTCTGGTGATCATCTCAAAAAGAAAAATCAAACAAAAAACAAACACAATAAAGAAATGATAAGTTAGATAAAATAATTTTTAACAATAGATGAGCATTATAAACAATTGAATCAGTAAGCATACAAGGCATGTGATGACAAACAATACAAGATCTTCTAAATCAATTATCCGGATACATGTATGGTTGCTTACACTTGTGGTGGTCTCTACCGCTCTGCAGAGCCATTGTCAATGAATTTCGTCTTATCACACACAAAGTTAGTTCATGATTATCTAAGACCATTATCCTATCAAAGACTATAACCTCCATGTTACTCTCATCACTTGAATTAGTATGTTCTAGGCGAGTCTTCTCAAAATGTTTTTAATTTATTCAACTAATATTATATATAAATGTTTGCTTAACATTGTGATATTATAAGTATATCTGTAAAAGTTTGATAAGTTGTATTTTTTCTTTAACTCGTGGCTTAATTTCTCAAAGGCAATGTCGTTCTACTTTACTTTTAACACAGAAAACTTTACTCTGAATTAAAATGCGCTTTATGGGAATTTTATATTTAGTAGTAGAGTCGTTGCTGACATTTCGTAATCCATGAAAAAAAAAAAGAACTTTTATGTATGCAAATTTTAATTTAACATGTAAATATATAATTTCTTTTGAATATTAAAGTTATTTTTTTTACTTTTAAATTAATAAATAAAAATATTTTGCGTATACCAAATTTTAAAATTTGAAAAAGAGACGCAAGTGATAAATCTCCGAAACAGAAATGGGCTAGAGTTTTCTTTTATGGGTCAAGGCCCAAACAAGAAGCCCAGCCATTTCCTGACCATAGATGAGCATGGACAGTTTTGTAACAACCAGTGGACTAGCCATTCCTCTAGCGCTTGAAAAAAAAAAAAACTAAAAATGTTACATTTGATTAATAAAACAAAGGTTTAAATATCTTTTTGGTCCTCATTTTCGTAGTATTTGTTGCGGATGATCCTCATTTCACATAATGTTTAAAACGGTCCTCATTTTGACCGAATGTTTAGAATGATCTTCATTTTCATCATTCGTGTTTTATTTGGTCCTTTTCTGTAACGCTGTTTAAATCATTAACGGAACATTGTACAGGTGGCACGGTTTGTATTAGGGTGTGTTACGTGTACTGTACAGATGACTTAATTAGATATTTGAGGATAAATAAGTGAGCTAGGGTTTTGGTAGAGAATGTTTGGACAGTTGGTGAGTTTTGGCAATTTTGTTCCTCCATTCCCAATTGATATTGCTGCAATCTTCTTCTTCTTGCAATCCCATTATATAGGTATGTAAGTCTGGAAGAAGTTAAATTCATAATGGGATTGCAGGAAGAAGAAGATTGCAGCAATACCAATTGGGAATGGAGGAACAAGATTGTCAAAACTCACTAACTGTCCAAACATTCCCTACCAAAACCCTAGCTCACTTATTTATCCCCAAATATCTAATTAAGCTACCTGTATAATACACGTAATACACCCTAATACAGATCGTGCCACATGTACAATACTCCGTTAATGATTTAAACAACGTTATAGAAAAGGACCAAATAAAACATGAATTACGGAAATGAGGATCATTCTAAATATTCCGTAAAAATGAGGACCATTTTAAACATTATGTAAAAATGAGGACCATTCACAACAAACACTACAAAAATGAGGACCAAAAAGATATTTAAGCCTATAACAAATAAGCATTAATTACAAAAGGAAAGACAATATTATAATTAATTTAAGAAAGTTTCAAATCCAGATTCTCTATTAGATTTTTTTATACTATTCTTTTTATTGTACTTTTAAAATATGAAATAGAAACACAACATATAAACAACATCAACAATCGAATTTCCAGAAAATCTAGGGACATATTGTCTCATCTCCTAAACTTGTATAATACATCAACTCGTAGGTCTTTTTAAATACATCACGCATGTATATAAATACATCATTATTGAGTAGCATCTGCATGCAAAGAAATAGATGAGATCATGCTTCCAAATGCTCCACGTCATGGAATAATAGTTTATTTAAAAAAAAATGAGAAGAACTTTATCATCATATTGTAAAAAAAAAAAAAAAACTTAATATCATTATCTTTCTAACCTAACAAGGTGACGTTATGACTATAATCTTGAAATTATGGATATATTTTTTCAACATTAGCAGCATAATGAGAGAGAGGTCTAATCTTAGAATTGTGGCTTATTTGTGTTTTCTTCCTTTCACACATTCCAACATCATTAGGGTCTGTTTAAATTTGCTGAAAATCACTATATAGTAATCGGATATGGTCAGTTATTAAAAAAAAAAAAAAAAAAAAAAAAAAACATTACTAGGACATTTGGCTTGGCTATGTCACTAAGATTATGACCGACCAAAATCTTTTAATGTGGATGCTTTTTCATCTTAATTTATTTTCTGTTCGTCTTTCAGTGGTGTTTGTTGTTCTCAAATATTCTCAATTATTATCCAATTGACTAAATCGATTAGGAGTTTTTTTCTCAACCTCCACACATAATTGTAAATTGAATTCGAGATTGACTAATCTAAAATGTAAATTTTAAATTTTGAAATGTACAATATAAAACATTATTATTTTATTTTGAAATATATAATTGATAATATAAAATTACATTTCAAATTGTACAATTAAAAATATATTTATATTCTAAATTATATAATCTAAAATGTATTTGTTACACTTTTTCGTTCCTTAAAAAAGAGAGCAAAGAATTTTAGACTTGAGATTAAATATTCAAAACTTTATCATTAAATACGTGTTTAGATTAGCGGTGAAAATCATATTGAAACAAATGTAATGAGCTTGAAGCATGAGAACATCGGTTCTACTTCCCTCCAAACCATTATAAAGTATATTTTTTATAGTTGTCAAAATGGGTAATTCGGCTCAACCCAATCTGACTCACTTTGTAGCGATCCAAAAAAATTCGAACCCGGCTCGGCCCACTACAGGTTGGCTCACGGGTTCACTTAATTAAAAAAAATATTATTTTTTTATTTTTTTTTCAGTCAAAACTAAATTATAATTCTAATTAAAATCTAAATAAACTTTAATACAATCTAAATACAAACTAAAATAAAAAAATACAAAATATTTATGTGTTGGATAAAAAAACAACTTAACATGACCAAAACAAAATGTAAAGCCTAACTTAATAAAAAAAAAATAAAAATACTTGTGTGACCCTTTTATCTGCGGGTTGGTGAGCCAATCCGGTTCACCACTGGTTCAATCCAGATGAGCTAGGTTCTAAATGAGCCGGGTCAAAAATAAATCCATATTGAAATTTGTAAAACAATTTCAACCCAATCCGGCCCGAACCCGTGATGAGCCGGGTTGGCTCGCGGGTTCCAACCCATTTTGACAGCTCTAATATTTTTCAATAATAATAAATTCAAATCATGTTAAGATTTAAAAGGAAAAAATGGGGAAAAAATCGTATACATGACATTTTTTTATCCTTTCTTTATTTTTTTTTTCAAATATTATTGTGTTGTCATTTGTATTATAGTAGTGGTAATAACGCTAACATGATAAATTGTAGATTTTATTGACATTCAGCTTTTTTTAGGTGAATATTTAAAAATTCAATCGTTATATTAGATTTGAACTTAGATTTATTCAAAATTTCACCCTTTATTAGTTTTAATTTCAATCTAAGACTTTTTATATTTTCCATAGAGCTTATCCTGATAATAATTATTAATAAACAAAAGAACATATATGTTAAATATACCAGAAAACTTCTGATAAATAAATTTTAACTCTCAACCAAGGAACACTTTAAGTTTATGCAGAAAAAATAAATAAAAAATGTGAAAGTACTTAATTGTCAACTTGTCTGCTCTATCAATAATGAAAAGTGAAAAGGAAGAAAAACAAAATTGTGGTCTAAATGCTTTCTTCCCAACTTTTTGACACTTCTGTTGCTGAAAAGAAATAATTTTTTCATCGAGTTTTCACATGTTGGGGAAAAGGTATGTTCAGAAGTGCGTAGGTATAAAGCATTTTATTGAAAGAAAGTTGAAGATTTTGAAAAAGTTTAGTATAATTGGATGGTGCATGATGCTGACATCACCAAATAGGTTTTGCCATTTTAGAAAACTCCATTATTAAGGCTTAGTTGAATGATAAAGTATATTTATTGTTGTTACTACTGCCACTATACAATTCTGTTTTATTTTATTTATTGATATAATGAGAAGGGTGTTTTATTAATTTTAGGACGATAAAGACCTCAATTCAAATCTATCTTTACCTCTTTATCCAATAAACAACAAAGGAGTCAGTATCGAATATTAAAAAAGAGCATTTAAAATCTAAATTCGATGCCAATCGTTCAATCCAAACAAAACCACTTTAATTTGATACCAAAAAAAAACTAAAAATCAAACCAAAAAGCAGCCCTAACATAATAGTGTCAAATCTGGACATTGATAGGGTTGGTCATTCATTCATTATCATCACTGCTCCTATTTACCTTTCAAATACCAATAAATATCCAATTTTGTTTTTGCTTCTCTCTTTCAACATTATAAAAAAAAAAAATCGTTATTTCACGTTGATAAGAGAAATTGTTGGACACTCGATAGATATGTCTTCATATTTTTCAAGCTTTGGTACAAAAATCCCACGTATGGGGAAGGGGTACGATGATGTCTTCACAGTGACCAAGACCAAGCATGCAGTGAAGCAACCAGTTTCATGGTCCAACTATAAAGTGCCCTGCAACCTCTCAAAGCAGCACATTGGTTTTGTGTCAAAATTTCCCGTGATGGAGGAGGAGCAGCAGAAGAGGTTGGATGTTTTGGCCGAGTTATCAGAGGATTATTCCGAGGAATTGGAGGTGGCTGTTAGAGCAGTGCAGATGGCGTCTTCCCTCTGCCAGAGAGTGCAGGACACTATAATTTCCAATCAAAATCAGGTGCAGTCCAAGGATGATGATTCTCCGGTTACAGTAGCAGGTGAATGCTGTTTATTCAACTGAGTATTTTGGTAAAGCTTTTGCTTCTGATGCCTCTTTGTTTATGATCTAAATTCACTGTTGCTGGGGCTAGTTTTTATGTATGCCTGTTTTCCCAAATCAAGATGTTTTCTAAGCATATTTGGTTTAACTCATTTTGCCACCTGGTTTTGTGCATTGGATGCTATGCTATCTGGCACTAACTTTGAGGTAATTATGGTTTTGTTAGCCATTACTACTACTTCTAAGGTTATTATACGAATCAAGAAGCATTTAAGAAATGTAAGTGTTATTAGTTTATTAAATAAGATGTAAATGTGTGTTTTTGTCTGTGAAATAATAATTAAAGAAAATTGAAAATCACCAATAGTTTTGAATTAAAAAATAATAAACAGAGACTAAAATATTAGTAGTTTTAGAAAGTAGTAGCATACTAGCGGGCAGGTAAATGCAAGGTACTAACTTTAGTCAAAAATATATGTTTGAAATATAGCTTATGTCTGATGAATAGCTAATTTGTGAGGAGAATTCACATTGCGGCTTTGCCAAGTTGTGTGCAAATCCATTCAAATTATGACAAGTGGCTTGTTCTTTGGTTCTTAAACGCCAAAAGGGAGCAATGCAAAAACCTTGTCTCAGTTGTCTGATACGCGAGGACATAACCAGATCAATACTTATCTTCAAAACTGATTTTAAGTCAAGACAAAGTCACTGGTGTGGAAAGTGACATTTGAATTTGGAGGCTTCATGGAGTTTCAAAGATTCACGTTTCTAATGCAGGGAAACAGTATGGTTGGTGAAAACAAGGTGCCTTTCAAACTATAAAATATAATATTGCTAACAAAAGGATATAAGATTGGATAGAATAGAACCTCAGTAGTACTCTTTATTATAGAAAGTGGTTTCCAATATGAAGGAGACCGGGGGAATGAGTGCAAGTTCATATCTTGGCTTTATCAGCTGGTTGAGCTTCCATAGATTTATCTTTCCCAGGAGATATAAGCCTAGTTCAATAATCTTTTACGATCACAATTTTTCCCATAATTGATGTAATTTCCAGGTCAAATGCCGTATGATTCACTTTTGGTTTATATTCTGCAATATTTACATGGTGATTTCTGTAACCTCATCTTGTTCTACAAGCAAACCACTTTTTGACTGAACTGTATTGTACACCTGATACTAATCAATATATTATTTTTCTTCAATTTTGGTTGAATCAGTTCAGATTCATGGGATATATGGTTTTCCTTATGTTGCTTACTGCTCCCCTTCATCTTATCTAAAACATACTCTTTTTCCTTTTGTTAACAAAATTCTATTAGAACAAAATAGTGAATACAAAAAAGGATGAGGATGTGACAGTTTCAAGTTTTTAACAGAATATACCTCTACAATCCCTTTAGACGTCAAGAACATTCTTGGAAGGTCCATATACTAAGCCAGCATATAGATGCTGTAGATCTTGCTCCAATAAACACTTTGTTTGGTTACTTTTGAAAATCTTCTAATAAACACTTTGGAAGCAGCATTCTGCCTTAGAAAGAGTGCATGTTTTGCCAAATACTGATAATTTGTTCTCTATTGGAAAAACAGAGGCAAGTTTTCAATTTACTGGTTAGACCTTTCTCTTTGTTCATTTCACATGTCCAAATGGATAAAATATATTTAATTAATCACGAATTCATTATTTTCATTTAAAGTTCATCACATCACATGTTCTCTTTTCTCTCTGTAAAGATCCGATGTATGTCTAATCATAAGTCACAATGATAAAAGTAAAGATCTAAATCAATTCATGTGTGTCTTTCATTATATTTCTCTGTAACTTTTGTATAGTGATGGTTGAAGCTTATTTTGTTGAATTCTTTTGGTAAATATAACTTTTCAAGTTTGATTGATACATTCATACCAACAATCATGTTTCAATTGTACCCTTATTTTGCTATTTAAACAGATTGGAGTGTTCAAGCAATTGTGAGCTGGATGTTGTCAGAATGTTTAGGGAGTCAAAATGTGTCGATTGTTGCTGAAGAAGATGTTCAAAGTCTGTCCAAAGCTAATTCATCTGAACTGTTAGAAGCCGTGGTTGAAACTGTGAATCAATGTCTAACTGAAGCACCTCGATTTGGAGTTCAGGAGCCAAAATGTGGTCTTTCAACTTCAGATGTTCTTGAAATAATTGGTCGCTGTAGCTCAACGGGGGGTCCCACCGGAAGATTTTGGGTGCTGGATCCTGTTGATGGCACATTGGGTTTTGTACGTGGAGATCAATATGCTGTAGCTCTAGCACTCATAGAGGATGGAGAAGTGAAGCTTGGTGTTCTTGGATGTCCTAATTACCCAATGAGGAAGGAATGGTTAAGTTATCATCACCGCTATCATAGGATTATATCCAAGTTGACTCCTCCAACTGCTGAAACTTGGAACAAAGGTTGTGTACTATATGCTAAAAGGGGTAGTGGGAAGGCTTGGATGCAACCGCTGCTCCATGTCAATAAGATGTTTGTGTGGCCAAACCATGCAAAACAAGTTTCTGTCTCTCCTATTGACAATCCTGCACTTGCCACCTTCTGTGAACCAGTTGAGAAGGCCAATTCAAGCCATTCTTTTACTGCAGGGCTGGCTCACACTATTGGTCTCAGGTGCATTTGTTTTTCTCTTCCTCTCTTGGTATACCATAATAGATTTACAGAAAGAATGAATTGTTTCAAGAGAGCTTGTATATAAAGGGAGACACGTCCAATTTCCCAACTGTTATCTAAGAACTTCAAAATACTAAATTGAATATCAGAAAAAACTGATTTTTATTACTATTGTTATTATCCCAGCATATAGACATATTAGCATGGAACTATTCTATCTTCTTTTGTTATTTTTCAAGGATCCTTGTGAAATCAGTACTGAATGCATATTAAAATTTAAGATTCCTGTTATTGTAGGCTTTTATTAACTTTGAAGGAAAGGAAAGAAGAAGTTGTGATGAGCAGTAGTTGCATATTCCTAACTTAAAGAACAGTTGCATTAACAGTTATCTCTATGAAAAGGAAAATTTTAAAATATCTTCAAGAAGAAGGCACAGAGATAACATAAATTTATTACAATGATTTCTAACTCATAAGATATCTGTTTTGTATCATGTGTGCAGGAAACAACCGTTGAGGGTATACAGCATGGTAAAGTATGCAGCAATAGCTCGTGGGGATGCTGAGGTTTTCATGAAGTTTGCAAGGGCTGGTTACAAGGAGAAAATATGGGATCATGCTGCAGGTGTTATCATCATACAAGAAGCTGGTGGAATGGTAACAGATGCAGGAGGACTTCCCCTAGACTTCTCAAAAGGCATATATTTAGAAGGCCTTGATCGTGGCATAGTTGCTTGTTCTGGAGCCACACTCCATGCAAAGATCATCGATGCAGTTGATGCTAGCTGGGGCTCCTCTGGCCTCTGAGGCTGCTTCAATTAACTTATATACGTATACACTGAAAATAATGTCAATAATGATCCATCTTTTCTTTTTCTGTTCTACATTATAAATTACAAATCCCCATGCTTCACCATCAGTTATTTTTTATGTATTGCTAACAACTTACGAGCTTGTTAGCTCACAATTCTATTGTTTGGCATTGTAATAACGCGAAACTGTCATAATATTTGATCATTCTGAATGCCATTTACTTAAAATGATTCTTCTCGAGAGGGGTTCGTGGACTTATATGCTGTGTTAACTCTGTACAATCATTTACCTTCTGGATAGCATCCATGTTATTTGACATTATAAATATCACACAGAAAATAAATTTTGGAGATGATTTACTTATCTTGGTGCTATATGTCTCTTTGTCCCCGAGCAAGAGTGCAGGGGCACATGAAAACATTAAACTGGTCTACTCGGTGATTCCATTAATTTTGAATACATATATTTGGAACTGCCATTTGACAGTTCCAAAGAAATTAATCATAACTTATTCACCAGAAATAGAATGCATATTACGGTTAATTTCATTCCACTTTCCACAGGTACACGTTCTAGTACGACTTCACATCTCATCAATGTGAATAGTACTCTGATGTCAATTTGAGTATATGTTTGTAAACTTCATTTTGAATCGACGTGGATAGATTCTAAACAAAATTATTTTTGTTTAGTAGAAAATATTAGTAAATTGATTTCAACACGATGTTGTTGAAATCCTGGAATCAAAAATGATTTTTGATATGTGATTACCAAAATTTACTTCTGACTTAAACAAATAACATTGCTCAAGCTAGTGTTTATAAAATCGACTTTTAATAAGTTAGATAAAATTTGAATCTAAAACTTCATCAGTAAAAGCTTCGTGTTTAGCCCATTTTATATGAAAAAAATTAGTATAGAATTGAAAGTCTCATACTAAATGGAGATGAACAATATACAACGAGAAAAACTTATAAAATTATTAAGATTTTGAGTTGGAGATCAGATATCTTATATGGGTTAACTAATAATGACTTATTGGATTCAAATTTCTTCGATTGCATATGGATCTTTCTAATATGTTCACTAAAAAAAAGTCAACAATTTGTAACATATGTGGTAGAGAGGAAGAAAGTCAAGAAGAGGAAAAAACTCAAGAAGAACAAGATTTGAAGACATGACTACCAAGCTTGAAACTAAAAAGTTTTCTAAAGAGATTATAGAGATCAAGATAGAATTTATTTTAATACAATAAGAATGTCTTGATGGAATAAAGATATGTTTCAGAGCTCAAGCAAAATCTTTGTTGATTTGTATGTTTGATCTTATAAGTTTGTCAACTAAGATTGAACAAAGCAGTACAAAGAGTTAAAAAGGAACGTCTGAAATGGTTAGCATGTGTCTCCGAGTATGCTTATGCAGAATTGTGGGATCCAACTCAAGTTCAAGCATATAGCGAAGGATCTTATTTTCTCACTATCATATATATTATTACTCACAGAATGTGAATATATATTTTAAAAAGTAAGACCGAGACTATTAAGCAATTTAAAGAGTAACAGACCATGATTGATACTGAACTTATATAAAAGTGTTGTATCATAGTATTTTAACGAGTTTTGCAGAAAAAAAAAGAAAACGTAAGATGATGTAAGTACAACTTAGTAAAAAAAGGGTTTTTGAAAAGATGAGGATGATGATTCTGAAATGGGGTAAAACGTATGCTACTAAAAACTTATTTGTCTAAATCCTTACGGGAGAATTGCAAACATGGTGATCGTAAAAAATTTCACATGAAATGAAATTAATATATGAAAAATATATAAAAGAAATAACTTAATATTTTATTTAAAGTTAAAGATTGCGTCAAATTTCTTCTATCAAGCGGTGTTAAAGAAACAAGAACGAGTATATGGTTGGTTAGATATGTCAGTATTATCCAAACACAGCTTCATGTATTAATTTATTGGCAGTGATGACAGATACGGTGCAGAGGAAACGCGTATTGGTCACATTGAGATGTTTGTAAGACGAACACGTGTAGTTAATGAAACCAGTTTCTTACGACTTTTTCTTCTTCACAAATGGGTTTCAGAAGTCAGAAACTTCATTTATTGCATTGAATTTGATCTTGGTACCACAATTTCTGACCTGTTTGGAGCTTACAAGGGAAAGAAGCCTCGTCTTGATCTGCGAAAAACACATGGATAAATTAACATAATGTTACTAGAACCGAACTGAGAAAAAAATATAGAATTTAGTATAATTCTCCGAACATGTTTAATTTTGGGTGAAAAACACAGTTTAAAGTCATGAAAGAATCTTTGATAGGCCCGACCTTGTTGAATATGGCTCCCCATAATGTTCAACTTGTTAAGTGGGATAAGGCAAGTTTATTTCAACAATCACACCGTACATTGTGGCAAGTGCTTGGTTCCATCATACACATGTGTATGGATGAGACAACCACCCATTTCTTGAGAGGAACTGTTGTATGTGGCATCAATTGTTCTGTGGCAGAGACTAAGTGGATCGAATTATAATCGAATTGTGGTATTTGAACTATTACACTCTTAGATAAAAAGAGTTGCGTCCTGACTAATAGTTATAGTTTTTGGTCAAGTGATCAGAGACAGAAACCAAATTACAATCCAAGTGAGATTTCATGTAAGACAATTGTTAAGGAGAAGTTATAACTTTTGACCAGGTGATAATCACTCGATCCTAACAGCAACTATTTTTTTTTCTCTTTTTGCATGACACCTATTACAGAGTTACTGTATTTAATTTGTGAAAAAGATACTATTAATGAAAAAAGTTAAACTAATCGGTGCAAAAGTTGCACAAGAGTTTGTTACTTAATTTTAGTCTTGAAGTGAAGTCGTAAATAAAATGATGGTTTTAATTAGAAGTATGACACTGCGAATGGATTATATATAAAGTATGTGGATAGCAACTGTCCCATAACTGAATGTCTTCAAAAGGATGGACCAAAAAATAATAATCATATATAGTTTGCGACTATGAAATGAAGAATCAAACTTGTACTCCTGCCATGGCTAGAACGAAAGGAGAAACTCACTCCAAAACCTTTTAAAATATGTGTAGTTAATATTCTTTTGAACGTGCATGCATTCTTCTGTGACTGCCCACTGGGGTCCCAATGAAAAAGATCTGTCATGAGTATTTCTTTTAATTTTTTTGGATTATTTTTTATTAAGAATCCAGACGTGAATCTAAGTTCCATATTAGTTAAAATGAGAAAGTAGAACACTAATAAAGATCCATACACCCATTGTCTTAAGGTTTTGGATTGAAAATAGTGTCAATATCTTATGTTGTTAAACTCAGGTCTCATTGGTATTTGTTCTCTTCAATAAAATCCCTCTGTAAACCTAACCTTTTGTTTAAAAAATATACGATAGAGATCAACGTGCAGAACAAAAACTTTAAGTTTAATTCAATCGTATAAAATTGACTTATAAAATAAAATGAAGTATGAAATTCGCAACTCATTATATATAAAGGCTTATAGAGGGTAAATATTTTTTCGTTGATATAGATGTTGCATCCTTGGAAGAGGAAAGCAATATGGAAGTTTGAAGTTTTTAAGCACAAAATGCAAGTGTCCACGAAATAGGAGGCAAAAGCCTTAAGTAATTACGACACTTAGCTATCAATATGAATGAATTATTAAGATGGATTCCAAAGCAAGCCATGAAATGTATGTATGTATTATGCCATAAGCACATTAAATTAAACGGGTTGTTGCGATGTATAATCGAGGATTTCTGGTAATACTTAACTTTAATTCAAATATTGGTGACCATGTACTTTCTTTTCTAACCTGTCGGTCACATTAATTAGTTTTCAACGGTAAAAATCTATATATTACTCACTCCAACTATTGTTAATTAGATCCAATATTTTCCTAAATATAAATTTTTGGTTGGCATTTATTTATTTTTGGACCAGTCTTGTAACTTGAAACAGTTTAGATAAGTTTACGATTTAAGAATTCACGAGACTTAGAACACAACACGCACGGAAACGTATTATATATAAACAAGCAGTGTATCAGAAAGCTGATAGTGAAACCACACTTGTACAGGGCTTGAAAAGAAGTAATAAATTTATGTGATACCATACTCTTCAAATTTCATCCCATAAAATAACCTTCTAACGGACCACTTGGCAGTTGTGAAATTTCTCAAACTGTAGTTTCAGCCTAATTAAACAAAGAAAGTAAAAAAGCTTAAACCAAAAAAACAAACACTTGTGCAATATATAGTATATGAAGCTAACCACTACTTCTGTGGTGCGGTAACGTACTTAACTTTCCCTGTTGAGTGTTTCATTGTCTGCGATCGAAAAATGAACAATGATATGTTTGCATGTGCACATCTTCTAAGATTAGAATTAGATTTTAGAGAGTGAAGATACCCTATTTCTTATGCATGTAATTTTGCTAAATACTACACCTTTTTTTAAAAGTTGACCATGTGTAGGAGCTATATGAGTAAAATTGCAGAAGAATGATAGTGGTGTTGTGAAGTGTTGAGTAAAGTGGGAAACGGCAGAAAGAGAGAGTGGGAAGTAAATATAATAATAAATGCAGACAACCTACTATACAACATCATAAATCGCCCCATCTGTCTTCCACACCCTCCCAATTAATGCTTTTTCCTTCCACTCACACATTCATTCATATCTCTATATATATAAATTTCTCAACCTTCATCATCATCATCACAAACTCAACTTTCATAAAAATCTCATTTCATTTCAACTCCAAAACAAAAACACACACACACACACAAAAAATGAACCCCACAATCACCTTTCTCTTCTTCTTCACCCTTCTCCTCATAGCATCACCCTCCGTCGCAACCCGACCCGCATCCAACCCTAATCAAGTGAAGCACTCCAAAGACACCAACAACAACCAAGGTGGTGCTGGTGCCGGTGCTGGTGGTGGTCTTGGTGGTGCAGCTGGTCCAGGTGGGTTCTTCGGCCCCGGTGGGGGCTTCAGCATACCCGGATTCGGAAACGGGTTTGGGAACGGCATCGTGGGAGGAGGGTACGGATCCGGGTACGGAGGTCCGAATGGAGGGTCCTCTAAAGGTGGCATCGTAAGACCAAGCGTTGTGTGCAAAGACAGAGGCCCTTGTTACCAGAAGAAGGTCACGTGTCCAGCCAAGTGCTTCTCCTCCTTCAGCCGCTCCGGCAAGGGCTACGGCGGCGGCGGCGGTGGCGGTGGCTGTACCATTGACTGCAAAAAGAAGTGCATCGCTTATTGCTAAGCCAGTTAATTAAGCACAATAATATGTAGGTAACACTTGTTATGCCTTCTACTACTATGTTTAATGGTGACGTGTACAACAATTTTACACTACTTTATCGATCACAAATCATATTTTAATATAAATTTGAAGATAATCTCCATAAAAATGAAGAAAGTTATAGATTTGTGATTGGACGGTAATGTGAAATGTTTTACATGGATAGTTACCTATATGGTGACGTTGATGATCATTTTAGATGATATAAATAAATGAAAAGTAGATACATATCTATGCAGGTGCTTGTTCGAGTTGGTTTTGATTATTATGTGTATGGGTGGAAAATATATATTATGAGAGAATGCTTGGTATTTTGACTCTGTAATATTATAGGAAGATAGGGTATTATATGTTAATTAAGCTGCTGCTGTTGTTCCATTTTAAGTAATGATTTGAAGTTTTTTCTGAACTTAATCTTCAGAGATTTCATGTCAATTTATTAATGGCCACACTCAAAATGCAGATTTCACATGAGTTTTGTATCATTGGATGTGATGAGAAACAATGATTAGGTGATAGATGTGATATGAACCTTCAGTTCCACATCCCACACCCAACAATAACTGTAAGAAACGTTCTATTAGTGGTGTCTTTGTCAAAAATATATACAACCTTAAATTTAGAAAATGCTTCAAATTTTTCCTTCAATCATTAACGTAATTTAATAGAGAAGTTCGCAAAATCAAATTTTGTAATAGAAGTACGTAACATAATGAGAGCTATCTAGTCGTTAAGTATAAGTAAGGGCGCCCGCCACTCAAGTTTAAAATTTAATTTTGGTAATCTATTTTTATTAAATACAAAACATATATATCAAGAGAAAATTTTAAATATGATTTCTCGTATATATAATACTGTATGTAAAGTGTTGATGGAATTTGAAATATGCTTCAGTAAAATTTAAAATGACAAATTAGATTCTGAAAAACTAATTATTAAAAAATAAATTTTAAACCTAATCAATCTATTATAAAATAAGATTTATATTTATTTATATATTATGAAATTGCCTTATTTTTAATTTATTTAAAAATTTCAAAATTAACGAATATCATATCCTTTCTGTTCAAATGACAAATCTGATATTTGTGCATAAATTAATATTAAATCTGATACTGCATATCCAAACGACAAATGAAAAATATTAATTTTGTTATGAATCGTTTTTAATATACCAAATCCAAATGTGTTAGTTTTCTTTTCTCACGAGTTCATAGTTATTATTGGAAAAGTGGTTGGCACAAATACCAGTCTTTTGATGACACACATCGCAATTTGAAAAATAAAAAAGAAAAGGGTTCCCATTTTAATAAATTTTAATTCAAGCTAACATTGCAAGTGGCGTGTATTGATAAATTATTATGCTACCCATATCTGTGCGGTTATGATATAATCTCCAAAAAAATCTTTCAGGTGGAATTCACTTTAAAAATGAATCTCATTTTTTTCTTTTTATATTAAATTTTGGATGGAATGATTAGCGTAAAGATACCTTAAAACTCATCTTAGATAAAAAATATAATTATTGAACCCATGAGAGATAGATAAGATAATTTAATAATAAAGAGGTTGATTAGGAGAAAAAAATTATAAAAGTATCCAGTTGTGTATTATTGAATGAGTTTATGGTTGAGATAAATATGGTTGAGTTTAAACATGCGTGATTCTCAAAATACGTTGAATCATCGTATTTTGTTGACCATGGGACAAGGATTTATTTAATTTTAAGCATACAGACAAGCCTTTAATTCCATTTTGAAGTGGTTGTGATTCATTTATAATACTAATAAATTATAAATTCGATTTGTCTCAGTTTCAGGATACAAACATACTGTCTCCTTTTTATTTTTTAATTAATCTACATTGAAAACTACCCATTCTTAGATATTTTAATTTGTATATTAAACAATCTCAATCCATTTAATTCTTTCAATTCCATTTCGTGTATTAAGTTTCACTCACAAACACCATTGCTTTTACTTTATCCTTATAATTTGAGTAAAAAAAACTAGTTAGTGAACCAACACTAAGAAAAAAAAAGCATTAAAAGAAAACCTTTTATTTTAAATGGATCATTGTATGAGATTTCAAGACTAAGATTATCATATATTATATAAATGAATACGGACCTGTTTTATAAAATTTAGTTAAATTTAAGTCTATTTTTTAGTATATATGAATACAAACTTTTGTCATAGAAAAGTGTAAAGAGTATATATCTCTGGTTTTTATATCTTAACATAGTTATGAATAAAATATTTTTTTCTTAAAGATTTTTAAATTTATGTCCCTATTTAACATATATATAATCTCGTATATAATACAATGAATAATTACTATTTATTCACAGCCAGTTTTAATCATACAACTATGGTGGGTCCGTGAGATACTAGGAACTGTTCCACAAGATGTAACCACACACACTTCATTGTCAGCGACAACTCTTATTATGCCCCAAATCAAAGCAAGATGTTGGCTTTTCACATTGCTTCAGCCTCAGCCTCTACTTTTACATATACCCTTTAAATTCATGCAATTTTTTTAAGAAAACTGTTAGCTGTCTCAGGTAATTGCATTACAATGATTGTTGTTCGTTAAAGAAGAGAAATGATAGGTTGACACCCACATTTGACCACTTTTTTTTACCATCTTCATAGGTTACAAGTTAATTTGTCTTGAATTACAAGTTATTTTTAAGGTGATAAAAAAAGTGATCAAATGTGGATGCCAACCTATCATTTCTCGTTAAAGAATTGTGACAATCCAAACAAAAGGAAAAGGAAAAAGACCATGTTGATAAAGAGAAATAAGAAGGCATTTGTGTCATTGCTTTTCTATGTCTTAACTCATAAAATTCAGTTCTATGGATCCATAAATAAAAGTGTAGTACTTTTCTGAACACAGGATCAACTCAATAAATTTTCGCACTTTTCTGCCAACCACTGTATGTCTATGCTTTTTTGTTTACAATATACATCAACAAATATAGTAATTAACAAGCCACACAAACAGGTAGCATAAACTCAGAAAAATACTTTTATCCGCAATATGATATTTGTGGCTAATAATTTACAACAGCAATTCAAACTTCAAAACTAAAGTGCTCATAATGCAGCCCTCATTGCTCCTCTTGCAGCCTCCCGCTTCATCTCAGCAGCCTTACCACTGCCACGGAAGTACATGTATACTTGCTGTATCAAACAAAAACAAAAAAAATTAATATGTTCAGTCCAAGAGCTAAGTGCATCCACTTACAAAAAAAATTTAGAAGTACATCTGAACCTGAATAACCCAGATGCTGATCAAAGTCTCAAGGCAGAACAACCCAAATCCAACAAAGTACAAGATCTACAGGTAAATGCCAAGAAAAAAGCTTTACCAATCGTTTATAAGCAGGGAAATTTTCATCAAGGTTTTGTTAAAAGTGTAAGTAGCTGTGTGAAAGGACAATTAATAGTATGCAGGAATACTAAAACTTCATTACAGGCACTTACTCCAATCACTGCATGGTTACCCACCACATCTATGGCTGCCAGAATGCCTCTGTAACAAAATGAGTCACGGCACCAAGAATTAGGCAAAAATAAACGATAATAACACCAGCTTCTAGATAGTATTTATCATATCCCCAAATTTTATTATCCTCAAGAACCTGGTTATCAGTTTGACTTTCTTAGTCATTCTAGGACACTTATATATCAGCTCTGGTAATTTACACGTGGTATAGTAATTATGCACAAATTCTATTTAATTCCATTCACTTTTATTTCAGAAAAATAAAAAAATTAACAACGAAGTCATTTTCCAACAAAGTGGGGTTGGCTATATGGATCAAACAAGACCATTTAAAATACTGCTGAATATTCGTATTACGCAGGTAAGGTCATGTCATCATATCATATGTAAACAATAAGGAATACGCACTGAAGTGTACATGTACAAACTTACGTCAAGGATTTTCCTTTGAAAACTATGGGAGGAGCAACTGCTGCTAAGATACAGAATCCTAGGTGAAGCTGCAAGCACAAAGAGAAATGATAATAAGTGAATTGTGTTTGAAATGTGAAGCAAAGCTTAAGTACATAACAGCAAAACAGTCAATTTACCAGGTAAAACAAGAAAAACCATCCAAAGTTCAAAGCACTATCTGTCCTGCAAAAACAAAAATGGAACAAATTCCAAATCAATAGTGAAACCAAATTAGAAAGATTAAAATATGCATGGATATTTTGTTCGAATGAGCAGGATCAAAAAATGCAGTGTCTCAAGAATTTATTTTTATCTTACACAAGTGATGCAATGTAAATAGGAATGTATAGCAGTTGGAAAAAATTAAACAGTCAAATGACTAAAAGTATGTGAAATAACTACCTAAAAGCACGGTATAATGGGCGATACCACAAGACATATGCTCCAGGAATTCCAGCTATGAAGTATATAATAGCAAGAAACCATATTTTCACACCTACAAAGAAGGGAAAATTCCATAAGCATTGAATTTGTTGACATCTTTGGATTTTGAGCCGCTCAATAAACAAGAAAAATCCTTGCTTCGTATCTAAACTGACCTTCTCCCTTGATCCAAGCTGCAGTGACAGCTATAATATTCCATGTCAGGCACAAAGCCAATCCTGCATGATATAATTTTTCATACATTATAGATAAATAAGATATTATTACCATAATCAAATTAAAACATCATCTTCACCAAGCCAAGATGAAGTCGTCAGAGAGAGTGATAAGCAGACTAAATAGAACAGGTTAGTGCCAACCAGCTAGGTCAATGGTTTAAATCATTTAAACAAAACCAGTTCACCAATATCTAATTGTCTATTCTCATACATTTCACTGTCTATCAACTCTTCAGTTTTCTCACAGGCCATCCATTTATATATTTTATAAGGATAGCAAAAAAATAGTAATAAAAAAGTATTGAAATTCAGACAATGTAAAAAATGATTCTGTATTGACTTTGAGGAATGGATAAAACAGATGCCTTTTCCCGGTACAGTCATTATCTCGAGATCAAAGAACAACTCCAACTCTGTCAGCTGGGCAACTAATTCAGACAGTGATATCTATAACAGAAAAACCGCTAAATTTATGACAAATGGTATTCTCTCACAATATTTTTCCTCGGCTAATTACTAGGAGAGATGTAAAGTTTTAGTAAGTAGCGTCAATTAAAAGATTACTGCAATATGAAAATATCAATTTTTATAATAAGACACCTTTGGGATAACTTTTTTTACAAAAAATAAAAAATAACTATATAAATCCAACCATTAGGTTTAAAGTACTCCTAAAGTAACTCAAGTCTACAAAATTTCATACAATTTAAAATTTAATTGATACTTGATTGCACCATTTTAGTTTTGAAAATAAACCATATCAATCCAACATTGTTTAGAAATTAAACACACACAAAGAACAACAAAAAACCATAGAAAACATACAAAGGAGAGCCTTCATACAGAATCAACTCAATAAAGATATCAATGTGCATGAGATACCATCAATAATTGTTGGCTTAAAAACAATGCATTGATGCAAACCATATTGCAATGGAAGAAAAGATGGGATAACTTGCCTAACAATGAAGTAAAAGCAACATATTGCAGTCTTTGAAGATGAGCTGGAATTTCATTGGCGATATCATGATGGATAATTGGGAAAAATGGTGGCCAATTCTTCTCCTCAAGAACAATTCCAGCTGTAAAATAATGTAATTATGCACTTGAAGAGTAAAAGCAGAACCAAAGATATTTATAGCCCAAGCATTAAGCACAGTTGACATTTTTCTAAGAAATGAGTTCACTCATGTAGAATGAATGGAGGACCACACGCAATGTAAAATCTATAGAATTCTCTAGGAGCAGTGCTCTTCCACCATTCTGTTAAATGCCAAAAGTAGCCAAGGAAACAGGCAAACTTATGGCAAACTAGTAGATCTCAGAATAAGGGAAGGATGTGGAAAGTGAACAACAGAAAAGACCTTATTCTACTACGTGAGCTGCAAAGTGGACAGTAGAAGGAATGAAAGCAGTTAAGATGATTAAGGCAGTTAAATGCTCAATCAATAGTCATTCCGTTAGATAATTGGGTGGTTGAATAAGAGATATCAGTTATAAAGTAGTTGGGCAGATAATATTGTGAGAGCAGAGTCATAGAACTCAGTTGCAAAGGGGAAGCTCAATACTGTCCATTCTTCTCTATTCTTACAACCTATCGAGATTCTTAGAATTTCAAAAGCCCTAACTAACTATCATCAAGTACAGATATAACTGAAATGAATTTACCTCGGGCAGCAGCTTCTTCTTTCCGTCTGACTTCCTATATTTTAATAAATGGATAGATATTAAAACACGGGAAAACTCCCAGGCATGTGTAGATAATGAGGAATCAGTAGAGAAAGCTTCACTTAAAGATAACTGAAAACAAAAATCAGCATTGACATTCTAAACCAGCACACTTCACGCATCAGCACATCATTAATCACAACAATTTCAGATAACCTCCTAACTTCCATTCTTTAAAAAAAATAAGAAAATGACAATAAATGATCAATTATTCATCAAAAGAAGTTTAGAATTACAGTTGATGATGATAATTTGGAACAATTAACCAAATAGCTGGTTAAGTCAATATATGGTTTACACATTTACCAACTTGCCTAGTTAATTGTTTTTAGTCTAGGCATATTATTTTCCAGTAATTTATAAATAGTAACTCAGTCATAAATTATATATATTCCACTGTCAAAACTAGTTTTTCAGGATAAATAATTCTGGTGCAAGGGTATCAAGATTATACCACAGACAACAGAAGGGTAAGAACAGAAAAGAGAAAACGAAAATAAAAGAACATGATTGTTCCAGGTCCCAACCTCTGTAGTCTGTTCGGAATCAACTATGGAAAATCCTAACAATAAAGTGTGCAAATAGAGGTCCTGAAATCACATTGCATACCTGTTCCCTTCTTCTCAATTCAGCCTCCTTGGCTTGGAGTTCCTTTTCCTTCTTTTTCAAATCCTAATGTTGAAACAGATCATATTTGGAAACCAAACAATCAATTTTCAGAAGAATACACCCAATGCATTTATATATGAATAGGAAAAAAGGAAAAAATAAATAAGAGAGAGATTTGGGATTTCAATAATCTCAATTATTATCACATACCGTTGATGGATCAAGAGGTATATCAACTGTCGCACCAAAACCATAGTTGTAATCAGCAGGTTCAGGATTAAGTGGTGATAACCTTGAATTTGTGGCAGGGGCAACACTTCCAGGATTCTGAAAATTTTAGAACATCGAGATGCATAAGGTGTAGTCAAGCAGTCGTGAACAATTAATAGGGTTTTAACCCAGGTGAAACATATGAGTAAATGGTCTCCTTTGGAACACAATGTAAACTATTGTCATTCTCTTACTATGTGTTTCAGTTGTACGAAAGCTAAACCAAGACAATACAGAGAAGGGGCGAAAACAAAATAAAATACATTGGGCAATATTTTCTATCGAATTTTTTTTCTTGTGTGGCTGATTATTCTGAGAAGTGTGCCAGAGTCAATTGACATGGACTGCACTATATGAAAAAGAAAGTTCGTCAGGATCCGGATAGTTCAGCAATCATAAAGATGAAAGGAGAAGGTAGTTTATGACTTATACTTTACAAACAAGATTGCTCACCAATACACTTACGGCTTTAAAATCATTAAGAAAATTATGCACACAATATAATATGATTTACTAGTGCTTAATCAACAAACTCACTGTAGTGTAAAATGCACCCCCACTGTAACTTGATTGGCTTGATTTTTTTTCTCTCACAGCTGGTTCCTGTAAGTGTAAAAAAGATTTGAAGGGTCAGGCAAGAGCAAGCATTGCAAATAAAGACACAATTTTACCCGCACAGAAAAAATCAACCATAAGAAGCAAGTGAGTATAAAACTATTCTAACTGGGGATTGGACATCGCAGGGCTCGAACAACCAAACTATGAAATCGTCAAGTACAATAACTAATTTTCAAATTGTTTATAAATCACAAATTAATACACTTACTATAAATATCATCTTATTCAGACAAACATATATGCTCACAAAAAACATATAATGTGGTCTGATATATATTATTTAATATTAAAAGTATGTATCTATAGTTCAACCACCGTCAAACACAAGAGATAAAACACCGTTTATTTGTTGAATGAACATTCCAGTCTTAGAAAACGCCAATTAGGTTTAGGCCGTTATCCGCTTTTGTTGATGATGATTATATATTATTTGCAGCTTCTTCCATTAACTTGTTCCAGCAGCTTTTTTGACTAGGATCCATGAAAAGTTTTCGATGACAGAGTAACTGTGTATTCTATTAGCTGCACTGCATGTGGTTTATCTTATCCCATAATTTCAGAATTCCTGACATTTTACCCCTAATGTATTCTATAGAGAGAGTATACACAAGCACCGAAAACAAAGTATTACCCTGGATACTCAACGAAAATATTTGCATGCAATTCTATTGTTTATTTATTGCAAGTTCGGAAGTGGTGTTTTATGAACTCAAATTCAAAAGGAACCTTATTAAAGGCAAAAAAAATAAAAATAAAAATAGCAGAGACATAAGATTCTTCTTACATGGAAAATAAAGTCATAGACAACCCAAAATCCCGGTTCTTCGGTGATAAAGTTCAAATATAGTAGAAAACAAGTCCACCGACAAACAATCACAATAATTCCCAACCCAAAATAAAAAAACAGTAATCTATCCATTATTCAAACCTCAAATACCACTGAACAAGATCAAATTGAGAAAGAAAAGCGCACACCCAGTTCACAAAAACTCAACTTTGTGAAAGTAACACTCATGGGGAAGAGAGAGAAGGACTTACAGAGAAGGGATTGACTTCTTCTTCATCGAAGGGATTACTATCATAGCGATGAGCCATGCGAGGATGTTAACGGTGCTAACAAGAAAGTAGCCTCGGAATTGTAACCAGAGGAATGCAAAGATCTGGAACTATTCACAGAACAAGGTACCAAAGGGATAAAAAAAAAGGTTTTTGAAATGTTGAGATAAAAAAAGTTTTGAAACTTGTTATGCAAGGGAGGAAATGGCTGGAAAAACAACAAAAAGGCAACAATACGAGCAGTTTAGACAGGAGAATGGTCCTTGGTCAGCTTCAAAGAGAAAAAGACTTTGTCTTCACGTTGCTATCATAAAAATGATTTGGAAAAAAAAAAATATTTTAAAGAATTGGAGGATTAATTAGCTGTTCTTTAGACTTTCGAATTTAGGACTAATTTTTTTGTGTGTGAGCTTGATGTTAGTAGATATAATTATTTAATTGCTCATGATTGATTACTTAAAAATAAAACAAAAGTTCACCATTTTTGTATTATTAATCAAATAAAAAGTATCATTTTTAAAAAACGCTAATTTAATTTAATTAGTTATGTAACTACATTATAATTTTAAAATTATGAATTTTACGTAAACAGAGTTAAATTGGTTATTAGTTGACCATGATCTAATCACATCTACTTCAAATAACCCATTAAAAACATAAATGTCGGTTAAAGTTAAACTAACCATGATCACACCCTAATGCTCAAATAAATAAATAAATAAATATTTATTGAAAGTTTATTTCAAATTGATTGATGAACTGAAAATATGTGTCCTATATTCTTCCCTTTGGTTCGAAATACAATTTAATCAATATTCTTTGTCTAAATGCTTTACATCTTTAAAACCGGATTGGTTTACCTTATTGCATAAAATTTTATTTCTTCAATTAAATATTCTTTCCTTGTGCTATTTTCATAAGAAAATGAAAATGAGTTCCACATGTCTGTTGTAAATTCCAAATAAGTAACTAATGTAAACAAATAATAGTTGAAGAGCATCAGGTATCTGTGCCATATCCTCAGAGGCATGCTTCAGATAATGTTACAGTTCAACTACTATATTTTGTCTTATATATCATTATTGTATTTACTTTCTTCAGTATCTTTTGTTGAGATTCTTATAACTTTAAACTCTGAAAAATGTTTTTAAGTTTGCATCATATCTGCTTGGGGTTATGAACTAATATAATTTATGCTCTCTTTTTCTTTAATTGTCAATTAAGCTTGATAGTAAAACAGTTCATTACATTTTACTGTTTTAGATAATGAAAGAGTTAGAAAGTAAGTTTGAAGTCTATAAAACTTGAGTTGATAAGATGATATATATGTTATTTTTTATATTAAAAAATTATTCTTGTTTTGAAAAAAGTATATCATTATTATATTACAGTGTACATAATATATTATTAAAAATAGAAAAGTTCTTAAAAATAATATAATACAAGTCAAAGTGCTGTGAGATATTCTAAACCAATAATGTAGTCATCTATTTTCGAAATAGATGATACATTTTATATTTTAAATCATTATTTATTTAAATTCAGTTATTTTTGTAATTAAATTAATTACCTACGATAACAAAAACACATGTTAAGCGAGTGAAATTTTATCTAAATAATAAAATGTGTTTATATTGTATTTTAAGAAACACATAAGTTTATTAGATTTCCCCTTATGGGCAAGATAGTTATTTTTATTGTTAATTTTAGGTTTAAATACCTTTTTGGTTCTCATTTTCGTAGTGTTTGTTGTGGATGGTATTGATCTTGAGAGAATGTTTAAAATGATCCTCATTTTTACTCAATATTTAAAATGGTCATCATTTTCGCAATTCGTGTTTTATTTGGTCCTTTTATGTGACGCCGTTTAAATCATTAACAAAGCATTGTACATGTGACACGTAACACATCCTAATACAAACCGTGCCACCTGTACAATGCTCTGTTAATGACTTGTACAATGTTCTGTTAATGATTTAAACCACGTTACAGACAATAATCAAATAGAATACGAATTGCGAAAATGATGACCATTTCAAACATTCGATAAGAATGATGATCATTTTAAACATTCTGTCAAAATGAGAACCATCTACAATAAACACTACGAAAATGAGGAACAAAAAGTATTTAAGCCTTAATTTTACAATGTCACTCAATAACTATTTTTCAAATTCCACCGTTAAAACTACTGAATGCGTTTTTTTTTTTTTTTTTGAAATTACCATAAAATAAATAATATAAATATTGGTAAAAAATTAAAACACCAGTCATACCTTTTACTTTAGTCACAAGATTAAAAAAGCAAAAAACATTACAAACATAACAGTTGCTCTTGCCTGTTCACTTTGCTGAAGTTGAAAAGTCGTTAAGTCTTTGGTTCAAACTTTAAAATCAAAGCAATTGATAAATGATGGATGAATCACCACCAACATTGATGGACACGCGACCATAGAAACGTGACTTTTACGCTCCTCTTGACCTTCTGTGTTCAATTCGTTTTCCACAAAGGACGAACAAAATAATCTTCATTTAACATATATTATGACCCAAGTTCTTTGTATGACCGACTTCTAATTCAGCAATACCTGCCATTAATTAATTACTTCTTAAAATACTAATAATATTGCTTTAGGATAAATAGCATCTAAGCAACATATAAAACCAAACATAAGTTACAAATAAGTGTTTACAAGAGTCACCAGCTAATCAAGACCTAATCCATATTGCTAGAGCCACCAACTCCAATTAATAAAATCGCACCTTAAAAATATAATGGGACCATACTATGATAATTGCATTTAAACAAATAGAAGGGGGTTGTTGCAATTTGCAAGGGAAAGAGTGATGAGAAGAAAGACAAACCGTAACAAAAGAATGTAAAGAAAATCATGCCCCTTTTTTTCTTTTCAAAATTGAATGAATTTACGCATCTGCACAAACTAATTACGCCTATAATAGTAATAAAATGAAGGTAATGTGATTGAAACTTTGAGATATCCAAGAGAGTTAAATAGTAACAAGCTTAGAAAGACGTTTAGTGTCGTGCATTTTTCTTATTCGTCTTTGATCACTCTTAAATGGGTCAACCCAACTTTTGTCTTGGGAAATAGCTTCATTCCACCGTTCTTTGAAGATTTCAAATTCCCATGTCGATTGCCTTCGTATCTGCCCAATATAAACAGTGTTAATGGTGATAATATAATACCACAAACACTTGGTTTTGAAACTAAGCTTAAAAGACTCACACCTCGGTTCGCACATCAATTCCTGCTCCACTTTGCCTCTGCTTATTAGGAAATGATACAAAATCAACAAACACTGTCATAGGTAATGAAATGAGATTACAACCAAGAACCACATAATGCCATTAAAACAGTACCTTAGTTGTCCTTTGTAGGTTTGGAACCTGCAGAAGAGGAAACAAAAATTCTTGTGACGTGATTCAGACAAAAATCCATATTGCAATGTAACAAACATGTTTGTTCTTGACAGTAAGTCATAAGTTTGATTCTGTAAAGTATTTACAATTACTAGATAAGGAATAATAATATGAAGTTGGAGCATATACGATATATTTTGGTTTGCAAGAACAGTGCAAATACCTTCGTTGTTCTGTGACCACTTCCACCCAGAGTTTGTATTCCCTTGTGAAAAACATATTCACTGTCAACAACTCCCACATTTTTAGTTCGATCTCCCTGAAAAAAATGACATTCATCTCACTTACGACACTTGTCATGAAGAAATGGTGGCAAAAAGAAAGAAAGAGCAAAACAGCCTATAGTACACCAACGATCAACCCACGATGCATTCCAAATTGAGAATGTGTACATTGTATTCCATAACTCTATCTATCCCTTGTCAAATGCAGTAGTAAATAGTAATGAGCCAATATCATATACGTAGATGGTATATTTATCACTACCAAGAACCAAAAAACCGTGTTGCATCACAATGAGAATTGTACAAAGACCACCAAAAGTGTCCAGAAAATGGATATTTCTCACCTGAGCACAATATCCTAGTTTCATATCCACTCCCCAACCATGGACAAGGTCATTCTGGAGAAAATACAGATGACAATGATGAGACAACATTGAACGACAATACGGATCTAGTTAAAACTCACCAGGCAAGCATTTTTGTAACTTAAAAAATAAAAAAAGATAACAGAAAACTATATTATAACTCAATAGAGTACTACTAGAAGAAACAAAAGTTTAGGAAGAGTTTGAAAGGATTTTGAAAAATGTCTTTGGTTAGAACTAAGATTTAATAGTCGTATGAGCTGTGCGAACAATATTACCTGTATAAGATGCCAAGTACAGTACCAGGCAGCTCGAGAAAAAACTGGAGCCATACCTTCCACAAACCTACACAAGTTGTATTAAAGTCTTGTGTCATTAACAATACTATGCATGCCAATATTTATCATAAATAACCACAAGAAATTCTGATGACGCTTTCAAAAGTCCAGAAAATCATCAGCATTGTTCATGTTCTGACATTCTAGAAGAAACGACTTCAGTGCATCATTTCAATTTCAAAATGAGTGCACCCAAAGGAATTCAAAGATAACATTCTAAAAAAACCATCTTGTAGAAAGTAATATGTTGCATGTCATTCCATATATTTCTATGAATCCCTCATCAATCTATTCTGCATTATCATCCTAGAAGCACAAAACAATAAAAAAGACAAACAACAGTAAAACTAAAATCAATTATAGTGCCCAGCAATAATGGCTAACACAAAATGTAATATTAAGACAGTACACAAGTCCTTTTCACCTAAGAAGAATTTCTAAAACATTAGTCATCTAACAGATAGACATACTTGTCTTTGATATAATTCAGTAGACCCCTCACAGTTCAAAAGTGATTTGCTTTGATTTTGTTATTAAATCAGCTTTTGAGTTTACTATAAGCTATTTTTTCCTAATCAGAGCATAAATGCAGGCTTGAATGAACTTCAGACAAAATTTAAACATGTTCAGTCATCTTGATGGTAGATGGAGTCATAAAATGCATCAACAAGGTCCCGTGCAAACATCTTGAAATATTAAACAGCTCTGCCAGGATTAAAGAAAGTAACAGTTACCCAGTGCATGGTGGTCCCTCACTTGAATCTGAACACCTTGTACTGCCTCTGCGTTCATAGACTCTTCTGCTCCAATGAAAACATCAAATGTAAGTACAAAAGCATCGTTTAGCAAGTACATATGGATAGTCAAACAAAAAAATCACCTATGGAATTTCTTGGTTCTAGCTCTAATTGTAATTCTATGATGTATCTCTGTTGAATTTGGGTCAAGAGCTGGCTGAGATATCTCCAAACCTTCTTGCTTTATAATTTCAACATATCTGCATAAAAGAAGCCTACATTAATTATTTTTTTATCAGATGAGATGAGAGCCTGTAGAAAGGTTACTGACTAGCCTTAAAACTAGAAAAGGTTTAAGAATATAAACCCAATAAAGAACCTCATTTGTCAACAACCATCCCCCACAAGCAAAGATTTCTTATAAACCTAATGTAAGCTTAAGAAGCCTAATAAGGGTTATATGCATCCCATATTGTATGTCAGAGAATTCAGTGTCGATTTTCATCCAGCTATCAAATTTCTTATAAACCTAATGTAATCTTAAGAGGCCTGATGATCTTATATTGTATGGCAGAGAATGCAGAGTCGTTTTTCATTCAGCTATCAAATTTCAAAAGGGGAAAAAAATACCATATCATGTGATAAGATAAAATTGGATTCTTTATAATAACATTTACACCAGTATTGCAGGTTCCTGCTAGCCTATAAAATGATAATCATTTACATCCAAGGCAGATTGCACAAAAATATCTAAACAACAGCAGCACCAAAGAAGCAAAGATACATCATTCATACCTTGAAGGTGAAAAATGCTCCACCCCCAGATCCTCGTCCCAGAGAAAGATATAATCATATATAGACACTATGTCCGGATGTAGAAATCTTTTTGCAAACCACCTGTCAGAACTCATGAAATATGTAATCCATCACTTATATATTAAATCAAAATATAATTTTTTTTTCTCCTTTATCTGCTGGGAACCATCAATGAAATTGAAAATGTATTCAGATAACTATATCTTGTTAATGACTGGGTAAGGCTATGGGATTGTTCAAGTTTATATAGAACAATTAATCATTGCTTGACCTGGGCTCCCTTAATATGCCTTTTCAATGGCATCCGTATTCAGTACGTTGTAACTTTATATGTCAGAATGCCGGTTCTCTTGTGATAGTTTTCCTAGATTTGTAGTTTTATTTCTAATGTTATATAATGTTTACGGAATTCCAAGCCTTTTTTAGCCTAATTGGCTAACCCTCTCTTCCTGAGTAAATTTAATTTCAAAAAATTATTTTCCTTTATTTACTATTGTAGTTTCCTCACATCTAGAAAATTAAGCATCTTCCCTTCAATAAAAGTCTCATACATACCACTTTGTTTGATTCTGAGCAACAATGTGTATGGCCTTGCTACTCCAGCCAAGATTCCACCATCCATCCACAGTACCATCATAATGGAATAAAATAATTGTGAAATTTTCTCGAAGAAACTGTAACAAATGAAATTAGATAAAGAATGCTGATTTAATTAATCTGAACAATCTAAGAACATCAAAAGTACCTTTTGCACCATAACATCAACATTCTGCTTTTGTTTAATACCAACTGGTACTGCCAGCAAGTTACGATTAGAGTAAACATTAGCCTGCTTTTTCATAAACAAGCCCAATCATTACCTTAGTTAACTCAGGTAGTACAAAATTCCAAATCAAATCTATCTTCTGACATGCAAGAATGATGCAAAAATTCTGACCTTTGACCTTAAACTACTTCTTGACCAAAGTGGTCTCAACTCCAAATCTGAATCAGCATGTATTATACCTCTTGGCAAGCCTTTCAACTTCCCAGAAGTTGAAGGATACACCTGCACCAACACACAAAGTATTTTCGAAGTTACATACCGTATCAGGCAAGAATTGTGAAAACACACATCACAAATTTTGAAAACAATCATTTTACTATAACCAGCAGGGCATTGTAATGCATAGAAGATCAAATATGAAAAAAGAGAATCAGAAAGCTACTTGGGATAGTAATCTAACATCATAGTTTTTACCTTTGGTTGTCCCCAGAAACTCCATTTTTTGTCAATCTGATAGCAGCAGATAATAAACATAAAAAGGGGGGGAAATTCAAGTTAGAACACTCAACATAAGAATGTGTCATATGACAATGCATTATTGTTCTATCGAAAAGTAGCACATTTTTATCCTTAATAAGATGCTAAATTGCTAAGTAAGAAGAATTAGTCAGACATTTAATAAACACTTTGGCCTTTTGTTAGGACGTACATGCAATGATATCTCAAATAATTCAACTGACCTCTTCTTGGTGATACTGATACTTTGTAGTTCTATACACAATGAACAGCATAACTGTACACAAAACTGCCATAAAAGGCAGTTGTCTGATCTTGAAACTTGATTTGCCCTGCCCCAAAAAACTATTGTTAAAACAGTGATCTTACACATGAATCTCCAGAGCTAAAGAATATTTTACAGGAAACTCCTAATAAAATCGTAACAAGAATAGAAGAAAAGAGAACAGACCCCATCAGACAAGCCACTCTTTTTTCTCATGAGCCATCTCAATGATTTGATCGACGTCATAGAAAATTGAATCTTTTATTCAGTCCTCATCAAAAAATGGTCGCTGTAACATTAAGCAACAGAAGCCATTTCAAACCAATGCTTAATATGTATAGTTCTCAATAACATTGCATAATTTGGCGTAAATAAAATAACCAACTTGTCAAAACAACAAAAAATTGAAGTTACCATGTTCTAAGTTCTAAAGCACAACATCAAATATAAAAGCAAGGAAAATGATCATCCCATAAAAAATATACTAAATGACTTGGAGCTAAATTGGTGATGAACACCACCTCAGGTACACAACAGAAAAACAAACGCCGGTGCAAAACTGTATGACTTTCTTTCGTACAATTTAAAACAAGACTACAGCAACTATATTGTGCGCAAAAGGATATTAAGCATGTGCACTGTGATAACTAACATTAAAAAAATAAAGAGCTAATATTTGTGAATTGGAGAAAGAGAGGGATGAATTGAAACTTAAAAGGGAAACACATGCTTAGAATATTGGTCATGAGGGAAAAAGCATGCCCCGGCTTGCTGAATCCACACACCAACCAAACTTGCAAATAAAATATACCAAATAAAAGCAACCCGAGAAATCTCCGAAACAGTCATTAAATGATTTACAACATAAGCACCAGGAACACGGAAACAAAAATGCAAAGATTGGATTTTCCCCCAACTACAAAGATAGCGTGAAAAAATTGCAAGAACACACAGCTGTCCAGAACATTGAACTACACTGCAACCAAAAGTCCTTCCTTCACAACAAAGCACATTGTTTTTCTTCTCCAGGAAAATTAAACAGAATTACAAAATAAAGAAAAAAAGACTAAAAGTTACTCCCACAGATAACAGCAAAATAAACAGCAACTCAGTACTCTCTGACTGTTTCAGTCAGATCTAACCCTCTCCACACGTTCTTACTTGTCATTTAAAGAAGAGAAAAGCTTCACTTTCAGACCAAATTTTCAAAAGCACAAAAATTGAAGATTTTCTATCATCTTCTCAGACCCGGATCCTCCTCTCCAGACCCAGAACATTGAAAGGCAAGAAAACTAAAGAGGGGGAAGAGAGAGAAAGCAAGGACAGGGCCTGAGAAACTTAAAGGGGTTGCTCGAAAAAGCGAAAAGCAGCAAACTTTGAAGATCACATGACACACCGAGCTGAAGCGGCGAAACCCAGATGAAAATAAATAAAGAAGTGAAGGAAATGAATTGCCACGAATTAAGAGTGTCAGAGGTTGAAGAGTATCGATGCAGAAAGCAACAAAGAAAGAGGTTAAAGGGGGAACCTGAATGCATGCGTGTCTGTTGACTGATGAATGATGATGAAGAAATGAAGAGTGTGATGACAACTACACTCTTTTGTTGGCACTCACTGATCCTCGTCAATTGCTCCTCTTCGCTTCTCGTCCAAAACCAAACCCAAATCAACAAAACCAGAGTGGTAGCTTTATTAGTCCCACCTGCTCCAAATACCACCCACGACAGTCTTTTATCTTTACTACAGTACTTGCTAATCGCACCGCCACTTTCGCCTCTGTCTCTCTCAACCCTTTCTCACTTCTCGCCACAGTCACGTTTCCCTCTTTTTCTTCTTCTTTTATTTTATTTCCTCTCTCCCTCTACCTTTGTAATTCCATACACACTTGGATCCTTTCGCTAAAAATAACTATCGTCGTAGTATTTTCTTATACTGTTATTGTTTTTGTCACCCTCCAACAAGATGTGCCTTATCTTTCTTCTTCCTCACACCGTTTATAAGAAAATTACCGTCTTTCTCTCTCATTTTTCTTACGTCATCTTCCTTAAAAAGTGGTGAAAAAACGTTCATTTGTCTTGTTTTATTACAAAAAAGACGATACATGAACCTTAACTCTAATCAAATTTCTAGATATTTCCACAAGTTTTAATTTTTAAATTGATTATGAAATTAACTTCTAATTGGTATGGACTTTAATTTAATGTCCAATTTTCGGTATGAAATGTTTAAAAAACAAGGTTAATAGTGCAGCATTATTGAATGATCTTAATGTATATGATGAATATGTGAGAGTATTCATTATTTGTCATTAAAGGCTTACAATAGTTAGCTATTTACATGTTATTGCAATTATGTGGACAAGGGGTATTAAAAAATTGTCAACCAACATCTGTTAATATTGGGTTTAAGGGCAACGTGTTCTTTAATTATCACCTCTAGGAGCAACACAACATCATTAAAGAGCACTAACATCTCGACCCATAAGAGGAACTGTTGTTGGGCACCAAAACTGCATTTCTTTACCTTTTTCAGACCCCACAACATTTTTTCTACGGGGTAAGTGGAGCCATTGAAAATTTTCTTTCAGTTGATTATAGAGTAAAAAACTTTAATTAGGTTACTTGAAATAATAACACCATGTAGTGTTATGGATTTTACTTTTAGCGACTCTTATTTACTCCATCAAAGTTACTTTAATTACGCATTGAAGTTATGTAGACCAATAAAAGAAAAAAAATATTAGTAACCATAATTACAGTAATATTATCCAATTTTTATGTTTTTTTTTTTGTCATACTACTGAAACAATTATCTATAGCATTAAAAAGTATAATTTTTAATAACATTTTGTTTGAATTTAAATTGGTAAAATTTGTTTGATATCGATAAAATTAGCAAGATTGTGGCAAGTATTGCAAATGCACATATACCACATGCCAACGTGTTTGTAGAATAGTGAAGCAGTGTTGAACAACCACGTAGAGATTCAAACAAAATGAAGTTATCCAGTGCAACGTGTGTGGTTCAGAAATTGAATTTTTCTGACAGAATACATTAAAATAAAATGTTATGCTAACCATGTTAGCATCTTCTTAGACATGGTCGTGTGTAGTAATATAATAATAACACTACTACATAGCTTTGACGAATCCTAGTTGCATAGCATTTTTTAGGTCACCAACGTCCTACCTTTCAACATCTTAATTTGAAACTATTCACAATTGTTTCCCGTGATTATGTACCAAATAAATATATTTCAACAACTGGCAAAATCAAAAGCGTAAATAAAAGTTTGATCTCCTCTAAATTATAATTACTTTTTCATGTTATATAATCTAGGCACGAAATAAAAGTTTCCTCGAAAAAAATAATGTAGAAAATAATTTATTTTCAATATTGTAGAGTTTGAGGTGAAAAACTTCGTTATCAATGTGCACCTGCACTGCAATTACCAAAGCAGTGTTGGATTTTCTGTTTTCTGTCTACTAATCCCTTTCAAGCTTCCTTGTTTCAGTTCCCAACAGTGACATAAACCTACTCTTTCTCTATTCATAGTCATTTGTGTTCACTGTTTACAAAAAAGATTAATAATATTTTAATATTTGATAAACAAAATATTTAATAAAGAAAAAGTATATACTCAATATCTTGATAAAAAAAAATTAGTGTCTTTTCTTTTACAATTTTAGAATGTCTTTTTTATCTATATGGCTTGTAATTAAACTTTACTAAAAACTCATATTTCGCAAATAACATGTTTAATTTGGTCCTGCATCACTAAAATGTGTCCCTTATTCTGTGGCTGATTGGAGACATTAAGGTCACAAATCTTACCCATAATAATTTTTATTTTTTTAAATAATATAATTAAGAATAATTCACAGATTTGGTTTATTAAATCTGTGGATTTTGTAGGTTTAATTAGCATGGTAGCTTGAAAGTTAGTAGGTGTTATGGCAGGGAACCAACCTAACCTAACACACCCTATCTTAATGTTTTTGTACCACACACATTCACCCCAAATGATGCATATAGATTAATCTGATAAAACAATTATTTATAGATTAATAGGTATAAGCGGACAATATTTCCTCTCAGACATTCACATTAAATAGTTAGTGAAATTTAATTCACCCTTTTTATGGCAGTTCATCAAAGACATTGAAGTATAGTTAATTATTTTTCAAAAGAGTGAGTGATGATCATGTGACGGAGTTTATGATCCCACATGCGCACACTTAAGATTTTAAGTGTTGTCACGGAATGCATCCTTTTGCCTCTCTCTTGTTTTTTTTTTTTTTTTTTTTTTTTTTTTTTTTTTTTTTTTTTTTTTTGAGTTTTGTTCTGCACACATCCAAACATGAAAGAGAGAAAAAGTAAAAAACCAAAATTTTCTTCTGTTACTTTACTTCACAAACTGAGTAAGATAAGATTTTGAACGTTAAAAATGAAAGATGGTGAAATATATTTTTCCGTCCTTAAAAATATAAAGCTATGTTTCTTTAGCTACAATTTTTAAAAAAATAAATAATAAGTTTATAGAACGTATAACAATTTTTTAATTAATTTAACCATATATTTTTATTTCAGTTCTTAATCATATGTTAATATTATTTAAGTCGTATAATTTTTTAGGATTTGGTTAACGTGATTCACAGGTTACCATTTCATGAAAATTTTAAAAAACATTTTATAATCTTTTGTATTCGTGTAAAACGGTTGATGTAGATCGCATATTCTTTACTTTTTTGTTTAATCTCATCGCATTGTATTAAACTAAATATATGTTGGTTAATTTGTTTTAAGTGGATTAAAGATTCTGTCAGTATTTTAAGGGTTAAATGTATTCTTAATTTTTAAATTACTTTAAAAATGATTTTTTGTTCTAAATTAAATATATACATGTTTTGTTTTTGTATTTTGTGAAAACAAATAAGTATACAGTACATTTAATTACGAAAATCATATATGAAATAATCCAGGTGCATTTTAGTGGCAGATATTTTACCATGAATTTTATAGAATGTAAGTATGTAGTTTAATTTCGGAACAAAAACAAATCTTTAAAATAATTTATAAACGAAAAACATGTTTAACACATATTTTAAGTATAATAAATAAAAAAACGAAGTCATTAAATTCATAAAGTAGGAATCACAAACAAATTTATTATTTGGTAGAGAACTTCGCATTGACAAAATATATAAGTAATACCTAATTACCAGGTATGAGGACAAAATTAAATATATCGATATATTTATCGTTTTCATTTTAATATTTATCTCTGTTCTCACATTCTTTTCATTTAAACTTATTAAAACACTTTTAATATTAACTTTTATTCTATCTTTACTTTTATTCTAAAAATAAAGATAAAAATATTAATTTTATTTAAAAATACAAATAAAATAATCAAATCTACACTCATCTCTCCTAACCATCTTTTAAAAGATGCAAAAGACGGGCTCTTGATAAAAAGAAAAATGTTTTGTGAATCTGACCAAAGTTTATGTGAAGAAATACTTTTTTATTATAATTATTATTATAATTATTATTATTATTATTATTTGAAAAAGGCATCTAACCATCGACATTTCACATTATTAAACATGGACGCCCCCTGTTCTGCTGTGAAAGCAGACACAATAGACAAACATTAAAAAATCTTCATATAAATTTTTTTAAAATATTCTATAATTTTATTAAAATTTGTTTTTACTAGAAAAAACTCCTTAAATTAATGTGACGAATCATTCATTAAGATATGGGATGTCTTAGTTGTATGCATAAATAAATTGATTACGTAGTACTAATATTATATTAGAATAAAATTATATTTTTCACTTATATTATTAGAACACAAGCCATGGAAATAGGCTTTGCATGTTTTTTGCACTCTCAGTTGAAAAAAAAAACATCAAATCTCTAATAATAATAACGTAGTGGTTAGTAATAAGGAACATATTATTTATTTATTAATTAACACAAAGTTTAAAAATGTCTAGGCCAATAATTTACTGATTAGTGTCAACTATATCAAATTATATACTCATTTCTTGACATAGTAGTAGATTGTTATAATAATATTTTAGTGGTTAGGTAATCAAGATCTTAATAATTAATTTGGATGGTACTGGAGTTAAGTACTATGGGATGGTGAGAAAATATGTGGACAGGTTACATGTAATTAAATGTTCAATCTATAATTTAATGTTTCCAAAAGAGTAAATTGAAGTCTATATCAATACATTAATTATACAAAGAATCATTCATTATATTTATCAAGCTTAAATTAGGTCAATAGAGCTATTTCCTTATTTATTTTCGTTTTTTGATCGTATACCAGCCCGTTAAAATAAAGCAATTTTAATTTTTTTTTTTTACTTTTTCATATTTCCAACTATATTTAGTGTTTATTTTAGTTCTGATAACTTAAATGTAGCTTTAAATCATTTTATTATATTAACAAGTGGATATATAAAAAGTTTATAATAATAAATATAATAATTCTAGTAATAGTTGAAAAATGTTAATATTTATAAGAGTTAAATATTTTTTTCTTTAATTTTTACTAAAAATTAGAATTAGTTTTCTTTAAAATTTTGGTTCAATTTAATCTCAAATTTAGAAATATGTACATTTATTTATTTTTATCAAATTATATTAAATTTATTTGATGTTTCAAATATATTTAGAAATATATTTATTTAAATCTAAAATATGATCTGGTGACAAGTTGTTAATTGTATATCTTTATTTTGACTGTTTGTTCTTTTTCTAAAAGGACTTGACTGGCCGTTCTTCTACGTGTTTGAATTTGTGCAAGAAATACTCACAATTAAATTTTTGTTTTTTATGGTGGAGAATTTTCTCCAAAAAGAACTGAAAATATTACCTTATAAAATATAACCTCAAATATTATTGGTGTGTGAAAGGAGTACTGGTACATACTTATTTATATACTTTAGTTTTAGAAAACCCATCTTTATACATATCTAACCATCTTAAGATATGTAAGTAAAAAGAATCAATTTCATTGATCACAAACTTAAATTCTACTTTTCTATTTTTTGTTTCATGATGTTAGCTGTTAGTTTATAAAGTAACACTACCAAGAACCAACGTGTAGTAAAAGGTTACCAATAAGTTAATCCCGTAACTAACAGTCATGATCATCCATTAATACACTTTTGCTACAATTAAGATTCCCATTTACAATTTACAAGAAATCTAATGTCGTAAGAAAAAAGGAAAAAATATCCAAAACTTCTGTACACTAGTTAAGTTATATACTTTGGAGTTGTTTTATATATAAAAAATAATTTTTTAACTACTAAATTTTAATAACTTTATTTTGTAATATGATATGTTATTTTTAATATTTTAAAATCACTTAAATATTATATCATATCGTAAAAAAAAATTGTCAAAAATTTAATAGTGAAAATATCGTTCTTCTTTATATATTTGTGACTAACTTTCTCCCTTTAACTTATAATAAAGATTCTGTTGGTGGTAGCTTGAAACTTGGTCCTTCACCAGAGAAGTCAAAAAAATATCTAACCAAAGATAAAAATCTTTGTACAGAGAAATATATTGGTTAATGTGTTATTACTTGGTTGTTCTAACTTTTTTCTTTCCCTTCATTGGTACTGCAGGCTTTTGACTAGCAGATCCTCGTCCAACCTTTTTTGGTCGACCAAAACCTTTCTTCTTCACACTCAAGGATTCCACAGAGGATGGAGAATCAACTTTAGTAGGTTTTTTGGTAGCATGTGAAACCCCAGATACAGAGTTATTTCCATTTCCACCACAAGCTTTTGCTATTATTTTTCTATTACCAGATCGTATGCTTCTTGGTTTCACATGAAGATTATGTATAGGTAATTTAATAGCTGCATTGGTAACTTCACTGGTGGTGGTGACTTTGTTATTCGTATCCTTCCAACAACTTTCCTTTATTTTTTTTGTTACTATGTCTCTTAGTAACAGAGCAGATTTGTATTCACGTGTGCTCTTGGAGTAGAAGACTAAAGCATTGTTAGTGAGTAGGAGCATGTCTCGAAAAAGTTCTACACTTGATCTAATTGTTTGGTCGCTGATTCTCGACCTTATGGTGTCAAAATCCATGTGTTGTCGAATCATTTTCTTGTACCTCCCTCTCTTCTGTTGTTAAATATTAGAACAACAAATGATTAACATAATCCACAGGGTAAAGATCGATACTAATTATACATCAAAGAAACTGTTACACATACCTGACTATCAAGTCTACGACGAAATGCAGAAGCACATTTGGTTTCAAAAATAGAATCCAAAATCTTCATCATGTCTTCCACCCTACTACTCTTTTTCAAGTTCCTATTCTGATAATTTACACCGCTTGATTTGGCAACTTCACTGTAGTTACTGGTAGAACTTTCTTTACACCATGACATGACATCAACTGAATCTAACAAAACACTCTCTGCCATGCTTGGTTCCTTCGTATTTTTGCCACAATCCTTCCTTTTCCTCTTCCCTCTTCGTTTCTTAAAACTCCCACCTTCTCCTTCGTATACAGCATATGCTAACTTATCTACATTCAAAAGTGTGTGAGGCTTAGTCTCGAAATGTTGAACAGGCACAGATGGAAGAGTTTGATGAGTGAAACTCCCAGCAGAAAGTCCATCTTTTGATGTGTTGTCTTTGGTGGAAGATTCAACTCTTTCTAGTTTATGTGAAGCTACATGCAACTTTGGACCAACTGATCCATTATCAACATTATCAACATCACAACCATCTCTTTTATCATTCTCACCACCCTTCAGGCTTTCAAGCTTAGATTCTAGAGACCTGAAACAAACATGTTTTTGTATAATGAAAACCTCAAACAATTGTTGTCTCTTTGTAGCAAAATGAAGAGAAAAAATTGCAACTGACCCAATTGAATCTTCAGATATCTCTAGAGATCTCTTCAACTCTGCTACTCTAGTCTTCCTAAGCTCCTCATACCAAGCCCTGAGAATGTCATTCCTTTGAACTTGAGAACAAAAATGTCATTTTTACCATATTACAATGAGAAAAACCAATGTCTTTGTGTATTTCATAAAATGTACAGTGAAAAAACAAATTCAATTCTTTTTAAGAAATGTATTGTACTTACTTGTTTCCAGAATATCGTTGTAGCAGATCTTCATATTTGTCTTTGCATACCTGCAAAAGTTACATATCTCATGGATAATTCGGTATGAATATTGTGAAATCACAAAAATCCATACTCAATTTCACATTTAAATTCACTATAGACTTAATTGAACTATTAAGCTAATCTTTATATTATCAACACAAAGTAATCAATGCAAAATGAGACAAGTCACAAGATCAGCAATGTTTAATGACTCAATCAAAGATAAGAAGCATGTTTATATGGTTTGGCCATTGACAAATTAGTTTATTCAGTTTATCTATAAATATTTTTAAAAGAGAATGAAATAAATTGTTTATAAGCTAAAGTTATTTTATGCATAAGGTAATCTATAAAAATGATCTTGTATAACTTTTCTGTTTTTAAACTTGTTCATAGACTAGTTTTATTTCCTTTTTTCTTATTTATTTCATATAGAAAATTTGTCCAACTATATCTTAAAAAATTCTTTACATCTACTACTTTTACACATATAAACATTTTTATCATGATTTTTATGTCATATACAAGGATGACAAAAAAATAATCTTGCATTATGTTTGAATAAAAGATTTATGCAATTTTAAAAAACTGAAATACAAAATATTTAAATTACTAAAAATGAATTATTTTTATTTTTAAATATTTTATTTATCTAAAGTAATTAAAAATATATTACATTTAAATTTTTTTATTTAGTAAAATAATTGATTTTTTTTTCTAGATAAAATTTTATTTTAAAATTAGTAATTAAGTTTAAATGTTCTAAATATTATTTAATAAATAATTAGTTCTGAAATTATATTTTCTTTTCAAATTTCAAATTTTATTGTTTTAATTATTTGAAATACTTTTAAATTTTTAAATTTTAATTTTTAAATTTTTGTATTATACTCTAGAAAAGTTTAAATTTATCAAATAAATAAATTATTTTCTTAATTATCTTATCCGAATATATTATTAGTGAATAATAAATATGAGTATCTTAATTAATGTTTGCAATGAGATAACTGTGAATATTATAATATCTAATTTTTAAAATACTTATTACTCATAATTAGCAGTTTCATTTGAATATTTATTTTACAACAAGTTAATGAATATTGATGACTAAAACCATAACGATTAAATAATCACTCAGTGTTTGAATTTTATAAATTTGTATTTTTTTTTAGACAGATGGAGTTAGTAGTTATCTTTTAAAAGGTTAGTTTATCAATATTTATACTTTCTGGCGCAGCCTACTTTTTTTTAAAAATAATTTTATTAGTATTAATATCTAACTGTATATTTATATTTAAGTTTTTATACGAATTTCTGTTTTAAATAATTAACTTTATATAAAATTATGGTATGAAATTCAAATTTATCCTTATTTAAAACTTTGAAATGTATACTGTTTTTATGTATTAAACGATATTCTAACTTAGATATTATAATGTCGATCTAACACATTATTTAAATGTAAAAAAAATTAATATTAATTCTTTAAAATAATTATATCTATTTATCATCAAAATATAGAGAAAAAATAGTTACGACTAATTTAGAAACAACTTAATATATGTAATCTTCAAAAATTGAGGTGGGTATTTTTAAATAGGTATGAAATGGGTAGTAGGAAAATTTTTTAAATGGATAATAAATAGTTAATACATGTTCCTTCTTGACTCCACGTATTCCTAATTACACATACGATTATATTGATTATCATAATTATGAAACACATAATTCGACTATCATTCATCATTACAAATAAGAAGCAAAGTATGTGTCAGTCCAATAGTTATTTGGTAGTTATGATGTAAAATGTTGACAATCTCATGCGTGATTTGTATTAACCTCGCTATTTTGTTATTAAATTAACCAAATAATATAACTTTTAAAATATTTTATTTTTATTTCTCACGCATTCCCACCCTATTAAATAACTAAACATTCAAGTAGGTATGTTTAATGAATAATATTCCTTGCTTGGCAAACACATATATCTTTGATTGAAACAATCTTTCATTTTACGCAACACTTATAAAACAAACTAAACATATGTTCACTATAATTCATGAACTACGAAAGCATAAATTACCAAATTGAAACGCAAAAACCAAAATGAAAACTGCTCGAATAGAATTTACTTTTTTTTTTTTTTGGCATTTATTTTTACTCTTTGTTCTTACTTTCCATAAGTCTTTTAGGTTGTCAATTATAACTTCATAATGAAATATATTTGCTTGCAATTCTCTTATGGACAAAAAGATTAAAACATTTACTTTAGCAGAAAAATAAAAGGATGAGAAAAATTGTATGTTGAGTTCAACCCTTCCTCTAACAAAATGACGATAAAAAAATAATAAATAGAACGTAGTAAAACATTTGTCTTAATGCTGAAATCAACTGCTTTCAAAGAAGTAAACAATAATGAAATTTAATAACGAAAATTCTTCTAGTAATGTTTTATTGTTGAAGTTTTAAATATATTTAAAAATAGTATGAACTTAATGTTAATACAATCCATGAAAGAGAAAATAATGAATAAGCAACGAATTTCAAATAAAGTATAAAAGAAATAATGCAATTGAATTTTGTTTTATTTATTTTTAAAATCGAAAGATCAAGGAGAGAAAATAAAAAGTTGTTTAATGAATTATTAATTGTTGATTTTACCTCAGGAGTAATGGTGTAAGGAAAAACTGTTCGGGCTCGGAGCTCGGTGGCAACAATGTTCCAATCTTTGGTTCCATGACGGAGAATGGCCCCACCAAGGAGGAGCTCCTCCCAGGTGCCCCATCCCTTCATCGTCTCTGCTCCCATCACCTTTCACATCTAATAACCTTTCTTTAATAATATCATATGCACCCAAAACAATGTTGCCTTTGTTACAGAAAAAACAAAAACACTAAGTTTTTTGGTCAGAAAAGCTTGAACAAAAATGACTTGGGAGTGTGGAGAGACAAGGCAACAAAAGCTATTTTCTGGCAAAATTTGGGGAAATGGTGGTTTTTGTTAGTTTGATGTGGTTTTCTGAAATGTTTTGTTTGTTTTGGAAGAGGGTGGTTTGGTTGGGCAAAAGAATGTAAATTTAGTTGACAGGTTATGCGTGAAATGAGGGGATGAGAGATTCTAATTGTTGCTCACAGAAAGGTTTCGAATTTGAAGTTGGAATATCTTAAAAAACAATTACAGTAACATCATAAACAAATCGAAAAACAAAATTATGGATGATGAAAAATTGACAGTTGTACGTTTCTAATTATGGCTCCTTTCTTTCTCTCTCTACCACTGTTTTTCTCTCTCTCCACAACTTTCTCTGCATTCTTCAATTAATGAATTTGCTAATTTCATTTTTCATATATTGCAAGTTTCTTTAGAGGATGAAAGCCTAATTTTAGAAAGTGATGTTTAACAAGTTGTGGACTCACTCGCACATGCTTTTGGATTTGTCCATTTTCGTATGCCTTATGCTTTGGTTTAGGTGTTTATTGCTTGTTTTGGTTTATCATGATATTTTTTGTTTTTCATGGTTGGTACTTGGTGGGTGTTGTGATTATGTCATAATAACAATGAACATGGAGAAAGTTTGTTCTTAAGGTTAACATAATGACAAAATTAGTTTTACAAATTTTTACGAGGAAGATGATTTTTTTTTCCAAGTTTGAACATATTTATTATTACATAGGATAAAATGTTTAATTTTGAAGAACCTACCTATTACGAAAATGAGTTTATTTCTAATGGATGGGTTTACTATGTGACACGATAATCCTGGAGGACAACATCATAGGCACTATATAAATAAAAGAAGCTGGAGCAGCTTGAACAAAAAAATGAAGCTCCATTTCATTGAAAATAGAACATGAGATATACATAAGAAATATGCATGACTATTTCTTACTACTACTACTACATACATCTGACTGATACATATGGTGATAGTCAATATTATATGCACCAAGGTGCACCAAACCCCAGTTCGGGTGAGTATTAACGGTAGTAACCAGACAACAATTGAAGAAGAAAAAAATAGGTACAAGCAATATAGCCAAGATTAGTGAAGTTATGGACACATGCCTTCACAAACAAGTGTTGGAAGACCAAGATCCTCAGATGGTTGCTTCTAGCTTTAAGTGTCTGAACACGAGGTAAAACATTAGATATAATGCTCTTCCATCAACAAAGCCGATGATGACAGCTAATAGAGCAAATCATCAAGACAAAATTGTAGCCTGCGATCACAGCAACCCAACATGAAACCTGTAAGTTTTGAGCACAGTCCTGCCTCAAACCATATTGAGCCACGTCATTCCCTCACAATTTGGCATAAACTTCATACAACATTTTCAGTTAGGACTGCTGAAGAACAAGATTTAACTCTAGGGCAGACCTGGCCAATAATCCACCCCTCCTGCAGCAAAAAAGAAAATGAAGATGTGATTCATTTTCTTGATGAGATGTAAAAAACCCGGTAATAAGTTAATAATACTTATTTAGGAAAACTGAGAGATTATGCTTCATAAAAAACAGAAACATGAATAATATGCCAAAAAAGAAAAAAAAATGCAATTCTGTGATATTCCTTTTACTACTTGAATTCATAGTTGCATACCCTACTTGCCTTTTCCCACCATAAGATTGATATTTTCAATGTCAAGCGAATGTTAACAACTCAGAAATAAAGACCAGCACCAGATGAACAAAAATTGTTTTCAATTTACATATTTGTCGACACCATTAAAAACTGCATGATTACCGTATCAGTATTGGAAGGATCATTTGGATTTTTTGCAGTTCCATAAAGCACTGGTTGCAGCATTCCCGTCTGTCCTCAAGATTTTATAAAAGTTAGGTTCGTTCACATGTAAAATACATGAGAAAGGGAAAAGAATAATATGTGAAAATGGAGGTCACCTTTCCTCTTGATGTAGATCAACACCAACAGAGGGAGGTGCTGAAACAGTTGCACGTATTGTTGGACCAAAAACTGCTACAAGCTTTAACAGCATATCCAGTGACACCTTGGTATGTCTGTACAGTAAGAACAGAGTAAAAATGAGATGAATAATAAGCCCCGTGTTCAGCAACAGAAGTAAGCGGTGTATCACCATGATTTTTCAAAACCAATATATTAATAAACGATTACCTTTCTATCTTGCTATCAAGCAAGCCTGTGAGCACAGGAAGTAAGCAAGAAAATAAATCCATGGTGAAAATCTCCATCTTCTCCACAAGGACACTGATAACATCTGCTTGAACCTGCATCAAAACGAAACTAATTTCAGGACTGTATATTCAATAAGAAAACCATAAGTTTCTAGTTAAAAAACACCACAAAAATAAGCCTATAAGTGGCATAGCACTACTCATAAAATACGCACAGATTGATCTGGCAGCTTTCTCAAAGCACTGGTAGCGCCTTTAATATCATTGCGCTCCCAAAAGTGCCGCACAACCTACAAAAGTAAACATTATTACCATGACGAGTCAGTAACGTTAATTACAAAAGTGGTTCTAGTTTTTATCATTTTCTTTCTTTAACCCTGTTTAGCAGACAATCATAAAGTTGTACATCAGCGTTACAGCGTAAGGCCTAACACTGTTATGAGTTCCACATCTAAGAATAATAAAGACTGAAACATTGAGTATTAACAACTAGCAAAACTTACCTGTAACTTTGTCAAGCGTGAGCGAAGATTACTCAATGTTACATCATGAGTTTGCATCAGACCTTCAATGATTTCTTCCTCATTTGAAGAGTTTGAATCCCGTATAGAAATTTGAGGCTCAACTTTCTGCAATATTGATAAACATAAACACTATTTAGTTGAATTACCTAAAAGTAACAATTTGTGAAAATGAGTTCATGATTAAATTTGATCTTTCACATTCTTTCAAGGCATATATATATATGAAACCCCTTTTTTACTAGGTACACTAAAAGAAGATGGACAGTGAATTTTAGAGAAATAAAAATAGAAAGAATATTGAAACTTGTTCAATGATCCAAATTTGGATAAGGGTGCATTCGGATTGTGTTTCATGAGAAAAGATCTGAGAAACTAACTCCTAAACTTACAATGCAATGTATAAATGTTTGAGCCTGTTTATTAGATACTAACTTCTTCACAAGATATTTATTTCCTCTAGACCAAATTAGGCAATTGCATTTAACCTAGATATTACAGATCAGCAACTAAAGAATACTCTTAGAAATTAATACTGACAAACATAGCATTTAAACTAAATTTCAATACGGCTGCAAGGTTGCTTGTATCCGAAACTCATTATCTAGATGGGTCTAATTTTGCATTCTTTATTTTATCATGTCTGGGTGTTCTAGCATAATAGCTTAACCGAACTAAAAAAAAAGAAAAACCTGATAACATATGCACAAGAAAAACTGAGAAACCAATACTTGAGAGAATAAAATAATATTTTCCTGATATAATTTTAAATTACATATTTTCAAACCCTTTCACCGAACAAAGTCACAAATACCCGTACCAAATTATCAACCCTATCAAAATTTCAATTGGTTAGTATCAAAGTATAAAACCTACAAACTACGGACCTTGATATGCATGCTAGTATCAAAAAAATTTTAAGTGAAGATAATTTTACCAGTGTGTCAGGAGATTTATCAGTTTCCAATTTTGTCGTCTTGGGAACAGAGGGCAGATTGGGAACAGAGGGCAGATTGTTTCGATCTTCAATTAAGGGAGTTCTCTCTCTCCTCTCACATACTATAGTGACTGTTGGAGATGCTTTTATTTGATCTTCATGGTGAACTTTTTCTCTCGTTTCAGTTATTGTGGGGAGGAATACATTAGTTTGATCTTCGTCGATTTGAATCTTTTCCCTTCTCTCAAACCTCTCAACCAATGACCGGGTCCTTCCTCGTACAACAGCAACTGCAAGAATAGAACATAAAAATATTTAATTTTCAGTGTCTTTTACAAGGTATAAAATATGAAATTGCATATAAAAGGGATTGCAGACCTCCATTGACGTATTTAACTGGACTACTTTCTTCCTTGTGAGGTAAGGATTCATCACCTGAAATATAATAAGAATGTCACTTGTAACCTCGAAAGACTCAACTTTAATCATAAATAATAAGCCAAGGTATGCATAACATCTCTGTTTGAATCACCTTATACATGGAAGTTCGGCTCTTTTTCTAAAGCAGAACCAAATCTCAACAAGCTACTTGTCAGAAAACCTACTTGTTCACATCCCTAAAAAGTAATTATCTCTCCAGAGTCTTAGCCAATAGTTTACTCACTATTTTTCAAAGGAAATATAAGTTGGAAGTCAAAGGCAAACTATGCTACAGAGAATTTCATAACATTTCGACATATTTAAAACCAAGGGGCAAATGTAAATATTTCCGAACAAAATATGATTAGTAATTAGCCTTTATTGAGAGGGTTAAGGAAGCACGTGGCATTAACTAAAAATATAGGTTGGGATCAAAGGACAAAAAAACAACAATTCAATAAATGAGAGTTAAAATACTTGAGCCTAATGAAGTTAACAATCTACTCACGGTATAGCTGAGGCAAGAGAATTTGTTTATAGCAATGGAACAGTAAACCAGATACAGTAGATTAAGAAAATACGGTAGGGATAGGGAACTATAAAATAGGCAATAACTTGCATTTGATATGCTCAGTGGTTAATAAGAAAGCTTACATTTCTTTTGGTCAGAAAATCTACTCGGAGACATGATCTTGTCAAACTTGTCTGTAACACTCTTGATAGGATGTTTATCTTCACAAGATTCTTTGACTTCCTTCTGAGGTCCTAGATTTGTTTGGAACTTGAGTTCTTTTGTACTGTCTAATTTAATTGCAGGATCACTAAAGGTTCCAGACTTCATATCTTCTGAAAACTTATCAACATCAAATCTGCCAGTGGATGCTCTCCTTACATGAGCTGGTTTGAGTAACATTCCAGGCTTAGTCTTTGAAAAGGTGATGGTCTCTTTTTCAGATTTTGATGAGACTTTACCCTCAGTAACATCCCGAGGTACAATGTTCGGTGCAATGAAAGATTTTCTAATTGCTTGTTCATTTGATTTTACACGAATTCCTGTCAGAGGACTCTGCTTCATTGTTCCCAAGTTGCACATTTCCTTGAATTCCTCTGGGAGATCTACTTTTTCAGAACTTAAAGACCCTGATCTCGGTAAAGTAAAAGGTTTCCCTCCAGAAGCTTTATATGGAAGAAATAAGCATTTTATCAGATACACAATTGGTAAAATGATTAGATTTATAATGCATAGACACCAGAACTATGCAACTATTATGCATGTATCCTCATTCATCATGTCAAGAAATTTACTTGATGTTATCATGTAAAATTAAATCAAGTTTAAGTCACTTCAACAAAGCTGCAAACACAAACACACTCTTTGCTAAACCACACTCTTTGCTTTATGGGAGTATGCTGTCTAATAATCTGATAGGTTGTACCATAAAGCACAGACTCTTGCAGAGGCAAATGTTTAAGAACCTTGACAAATCCAAATCTAAACCTAACTTAATCAACATTATCAAGGATGGCAAGATAAAGCAGTTAAAGAGCAGTAATTCAGTATGGTTTGGTTTTAGCAAGTTAACAAACGCCAATAAGGAATATCTGTGTTGGCAAAGCATTAAAATGCAGCAAAAGTCCATCAAATGAGGCAAAAACAGTGCAACTTATGATACAGAACTTCAATTTCCAAAGAGTAACTAAAGAAAAGGAAAAAGAAGAAAACATAGGCTTACAGTCAATATATATATTCTTTATCTCTTTTGATTCATCAGGAGACATGCTGCGCAATCCAGAGGTTGGTCTTTCATTAACTTCAACTTTCTCTATTTTACTATTTTGAATATCATGTTTTTGTTCTGTGACTTCATTTTTTTTGGGATCCAAGCCAGCACCATATGGCTCAATAAGCTGAAATGTTGAAACTACCAGTCAGAATATGGCCAACGAAAATAAAGAGAAAATTCCATCTCAAAATATATTTCATTTGGGCTAAGTGGATTTCATTGTACTACTGTTGCAGTTAATACCCATATTATTTGAAATATTATCTCAACCATTTACTATCGAGAAATAAACATATAAAACTGATTACTAATACTATTAACTAATAATAATAATGAGCAAAGGTAGATTTATTTTTTATTCTTAAGCAAACCTAGAGTGCTATTGCTCTATACCATATTATTTGAAATATTATCTCAGACATTTACTATCTTTACTATCGAGAAATAAGCATATAAAACTGATTACTAATACTATTAACCAATAATAATAATAATGAGCGAAAGTAGACTTTTTTTTTATTCTCAAGCAAACCTGGAGTACCATTGTTCTATACACATACATCATTAAATGTGCTGGAATTCTGTTTTCCAGACTATTAAATTTTTTTCCAATTTCAGTATTGCATAAGCAGGGCTGAAGTGATGACATCACGCAACTTTACAAGTACACATTCATAATTATAACAAAACTAAATATATGAATATAACAGACACGACATGTCTCTAAACTAAAATGTAAAAGCAAGCAATACAAATTAATAACATAGTGGGTCCTACCGATATATCTGCTACCCAGATTCCAACAGAATTCCGGTAGAATGAGCACCCCAAAAGTTTCCCATCGTGAATACAAAGATCACCAAGTGTTGTCCATCCCATATCAACAGTATCATGACAGATAACAGGTTCCCATGAATACACCTACAATATATCGGTATAGCAAATGACATCTTTAATCAGTTGCAAATGCTGTATTATGAATTTATATATAACCTAAAAATTACAACTTTTACCTTCAAACCATCTTCATGCCCAGTAAATAGGGTCCTTCCATCAGGATGAAAAGCTATTGAGCGTACCCCAGAAGCCTTGTAAAAGTAATATGATATATTTCAGATATCTAATACAATTAAAAGTGATATTATTTATAGTTGTTAAAGAAAATGCAATAGTTTACACTTATCAAAGATTATAAATTTTATTTTGCTGCACAAATGTATTTGGCAGATTTTGGACAGTTAGACATTTTAAAATTTCAAAGGCATATGTTTGTTACATAAAAAGTAACTATATAGAACACAAGAACATTTTAGGCATCTACAAGCTTAATATTAAGATAAAATACACTATAATCTGCAGAAAACAGAAAAATATTTAATCCAAATAAATGCACAAAATGGAACGATATACTTGTCCATAACTACATCAATAAATTTTCACAAAAAATCTCATCTGCAACTAAAAACAATGTGATGACAAACTGGAAAGAAGTGTCATGAAGGATGATTCAGTACACTACTACTAGTTGAAAAAGAGACCTGGAAGCAGTGATAGTACACAACTTGTCCAGAGCTTTTGTGAAAGAGTGACAGAACAGACAGAGATGCAAGAACAAATCATGGCATAAATGAATATAATTGTTTCCTTTCAGAAAGTCTAGATACCTCACGTCTGGCAGATCCAATCAGCTCAAAGGTTTCTAAATCCCAGAATTTCACTGTTCTATCTGCGGAGCCTGCAAAACAGTTTGTGAATTTCAATAAGTGTTTTTCATTAACTTGCATATATTAGTGATAAACCAGGCCTAACTTAACCCCAGAAGTTAGATAGTTAGATCAAGAGAGGAGGTTTACGCAAGTCTTATAATGATTTACTTTAGCCATATTCCTAGCCAATGTGGGACATATCCTAACATCACATGTATACAAACAGTAAGTTTGTAGAAGTTTTGGAGATAAAGCAGATAAGTATAGAACACATTACAATTGACATTTAGCAAAACCATAACACATTTCACATCCCCAAGACAAACGTCTGATAATATCCAAATATTTCGCATTTTATTTATTAAGAATAACTTTAATACACTGCATGACATAATAGGTTAGTTTAGATGAAAGACTAATTATTAAATGATAATTACAGAATTTGGTAAGAGCTAATTAGATATCTACAACATAGATGTGGAAGTTTCATAGTTTGAATCTTCTATAATTACAAGACCTACCTCACTTAAATTAAAATACTAAACAAAGCAAAGAATAGTACTTTCTAATGAATGCCCATTAAGAGGAATTGTATATGAATATGAAGAATAGACTAGAAGGATTTATATTAACAGTATTTAAAATATTTATATATATATATATATATATATATATATATATATGTATCTATTCAATTATCATGAAACAAAGAATCTTTCTATATTCCCTATACATAAGCATCTACCACTATTAAATGCTTCAACTGCTCTCAAAAAAGTTACTAAATCACCTGTAGCCAGAAGAAATTCAAGCGGATGGAAATCTATTGATCTAATGGGTCCTTCATGGAACTTGAAGTCGTGCAAGAGCTTCCCAGCTGTTAGATCCCACACCTGCACGCATTGATACAAAAATTGTGAGTTAAAACCTATTGCATGTTAGAGCATCACTGGTCTAAGAATGTCCATATTGTTACCTTCACAACATTATCTAATCCACCAGAAACAACCCAACGGCCATCTGGAGTAAATTTGATGGTACTGATGCCCTGACTATGACCCTTATACGTATGAATACATCCTTTTTTTCTTATGTCCCAAATCTTTAGATTAGTGTCCATGGAGCCAGATGCAAAAAATTCACCGAAGGGGTGAAACTCAACAGCAGTACAATTGGATCTGTGTCCAGCAACAGTGCGAACCACTATACTTCAAGAACAATAACAAATATATTAGAAGTGTTAATGATGAATTATCAAAGGTAGGATCACATATAGTGACCAAGATTTGAAAAATGCTGTAAGATTTCAAAATCAGAAGTAGTAGCAGTACTTGTGGATTCCATTATAAAATTGTGCAAGGAAGGTAAGATAGCCAAACTGCCAAAATCATAATTCTTTAGTCATGTAATTTTATTTATGATCACCCAGTATTCATTTCTCTAGTTTACATTCAGATGATGTAACAATAAACACTATTCTAGATTGTAATATTATCCTAACTTCATCATGGTTTAGTGGACTAATTGACTTACTCTTTGCTTCTTCCAAGTCCCAAAGCTTTATCACACCAGTTGATGCTCCACCAAGTACTAACACTTCTGCTGAGTCAAATGCCACAGATTCAACTGGACTAGTATGACCAGATAGGCTCTGCATATATTTGCAGTAAGTCAAGTATTGTTAGGTGTCAGTTACACATGCCACCTAGCAGTACTTCTATCAAAACAAAGTCACATACAATTCACAATGAGAAATCCAATCAGGAAAACAATTACAGGTGATATATTATTATGATCTGACTATGGTAGTAAATCCCAGTTTCACATTATCCTCCCTATAGCGGCAGTGCAAAAAATGTTAAACAGATAAGCAAGGAAAACACATTAACAATTGTAAAAGGCAGTGCCAAAAATGTCAAACAGATAAGTAGGGAAACACATTAACAATTGTAAAAGAAAGTGGAACGCATTAGAAATAGACCCTCCCTTCAAGTGTGGCTGAGCCAATGATCTAGCAGTAGCCATATCACAATCAGAATGCTACAAAAAAAAAAAAAAAAAAAAACGAGCAATGGCACTGACCATCAGTGAAGTTGGCTTCCCAATTGTCCAAAGATTGACCTTGTGATCATCTCCTCCAGTAATGAAAAGACGGCATGCCTTCTTTCCGATATTTAAACAATTGACGCTTGCTGAATGGGCCACAAATTCCTCTGAAGTTTATTGGCTCAGGAATTCACATTATCAAATAGTCCAACACAGTCAACACACAGAGAACCAGGTTGAAAAAGTATATAAATAAATCAAGACCCTACAAATAAAAATTCCTAAACCCAGAAAACTAATATATTTCGACATCTGATTTCCAAAAGATCAGAGAAATGAAAAAAAATGCCAAATATTTCAAATAATTGAAGGAAAAAAGTACGGATAAGAGGTAAGACAAAACCTTAGAAATTGAAATTTTTCCATTAACTTCTGAAACAATCTCAGAGCAACCAAAAGAAACAAAAATGTTAAGAGCTTAAAACTTTCCGTCATAACTACCAAAATTAGCATCACTTTTTTTTTTCTCCAGAAAACAAACACCAAATTCCACTTTGTCCTCTCCCATAGCATAAAACCCAAAAAGTAAGAAAATAAAATAAATAAATAAACAAAACCCTTTGAAGCTGCAAAGAACCACTTAATCCAGATTTCAATACAAACTCAGCCACCATAACTACTTTTTTTTCTTACAAAAAAAAAAACAGAAACAATTTCAGATAACCAATTTCTCTAACAGAACACCTTCAATCATTTATTGTCTAAAGAAAAAGGATACGTATTTTGTATCCACGCTTTGCCATTTTTTGTTGGGCACCTCAGAAACCAGCTTCTGAAGCGGAAATGAGTTTCCTTTCTTCAAGTAAGGAAACAATCCAGGACTTGGGTCTACTTCAAAGACGGCTCTCCCTGCTGCTGCTGCTACTCTTAGACAACGATTCACGCAACAACAAGAAGCGTTTTAGCGGGTGGAAATGGAAATCCGAAGCTATGGTAGGAATTAGAATGGATGTGTCAGATGAGAAATGGTCTCAAAACAATAATAAAAAAAGAAGAAGAATTCAGATTCAACCGTGAGAAATGAGAACGGGAATGAAAATAATGACCAGGAATTTCTTTTTCTTAGTAATAAATACTTTCCTTTCTCTTTGCTTTTTCAAATATTTATTTATTTCTTTATTTTGTAACCTTCATTAATATGTGTGGAGCAACCAGCAAAGACTCCTCTGTGCTTTGCAATTAAAAAAAGAAAAAATTTAAGAGTGTCTTTTAACAGCAAGATCTTCAGTTAAATTTAATTTTTTATTATGTTCATTTATAATATATATTTAATAAACTACAGTTTTAATTATTGTTTAGCTCCAAAATAATTAGTTTTCTGTTAGGAATAAAAAAAAAGTTATTTGGTTTGTAAGTAGAACAATATATAAATATAAATATTAAATACATTTATAAAAATTTACTTTTTTTTTCATGGCTACTGTTCCATCATCGGACTCAAATGCCCTCTACATCTTGCTGTTATACTTACCAAATTACTTAAAAAACCCTTCTTTTGTTGCTGACGTGTCACCGCTTTTGACACAGTTTTTAATTTATTTTGTAAGCTATATAATATTTGAGGCATTCATCAATTAGTTTTTTAATAATGTATTTTTTTTATGTGGGGTAAACATTGTTCGGTGACCGTGGTTTTTATTCTATTTTATTGTGTCTTGCACGTTTGTGTTTGTGGCTACAAAAATAAATTTTATAATATTTATTTATTATAAGATTGAGCTAATAAAACTCAATGATATTTACAAATACTTTTCATTCTATTCTATGGCTACCTAATTTCTTGAGTAATTTAACTAACAATTGAAGAAGAAGCAATTTGAAGAGATAAAAGGCACGAAAATGACTTGTATTGCACTATGAAAGATTCCTTATAACATAATCTTCCTTTCTTGATGTATAATTTTTCATTATGCATTAGAAAAAAACATATCATGTTTCATTGTCATTCAATAATATGATGTTCATATAACAACTGCATTAACAACACTTACTTAAACCATGAACTCTATTCATTAAAATCCCCATCTTTGAAAATACAAAACTCAATAGATTTTGAAAAAATCATAAATGCTTACCGTGTTGATAATTAATTTAAAAAACTAAGCCGTTTGAAGTCTAAGAATTAATGTAACTGCTGCACAAAAAGTTAATGTAATTAATATTTGTGGTTTCCATAATTACACTATTTATTTAATTTTTTATTGTAATTATTTTAAATTAATCTGACTCACTTGAAAATTAAGCAATTTTTGTGGGATTCCATTGACTAATTTATCAATATAAAATGCATTTTCATTCCGTTGTGTATTTCCATTGACTAACAGTGAGTTCATTTAGATCAAATGTTTCTTTCAGTGAATTCAAAAACTTTGCAATCAAATCAACATTTCTTAGAGGCAGTGCAGTGGGCCAATTTCCGCAGGCTAAAGTTTAGTTGCATGTGAGTAGTTGAATTTAGTGATATCAAAATCTCAATCATGATTGCACACATTTTTTTCCTAAAAATGTTTATGACTAAAATGATATAAACAGCTTTTTCCATATTTATTTAGAATATAAATTGGATTCAATTTAACTCACCTTCAACATAAATCTCTGACACTCACTTGTTTCCATATTCATGCATGTAGAAATAGAAATTTTCATCATTTTGGACTTTACCATATTTCCAAACACACAGTGTACCATAAATTCTGAAGTATTTACACTTACATAATTCAATTAATTTCGTAATCTATAAAAATTCAATCAGAACAAAAATCCAATAATTCTTAAGAGGTGAATACAGACAATTTTTTTTTTTTCAAATCAAGACAAGTAAGTATACTTACGAGTACTTATGATTTTGGAAACAAAATCAATTAGTTACTAATTTTAATGTTAAACATACATTCATGATTCATAATTTATGTGGATGAATGATCTACACTGAAACTTAAACTATTTCAACTCATGTTTATTTTTTATATTAAAAAAATCTTATATTTTAATCGTTAAATCGAACATACAAAGTATCTCTCTCAACAGGAATGTATTTGCCTTGTTGTCTTTGTTTTCTTGATCTCCTTCTATCATTACCTTTTGAACCTGCTCAAAATTATTACTACAGTTTCTGACTTAATTATAAAAGTAAACATCCTAAAGAAAAGAAAAGGTTACCACGCTCGATTTCTCATATGATGTGGGGTTCAACACTTCAACGTTCAATTGGTGAAATGTTTTTCATGTGCAAGACAGCACGAGAATGTTTTCACAAACACCACATTCACTGAAACATGAGTGTCCCTTGCATCATCAAAATAATGTAAGTAAAGAAAAAAGGAATCATTCACTAAGTGTTGGCACCACAGCCTCATGTCTGCTCCATTATACCAAACACTATTTCAACTAAACACATTACATTCCTCTTTTTGAATGCATAAAAATATGGGAAAAACTTCAATCCATGAATTGTTTGACAGGAATAAGCACCCTTTTGTAACGATCATAAATATTAGTTTGAACTTGTTTTTCACTATTCTTTTCTAACAAGCTAATTAAAAGAAAAAATATAGGTAGAAACTATTTCTTATTTGTTTCTTTTTAATTTTGTTCTTATGGAATCAAATCCCATAAATAAAAATCAAAAAGAGAATTTTGTGGAGTGTGACCCTCTAAAGAGGCAGAAGGAGACAGGAACACACAAATTCCTCGGAAGAAGTGAACTTAAAATCGAAGTGTGTGTCCAGGTTTTATTTTTTCTTGCTTGCTAATTATTTTTTATATTTTAAATTAATGAAATTAGATAACGGAAGTGTTTGACTGAGAAACGGAGAAAAAGAAAAACTGTCGTACAACCCGTGGCACCGTCATGTTGTCGTTTGCCTCTTTTTAAAATTTTGATGCAGTCGTTATCGATGTCAGCAACTTTCACCCTCATAGTCCATTGTATTAGGCTTTTACCTTTTTCTCTTTTCTTTTTATTGAGCCAACACAAAACGACAAGAAAAATAATGTACCCAAAGGTGTTAGAACATGACAACCCAAAGGTGTTAGAACATGACAACGACGCATGACCATGTGCATCTTAGAACTAGATCGCGGACCGATGTTTAGCCCATCAAGCCCATGGACTACACTAAAAGCTTGGGCCTACTGCTTGAGGGAGTAATAAATAAAAAAACATTTTTTTATTAAATTAAAGATAAATAAATATAATCCATTTTCCTACAATATTAAAAAAGAGAATGTTCAAATAACCGTTTAAAGTATTTATCCTTATCATGTCTACATAAACTGTTAAGCCTGTTTATTGTGCTTCTTACAAAAAATAATTGTTCAAAAACTTTTATAACAACTAGATGAGTTAAAAGAAACCTTTAAGAAGCTTTCTCAATAAGTTTCTTCAAAGCTAAAACATAATTTCTTCAAAGACACTTCCAAATCATAGAATCACTTACTTTGAAAGTCAAACAATTCATCCTCATTTAACGCCGTAATGCATTGATGTAAAATTTAGGTCGGTTTGGGTTTCCAAAAGAAGGTATGTGAACTTTATCCAACTTAAATACACTGTCAATAATATAAATCATGTGACCACAAGTTACAAAACATGACAAATATAATAACTATTTTAGAGAAATATCAAACCAAATTTCTACCATTACATACAAACTTTTTAATGTAATATTAAAAATAATGTTTGTTTCGTAACTTTAGTGGCTAAACTCTTTTTTTTTCACAGTAGAAAAGTTCGTCCAATTGCTCTTAAGTAACCAAACTAGGTCAAGTTCGAGAATATTGTAAACCTCAAATATAGATATAAATTCTCTATAAACAAAATGAAAAAAAAAATATTACTCTCTAAAAGGGTGATCACAGTGAGTTCATGCTTTACACGATACATAAGCCGAAAATCATAGTGTCTACAACACCATGGACAATGATGGATCACACTTTGGTGAATCTTAGTAACTAAAACTGAACACTGAAGCTTAAACTATTGCACAATATTGCTGCTAACTCATAATTACACTAGTAAGCACATTTTCAACACAAGGTAAAAAATATTTGGCTCACAAAATTAATAAAGAAAATAGACAAGATCTAGGATCCAAGGTTTATCATCAGCACACTTCTTGGCCAAGGGAATTCATCTTTTCACAGGTAGCTACGTTTTTTTTTTACATCATTCGCAAGAGATCTTGAACAATTTCCGACATTGCAGGTCGGAATTCAGGTTCACGCTGGAAGAAATAAAATGACAATATTTACAAAAATAATAGATGATAGACGATATAAAGTTCATGAATTTATAATTCATTTTTTTTTTCTTTACATTTTTCTGCCCTTAAAATTGATGAACATCTTAACATTCACATGGCGGTGTCTAATACCTTAGCAGTGAAGTTACTTAGTATGGATTGGCTATATGTTTTACATTCACGACAATGTTCCTTAAAAGCTAATTGTGACCTTTCATGTCATAGCTGCACATTTCCATTTAACACTGCACAAGAATTCAGCAACCATATTTTCTAGCAACAAAGCAATGCACACTTTGATATTTGACCATTAAAGTTACGATGGTGCAATGCAACCAGAAGACAATCTAACTAAAATAAAATATCACTTTTTCTAAAAACGTTTTCACTTTCTCCTTCTTTAGGCTTTGGCATAGAATAGAGTAGCACACTAAATTTCCAACTACAGTGCCATGATTGTACTTCTAAATGTTTCAGCATTCAATACTGAATGTGTAGGTAAAAAAGTCAGTCCATGCAAAAATAGCAACTTCATTCCTTTCAAATCATATGCCATTTTATATGTGTTTTCTAACTTATATTTTGTTGGGCTTTTCAAAAGCTTTGGGATCAGAAATAGTGAAAATCTTGAGTCTTACAGCCACATTCGCCAAAATTATTAGATTACCTGTAGACATGAAGAAACAATATCTGCAAAACGCGACAAGGACTTCATAGGATAGGCTCCGCTCAAGCAGGGATCAACCATTTTTGACAATGTATCAATGTCATGGAGTTGAGGGACAGCCCATCTGACTAAAAATTGCTCTGCACGAGGCCGGGACCTAAACATTTGTGATGCTTTAGCCAAGTTCAAAATTTTAAGCATTGTTTCTGTTAATCTGGAAAAGATAATGAACACAACAACTATCATAATTGCTAATGGGATTGCTCACTTGTCATGAGATTTTCGTCCAGTAAGGAGTTCTAACATTACAACACCAAAACTGAAGACATCACTTTGCTGTGTATAACTTCCAGACTCAAATTCTGGGGCACTGTAACCATAAGCAGTAAGGAGGCGCCCTGATAACTGAGATTAGATGCATCATTGTTAGAAAGAAATGTAAACAAAAACAGAAGAAATAAACTTGAATCAGTAAGTACTTTTTGCCACCCTACAAACTAGACTCCGAATATATGCAATGCAATTTTCTGAAATTAAAAATATCAGAAGAAGTAAATTTAAGCGATTTTAGTTATATATACAACAGAGTTTATGAACCAGACCAATCATCCCTTTCGGTTCTTAGTACCAAACAATTTTTATATTCAGAATTTCCACGCAACCATCATGGTTGCTACGGTTGCGCTGCATAGTGGCATAAACTGTAGCTCCTTCATACAATATGAAATTCCATTCCATACCATCATTTTTCTTGCCATAAAATATTTCAAATTCTGTAAAAATGAATTATCCTCTAAAAATATTATATCCAAACACGAGGCTAAGGTTCTGATAAAATATCTTATCACACGCTTTTGCACTTACTCTTTACGTACGAATATAATTCTTTTGCGCAAGTTATTCCATGACATTCAACAGAGCTACAAGAATGTCTATTACATAGTTAAGAAGCCTAAAAAGCATTCAATAAATATCAGTTGAGGATTCACAGATTGAGAAAATAAAAGAGTTACCTGACCCGTAGAGCCAGATGACATCAATGGCCCTAATCCACAATCAGAGATGCACACTTCCAAATTGTCATTCAGAAGAACATTATTAGACCTAAAATTTCGATGCACAATAGGTGGCCTAAAGTTCTCGTGCAGGTACCTTGTACGAGAAAGAAAAGGAATATCAGAGTTAAGTCCGTCATGAAAAGAAAAATCAATGCCATGACCTATTGCTAATGGTCTTGAACATAACTGGTTGATACTACAGACTCAAGTTTATGTTATTCCACAATAAAAAGGCAGTACTTAGTTACCAATATTGAGTTTATGTAACTAAACAAAAATGGAATTGGATTGGTCACTAAACTCACTCTAAAGCTCTGGCAGCTCCGAGTGCCACTCGAATGCGTGCATTCCATGGAAGTTTGATTCGCTGATTATCATCCCCATGCAATACATTATGTAGGGTCCCATTACTGCAATACTCGTACACAAGTAGTCGTTGGCTATGTTCAACACAGTAGCCTACAAGTCTTGCAATATTTGCATGCTGAATATTGGAGATGCTGGATACCAATTGAAGAAATTGCTCATGACTCTGCCCCATGGAAGCAGTAGCATCCAGTTTCCTCACTGCCAATAGCTAAAAAGAACATTTGAAAGATATAAGCATGTGAGGCACCAGTCAACAGCAGTAAAGCCAGGAAAATTAGACAACACATAATCTCAAGAAAGGACAATTAAAAGGCTGAGCAGAGCATAAAAAATCACAAACCAATATATTTATCCTAACAAAGTATGAAATGGGGCAAAGCCAATGGTCATCAATGCAACACTCAATAGATAGCCAGGAGTGACTGGCTGACTACTAGGTCACAGAAATTGTTTGTCCTTTGTAGCAATAGGTGTAGCTATTTTCTGCTTCATTAAAAATTCTCCAAAACCAATATAAACTCTGTTTCAAAAAATATCATATATTAAATCAGTGTTCATGAATTATATATCTGCAGATAAAGCTGGCTGGACCACAATGGTTTTGTGGACCAAACCACCCGATCAGAAGTTGTTCTTAGATAGGTTGAAGAGTAGTTTCTGAGAGCATTGGTTGGGTCCAAATTGTAACAGAATACATCAATAGGCCTTGAATACCATTCAATATGATCATAACATTAGCAGTGACAGACAAAGTCTCAACAAACACACGCAGATTCTTGTTATTTCATAAAACCCAGGCCGCAGCAAGACAAAGAGGCAAAAACATGTGTTCCAATTTCTAAAATAACAGGTTTAAAGAGAAACAAGAAATTCATTAATGAGGAGACATTTGAGAAAAATGATTACAAAAGAACGCCAAAATAGACATGTTATAAAACTAGGAGAATCCTTTTATGTATAGATAAAGACATAGAAGATAGAACATTACCTTTCCATCAGGTAGTTCAGCCCGATAAACAGGCCCTAGTGTGCCTTCCCCAATGCAGTTTTCTTGGGAAAAGTTATTTGTATATTGTTGAAGCAATGCAACAGTATAAACTTTGATGGAATTTGTCATAACTTGTTTTTCAGTTTCTTTGGTAGTTATAGCCGGATTAATAGTGATCTTCTCACCAGAAATGATTGGGAGAGAGTGTTTTGGTGGTGGCTGCAGGGGTGAAAGTTTGGAACCCCCTCCAGTGTTCATTGATTGATGACCACTATTGCATTCTGAAGTTGCAGATACTACTTTCACATATATGTCTCCTTCCTCTTGAACCTTAGGAATCGAATTTGTGCTCCTATTTGGTACTTCACATTTACCCTTCTCCTCTTGATTAGTTGCTCCAAAAACAGAATCATTGCATGCAGATTTATTCAAAGGTCCCCCAAACACGCCCACATCATCAAGTTTCTTAGCATTTTTCTTCTCCGGCCTCCTCTTAATGCAACACAACATTAGAAGACAAACTCCCAAAACAATGAATACAAAAAGACCTGCACCAGCAATCCAGATGATACTCTTAGCCATAAAAGACCTCCTAGCACTTGCAGGCACTCGTGCTGTCAGGGCAGAAGGACCATATGCCACTGTCCAAGGCGATTCTCGGGGGGATGGAACCATAGCTACTGGTGCAGGGGCTGCAAGAGGAGGTGATGGAATGATAGTAGTATTAAAGGGATTCCCATTTTTACTGCACAGGACATGCTACTATGTTAACTAGAATAAAAGATCTGGAATAAGGTAATGAACCGATCTATCTTATAATAACATACTTGAAACATCTAGAATAAAAGATTCATATTGCAGAGTTTAAGATATATTGTTATTTCTCATACTGTCACACCAGAACCAAAGCTTGAAAAATGGGACTTTGGCCAATAAATAAGACTACAAAACAAAACATGTCTCACCTGAAATTAGGGATAGACAACAATTTTGGAGGAATTGGCCCAGAGAATAAATTGTTCTCTATATCCCTGCATAATAATAAAATCACAAGTAAAATACATCTAGTTCTAGCCATTGATGCAGTTGCAGGATATATATGAAAATGTAATTTCATAGTAAGAATTGTACAGGTCTTGAAGAGGCAGGTCTTGCAACACGTAAAGGGTCCCCGAAAGTTGATTATTCTGCAAGTGCCTGAAAGTGCAAAATGAATCAATAATAAATAACACCTCATTACATGTAGGAAAATATAATATATTCACAGCAAGAAATTTTACTCACAATGTGGTAAGAGATGATAAACTCCCTGTTGAGGAAGGCAGCTGACCACTCAAGTTATTATTCGACAAATCCCTGAAACATGGCATAGGATTTCCATGAATTGTGCATGGAAATGGAATAAAGAAAGAGAAATGCCAGTGCAATTTAACATCATTTTCTAACATATTAATTGAACCAGCACGATGATGAAATACATGTAGGATTTAACCATTGAAAAGGTTACTTAATTATCAATGGACATCATTTATCTTCCAAAATGGACAAACATTTTAAGAACTCACAAGTTTGACAGCTGAGTTAATAAGGACAAGGCATCTGGAATGCTTCCATTTAATCGATTTCCTGAGAGAGACCTAAATATTCAACCAAAACATAAAGTAGTTAAGTATTCTGGTAGATATGCATTTATCAACAGATCATTTAGTAAACACTGCTGTAAAATCATGAATTTCAAGATCATAATGATAACATACAAGCTCCGCAGAGTAGGGGGCAAAGTAAATGGAATAGGCCCTTCAATGTGGTTGTTACTGAGATCCCTGCGGAATGGTGAAACAAGAAAGCTTCATGAGGTTTTCTTGTATGAATACTGATAATTATACAATTACGTGTCAAGGGCTAAATTTTTCCAATTAATCTAACAAAACTGACTCCTATAACCAGTGACTTTGAGCAAATATGAGCCTAGTGTACATAATTTTGAGGTAGTAACCATTATATATGTGCACTGGGCAGTATTCACAGTGGACACAAGTATTTATGTGACATAAATACTGTTGAATCGAGTAACTCTGAAAAGCAAAAAATGTTTGCATGAGAAATCAGCACAGGTACAATTATCTCAAAAGGCACCACTTACAGTTCTAAAATGGATGGGAAATTCAAATTGCTGCCCAGCTGTCCACCCAAATTCATGCTTCCAAGGTGTCTGTCAAATATAAATTCCACTCAGCCTTATCCCAGGTGTTCACATTCAACAAAAATAACTTATGCAATGCAACCCCAAATGTAACACTATCCTTTGGCATTTGAAACCAATTACCTAGAATATGAAAACAATAACAAAATTGAAACCAATACCAACTTAAGAAAGGGAGGATAGACATACATAGCAGTTATGTTGGAGAAGACACAAGCGACACCTTGCCACAGTTCTAAACATGGATCTCCTCCCACGGATTTCCACCCTTGAAGTGGTGGCGACCCCAGAGAAACATATAGACTATTGATTGCACCAACTGTAACCATGACACACCTTGAAACAGATTAGTTTCTGTAACCTGTGCTTATTAGAAGCACAAAAACATAATATTTAATCAAGTGAGAGTAACCATCCAATTTTAATGGAAGGCAAACATGACTACGCAGAGAAATGACTGTAAAATTTACTTTCCCCCAGCGAAATTTCGAACATTGTATGCTAAAAGAAACAAAAAAGTTAAAAGTTAAAATAACAAATGAAAAAGAAATAGAACTTCATTTACTTATTTTCTTGCTATTTTTTCTTCGGTTTGATTGCACCTTCCCTAAGAAGTAAACGAAGCATCATATTTCTAATATGGAAATAAAACTACGAAACAAGAAGACTATTTGCAATACCATCAACCACATCAGTATCTCCAACACAGAAGGTCCCTGCGAGAATCACGACGCAGGTGACAAAAATCCCGACATGCAACTCCAGTTTGGTGCTTGTCATTTTCACAGTGGTGCTAACTTCCAAGATTGAAGCCACACGAACTATATACTGAAGTCGGGGAAGCTCAAAACTTGAAAACTGAAAACACACTACAGAACAAGACAAAGACAAAAACTTCCACAAGAATCCGAGGTCGTTCTTAAAAGGGAATCAAACCCTTTTGAGAAGAGAGACAAAAATAAAGGAAAATGAAAATGGTGGGGGAATGACCAAAATAAAAAAGGCTTTAGTGCGATATGGAGAAAGAAAATGGGAAAGAAGGAGACTTAAGAGAAGGGGAAAAAGAAAAACAAATAGTGGGAAAAGCAGAGTAAGCAAGAGTTGAGAAACCCTAAAGATGAAAAGAACACACAGTAGTAATGTACAATGTAGTGTAAAGATATACAGGCACTGTGTGACACTCTTTCTCAGTCTCTTTTTCTGTCTTTCTTCTCAAAAGCAGAGACAACCAGAGCGCTTTTTGAGCCATCATTCAAAAATTGTTTTACATGTTTAATTTGTAATGAGGGGTCCACCATCGTCGTACACACAAGGATTTATGACATTTCTCCAACGTTGGTTTCGACTTCTTATAACGGTGAAATGAGGAATACATCTTTGTTTGCACCAACATAAACATGGAAGCTTATTCAAGTTCATAGTCTGAATTTTCGTATGCCAATTTAAATCTCACTGTTACTGCACCACAACTGCATTTATAGCTGCAATCATGTATAGTTAAGGATTATTTCTATATTTAACTTCATAACGTTTTTTAATCATCAATAATCGACGATGCACATTATACACTAGAATGAAAAAACAAAACCAACAGTAAGTAATGTCGTTTATCCGTTCATTTGTTTCATGTCATTTAAAACTTGTTGACTCTTTTTATTGAATTATTGATTTCTTTTTCAATGGTTTGTATTTATTGGTATTGACTCTTCGAGTTGTTTGAACAAGTAATCTAGGATTTTACTTGTGTATTTTATAAAATTAGGAAAATGATTTTTTAATAACTGAATTTTAATAATTTTTTATTATAATATAAAATAATATATTTTAAGTGATTTTCATTATTCTACTTTTTCATTTTTTTTATATTTTAATATCATTTAAAAAATATTATCTCAAATTATAATAAAATTTTGTTAAAATTTAATTGTCATTGTCCTAAAGTTTCATCTGAAACATCTTTCAGATGAAACATTGCGTTGAACTTTTAATTGGAATTCAAATGTAACTCAAAAATTCAATCAATAGTCACCTGTTTGTTTAGTGTGATAATGAAGAGCCATCACATCTTACACTATATGACTCTCATTATGCTTAACCACACCAATAATAGGAGAAAGTCTAATAAGAATTTTTCAAACATTCTTTAATTTCAAATAGTTAAAAAAAACGTAATTTAACGGTATACAGTCACAGACAATGTTTTTTTATGGATATTGATCACAACAAGAATCGGACCGTATAATTAAGAATTCTGATTAAGTTAATTAAGACACAAAATTTGAAAATAAAAAAAAATTAAAAATGTCTTAATAAACGTTAAATTTTGTATTTCTAAAATAAATAAAAGACAGTGACAGATAATATCAAATAAGGGTAAAAAGAATTCTAGTATCAAAATACTGTTATCTTAAAAATAAATGTCTATTGAAATAACATTTTTTATTTATTTTTGTTAACTGATCTCATAGGCTTTTTATTTTTATTTTGTTAAAAGATTATACCGAAATTAAATAAATTTAAAGGCTATGAATTGTGTCCTATATATGTTTGGTGGATGTTTCAAGTTGGAAGCATAGGCCAAACGAAGTGGTTGTGTTAACAGATGGTGGGTCACTCGATTAGTTCATTCTTTATAACTTCCAATTTTTTTTTTCACTCTACTTTTATAACGATCTACATTTTTATCAATTTACTTTCATAAGAAGTAAATATATAAACATATATACTTAATTTCATATTTAATCTTGTTATATTTATTTTTCTTTTAGAATAAATAAGTTTCACTTTGACTACTTTAATAAATAAACATATAAACACTTATTTTTAAATCAAAATTAATTATCTCTTTTAAAATAATTAAAAATTGATATTCAAATATCTGTGAAAGTTTAAATTCTATTAGTTTATTTAATTCATATAAAAATATAGTCATTCATGGTCATATTTACTATTTCAACATATAACAATTATAAATTCTTTAGTTAGATAAAAATAATATATTGTTATTTTTATGTTTTTTTTTCTGTGTTTTGAATCTTTCAACTTTCAATTTTTTAAAATCATTATAACTGCATATGTCTATCATCAGGAAACACTTTATTTCAAGGATGTTTTGGGAGTCTAATTTTCAGAATGAAAGTGCAAGGAGATTTTTTGTGAAAAAGAATTTAGCTTTACTTTGGCGAAAATTAAAATAAAAACGGATAACTTTTTGGCTGAATTCATTTTTTCATGTAGTGATGATAAAACGACAAAGACAGAAGGACTCGTTTGACTTTAACTTCTCATAATTAAAAAACAAAATCAAAACTAATTGAGATTGATTATCTGACCTGTCTCGGTAAAAGAAAAAACAAAAAGAAACATGGAAGAATTTCTCTATTTCTTCTGTCAGAAGAGATAAAAATAATATCTAAGTATTTCATGTAACTTTTTAAGAAACAATATTTTTCTTTTAACTTTTTCATCTATACTTATATACAGGGTACATTTGGTGTCTACATTCTTTTAGTTTTATTCTTTAAATAAAAAAAATTAAAATTAAAATTATAGCTATACCAATTTTACGTTTTAAAATGACTACTTTTTTAATTTAACGAATTTTCTCACTTTAACATTTTTAAAAATTTAATAATTTTTTAATTAAAAATACTTATTAATTTTAGAATTATAATAATAAACTATTATTATTAATTTTATTATTTTTTATTACCATAAAAAAAATATACATGCGTACTAGTAAATATAAAAAGAAAGCAACTGATTAATAATAAATTAAAAATATATTATTGATTTTTTATATAATTTTTTTCAGAATCATATCCATGAAACTAAAACTATCATTGTCGGTTATCAATTCATTTTTTTTTTCTTCCTTTAAAATATATTAATTTTAATATATTAAAATAAATTAATGTATCAAAATTATTATATTTTGAAATACCGTACAATAGAAAATAAAGTGATAATTAAAATTCATGTTAAAATTTCTCCAACCAATGATTCCACTGAGAGTAACGATTGCTTTTTATTGCTGAAAAATAATGCTAACACTCTTTTTCATTTTGTTTCTGATCGGTTCATTTTTTTAATAATATGTTATTCTGATACATAAATTTATAACACTTTTAAACAAATAACTTTTTGAATCTTTCTAAATATTCATGTACTTCTCTTCTCCTAAATTGAGAAATAGTTATCGAAATATACTCTCACTTTTTTTTTTTCTTTTCGAGAGTTTCTTGTACTATTTGATAAGGAGTTTTGCCCTCCTTTTGTCTCAAACTATTTAGTATTTACATAATAGATTGAAAGACGAAAAAAAGAAAGATATAAACAGTAAACTTTATACTAAAATATTATTTTGATCTTTTATTTTTTATAAAAAAAATGTAATTATATCCCTAATTTTTATTTAATTCAATTTATAATTTTTTTCTCAATCTAAACAATTTCACTTCTCACAATATATAATTTTTCTTTTATCAATCTAAACAACCCCACTTCTCACAGTATATATATATATATATATATATATATATATATATTTTTTTTTTTTCATCCTATTTTTAATCCAAAAAAAGTATTAATGTATTCTTGATCTTCAATTGGATCATTACCACAAAATATTTCTAATAAAGGTGGAATCCTCACATTTGGTTATGCATATTCTCCATGCTGCATTATTCTACATTAGGGTGAAACAAAAAAAAAATTACAAAAAACAATTATACCACATGGGTGGCAACAATTAAATACAGAAGTAGTATATCCTATACTAAAAGTCAATCATGGTTGCATCTAAGATGAATCATTATTAATATATACACTACAACTACAACATGTTATCCACAATTAATTTACCCTTTGCATTTGTTCTACTCTCCATTTAACAATGTTTACCAAATATCCAACTTTTTCACCATACAACATTAATTATTTTTCCAACACCGATTGTTCTGTTCTGTTCTTCATGTGGATCTTCCAACCAAGTCGTCGTCCAACGTTGACGACCTTATGATGATAAACCTTGTAACAGTTGTCATGTGTAGTATTATTGAATGTGTGCATTGAAACCGCACATAAAATCGCCCGTGCGCAACCATGGGATCCACCAATTAGGGTTTTTTTGTGAGACAAGCAGCATCATTATAAAGGTTTGTAAAACCTAATTGCTTACATATCTTCCCTTTGCAGCGTACCCCATCGTCTCCATTATGCTGATCACACGTTTCTGTCAACTTTTCACAAATTACTACATCAACTAAAGATAACATAAAGAATTACAATGCATATATACGAGGACAATTTTTACTTTAATGACTTAAACTCAGTCTTAATAAGCTTAATGCGTTTTCTTAATAGATCCTATTTGCAATGGAAACCAATATTAATCAAGATAATGAAAACTTTATTTCTTCTGTTTCATAATAGTTTTAAGATCTTTTTATCAGTTCACACTTACAGGGACAAGAAAGAAATTATCTACCTCGATTCTATGACGTTTAACATTTTGACACATGTATTAATTAGAATTTTTAATTTTATGATGTGACTTATTGGTACAGTACATTGATTTAATCGAAAGTAATGATGGTTAAAAGTGATTTATTTTTCAATATTCATTATGTAAGTAGAAATTGAGGTGTTTTTGTTTGCTGTAAAAAAAAATTAAAGTTAAATGATCATTGGTTAAGAAGAATATATTGAGATTCTGAAAATTTGCAGAGAGATTTGTTTAAGAAAAATCATGAATGCATTTTCTGTATTTTTTAAGAAGAATCTCTTCCTTCATTTATATATATAAAAAATATGGAAATATTGACCGATAAGAAATAAAATTAATTTATAATATATAAATAAATATAAATATTTCTTTAAACTTATTTTACTGAATTAATCATAAATTAAAATTTATTATAATATTTTTTGTTTGTTAAATTTATTGTTGCATTTTCTTCGTATTGAACTATTTATTAATATTTTGTTACAATTATTTTATGTTATTAAGAAACAAATTTATTCAAACATATTAAAACAATAAGAGATTGCCTTATTAAGAAAGATAGTATTGAAAATAAATACCCATCATATCTATTTACTGGGTATGATCTTAAAAGAAACATCATTTAATGCATCATCGGTTTTATAAAATGACAGTAGTTTTAATAATAGCCATATAAAATGGAATGGACGAAGTATTAATATTTGTTTATTTTGTATTGTTTATGCAAATTATTTGTTACATCGTATTAAGAACGTAAATTAAAAAATTAGTATTTGTAATCCTTTGTTTAAATTAGGAACTGAAAGAAAGAACGTAAGAAAAGAAAGAAAAATTAATAAAATGTAATGTGATGTTTTTTATTCGGTGAAAAGGAGTTGAAAAATAGAAAAAGTTAGTTAAAATTTGTAAGTGAATAAATTAATATGACAGGATAAAAAAATATAGTAATCTGATCATTTAAATAATTAACAAAATGTTATTATATTAAAACTTAAAATGAATAAATTTGTATATGCTTAAGAAATTCTTACTAATTTATCTGATTTCTTTAGTAGTTTTTGGATACTTTATTCCTGTTTAGTAATTCTAAAGTTTTCAATGAGATTATTTTCGAAAAATAAATACAAGTTAAAAAAAACTATAAATTACAACAAACAAATGTACTAAAACAATAATATACATGTATATATAATTTATTAAATTTAAATTACGATATAAAAGATATATTTAGAAAAGAAAATAATGAAAGATAAGATGTGTTTAAATTTAATATATTTAAAGATGTTATGTAAGTGTATAGATAAAATATTTTGTTTGTGGCTAATAAAGGAATTGAAGATCAATAGTTGTAAATGAGGAAAAGCAATTAATTGAAGAAAATGATGATTGGCCATAAGATTTGAGTGGAAGATTATGGGTCCTATGAACTCCCTCTTCAAACCAATCTCATTCACGTGTCTCACAACATAACATCATCTTTAATCAATTTTTCCTTATTTATAAAATTATAAAATTATTATTTTAACCTAAATCTTCATAATAAAATTATAAAATGGTGGTAGCATAGCATGTGGTGCAGAGATCCAGAGCCCCATCCCCAACCCTTCCCTCTCTGCACATTCTATTTTTCTAACTTTTCTCTCTGCATCCTTCTCAATACCATGCACAAACAAAATCCAACTTATACTAAAATTGGAATAATTTAACTGAATCAACTCGCAATAAAAAAACATTATGTATTCCATTAATCCATACATAAAGTAGGCAAATAAAATTTTCTAACTATTAGATCTAAGTTATACTAGAGTATTAAAATAATATATATATATATATATATATATATATATATATATATTTATTTATTTATTGGATATATAAAGTATAAAATTTTAACTGCTTGTCCCTCCAATTGCTTTCAAGAGCAGTGAAGATATCTTTCAATAAATGTCTTGCCATTGACCTCTGCAAATCTTCACTCTTCCTTTCATCATTTTCTGTTTCTTCTCTCTGTACTCTCCCTCCTCAACTACTGCTACTTCTCACTACAACACTGCAACATCTCTAATGGAGCAACCCTTCCACTTTCTCTTTCTCTTTCTCTTTCACTAGCAACCTCCCATGTTCCTGTCTTTGTTCCAACCAACCAACCTGCCACCACCACTCTGCTTCACATTTCTAAAATGGGATGCTGTGTCAGTACCAACAGATCTTATTCTTCACCCTCAAGCAACCCTCGTGAGCCACCACTAAGATCTACTGCTAAAGGTTCCGAAAACAGAGCACCGCCACCGGAGGAAGAGACGGTGAAGGAAGTCTTGTCAGAAACACCCAAATGGAAGCCCAAATTCGACGCGGAGAAGCCCACAGAGGCCCAAGTTACGGACGAGAAGGAGAAGTTATTCATCAAGCCCGAAGAGATCTCTGAGGTTTCTGAAGTTTGCAGTGTGAGCGAGAGCGTGTCCACGCTTGCCGACGAAGAGTCGCGTCAGAGGGTCAACGGATCTCCGACAAAGGTTCGTAAAGCGCGCTCCTTTTCCGGCGAGCTCGGGACCCGAAGGGAAAGAACGGCGGGGAAGTCCCCGGCAAGGAGGGCGGAACAATCGCCGGGGAGAAGAAATGCCGGGTCGGTGAGAGTTGTTCAAATGGGCAATGGGGTAAGTGGGAACCAGCCTCGCCGACGAGACGCCGGTGAGAATTCCGGACGTCGATCCAGGTCGCCGGCTACCCGCACCGACAGCGGGGCAGCTAGATCCATCGTGGGTCGTAGTCCGTCGGCAAGGAGAACAAATCAATCACCCGCACGGGTGAGAGCGGCGGCGGCGGAGAGCGGTGGCCGGAAATTGGAGAATTCGAACATGGAGGGTAAGTGGCCTTCTTCAGCTAATGAGTCACTAGAAAACCCACTGGTGTCGTTGGAGTGCTTCATATTTCTGTAGACGAATTGTGGCGGCGATGAATCCATGGAGTTGGTGAAGTTATAGTAGTTATTATTGTTAGTGATTATTAGTAGTCTTAGTTAACTGATATACCAGTATTAATTGTGTAGTAGTTTGTTTGATCAGTGTCTGAAGTTTAATTGAGTGTAGGAAGGTGTAAATAGATGAAGTCAATGGTCAATTGTAGGACAGTGGTGAGTTATTATTGGAGGGAAAGGAAAGGGTGATTTGTTGGATAAGTGGAATACGTAAATGGTGAAAACTAAAAAGGAAAATAAAAATTGACCTCTGTTTCTTTACTTGCAGTGCTGTTTCGAAAGATTGCGTTTCTGCCATATACGATTCACTCTGTACCAAATATTCACCTTAGCTTTTCTGAAAGTGAAACGCTATGTGACCGTCAACTTCTTCCAACTTATTCACCATTTTGTTATTTTACATAAAAAAGTTCAGAGAGTGATTTTACGAAAAAACTGTGTTGGTGAATTGCTAATTCATGGTACTGGACATTCCTCTAAAAAGATACTGCATGGCCTTTATTTTTCTCTCCTACCTTAATTTTCGATCCTATTGTTCCAAGTTTATATTTATTGAAAAGGACCGGAATAAACAAGTTTTAGATATCAAACCCATGTCAATATCACATGTCATGTTGTAGATAAATTAATACAGTGTAAAAAGCGGTAAAGATACTTCTTCCGGTCACACTACTACACCCACTTTAGTAAAAGATAAATATAGGAAAAGAAGGAAATTATAAAAGTTAAAGAGGATTGTTCGTTTGAAAATAAATAAATAAAAATTTATGAGGATCGCATAAAAGATTTTCCAAGGAAATTATACTGCTTTTATCACATTAAGGCCATGAAAGTTTTCATATACGTGTAAATATGAAAAGATGGACATTTTTGAGAAGTCGACTTCAATAAGAAAAAGTTAGGAAAGTTCATTGATTCATTTTAGTCTAATTGAAAGGGTGATAAGTGTTATTACTTTATATGAAATCAGTAAAGTCTTATGTTTATTTGTTGGGACAGTAGTTAATACCAAAAGGTTAGGAAAGTATAAAAAAAGTGTTACTGTTGATCAAGTTTTATGGATACTCTATGTTCCTTAGAATCCCCCCCTAACATGGCTGCATGCTTATTTAGTATTATATAAATCTACACAAAAATTCAATAAGAAAAACTCAAGAATGTTTTTTTATTGGGTTGAGAGAGAGAAATAAGATGGAAATAAGTTGATGAAATAAAAATAAAGAAAAAAGTTAAAAGTACTACTATTTAATTAATGGAAAATAGTGAAGAAATGAGGAAAGATATACAACTCTTTTTTTTGTTTTAATTATTTATCTCTTTTTTCAGCTGTAAAATAAACATGATTACATAACTCTTAATCTTAAAATATACAGAAAGATATTCAGCGATGGTGTATCCGTAATCTATGGTATTCAACTGTAACTAATAAAAACGCGCAATGCATGGTACATTCACGTGTTAACCAATATATTTGACTTAAGAACGGATAGTGAGTGTGTTTTGGCATTCAAGGGAGACCATTATGTCAGCTTAGAAGAACTAGTCCAACATGGTACAACAAATTTTAAAATTTAAAAAATTAAAAAAAACGTGATTTAATTTTGAAGAGATTTATTTGTGGAATCTTATAAAACTTACAATTTCCTTGACCGAATATTGCGCAACACAACACGGGTTACCTTACCCTTGGTTTGGATGTATGGTTAAATTTTGACATTATTACGACTAATTATTTTTATACTCCCTTAATACTCTTTAAAATTATAATTATTTTTATTTGATTGAACACTAAATTAGCTCATTTATTGCAATAGTGAAGGGAGGGTCATTGACAGCCAAACTAATAATGATAATAATGAAAGTAATGGTTAACTACTACACTTCCTATAAACAAGGAGGGACTGGTAAAAAATAAAGAAAAAATAATAATTTTGTATAGATTAAATTTGAGAATAATGTTTTATTTTAGAAAATTGAAGTAAAAGTCCACAAACAACTAATATTTCATTTACTTTTTAATTAAATATTTTCATTTTAAAAACATAAAAACAGATGAATAGTATCTAATATATTAAACACTTCATATAACGGGATTATATGCATATCTAATATAGAAATAAAGGTATATGAATGATTTATTTACTTATTTCATGTACCCAACAATAACACGGTTACACGAATATGTGAGACTTCAGAAGAATTCAGTCAACTCGATTCATTAATTTCAATTAATTATTATTATTATTAGTAATCCTTAATTTTTTGTTTCAAAAGTATAAAAATGTCAACTTCGAACAATCTTACATAAATTTAATTTAAAAGAATGCTAAAAAGTATAATTTTTGAGTTACCATTTCTCGAGGAATAAAATATAGGCGAGTAGATTAGTCTTTATTCTCATAACTAAGAGATATCAAAGCTTAGTCAACGTATGGTTTTAAAAAGTCAGCTTGTAGACTTGTATAGCCAGGCCGAATCCAAATGGGAGTTGAATTTGCCAGGCCCAAGAGAAAATTCACTGTTAGCCCAATTGAAAAAGCCCAATACACACAAACGGACTAGATGGTGTGTTTCTAGTGTCCAATACAATAATATCTCTAGGTTGTTGTCATAGTGACTTGTGAACACTGACAAAGTGCAATAATGTTTTCGAAAAAAACAAAAGTGCAATCATATTTGAAATTGACTAGTGATCGATCCAATTAGGAACATAAGATTATAGTATAACAAACATGAAATCATTTTCCTTCAGTACTTGGATCAAAGACTAATCCATTAAAATATTAAGGAATTGCTTAAGAGACCAAAATCTCCAACAGACAGTTCCATTCTCAAAGACGAAAGGATCAATTGTATTATGACATTGTTAAAGAAAGTGAATTTTCGAGCGTGTACAATAAGTGAGGAGACCCTAAACATGAAAACCATTATCTTAAATCCAAGAATTTCGGCAACATAATCATTAGGGCACACCCGAGGGTTCCATGTCAGTTTGGGTCCAACGACCAAACTGACAATTATGGCAAAGGCTATTCACGTGTCATTATCAGAGTGACAATATTATTTGATTTTACGCGTGCGTTTTGATCATATGGTCTTTGTTTGTGTGCAAGATAAAGAGGTTTCCATTGTTTGGTGCACAACATTCTATGCATTTACAACCACTGATTCTATCAGGGAGAAACATTTGGACACACCAATTTGCACTAAACTAGATTCTATGTACATGGTATGCTATAAACTACAAAGAAAGCTTCTACATAACGTAATGTAACATGCACATTGCATAAACTTTTCACACTGAATTCTTATTATACTTGGTTGATGTTATGCATGGTGGTGTAAGTGGAATAAGGTACTGAGCTATGTTGATGAGGAGGCCATGGTATCCGTTCAGGGCAACAGGGTGCAGGTGCAGGATGAGCGATGAAAGAAGGAGTTTCATCTCCAGGCATTAAAACTGAAACCCAGCTTGCATACAAACTCATCTGTACAAATTAGACAGTGAAGTTAGAACATAACATCATTGGTTTAGGAGTTCATTAGAATACAAAAACTTTTATCTTCTACAATAGGTGAATTGAGTTGTGATGTGCAGCATAGTTGGAATAAAGGAGTTATTTTAGACCACGAGTGGACCAGAAATCAAACCAGAAAGGGCTTGACAAATCATTGTCCACTGCAAACTTGGGAGAAAAGCAACATATGCTTCTTTTTTTGTTAAACTCGTTGCTTTCAACATCACATCTCAAATTGAAGGCAATAGCATTAAATGTCTTGTTGAAAACCACAAGACTTCTTTTTAAGGTCAAGCAATTTAATGCCTGCAATCATCAACGTGGTAAAGCAACAGCTGCATCACTATTCCCAGTTTATTTTCAAAACAATAAGCAAACAGTAGAACTTTTTAAGAGAAATCGGCTGGTAAAAAGAAAAACAGTAAAATGTCTGCAAGGAGAAACTAATTAATTGCCTGTCCCAGATTTATTCAGACAATGTTATAATGGTGAGGAGAAGAACACCATTGGATAAGAACACTTCAAACAGTGTGAGACAGGTAGAATAGCAAATCAAATTGTTTCATTTGCAACAATAACTGACGATATTGATATTTTACTTTTCAAAATTGTAAAGCTAAAACACTAATGAGCTACCTAAACTGTCATTGAAAGAAACAATGATTAAACAGAAATGTGGTGCTAAATTATTTGCATCTGATGCTAAACTTACAAACCGAGGTCAGGCTAGTTATATGCATCCCATCAATCATCAAAGAAATTGAAGTTACAAAAATAAAAGATTTACAATGTACTCAGAATCTTCTCTAGATGGACCTCACTAACGTAAGAAATGAAATAAAATAAGCAACAGGGACAACACATTCATCGAACCCAACATTACTATTTCTTTTCTTCCAATCTGGACATGTTTGTTGTATAAGGCACCAACATCATCCAACATCGTATCATACATTTTTGACTTATAACAACACAAAATAAAGGAGATTAAATGTGTCCACATAGATAGATATTAACACAGATTATGGATCCAAAAAATTTAGTAATAAAACCAAGATGGTCGCCTTTGGATTATATGTTTGAACACAACGTCCGGAAGATTTTGGATCACTTGGATTTACAATTAGCTATTCAAGAATCCAAAACCTGTGCTCTGATTCAGCTGTAATCTGTTTTCCACACTGTATAATCTGTTACTGTGATTTGAAGTGACTTTTATATCATATAACTTCATTAATAAGAAAAATCATCCTCACGTGTTCTAAGGCTGCCCGAGTGGCATCATTACCATAAATAATAATAAGAATCCCTGACATCTGTCTAATTGCAAAAGCATGTTCTCTAGAATCCCATATTCTGTGTTCCATTAACACCAATGAAATTCCAAATGTAATCCAAATGCCAAACAAATGATGTATTCAATTTTCTATTATTTGTGGAGCTTTTGCATTCAAAACTTCATTGGCTAATGCTGGGGGAATCACATTAATGATTTTGTTAAAGTTGAGAGAAACAACTCCACAGGCAATGTCCTAATCAAGTTGGTGCCCTCCAACAGAACAGCGAGGTTGGATAAGAAGGTGGGCCTGGAGTGTTCCTCCAAAGTAAGGGCATAGAGTAGGCAACACAATTGTTGCTTGGTTCTAGCTCATCATATGAAAGCTAAGTCTAAAATGTTAAAGGAAAAGGTTATTGACCAATGGCTAAGATAGGATGTGTGATTACCTTCTTAATTAGTAGCTACTAGTATAGACCATAATAATAAGTTTAACTTTGGTCGACAATCTGTCGCAGACCACAAACATGTACGGTATAATTGAAGATTGGAGGTGATGGTGCAGTTGAGTGTCCAAAACAACAATGTGGGTCTTAACTCCGACACAGACATGGATAAATAAGTCCACAATACTAGCGGCTAGGGACCAATGCTAACAGAAAACTTCTAGGGAGAACCATGTCCTCATAAAAAGCAGAGGACAACGAAGTCTGCTCATAATTAAGGCATTTGACTGAACGTGTAAATGCAAGGAGAATGAAATGAAAAACTTGGTTAGGAGTTATGCTAGAGTTCTTCGGTTCAAATAACCACACAAAAGAGAAAAAATAACAACGGCAGAAAATAATGTTTTCAGATACAAAATTCAGACTTTGCAAGATTTACCGTTTTTTCAGAAGATAAATTTAAGGGTAAAATGGTGAAGAGGCTATAAGGCTATAAAACACGGTAAATTACTAGAGTAGCGCTTCTCCAAAGTGAAGAAAAGTATAGGCATGGTTGGGTCTATATAAGGATGAAAGAAGAAAACCCTTTAACAAGAAATCTGTAACGCAAGACCATAGAGTTGGATGAGAATATTAGGGCCATTGGAACAAGAAAATGCAGAGAAGGTCTAAATAAGAGATCAAGAATGTGTAATTCTGAAGGATAACAGTGTCAGAAATGATGAGAAACATTAAAAAAAAAAACATCTTGAATTAGTCAAAGGGACAGGCAGATGAATTCAGCAGAAAAAGGATAATCCTCCTTAAGAAACCAATATTCTAATGTAGTGTGAGAAAGAAAAGGAAATTTATGGGAGGAATAATATTCAACCAGAAAAAGAAGAGAGTAAAAAGCAACCCAGAAACAACAAAGAAAATTAGGTAAAAAAAGCTTTATGTCAGATAAGTAATCATCACTCGTCCAAAAAAACAAAATAACTACCGAAATTAAAAGCTGCCTAAAGTGGAAGAACAAAGAGAAAATCCTTCATTTTTTTTCCTCTTTCTGTTTAGTTGAGGGAAAACTTGAAAGAAAAGAAAAAAGAGAAAACCAAAAAACAGTAACATTCAACAAGGAAGGCACTGTGTGTCCGCCATTAGAAACAGGAAAACGCAAGAGCCGGGGCCAAAAAGTAAAAAAGTTAAAGGCTTTCACATTGTCATGAAACTGTAATGAGTAGTGAACACTCACTTTAGGTGAAGGGTGGGCAAGCTTCCCATTGAAGGCCATCTGAGAGCTCCGGCGACGGTTCCAGTCGGCTGACGGCAGCAGGGGTGGCGAGGTGGGTTTGAGAAATCTTTCAAAGATGGCCATGACTAAGAACATGGAAATGAGAATGGCAGTGGCAACAAAGCCAAAAGAAACAGCATTTACGGAACTATCGAAGCTGCTGCTCCAATGCTGATCATACTCATCTCTCTGCATGTTGAGTGGTGCCCCTATTGGTGGCCATTCACTGCTAATGCTATTGTGCTCTCTCACCATTCTTCCTTTGCTTTTCTTAACCCTGTTTTACCATTCTGGACAAGTTGGTTTCTGTTCACGTTTGAATTTCAGGCATTAGTGACTGTAAAGTTGAAGAAGAAGACGAGAGAGAGAAAGAGAGATGAAGAAGTGGTGCAGTGCAGGCAGGGAAGAAGATGGTCACTACTACAGGTTAAGGTTTGGCTTTATAGTAGCTCTCAACTCAACACTGTTGTTAATTTTGAGCATTCAAGAGAGAGAAAGGAGCAAACATGTGGGGTGGCTGCCCCTTGCAAAAAAGGAGAAACTTTGGAATTTGGATTTAGGACCCTGTCTTTTGTTTTTTCTGTCTGGATAAAATCGTAATAAAAATATTTTTACCCTTTCAGATTCGTTTTAGCTTTTTCACTTGTTTTGTTCACTTTTCCAAACAGTGTTGTGAGGGAGCTTCTAAGTTCAATTCTGACAGAATTAAATCAGGTTTAATTAATTATTTATTTATTTAAAAATATTATTCAAGTCTTAATAAAAAACATTAACATATTTATCCATACAAAATCCTCTTATGGCGTTGATAAGAATGTTTAAAGATTTGACAAAAATGTGTTTGATTTGGTAGTTAGTTTTTTATATTTCCTTTTTTGTACCCACACACTTTACTCTGTGATTCAAATAAGGTTAGATCAGAAAGCAATTAATAAAACTGTGCCCTTCCATAAACATAACTTCAATTACATCTATCATTTTCAAGGCGATGACAAACAATTTTTCTGGAAGTGATTGTACTGAATTAATTGGAGAATATTAAATGTGATTCGCATCCTTACAACTTCTTCACCTTAGTTGGAAGAATATCATTTCAATTTTGTTAGCATGTTGCTTAGATGTGCAACAAAGGGAATGGGTTATACAGAAGGTTTCTTAGGGCAATAACAATATCTCCAAGGGGTCTAATAGAAATGTTCTCATAACTAGTGTTAAAGGCTGAAATTGTCTTAAGAGTACAACTTATGGAAACTAAGAGTGCATGCTGGTCCTGGTCATATATGATAAACCATTCTTACAATAGCATCTATATTCTTTTCGTGTATTGATTGTTTTCGTAAGTTAATTTCTTATTTAATTTTAATATTAAAAAATAGTCAAAATAATATTACATTATATAATATAAATTATTTTTTATAAATTTAAAATATTTTACACATTGAATAATATTTATGAATTACACTATTTAATATAATATACGTACTTAAGATCTTCTTACAAATTATAATTGCATCAAATAAATACTTATGATGTGTAATTCGTTGATATGAATACATAGAGTACATTTATACAATATTTTTAATAAGTAAGAAAAGTAGAAGATAAGGACATTTGTAATGAACTAAAATTAATATATATTTAAGTTAATTGCCAAAATTTGTAGTGAACTAAAATAATTTATTTTGTTTTTCTTTTATATTTATATAAAAAAATCTCCAAACATTTTCTAATATAACCAAAGAAGTTAATAGTCACGTAATAGTAAGTTGACGAGTTGTCATTTATTATGTTTGGCTAGAAAAGGGACAGGATGACCTCAGCAGGAAATTTTAGAAGATTTTTTCTATGTGGGTTGTTGGAACTTATTCGAACAATCAGCAAAAAAAGAAAAAAAATTATAACAAACCCATTTCACAAGGTTCCTTTATTTTAAGACAAGTACGCGTTTACGCTCCCAACATAATCAAAGTCCTCATAATGTAATTCAATCATTTTAAATAATTAAATACAGTCAAAACAGTATGTTTCTAACTCAAGTCAGATAACATAGTTAAAGTCGATTCCTTACATTTAAGATATTTTTATTTTCAAATAAGAGATTATCATGATTTTGTTCTTGGAACATATTTCAAAAAATTATTAACTGGAACACTTACCAAATAACTGTATAAAGGAGAAATATGAATAAGAGATAAATAATATTTTTTTTCCAAAATTCTTTTTAAATACAAATAATTAATTTCTTTTTTGTTTAATTGAGTATTTAAGCCAAAGTAAAAGATGGCAGGATCCATGATAATATCAAAGATTAGTGAAGATGAGAGAATATGAATGGAATGATGGTGATGATGTAGGTGTTCGTGCACACTTAAACCTTCAGGTAGAGAGAGCTACGACATGCAAATGTACACATATAGGAATAGGGTTTAGTTTGCCAAATGAACAAAACAAAATCCTAAGCACATGCAACACAATATTAATATATGCATTCTGTCTCCCTCAACATATGCTACCTGGCACCACACCAACCATTGCATTAACAACCACAATACCTCTCACATAATTTATTTAGATTTTTTTTCAAAACCTGACCTTACTCTAAAAATAAAAATAAATAATATTATTATAGGATAAATTATAGCCTTTATTTTTCGTGTGATACTCGAGAATCTGAACTATCATGTATGTCGACCTTTCGAGGCCCAGACCCAACATGTGGCCCTCTGATTGTCGCCAAGATCAACGGCTCAGATGGCTTCACAAGCAAATCCTGTTGGTGAAAGCAGAGGGTGTTGTACCAAAAAAAGAAAAGGAGTGTACCGTGATGTGAACCCTTCACGCGTGCATGGTGCAGCTGACACGTGCGAATGTGTTAGCGTAATGCACAGTGTGGTCAGAGAGAATCAGAAGGGTCAGGGTCAAGGGAGAGAGCATGGGTGGCTCATGCAAGGCTCACGTGAATGATGCACCCTTTCTCTTCTTTTCATGCTGGTCAAAGCTTTTGAGTGCTCCCGTTGACCACTCGCAAAAGCAGTTTCATTTTAACTGGGCTTGGGCTTTACCAGTTTCATCTTTAAGCTTTGGGCCTGGCCTCGGCTGTAAGTGGACTTCAGGAGTAATTTAGTTATCCACAACGGAAATATCAGAAAAACAGCAACAATGTTTGAGATTTATAAAGTTAATTGAAAAACATCTTCAACCCTAATTCTTTTTATTGAAAATAATTAAATTTGTAGGAAGCGTGTATAATTTGAACATGTCTAAGGAATGGTAATCAGTTTTTAGGAACACCTCTTTATTGCTAATTTGGGCGAAACAAAACAATCATTGCTCCCAAAACTTTCCGCAAAGCAGATACATGGTGCATGAATTCAGGTTTCTTGGATTTTAAAATATTAAATTTATTTTATAAAAGCTATCAATAATTATGCACTGTTGGTAAAGACCATTGCTTCAAAATTCACCTGGCGCAGTTCAAAAGGGAACTTCAGCAGATCCAACTCGTGGAGATGGAGTGGAGTTAATACATGCAGATTTTTTTTTTTTTCTTATGAAACTAAAATATTAGTATACTTAATCTAAAACACTGTTCTTCATACATGTGAAATATCACTTTCAAATGCAGAGTGAATCAGCCAAAATGTTATGCAATGATTAGAACATATATTCTACATATATATAGTCTATAAATGAAACATAAATAATTCTATATGTATTTTTTTTTTCTTTTTTAGTCTGAATCAAGAGAGTTGCACAACACAGCAATGGCCACAGAGCTCTTTCTGGCCCTCCAATTCCATGGGTTCAAAGCTCCTCCAAGCATGGGTGTGAGCTGAAGTGTCAAAGATGTGCACAAGAGACATGGTTCTTGGTACTTCGCCACCTATTCTGTAACCTGTCAAAAAGAACAAACGACTTCCGATGGGTGCCATAGTGAGGTACAACCTTTGATCATTAGGAGGGAAATTCTCATAGTTGTCCTGTAACTGTAACGTGCAGAGGTTCCTCTTGTGTGATCCATCAACCTCATTCCATAGTTTCCCATCATAGGACTCAATGTGTCCCTTCCACGAATTCAAACAATCCCCTGAACTGAAAAGGGTACCATTCACTGCCACAATCTGATTAGGTGGCACATCCAACTGCCACATCCCCGCTATCAGGTCCCACCTCCCTGCTTCCGTGTCATACACCTCAGCAGAACTTCTTTCCACTATGCTCGGCATCGTCCTGTCAGAGTCCTCTCTCTCAGCAAAACCCCCCACAATGTAAACCTTCCCTTGCCACGTCACGCCAATACACTTGTTCCTTAAAATATGCAAATTCGGGAGTGGGCTCCACGTGTCACTGTCTGGTTCGTACACCTCAGCCGACGAGATCCCCCGTGCACATCCCACCGTGGACTTTCCCCCTGCCACGTAGATTTTGTTGTCACAAACCGTGCACGCAAAATCATATCTTGCCACCCTCAGTGGTGCACAGATGAACCATTGGTTGGTTCGAACGTTGTAACGGAGCACATTTGGCACTACTTTGATGCCCTCATCCACGTAGTCAGCACAGTCATCGGATACATGAACCATTTCTTTGTGACAGATTTGGCCACCGATTATGTAGATAGAGTCCCCTAAGGAGACTATGGCGAAGCCCTTTAATATTTGGTCGTCAACTAGGCCGGGAATAGGACCAACACATGTCCACGTGTTCATGGAGGGGTAATAGAGTTCGATTGAATTAGGGAGACTCACCCCTGGGGTTGGTTCTCTAGGGCAAAACACAGCAACCACAACATGATTGGAGAGAAGATTTTCTGGGGATGGTAGGGCCGTTGGTCTTGGTGGGGAAGGGAGTGAACCCATTGGGGTTTTTGGGGAGATTGTGTTGATATTTTCGGCGAAAAATAATTCCTAATTAAGTTTTGTGTGTAGATGGCAAGTGGGAAATGTAATAATATAAAGGTGATGCAGAGATATAGAGGAAAGGTGGCGGAGAAAACGAAAGAGTTGGCTTGTGATCATCGACTGGGAACAACACGTGGTGCTGAAATCAATGAATTTTCTTGTGATAACAGATGAAACATTTGGTGGTTATTGTACATGGTCATGTCTTTTCTGTTTAGCGAATGGGACAAACATTACTATTTTCCGGACTTTCCAAGGTTTCTTGGTTTTAAGAATGGTCCGAACAAAAATATTGTTAAATTAATCTCTTTCTGGCGTGGATTTTTAGGTTAGAACTTCTTTGGATGGGATGTGTTCTCTATTTTGGAAGCAGCAGCACGGCAACGAGAGTTGAGGAATGAGAGGAAGAGACATGGAGAAATGTAGGTAAACAGTGTTGTGTTATTTCAATTACAAGCAACTGTGTTTATTTTATCTAACTCCCACATCAGTTTGGTTTTTTCTACGGTGGTGCTGGGGTCTCTCTCACGAATTGAAATGATGATAGCCATGAGTAGATGAAATAATTAGGCATTAAGATCATTTTAAGGTTTAGTTACACTATAATTTAGGAATGACTTGTAGCGTAAGAGTAGAGTCGCTTTTTAAGTCTAAAGTTGCCATTTATTGAGGGAAAAAAAGTAATGTTGTACTGAAATAATTGCGTCTTGGTTCAACCAAAAGGAAGAAAGAGGGGGTAGAGAGATAAAAAAAAAAAGAACAGTACCTAGTAGTGGGCAACGTGACAAACACAAAGAGACAAAAGAGAGAGATAAATCCAAGGGGAACACGCTGGGAAAGCATCTAAAAAGATTGTAGCTTGAAAGCAAATCCAAATGAGATACTAGTGTATCACTGCATGATACATGAAATGTGGGATCAGTGACACTTTTTTCTCATTAAGCAAACACTAGTTCGGCTATAGGCATAGGTGTGCTTATCAAAAAATGTCACTTTGGTTTTTGCTATGATACATTTGTGCTTTGGTTTAATACTGCTGCGTGCTTTTGCAATCTCGCTACTTTATCTGCTTTTTACCTTTCAAGATTTGCTGTGCCATTATTTACATTTTTTTAATGTCAACACAACCAACAAAAAGTCATGCCGTGTGATTAGTAAACTAATAAACAAAACAAAACAAAACCGAGCATGCATGGATGGAACTTGAGAGTGAAAAATAGATTGCCCCTTAACGTTTATATGCACGACAAAGTTCATTTCTTTTTTACTTTTTTGCCACTGAAAGCATGACATGTTGTGTGATTCACATTTACCTGTTGTGTTAATTTAGGCATTCGTGGTGGCTTAATAATGGGTTCCTCTTCTGCTCCACTTGGAAGGCCATGGCCCATTATTGATGTGTATGAATCGGTGATTGTAAGTAACTATATGCAGGTGCAGTCTGAAATAAGTATTTGACCAAAAGAGGTAACAGGGAAAGCAACAATACCTGCATTGTATGGTTGATATCATACGGTGGAAACCCCTCGTTTGCTCAATTTTTGGGAACTTGCTCCCAGTACGCACGATGACGACTGGTTGCTTCTTCTGAACAGAACACAGTCAAGAATCGAGAATCATTCAAAGCAACAAGGGTGACAAAGACATAGTGACAGAAAAAAGAAATTCCCATTTAAAGATTGCAAAATCAATAGTGATGAATATAGAAGCATATAACATTTTGAAAGGGCACGGTTGTTTGAAGGGTATTGAGAGTGGGTACATGATCATGAAGAAGCAAATGGGGAATCACACCTAACGTAGAAGTCCAGCTAAGATTGATAGGGATGGGAAGGTTAATGAATAGCAAGGGTTGTGACAGTTGCAAGTGTTTCCCTATTTTATGAACGTCACTAATTGGTCCTGCGTGTGGATTCAATGTGAACATTAACACATCTTCTCTCTTTGCAGCCTGTGATAGTAGACAAAAGGGTACAAAAATGTGGGGACACACATGTGCAGAACCATGGCATGGCAAATCCTGCTTAAGAAATTGAATTGAAAGCATAAAACTTGAGGTATGAATTGTGATTAAATTAAGATGTGTATTAAAGATAATGAGCATGAGATAAGGAGTTAGTTTGCATAGGGTTCCAATGGAAGAGATGGTGGTGGTGAGTAGGGTAGAATGACAAGTCATCAAAAGGGTATGGGCAGAATAACAGTGAGAAGAAGCAGGGACAGGAGGATAAGAGCTGCAGAATGAGACAAGAGAGAATTTAATCAGGATATGTGGTGTGGTGCATATAAAGCAAAAGTCAAAAAGGACTTTAGAGAAGAAGACAAAAAGTGAGAGAATCAGATTGGTGGCAGAAGGTAATCAGAGAAACCCACATGCTTTCTGGTTTGGCTTGTGCGGGAGACAAAGCAGTTAGGAGCAAAAAGGTAACTTTGATTTGATTGATCACCATGGACCTTCTTTGCACACTTCATAATACTACTCTTTCTTCCCATGTCCCTTTCTTTTCTATTTCTTCCTCCGTTATTTCTCTACTTCGCAACCAGAGAAGAAGAAACCCCTCAGTCCAGTGGAACCTGCTTTGACTGCTGCTGCTACGGAAAATTGACAAATCATCCAGGGATGTGCAAAAATTAAATCAATGTTACAACTTACAAATGCAAATAAAACCATACATCATAAAACAATAACTTACCCAACATTGCATCACAACCTAGATGTGGTACTACGCTATAACTTCCATTATTTGGGTGGACCTCACTGCTAGGGACAGTCATGCAATTTATTGTACGTTTTGGGGCAGAATTTTAATTCGTTGTGATTTTTTCTCTTACCTTTTATTATATATTTAAAGATTAAAAAATGACTCTTACAATCTTATAACAAATACATATATGAAAAGTTCCTTAATAAATGTTCAATCTCAACTGATCCAGAATTTGAAGTGGAAAACACAATGGGAATGAGAATGTGAGAATGGATGGTGGTTTGGTTAAGAAAGAATGGGAGGAGAGAGAGAGAGAGAGAGAGAGAGAGAGAGAGAGCATTGAATTGAATAAATTATAGAAGTAAAATTCGTTAAAGTGTGACAGTGGCAACAACATTCTGAATTGTGATAGAGAAATGAGCTTGTTAGACTTTGAGGCTCTCTGCCCACAGCAAGTTGCAACCCCACCATTGTGCAAGATGGAATTTTCGCATCCCAACGCCACACCCTAACCTAAACAACTATACATAACTGCACACCTTCTTTGGAACACCAAAAACATTTACCCTCTTTCCATTTCTGTGTTTCATCTTCTCCAACCCCATCACTCTACCACCCTCTTACCCTTTTCAAACCAATTCCCCCTCAGCCCCTACAGTACACGATAACCACATACATACATTGCTGCTCTTCTCACAAGCTTTTCAAAAGACCGTGATAGCCCCTCTCTTTCTCTCTCTCTCTCTTCACTCTCTCCACTCTCTCCCATTTTTATTCTAAACTTCTCTCGGAGGAACTGAACTGAATTGCCTAAAGTTTGCATCTTGTGGAGATGGGTTTTCTGGAGCGCTTGGAATGGGTGAATGCTTATAGCAAGAAGCGTTGCAGGAGCTTGTTTTGGAGGCTGCGGGCTGCGCTCAAGAAGGCTCTGAAGAATGGAGGCAAGCAGCGCCTCAAGTTCCAATATGATCCTTCCAGTTATGCGCTCAACTTTGATGATGGCTTTTGCGCGGCCAAGAAATTCATTGGAGATGCACGACTCATGGAGCTCACCGACATCAACAACACCACCACCACCCTGGTTTATGTGCTTTGGGTCAAAACCAACTGAACCCAACCCATCTTCTTCATTTTCTATCTGTCTCATATTTCTGCTTCTCTTCTTTTAATGTTCATGGTTTCTTTCGTAGATAAGAGGACAGTATTGCAGGATTAAATTTTGAAGGAACTTCTTCTCTTCCCTTTGTTTACTCTACTTTATATTCTTCACTTCTGTCGTTAGCTACAACACTCGTTCGTCTAAATTATTCACCATTGTTTTGATCTTCTAGAACGCGACGCGTTGACACACCAAATAAAAAAAACGATAGTAAACAGTATCTGTCGGCTGAATCCTTTTTAATTCAATTATTAAATTTAAAACTAAATATTCACTTTCACCTACAGGTATCACTTTTTTTTAGTTCTTTAAGTTTCTCATTTCAAGTTTGTGGGGGTGATGAGATCAATGGTGAGGCAGGAAGAAAGGGTGGTGCAGCAGCAGTGGGAGCTTTGTGGAAATGGAAATGATGGGTGGTTTGACAATGAGCACAACGGTAGTGGCAATTATGATGATCTAGGTGATGATGACATCCATATTAAATAATACCTGCAATGGCGATGTTTTGCAGTGCTATTACAAATAATGGTAGTAGCAGCTGGAGATCGTGCTGTAATACATTTAGGTAATCTTTAAAGGAAGATGAACCAGATAAATGAACCTTCAAAATTAGTTTGAAATTAAATTAAAAATCATACAAATTCATTGTAATCAAGCATTTTACTTTTAAAATCTATATCTAAAAACTAACACCGCACCCGAAGCAAGTCCTGAATCTTAAAAAATAGTAATACTATTCTGAAGTAACTTTTAAGTTGGTATGGGGAGAAAACAGTCACGCGTTTTCACCTTTTGCCAGAGAATTGTTTTCCTCATTAATGAAGCAGAGCTGCAAAGTGAATATTGCTGTAACGGTTTGCGCTAACCGAGAATAATGATAGACTCAGAGTAGGGCAAACTTGTATACTATCATCATGATCATGATCAAACTTATAATGCAACAACACCACCTTAACAATCGGTCATTTAAGAAAAGAATTGTTGACTGTATTAACAATCTTTTTGTACAGGAGTATGAAACCACCGGAAGAACTATCTACGAGGAAATGGATATCGAATTCAACAAATATCTTTCGATTAAAGCACATACACAATTTTTAATGCCAACGGCCGCAATATCTTCATCTAGAACCTAAATCCCCAATTTGAAATTGAAATGTTCAAGTATTCAAACAGCAGAATCTTCTAATATGGCGGTGGATAAATCGTTTATACGTGGATATGCAGCTTTCTCATCCAGCTGGTTTTGGGCCCATAGCAGCATCTTCAGCAAGCTCGGAAGTTTTGGGTCTGCCATAAAAAAATCAATCAGTGTAACCAATTAAAGGGCATAGCATTATTAAAGAAATTCAGATAACGAAACAGTAAAGTTGAAGCTTCTTAATAGAACACTGGAACATGATAACAACAACTATAGCGGGAAGTAAATTATTATCATCGCTCACTACATTATCCATGTGTTAACCATGAACAAACGGTTTTTATGATTGTCAATTAATTTGATATTTAGAAATGTTAAAAAAATACATGACAGCAATCATAATCACAATAAGAAAACATCCTCTCGCCATTCACATTCAGTGGATTACAATCACAATTTAAATGCAGAAGTTGAACTCCATAATAGTTATCTGCAAGTTATAGCTTTCCGGGAAGTGCATAGAGGGAAGAAATAGAGCATATTCAAACATAACTTTGGCATTGCCAATGACAGGTAAAGCAAAGAAACAAGCTATCAAATAATTGATACTAGTAGATGAACAGTAAGTCCTCTCTCTCAATAATCTTTTGGATTTAGATTTGTGAAAGCATGTGAATCTCTAGAGGTTTGAATCCATCGTTCAAGCATACAGAAAGTCATCAGAAGTCAGTTTAAGCACTCTCACGGAACAGTGGTTTAGGTGCCAATATGGCAAAAAAAGATTCTATTATGCTCCCAAATTTTACAATTGCTGATTCAACAAACCCTATATCTCAATCACAATATCAAAAAGCTTGTACGAATACATATGTACAAAATTAACACATCCACAAGAAAATTGAGCGTGCAAACTAGATTTAGAACCAGACATGCAAACTAAAGTTATATAAACACAAAAACAGACTTTTGCAGCAAACACAAACCTTTTTCATGACTCTGACTAGTAAGTATGGCTGCATTCACCTCACTCGCTGTCTTTAAACGCTGTGATATGTCAAGCAAGTCCCCAACAGGACAGTTAGAAACATCTTCAAAGGCCAGCAGTGCAACAGTCCTCTCCAACTCTTCCAAAAAGCTTTGCTGAAATGCAACAGGCAAGCGTTAGCACCAAGTCTCTGTATCCAGTTACATCAAATTTTCCACAATAACAATTTACTTTCCCATTTTTTTATATTTTCCTTAACTATAAGCAATTAAAGTAAATTGCCAACACAAACAAATACACCTCAATGAAAAGGCCATAAATTCTTCATAATAAAGATTTTAGGGGAAAATGCAATTTAGTCCTTGATGTTTTAAGAGGAGTATTTCACTTCCTAACTTTTTTAAATAAACAAAAACAACCTTTCTAGCACTCGTTACCAAGTAATTACCTTATTGGTATCAAATTGTTGCTATCAAAGACTATTTGCACACATTTTAAACGTGGCTTGGGAATGAGTAATACATTTTTTTCAGAGACCAAATTGCATAAGACCCAAAATTCACGATAGCAATTTACTTATTTTCAAGATTTCATGTGAAAAATAGAGATACAAAAATTTATTCCATGAGATTTACATTTTCCTCTCCCCTTGGTGCAAGCTCCTCTTGGGCAAACTCCAGTGCCTCTTCAACTTTTCCATTCCGAATTAGTTCTATCAATCGTTGCTGTTGAAGATGGAAAAATAATTGGGGATTTGTGTCTAGTATCTGCAGACAGTATTACAGAATGGAAAAGGCATTAACAAAAGATAGTCTGAGGTGTACAAAATTGTTTGGGTATTTTATTTGATGTCAGAATAATAATAATAACGTTTTAGAATGACACAAAAACAAAATGTTGTGAATACAAAAGAAGGCATTTTCCAGCAAGATGTATATGCGTAAATGAAATAAGCAGCATTCTCCTAAGTAATTTTTACATAAAAAATCTTAAGGATTACCAAACAGGTCATCGAAACTGAAAAAACTGAAAAAAAAAAAAAAAGAAGAAGAAACAGCACAAGGAATAAGCAAAAATAAAACATATAGAAGCGTGACGAAACTAAGATAGAAACTTAGGAGTAAAGGATATATAAATTGAACGTAATAACACCATTTTTATGCAATTCAGAGCATCTTTGTTCAGATTATATTATCAGATAGTGTTCTCAATCATAAGATGAAAAGCTTATTCTTTTAATCTTGTGTCAAATTATAAGATTCAAAACACGGAAAATTAACTTAAATATGACATATAAAGTATGCATAATTCTTAGGAGTGGAAGAGGCCAAGTTACTCATCAGGAACCTGTGACCTACACATGTTATGTTATGCTTAGGTCAAGTCAAACCTGTGCTCTTTTAAATGCCTCATTTAAGTAAAAGAAATGATTTCAGTCAGTCAAAAAGCCATTTAGGCCAAAAAAGTCACTGTACTTAAGTTACTACAAAATCATAACAAGAATATTGTCGGCATAGTACTAAATTTCAACTACCACGTTTTGAAATTACACTGTTTCTCTGTATAAACTTACTAACCTATGATAAAAAAAGAAAAAACTATCTAAGCCAGGTATACATTAGGACCCGAAAAACTATTTAGTGGAGTTTCTTTACATGTTTCAAAAACTTAACCTACGGAGTGGGCTTTTAAATGAGTTTTCAGTCTAGCTCAGACAATTAGAAAATGCCAAGGTTTTGAAGATAGGTCGAGGTCCATGGCCATTTTTGACAAAACATCCTGACAGTGACTGTCAGGAAACAAATGCAAGTCATAAATCAATTGAATGTATGAACTGTGAACCCCCTACATTAGACTAATGAAAACAGAATAAGGAAAGAGTCCACTAAGTGCAACGATTATTGAGTAACAATGTGAAACTCTTATTGAGTAAAATGAAAAAGAGAGGCAGAATAATTAAATATGGTGAATTTGTAGTGTTCCTTTCATTTAAGGATTTAAGCTAACTTTACTATTGAATTTCTTTGATGAGAACTGGTGGTAAAAAATGTTGAAGATGGGGGAAAGTATCATAAATCGTGTGATTGGTACTGATGATACAGAATTGATTGAATTGCACAATTCATTCCTGTATCTCGTGATACAAAGGCATATGCAACTTGTCACAATGGCTACCTTGGTAAATAGTTTGGTTCAAATTACAAATTGTAATTTTAAGCAGGTGAGGATAGTTGGGTATGAGATAGCATGAAGACCAACTAAAAGAGGCTGTATCATGTTCTGTTTAAATTTGATAACTCCCATCATGCCATTTAAAAAAAAAATGCAGCATAAAAGAACTTTCAACAGAGACAAATAATCTGTAATTTGCCATTGCTACACGGAGAATACAGTGCAGCAAGAGCGTTTCTAGTTATCCAGCACATAAGAATTTGAATCATGCATGCATCATGTGTATCATATCGTATCATATACACTACAAATAAAGGGAGCCTATGATTCATAGGAATTGAAAGTTATTATAAAATAAATAAATAAGTGAAGGAAAACCTACCTCTGGATTTAAGTCATTCACTTTCTCAATTGCATCCTCCACATTACCATTTTGTACTGCCTTCTTAACAGCCATGCGATCCGTTATTGTTGCAAGATCTATATCTGCTGTGGATCAATAAGGACAGACATATCTTCATAAAGAACACGATCTCTTCCACTCACACACGCAAAAAGAAACAAATAAATAAACCAAAAAGAGGATACGTTCAGTTCCAGACTCCGTTCGAAATTTCTCAGCAGCCTCAACGTAGCCTTCCGTAACGAGGAAATTCATTACCAATTTATTCATGTCTTCCTTTCTAATCTTCACATCATTAAGCTTTTTCTCCCATTCTTCTCTTGTTATGACTTTCTTAGTCGTAGCCTTCAGAAAATAGTTTCCAGGGATAAAAATCAATTGTCATCATGACATATATTTGAGTTAGTTCACTTCCATGCACCATGCACAATTGTCCATAAAAAGAAATACTTCACGAAATAAGACTAAAATTGACTCCATACACATCAATAGATTTCCCTCTACTTGTTTGCTGTGTAACGCAGGAATATATGAGAAACCAACGACCTTGATTGCTAAATTAATCTCGTCCCACAGCATTTCAAGAAACTAATAATCCAAATAGACCCTAAGTAGTTCAGTATAACACGAAGCACTACTTCTGTTTATATGACGTACTTGCAAAAATGTAGAATAAACTAATCCACAAAAACAGAATAAATATGAACAATAGTTCTGAGACTCTTTATAGTCACATGGAAATGGAATGCAGAATAAAGAATCAATGGGTTCTAAAATTCTTAAATGAGCACAAATTTAGATCCTTTGCACCACTGACATTAAAATTAAACTAATTAAATATGTATCCACTATTCGCAAAGACAAAAAGCGAGAGCGAGGGAGAGAGAAAGAAAGTCAAATACCATTGCCCCGATTTCTGCAAGTTGACGAATCACAAGCCAGAACAATGACATCAGTGCACAAAGTTAAACCCCATTTTTAACCCCAAACGACACGCGAGCTCCGTCACCTGAAAATCCGAAGAAAGGCACCAAAACTGCAGGTCGTGGATCAGCGTCAACAATTCAAATATTGAAAACAGTCACATTTCTAGTTTCCACACCCTTCCAATCAATGACTTTAAAAACAAAAACTAAGTCATCAAAACCCTATCGACGGAAGGGGAAAACAATATCCACAAGAAAAGGGAGGAAACAAATTAAGAGCAGGAAGAGAATTCACCGCAAAATCAATTTTCCAATGAATTGTGCTCGGACTTCATTCCCCGGAAAAGTGGTGAAAGAAGGTGTATCAGCGTCTTAGGAAGGTGCGCCGGCGATCCCTTTCTTGAAGCTGAATCGTAATGCAGGGTTCTAGACTCGTCTTTCAAAGTCATATACAGATATTTGCTTTTGGGTTCGGATCCGGTTCTTTTTATAACCGATCTCATATGAAGGCCCAATTAATAGCGGAAAAAAATTTTCAATAGATTATTTAGTTTTTCAACTTTTTTTTTTCTAATTATTACTTTAACTTTTACATCTTTTATAAGATGAAAGTTTAATACATGATTAAATTCATAATGATTATTTTAGTTGAAAAATAGTTAGATTTATCGATAATAATTTAAGTAATTTGTTAAAACTATTCACACATATTTTGTAAAAAATATTAAAATGAATTATGTTCAATGAAGAGTTATTATTGTTACTAGTGTACACACAGATACTGTCGCGCATGTATGTACGCATTTTTTAAATATGCGTGATATTATTAAGTTAATATATAAAATAAATTTATATTTATTAAAAAGAAAGTGAAATATATAAGAAAATATGAGAAAATAATTGTTAATAAATAGAAAAAAAAAAGTTTGTAAAAGTAACGGTCAATTTTCAAAAATTTAATAAATAATTATATTTTAAAAGGTAGAATTGATATTTTGAAATGAGAACATAAAAGAAAAAATCCTCTTTATATATTGTTATAGATTATTATTTTATTTTTATATTTTTGTTTTTATTTGTCTATGTGTTTTTAGAGTATTCACTCTTCATATGAAATGTAGAGGATATGAAATGGAAAGAGAGGATTAGCAAGCTATTGCCATGGTCCTTTGGGTGATAGAAGGTGATGTTGAGGGGTTTATTTCAAATGCAACTCTGATATTAAAGGATGACACACTCTAATTTACGAAATTACTCCTTCATATTTCAATTTTCACGTGATTTATTCATTTCTTCTTATTATAAAAACAACATGATAAAAATTAGAAACACAAAACAAAAAGTAGTATGGTTATAATAAAAATTTATTACTTCTAAAATTACTATTAAAAATAAAATTAAATCTTTAGGTAAATAAATTATTTCTCACCTTACAATTAAATTTATTTTCATACCAAATATATTGTATTATATATGTTTTTATAAATAATTTTTTAATAGTTTCAATTATTCAATAAAATTTATAAAATGATTTTAAATCATTTATATATCATTTTATATTACTTTTAACGATATGGATATTTTGGTAATCTAACTCTTTTATCTATTAAATCTTTTTAATATGTCACATCAATCAATACAGTTACAAAGTTTACTCTCTAGTTTTCCTAAAAGAACACAGCTCGACCCACGGGTTTGTGGGTTAGTGAATTGAAAGAAGGGATGTCGAAGTGAGCCAAGCTGACTCACACAGGTTGAGTAAAAAATAGTCAGTTCAATCTCGCTCACTCTTTAATAACTCAAAAATTTTGCAATCCAACCCAACCCACCACAGGTTGGTGGGTTAGAGGATTTGTTAACTCACGGATTGAGACCTATTTTGATATCTTTAATTAAAAGATGAAAACATAAAAGAAAAAATAATTAAAGCATTGGTGAGCTCTATATGAATAAAGGTCTTTAAAAAAAAAAAAAACCTTATAAAAGATTTACCATTTTAATCTTACTACTTGTATCCATAAATAATTATTTTTATATCGTTTTAGTTTAACATAACAAATAATAACTTTTGATTAAATTAAGTCAACTCATAAACTATTTCATTTATACTTAAAAGGCAAAACGTCACAGTAAAAAAAAAATATAGTAAATTTTGATAAATACAAAAAATAATGAGTGCGTGTGTGTTTATTGTATTCATAATAAATGCACAGGCATGCAGGGGAGCTCAATTCCAAGCAGTAAGAAATATAACCAAAATATAACGATATTTGGCAATTATACTGTAGTATTCATGAGGCATATTAGTATTAATTAAAAGAATAAGAACGACTAACAGGTAATGACAGGATTGAGGCAAGGTAATATAAAACAGGGTCCAATGATCAAGGGTAGAAGTATGTTTTAATCACATTCTTAGACAGACACACAATATTGAAGTGTTATTGATTTGAGTATCAAAATGTCTGTAGATACCCACCCTCCGGAGACATTATACTAGGAGCAGTTCAAAGGTAGGTCCTGTGAAGAACAAGCGGAAGGTTGAAATTCTTGAGATCACTTAGTTCCAAACAATAAACAATAACACATGACAATGCCAATGTTACTGTCATGTATGTTAGTATGATGTGTTAGTGTTAGCACCACATCTTTAGTATCAACACCATGTGTTAGCATCAATACTGTGTCAGAGTCAACGTCATGTGTCAGTGTCAACACTAAATATTTTCTTTTCACAATTTTTCATAAAATAGAACAAGTTTTGTAATTTATTGATTAGTAAATTGAATTCAACTATATATTGGAGAGAAACAACGTTGTATTATTTAAAAATAAATATAGGAAAATTTGAGTCTCATATCGAATAAAAAACAAAACATCATTATCGTTATGAAAAATGACTTAATAATTGATTTAAAAAAAAAAATACTCAAGTGAAAAAAAAAAACACAAGGGGACGTAAGTAAATAATAATAATATTACAAATATATAGATGAAAAGTAGTATTTAACTCTACAATTATTAATATAGAAAAAAAACTAAAACTAAAGATACAATAATAATTATAAACAATTAAAATACCTTTATATGATAGTTTTTTATTATTTAGTATTGAATAATTATTTCATAAGAAAATATTAACCGGTTTTTTAAAAAAGTTTCTACAAATTTTATAATAAAAAATTTGAATTAAAATAACAAATGTAAAATATGGTTTTTTTTTATTTCAAATTTATATTAAATTAAAATAAAATCAAAATTTAATTATATGTCTAGTTTAAATATCTTTTTAAATTAATTCTAAATAAATAACTTATCAAAACTGAAATAAATAATATTAATTAAACTAATGACAAGGAATTATTTTGTATTTATATATTTAAAAATGTTAAAAAGTAACATTAATAATTATATTGTAATAAATTAATGTTTTAAGATATGTAAATAATATGATAAATTTGAAACTTACAATTGGGTTCATACTAAATGTTTTAAACTCAGTTACATGTGAAATTAAATGGCAAGTATAGAAAAGTGTTAAATAAAGTGATATAAAGGGACAAGGACAAAGATTTAAAGGGTGGATTTCACGAAATAAACTCAATGCAACAATTTACACAACATATATCCACGTACTCGAGCATTCACAAGATAAGTACACAAGTTATAAACTTCTATGTAAAAGTATTGATCCCTTAGTTATTTTAATACAAGTTTTGCATTAAGAGAAAATATTTAGAATGACTACGAGATTAAAGTCTATGTCTAAAATCAAACCTCTTAGTTGTTATATCAATGTTCAGGTTTCAAAATATTTTCAATGATTATACACCACAAAATATAATAGATAAAAATCATGCATTTGAAAATATAAAATATAACACAGTGGTAACGAAAAAGATTGATGCATAAGAAAAGCTACAAAAAGTTTAGATATATTACATCAAGAGTGTTAGGAATCAAAGTGTGAATCTAAGTCTCACATTGACCAAAAATGAGAAAGTAAAACACTATATAAGAATCAAGACCCATAAACCTATTGCCTTAAAGTTTTGGGTTGAGAGTGATGTCAGTGTCGTTAAAAATCTTAGTTGTGTTCTCACATTTAAAACTATTCCTTTTGTTGCATTATTGGCTTTTGGACTACTATCAAAAAGTAGTTGTCCGTTGGGCGAACATATCTTAATTGGGTAAGAAAATCTTGGTTGTGTTCTCACATTTAAAACTATTCCTTTTGTTGCATTATTAGCTTTTTGACTACTATCAAAAAGTAGTTGTCGGTTAAGCGAACATATCTTAATTGGATAAGAGGTTACTTACGTGTTAGACCAACTTCTTCCATTTGATGGGCGAACGACATACTCGTTGGGCGACTTACTAATGTTCTCATTTGGAGAATATATTAATGACTCGATGAAAGTGTTATGAAAATCAATTTTAAATTCTTCTCTAATCTTCCAATTTTATACAAAACAACCATACAAAAAAGGAATTATATATATCTTAAAAGAAAATATAAAAATCCTAAATATTTCCACTAAAATAATACAACATGCATTGTATAAAGACAAAGGGGTTAAAATAAACATGAAAAATAAGTAATTATCACACTTATTCTATAAAATTTAAAAATATTTAATTAAGTTCCAACTTGATCAATTTTTTGAATCTTAATTAACCCAATAAAACTTACAAATCCTATTTTTATATGTAGTAATAGATGAAACACTGACTAGGACTTTGAGCTTTAGTCCCGCTGGATTAGATTCCCATCAAACTTTACTGATATAGTATAACCTGAATTTGATATTTAAAAAAATATATAATAATATCATGTTAAAAACAAAATTGTAAATTTTAAATATGTTTATAAATATTAAAATATAAATTTATATCGAATAAAAAAAAATCCACCTCTGACTACAATTACCCGTTTACTCAATATTAACCCCAATCTAAATCAATCCAACCATTTATGCTCAAATTTATTTCAAATTTTAAATACAGATTTTTTTCCCACCCTTCCACTAACTTCCGGTACCAGTTTGGAAGCCGAAGGGCAAAGGATTGTATGGAAAAATGAATACGGCGTCGTACAAGAGACGTGACGTGTGGAGATTCTCCATGTCCGCGCGCACTGTAACTTAAATAACAACCCAATCATAAGGCGAGCAGGCTTTCTTAACCTGCGCACCCTCTAGCCCTTTGCCACCCCAAACCATATTTAAACCTACGTCCACGATTCGCGAACGACTTTGTCATTTCTCTCTCTAACTTTCTCTCTCTCCTCCCACCACAGCACGACGTGACGAAGAAAAGTCGAATCACGAACCTTCGCAGAAACCTCCGCTGATTCTTCACGAACCCGCGCGTCACGCCTTTCTCTCTCTTTCCCTTTTAGAATGGGTTTGATATCATCCTCGCTCTTCGATTCCGAAATTCTCCACCGGAGGTTTTGCTTTTGTGGCCGCGGCTTCTAGAAAAGCGAGTTAGGGTTTTTGATGCGATCGATCTCGTTAGGTTCTCGGCGATGATGGCGGATGAGGGATTCGGCTACGCGTGCTTCTTGGACGGTGACGGGAACGCCGCCGATGACGACAAGTTTTGCATCGATCTGGAAACTGTTATGAGCGTTCTCGACGAGGATAACAATCCCTCTGAGGTATAGTTTTGTGCTTGCAACGAGAGTGTGCGCGTGCCCCAACGATTTGTGAGGGGAAATTATTGTGAATTCCGATTAGATAGTGTGGAAAACTGGAATTCAACTGTTCCACTTTACCAATTGTTTTATATTCATGCTTCAACGCCTTTTGTATAGTTTTCTTGTTTGATTATATAAGATGTGGAACTTCTTGCACTGTTAATTTTCAATGAATGCAGTACTTCAGTTTTATCCAATGTCGCTTAGGTTCCCCGTTGGGATTTTGTAAAATTTCAGTAACATTATTAGTTCAGGCCAAGGTGTATGTATACTGAGCACGCAGCTTTGTAGTAGTGTTTTTAGGAAAATCACAATTTCTTTAAAGTAATCTTTAGTTAATCTGTGTAATTTTCTTCTGTGTACTAATCTTTTTTTAAAAGTTATGTTCGTTGCAACGTGAATGACGTGTTGAATCCCTCATTCCTAGAATGATCTTCGATCTTGCCAGTGACATTTTTATTCAGAAGATCTCTGTCGGATCATGTATGGTTTATCCAGTTGGGACAAACTTGCAAATCTGTTTTTGCACCTTTTATGAACAAAGAGTATTGCCATGCTATTTTTCTGCGCGTTTTCAATTCGTTGTTGTTTATGTTGAAGGACGAATGATATTTTATGACTAGTTTGTGCTTTCACTCATTTGTTTTTTATTAAATTTATGGGATGCTGAATGAGTAGTTAGTGTTGATGATCATTCCAAAAGGTGCTTAACAATTACAAGGATATCGAGAAGTCATAACTTCTGTTACTATATTTTCCTCTTGGTCTTTTCAATTAGCTAAGTTCGAGAACATCATTAAAATGATTGCTTACATTCAAACCAAATCCTTTATGCCTCTTTTGAATAACTAGCATTCATATGTGATGTTATCATCTATTCTAATCTTCTGGATGTCATGCTGCAGAGTAGTCCCGAGGATTTTTCATTGAAAAATATTTCACCTGGTGAATCTGGCATCCATGATAATTTTCTACTTCAAAACGGTATGTGGACTTGTGTGGCCTTTTTTAGTCATTTCCGCTGCTTATTGATTGTAATTAGTCTGTTGAACTTTATAGGGACATTCTTTAACTCTGATATTGGAATTGATATGTAATGTATTTGCTAATACTTTACATTGACTCTAGACTGTTTCCCTTGCCTACTCACTAGTGTCTCAAGTGGCCCCTTTTCTTAGGTTTGACATTAGTGGTTTCAGTTATAGGTTGTTCTGAGTTCTGATCATATGGGTTAGATTTTTAGACCAAGGGCTAACTAGTTTGTGATTCAGCAGGGAATTCTGTGCTTGAATGTGAACATGAAAACCAGGGACCTTCACCACAGACTTTCTCTTCCCCAAATGCTCTTGCTGGTGGTTACATGGACCATGAAGGTGATGATTTTGACTTCACAGAAAGGACAGGAGTTTCCAATTGTGAGATGCCTGCTTACATATGCACAAGATTTCCTGATGCTGAGGTTAATTCAAGCAATGTAGCTGTATGTGGAGATAGTTTGAAACTGACTATGTGGAAGTGTGAAAATGATAACCAAATCAAGCATGTAGGATATGGTGCAGAATCTGAACGTATGTATAATCTTCACTAGGTTATGATTAGTCTAAGACATTGGCAACTTGTTCATTGTTATGCTTGAATTTTTAATGCTTGGCTAGTGGCTGATTAAATTTTATGCATGCAGCTGCTTCACATGGTTCTATCATTGAGAATATTGATGTAAAATTTGATGATTATGAAACCTATACGAAAGAGATCACTGGACCTTCTGGTAAACAGGAAAATGACTCGTGTACATCGTTTGAAAGATCGTTTGTCGATGCTGATAGATTGTCTTATGTTGCAACTTCAACTGATTCCTCTATTTGTCAAGGTTCCAATGTTCCCAATGATTTTAATGACTATTATCCTTCTTTTAATATTTACCAAGGTATGGATGATAGGCCTGCTATTGCCAACGCTTCTGATTGTTTGTTTAATGGTGCTTATCCTCACGTGTGGGAAAATGAAAAAATGACGAGGAACATGAAGGTCAACAAGATGGAGTTATTTACTGATACAAGTGGTGGCATGCGTTCCATCATCAGTGGGGGGATGTCTTTTCAAGATAATCAATATACGTTCCAAGATAGTAAATATGCATCGTCTTTTCCTGGTAATGTTCTCTTTGAAGACAGTGCATCAGTGCAACAGTCAACTTGTGCTTCATATATTTCAAGTGCAGGTGAATCACTTAATGTCAAAACTGATAGAGATGGACTGATTATGCGTTACCAAAATCCTGCTCACAGTGAGGATGCTGAGTTCAATGTAGGTCAGGAGATGAAACAACTACCTGGTACTTTTCCTGCAGTTGGATCTCAGGGTAATGATTTATTGAGGTGTGAGGATAGTGTTACATTCACAACGACCGAGAAAGCCAAATATTATCAAGACGCTATTGGTGGAGCTGCCAATTACTTTCCAGGAATTATGGGAAACTTAAATTTAAAACCATTTGACAAATCTTTGTATAATCTCCAGACATCAATTGCCAGTGGGAAGCTGTATAATTGTGTTATGAGTGAAGGAGAGGGAAAATCAATTGAGCATAGAAGTATTGATTCCCAGCTTTCAAAAGGAAGTACCGACAAATCCAATATTGAGGATGAATCTGATGTTTGCATTATTGAAGACATCAGTCACCCTGCACCTGTGAGTCGATCAGCAGATCTTGGGAATTCCCTCAACACATTACAATCTTCAAGAGGTGTTTATACTCATTCTTCTACGGTGGGAGTTATGAGACCAAAGGCACGTGACGAGCAGTACATATTACGAGTTGCATTGCAGGTTGACACTTTATCCTCTGTAGTCCTTGGCAGTTTGAAGGGTATTCTTTGCACGTGCAGTCATGCACATTAGTTGACCCCCTTTCTGTCAGGCACTTTCAAATCATATCATATAATGTTTTCTAATAATTATCGGAGGTATGTGAATTGATGCGATTTGGTGGAGATGGTAATGCATGTATAATTTAGAATGTTATATTTGGGAAATAATTGGTTATTTTATGGCATCTGTAAAGGATTTGCGACTTTTTCTCTTGGGTGTGGTGTGAAAGATTATGATCAGCGTGATATTGTCCCTGCACCATCCCTGGTTATTGCTATTTTCAAATTTTGCCATGGCTTGCATGACATATTAATATCTTACTGTCCTGGTTTTCTCAAACTCAATAACTTCTGTTGATAACGCAGGATCTTTCCCAACCAAAATCAGAGGTTAGTCCACCAGATGGACTGCTGGCAGTTCCTCTTTTACGACATCAGGTTATATTCTTGAATCGTTTTATATGTTGTGTCTCTCCTTTAAAAATACTATTATATAGGTGTTTTAAGTCTGTTCTGCCAGCTTCTTCCAAACTAAAATGAATATCTGGATCTGTAATTTGGTAGTCAAAAGCCAAAAAAAAAAACATTATTTTTGTGATTTATTTTGCAAATTTGCATCGGTGATATAAATTGGGTAGTTATTTTACCAAAAATATGGATAACTTCTAAAATTAGTCTATAGGATTATTCATTTCCACGCTCACAAAACAAGATCAGAGTATGAAATAATTGTAGTGCTTCAATATTTCTAAGTTCTTCCATAAGGCCTTGATTCTTTATTGAATCACTATAGCTTCCCTCTCTTTGCCACCCCAACAGGTTTTATGGGGTTATACCTTCCCCACTCCTTGATGCAAATGTGTGCAATGTGGTTGAAAAGTAAATTCCCCATTTTCACCCTTAATCACTTTATCGTTGCGGCCTTAGTAAACAAATAACTGTATGAGGCCTAATAATCAATTATATATTGTTTGTTGGTTAACTGTACAAGTGGTTCGAAGTTTTTGGTTATTCCGAGTCTTTTATGAAACTTTTCGTTTATTAATTTCAACCCAAATTTTGTTTTGATGCCCTGATAACTTGCTTACTCTGTATGTTTGAATCACCCAACTGAAATGGTTGTTTTTTTTTTTTTTTTACAGAGAATTGCTTTATCATGGATGGTTCAGAAGGAAACTTCAAGTTTGTACTGTTGTGGAGGAATTCTTGCAGATGATCAGGTGAGTGCAATGCACTCGTAATCTGAGATGATAGTTGACTATCAACAAATTATTTGAATTCCTTGCAAGAAATTTATACTTTATTCTCTTGTAGGGTCTTGGAAAAACAGTGTCGACCATTGCTTTAATATTAAAGGAAAGACCTCCATTGGTGAATAAATCCAACATTGCAAAGAAAAGTGAATTAGAAACTTTGAACCTGGATGCAGATGATGATCAGCTTCCTGAGAGTGGCGTAGTGAATACTGAATCTAATATTGTTCAAGATTTATCTTGTATAAATACAAACAAGAACATGAATTTGCTAGTGCATGTAAAAGGAAGGCCGTCTGCAGGAACCCTTGTTGTTTGTCCAACTAGTGTCTTGCGGCAATGGGATGAAGAGTTGCACAGTAAGGTAACTGGCAAAGCAAATCTTTCTGTCCTAGTGTACCATGGTAGCAATCGAACAAAAGATCCTTATGAGCTTGCCAAGCATGATGTTGTTCTGACGACTTATTCAATTGTCAGCATGGAGGTCCCTAAGCAGCCTCTAGTTGACAAAGACGATGAAGAAAAAGGAGCTTATGATGATCCTGCAGTATCAAGCAAGAAAAGGAAATGCCCTTCTAGTTCTAAAACTAGCAAGAAGGGACTGGACTCTGCGATGCTTGACTCTGTTGCTCGTCCTCTTGCGAAAGTGGCTTGGTTTAGAGTTGTCCTGGATGAGGCCCAGAGTATCAAGAATCACAGAACTCAAGTTGCAAGGGCTTGTTGGGGTCTTAGAGCAAAGCGTAGATGGTGCTTATCAGGGACTCCTATCCAGAATGCAATCGATGATCTCTATAGCTACTTCAGATTTTTAAGATATGATCCTTATGCTGTGTACACATCATTCTGTTCCACAATTAAGATCCCTATCAGCAAAAGTCCATCGAAAGGATATAGAAAGCTACAAGCTGTCTTAAAAACAATCATGTTACGTCGCACAAAAGGTAAACTTGAATGCAAGAAATTCACATCATCACTTAAGGAGGTTATTAGACATCTTTTGTCTTTTCTATTCTAGTGTATTATCCTTATTGTTTGCTATTATGTTTAACTTTCAATTTTTTTTTTGTATATAACCATGCTACGGTCATAATTTGCTGTAGGCACACTTCTTGATGGGGAGCCTATCATTTCTTTGCCACCTAAATCTGTAGAGTTGAAAAAAGTGGAATTTTCACAGGAGGAACGTGATTTCTATTCTAGACTAGAGGCTGATTCCCGAGCACAGTTTCAGGTCGCATTCTTAATCTTTAGAACAGTCTGGAAATATTCAAATAATGAAAACATCTTTCTTTTTTTTTTCATTGTTGTGCTTTTATTCTATCCCAAAAGAAGGG